>FWPV01011044.1_pt1 | contig 14535 bp, 11 predicted proteins | sample 2228371 | NCBI WGS metagenome assembly FWPV01 (sample SAMEA103939776, study PRJEB20133) | metagenome
ACAAACGGACAGAAGCGGACTCGGAAGCGGACGGGTCAACGGACGGGGAAGCGGACAAACGGACAAAAGCGGACTCGGAAGCGGACGGGTCAACGGACGGGGAAGCGGACAAACGGACAAAAGCGGACTCGGAAGCGGACGGGTCAACGGACTCGGAAGCAGACGGGTCAACGGACGGGGCTGCGAAGACAGAAAAACGCAACGGACGCGTTGATTCTTCCAGGTCTATTTGTGGCAACTGAACACCAGGTGGTGTCCAAATACAACGATATAAATACTTTTGCCATTCCTGCACCCGGCGAGGCGGTAAAACCCGCTTAAACTCTAAAGAAGAGCGACCAAAGTTGTACAACATCCCTACAGGCGCATTTGTTGCAACCAGATAGGTTAGAACCTGGCCAATCGCGTCATTGGTTATATTATGGTCATATGCCTTGCATTCAACCACCAAAACATTTTCAATCCACAAATCTAAAAAAAGATAGCCTACCAAGTCGTCACCAACCCATACTTCAACTCGTTTCTCCACCTCCACCTGAAGCCCTTCAGCCATACACAATTGCGCTAGCCGACGTTGATAGAATTTTTCAGGATGCCCGGTCTTAAGTTCATGCATAACCTGCATCGCCAATCCGTTAATTTTATATGTCAGATCATCCAAAACGGTTTTGACATATCCTGATCTCTGCTTCGCCATCCTTACGCTTCCTTTCGCTACCTGGAGTATTGAATTGCCTCTGCCAATTAGTCCGTTTGTCAGTTTGTCCGCTTAAGTGTCCGTTGATGAGTCCGTTCCTGCATCCGCTTTCAAGGCGCGCCAGGCAATGTCGCTGCGGCATTGCATTCCTTTGAATTGGATTTGACCAATCAGCCCATAAGCGGATTCCACCGCCCCGGCCAGCGATTCATCCCAGGCGGTCACGCCCAGCACGCGCCCCCCGGCGGTGATGACCTGACCCTCATCGTCTGTTTTCGTCCCGGCGTGGAAGCAAACCGCGTTCTCTGGCAGCGGCGCAAAACGGATGGGGTATCCGTTTTGGGCTTTTTCGGGGTAACCCTCGCTGGCCAGCACCACGCAGACCGCCGCGCCATCCTTCCAGCGGATGTCCACGTCCGCCAGGCGGCCATCGGCGCAGGCGGCTGCGAGTTCCACCAAATCCGTTTCGAGCAGGGGCAGCACCACCTGCGTTTCGGGGTCGCCAAAGCGGCAGTTGAACTCCAGCACGCGGATACCCTGCGGGGTGAGCATCAACCCAGCGTAGAGCACGCCCACAAACGGCGCGCCCTCCAGGCGCAAGCCGTTCACCGCCGGTTTGAGCACCGTTTCCAGGGCTTCTTCGCGCAAGGCCTCGGTAAAAATTGGCGCCGGGGCATACGCGCCCATGCCGCCTGTGTTTGGGCCGTTATCGCCATCCAGCAGGCGCTTGTGGTCCTGGGCAGCAACCATGGGCACGATCGTTTTTCCGTCCGTAAACGCCATCAGCGAGACCTCCGGGCCGCTCATCCGTTCTTCGATCACCACCTGGCTGCCAGCCTCGCCAAAAACGCGGGATTCCATGATGTCGCGCAGCACAGACTCCGCTTCCGCTCTGGTTTCTGGCAGGATAACGCCCTTACCCGCCGCCAGACCAGATACCTTGATGACGATGGGGTAATCCACAGTGTTGATGTGTTTGAGCGCCTCATCCAATTTGCTGAACGTGGCATAGCGCGCCGTAGGGATGCCATGCCGCGCCATGAAATGTTTGGCAAACACCTTCGAGGCCTCAATTTGCGCAGCAGCCTTGCGCGGCCCAAAACAGCGGATGCCCGCCTGCGCAAGGGCGTCGGCAATCCCGGCGGCCAGCGGTGCTTCGGGACCAACAATGACCAGGTCTATGCGATGTTCACGGCAAAAGCGGATGACCGCTTCATGATCATCTACCGAAATCCCGCTGACGTTTTCTGCTATTTGCCCCATGCCGGGGTTGCCCGGCAGGGCGTAAATCTGCTCTGCTTTTGGCGACTGCGCCACTTTCCATGTAATGGCATGTTCACGTCCACCTGAACCAATGATCAGAATGTTCATAAGTTCCTTTCATATTGCCATATGGCACACTTACTTCGACCCGCGTTCAAAACCGGTCTTCACATTCGACATATCCACCGGCACGGGGTACTGTCCTGTAAAGCAGGCCTGACAATAGCCCTGCGCGCTGCCCACCGCCTGCATCATGCCCTCCAGCGAGAGGTACGTCAATGAATCCGCGCCCACCTGCGCACGGATTTCATCCACCGTACGTTTATGCGCAATCAGGTCGTCATACGTTCCCATGTCCACGCCCATAAAACACGGATGCGCAATCGGCGGACAGGTAATTGCCACATGCACTTCCTTTGCGCCAGCATTGCGCAACAAGCGGATGAGCGGCCCGGTGGTGTTGCCGCGCACAATGCTGTCATCAATCATCACCACCCGCCTGCCCAGGACGTTCTCGTTAATCACATTGAACTTCATCCCCACGCCGCGCTTGCGCAAGGAATCGGTTGGCTCGATGAACGTGCGCCCCACATAACGGTTCTTGACAAAGCCGTCGTTGTAAGGAATGCCGCTCACCCGCGAAAAACCAATAGCCGCAGGGATTGACGAATCCGGCACGGGGATGACCACATCGGCCGCAACCTGCACTTCACGCGCCAGCGCCTCACCCAGGCGCTGCCGCACCGCATGGACGTTGACACCATCCCAGGTCTGGTCGGGGCGGGCAAAATAGATAAACTCAAACACGCACTTTGCCGAAGGCTGCACCGGCGGCAGCGCCTGCATCACCTTGAGCGCATTCGATGAGAGCGTCACAATTTCGCCGGGCTTCACGTCACGGATGGCCTCACAGCCTAGCGTGCGCAGCGCCCCAGTCTCAGACGCCACAGCGTAGCCCCCGCCCGGCAGCATGCCCACGCTGAGCGGGCGAAAGCCCCACGGGTCGCGCACTGCATAGACACAGTCGCGCGTCAAAATCGTCAGAGAATACGCCCCCACCCACTTCTGCATGGCATCCCTGATGCGTTCTTCCCACGTCGCGCCGGAATCGCGCGCCAGCATCATCGTCATCACCTCGCTATCCGAGGTGGACGAAAAACCCACCCCCTGGCGCATCAACGCCTCGCGCAGTTCCGCCGAATTGACCAGGTTGCCGTTATGCGCCAGCGCCAGCGGGCCGTTCATGGTCTCAATCATAAATGGCTGGGCATTGCGAATGAGCGACGAGCCGGTTGTGGAATAGCGTGTATGCCCAATGGCATAATGTCCTTGCAGTCCGCTCAGCGTATCGGGCTTGAACACCTGAGAAACCAGCCCCACGTTCTTGTACATGGTCATCACGCTGCCATCCGAGACCGCAATGCCCGCTGCCTCTTGCCCGCGATGCTGGAGCGCAAACAACCCAAAAAATGTCATGCGCGCCACATCCTCATTTGGCGCAAACACGCCAATAATGCCGCATTCTTCTTTTGGAGCGTCTGAATAAATATCTTCCATAGTCTCCTTATCCGTTTAGCCGTTTGGGACTACAGGCGCACCTGGCGCACCTCAATCACCGATTTCATCGCGCGCAGCCCGGCCAGCACCTCTTCGGGCGCAGCATCATCCAGGTTGATGAAGGACAACGCCGTTCCACCGGGGTAGTCGCGCCCCAGGCGATATTCGGCAATATTCACGCCAGCCGCGCCCAAAAGCGAGGCCGTCTGCCCAATGACGCCCGGCACATCGCGGCTGCGCACCACCAGCACATAGCCCTCAGGCAAGGCGTCCATCGGCATATCGTCCATCCGCACAATGCGCGCCTGCCCGCGCGCCAACAGCGTGCCTGCCACCAGGCGTTTTTCTTCCCCTGCAATCAGACGGCATAAAATCACATTGGCGTATTCTTCTGCGCCGGTCAGCGCCGCCTGGCTGACAGCCAACCCGCGCTCGGCCGCCACCTGCGGCGCATTGACGTAATTGACGCTATCGCCCAAAATCGGCGTCAGCAGGCCTTTCAATAGCGCCACCGTCAACGGCTTGGCCTGATGCCCAATATCCGGGCCGCGGTAGGCCACCTGAACGGTCATATCGCCTAGGCTGCGCCCCATTGCCAGTTGCATTTGCAAAGACCCAATTTTCTCCGCCAACGCCATAAAGGGCGCAATGGCGCGGTAATCGGCATCGCCTGTAAATGGCAGGTTGACCACATTGCGATAGCCCGTTCCACGCAGGGCATCCAAAACCTGATTGGCAATACGAATGGAAACATCCTCCTGCGCCTCAAACGTAGATGCGCCCAAATGCGGCGTAGCCACCACCCTGGGGTGACGCGCCAGCGCCAACGCCCCGTCAGCGGTTTCCGTTTGATAAACGTCTAACCCCGCGCCAGCCACCTGCCCGGCATTCAGCGCCGCCAACAGCGCCGATTCATCAATTAGCCCACCGCGGGCCGTGTTGATAATGCGCACCCCGCGCTTCATCTTCGCAAACTGCGGCGCAGAAAGCAGGTTGCGCGTTTCTTCGGTCAATTGACAATGCAGCGAAATAAAATCTGCCTGTACCAGCAATTCATCCAGCGTCTCTACCAGTTCCACCCGCAAACCCTCAGCAACGTCTTCGGGCACATACGGGTCAAACGCAATTACTTTCATCTCGAACGCCCGCGCCCGGCTGGCCACCAGCGCCCCAATGCGCCCCAGCCCAACGATGCCGAGCGTTTTACCGGCCAGTTGCACGCCCAAGAACGGACTCCGCTCCCAAACACCTTCGCGCAACCGCGCATTCGATTGCGGCACATGGCGGCACAGCGACAGCATAAGCGCAAAGGTGTGCTCCGCCGCTGCGAGCGCATTGACTTCGGGAATGTTCATCACCATCACGCCAGCCGCCGTGGCCGCGGCAATATCCACATTCTCCAGCCCCACCCCGGCGCGCGCGGCCACCTTCAGCCGCCCAGCCGCCGCCTTGAAAAAGGCCGCATCCAGCGCCGTGCCGCTGCGGGTAATGACGGCGTCATACCCGCCAATTTCGGCGCACAGCGCCTGGGCGCTCAGCCCTTTGCGTACATCCACGTCCACATCTGGCGCAGACCGCAACCGATCGAGCCCTACTTCGATAATGTCATCGGTAACAAGAATTCGATAAGTCATAATTTTTTCCGTGTCATTGCAAACGATCAAACGGAGCGAAACAACCTCAATTACAGATTACTTCGTCGGGCTACGCCCTCCTCGCAATGACAGCCTAATTCATTCTCCAAAAACCTTGCCTGCATATTCGCTCCTGTGCGCCTGCACAATACGTTCGCGGTAAGCAGCATCTTTGAACAACACTTTACCCTGTTCAATTTCTTTCAACCCATCGGCAAAAACCTCTGCCAGCACGCCAGTCAATTTGCCCGCGCCATGCGGCGAAAGCGCCAGAGGCAGCACCCCCGCCAGGCTCTCGCTTTCGACAAAAACTTCCGCGCCTTCTTTCACTGCAAGGCGGCTTTCTACGCCGCCATAACCCACAAACAAGCGCACCGCCTCTTTGGCGGCTAAATCGGTCACGCCATCGCCCACCAGCATCGTGCGCTTACCATCCGCAATGGCGCGCGCCACAGCCGCCTTGCCAGTCGACTCGGCCAGCGGCGTGGGTGCAAAATCCACATACACCTCGTGCGGATTACCCGCATAACGCAGCCGCAAATAATCCCACCATGCCCCTTGCAGCACATCCATCTCAACCGCCACAGCGTGCACATGCGCCGCCGGAATATCCAGCCGGTCTGCCAGGTGCAACACGGCCGCCTTCAACCCACCGCTGACGATAAAGACCTCTACGCCCGCCTGCTGCAGCGCCGAAACCACCTCGGCCGCATGGGGCATCAACGTCTGGCGATAAATGCGCCCCACCTCATCCAGTTCGGCGCGGGTTGGGCGCAGCAGCGCCAGGCGTTCGGCATAGACCTTTTCCAGCGGAATTTGCCCATCCATAGCCCGGCGGGTCAGTTCAGCAATATATGCCGTTTGCCCTTTCAGCCGCGCCAGTTCATCAATGCCCTCCACGCGCACCAGCGTCGAGTCGCAATCAAAAATGACCCGTTGAAAACCTAAATGACGCGCCAGCATAATCACACAAAACGGATCGCCCTCGCTACATCGAGCGATGGCGAATCACAGCCTCCACTTCATTCATTTTTGCCTGCAATTCTGCCACACTTTCACACAACAGATTGACATGCCCCACTTTGCGCCCAGGGCGCGGCGATTTACCGTAAAGATGCAGGCGCGCCCCCTCGATAGAAAGCACATCCGCCACGTCCGGAATATCCCCTATCAAATTCACCATCCCTGCTGCCCCCAGCGCACGGGTACTCCCCAGCGGCAGGCCCGACACCGCGCGGATGTGATTTTCAAACTGAGAGGTCACTGCCCCATCAATCGTCCAATGCCCGCTGTTATGTACGCGCGGGGCCATCTCATTCGCCAGCAAGCGCCCATCCGATTCAAAAAACTCAATCGCCAGCACGCCCACATAATCCAGCGCCGCCAGTACACGCCGCGCATAGTCCTCGGCCAGCGCCTGCAACGGGTGCGCCGCCAGCGACACCCGCGACGTGCGCAAAATGCCCGCGCGATGCACATTCTCGGTAAGCGGATAGAACGCCATCGCGCCATCTTTGCCGCGCACCGCAATAACAGACACCTCGCGTTCAAACGGGATGAACTGCTCCAAAATGACATCCTGCCCGGCCAGCGCCTCCAGCGCGCGGGCTAGTTCCGCCGCGCTGTGCACCACAAACTGCCCCTTACCATCATAGCCCATGCGGCGCGTCTTCAGCACTGCCGGGAAACCGATTTCGTCAGACATCCGTTTCAACCATCCGCCTGGGTCATCCGCTTCTCCGCTGTCCGATTCGCTCCCGAATCCGCTAAACAACGGCGTGGGGATGCCTAGATCGCGGAAAAACGATTTTTCAATCAGCCGGTCTTGCCCCTTCTCCAACGCCAGCGGGGGCGGGTAAACCGGCACATGCTGCGCGATTTTTCGGGCCACATCGACTGGCACATTCTCGAACTCATAGGTGACTACATCCACGCCATCCAAAAAGCGCGCCAGTGCCTCATCGTCGTGATAATCCGCCGCAATGTGCGGCGCGAGGTGCCCAGCCGGAGAATCCGCCGCCGGGTCGAGAAAACGGAAATGCAGCCCCAGCGGGTACCCCGCCAGCGCCAGCATACGACCAAGCTGCCCTGCGCCTAAAATACCAATCAACGTCACAGCTTTACTTATCCCGATCCATAGAGATTCTTGCTTTGAAAAAATACCACAAGCCAACACCGAAGATACTAAATGAGATAATAAACACAACCAACGCCGCCCCCAATACCTGGGACTGGCGATAGTAAAGCGTAGAGGCATCAGGAGCCGCTACCCAAAACTCCGCTATCAAAGCGAGTACCGTGCTCAGTATGAATCCTAATACGCCCAAACGAATTTGCCCCATGGGGGTTTTGTACCAAGTTGTTTTCATCTTGTCTCCTCTCGTGGATCCGAGTTCTCCAAAACCGATTGCGTCTGCCTGGCGCGGAAATCGAGCAGTGCCTGTTTATATTCCGGGTGCGCGTTCGCCACAATGGATGCCGCCAGCAATGCCGCATTGACCGCGCCCGCGCGCCCGATTGCCAGTGTTCCTACCGGTACCCCGGCCGGCATTTGCACAATCGAAAGCAGCGAATCCAGTCCATTCAGCGCCTTGGACTGCACCGGCACGCCCAGCACCGGCAGGTGCGTCTTGGCGGCTGTCATGCCCGGCAGATGCGCCGCGCCGCCCGCTCCGGCGATGATGACCTCGATGCCGCGCCCCGCAGCAGTTTCGGCGTACGCAAAAAGCAAATCTGGTGTGCGGTGCGCCGAAACAACCCGCACCTCATAAGGGATTCCCAGCCCATCCAGCGTTTCGGCAGCGTGCTGCATGGTTTCCCAGTCGGATTTTGAACCCATGATAATTCCAACAAGTTGTTTCGTCATACTGTTTCCCATTTCTGGCACAAGGGACGCAAAACTTCGTGTGCCTTTGTGCCCTTCGTGGTTAGATAATCTTTGCTATTTTCAAATTCTCCACCAGCCGCGCATTCACCGGGTACGCCCCCGGCGCAAATGCCTGCCCGGTCAGCATCTCATAAATCGTGATGTAACGCTGGCTGGCCGTCACCCACAGGTCATCGGGCATGGTCGGGATCTCCCCTTCGCCGCGATAGCCCTTGTCAGCGTAGGCGATGCGCACAAATTCCTTGTCGAAGTTCTCAGGCTCTTGCCCGGCAGCCAGGCGGCTTTCGTAAGTGTCTGCCTTCCAGAAACGGGAAGAGTCTGGGGTGTGCACCTCGTCAATAAGCAGGATGCGGCCATCGGATGTCCGCCCGAACTCGTATTTGGTATCCACAAGCACCAACCCGGCCTTGCGCGCCAGTTCCTGCCCGCGCTTGAAGACCGCCAGCGCCGCCGCCTGCACCTGCTCCCAGGTGTCGGCATCGAGAATGCCCTTCGAGACCACTTCCGCGCAGGTCAGGCGCTCGTCGTGCCCTGTTGCGCCGCCCTTGGTCGTCGGCGTGATGATCGGCTCGGGCAGCGCTTGGTTCTTCTGCAATCCATCCGGAAATGTGTAGCCATAGATCTCACGCTCACCCAGGTTGTAGCGGTACCACAGCGCCGTGCTCGTCACCCCGCTAATGTAGCCGCGCACCACCACCTCCACCAGCAACGGCTCGACCTCGGTGACGATGGCGGCGTTCGGGTCGGGGATGGAGATGATGTGGTTCGGGATGATGTCGCGCGTTTGTGCAAACCACCACGCCGAGAGTTGATTCAGTACCTGGCCTTTGTACGGCACCCGGGCCAGGATGCGGTCGAACGCCGACAGCCGGTCGGTGGTGACGATGAGCCGCCGCCCACCCCCCAGCGGATACCACTCGCGCACCTTGCCGGTTTGCTTTGCAGGCAGGGGCAGGTTGCTTTCGCCAAAGGCGTGGGGCAGCAATTGGAGCAATTGTTCGTGTGAAATCATGAAATTCTCCTGGCGGTAAACCTCACATCTGGCGCGCATACGTCACGCCATTCACAAACAACGCCAGCCCGCTGTTGCCGCTTTGACCGCGCGCGTGCAATGGGTGCTGCCAGGGGTAAATGTGATTTTCGGGGTGCGGCATGAGTCCCAGCACGTTGCCTAACGGGTTACAAATGCCAGCAATATCCAGCGCAGAGCCGTTGGGGTTGGCAGGGTAGTCGCCGTTGGCGGGCGAGCCATCGGCGTGAACGTAGGTCAGGGCAACCTGGTCTTGGGCTGCCAGGTGATTGAGCAGCGCAGGGTGGCTGGGCTGAAAATTGCCTTCGCCATGCGCCACCGGGCAGGTAATCAGGTCGTCCAATCCGCGCGTCCAGATGCACGTTTGAGAAATGGGCTGTAAATGCACCCAGCGGCACTCGAAGTGTCCGCATTGATTGAATGTAAGGGTGGCTTGACCCTCACCCCTGCCCTCTCCCTGCAAGGGAGGGGGGGGGTTCCCTGGCAAAATGCCAGATTTGACCAGCGCCTGGAAGCCATTGCAAATGCCAATGACTGGCTTGCCAGCGGCGACAAAGGCGGCAATTTCTTCATCGAAGTAGGTGGTCAGGTCCAGGGCCAGCAATTTGCCTGCGCCCAGGGCATCGGCATAGGAAAAGCCGCCCGGCACAACCAGCATGTGATAATCGGCAAAGTTTTTTTTGCGGGCGCGCAGGTCGTTGAGCGGGGCAAAGACCGGTTCGGCCCCGGCCAAAGTCAGGGCTTGGGCAACGTCCAGATCGCGGTTGGTGCCATAGGCTTGAAGGATAAGGGCAGTAGGTTTCATGGGGTTTGTTATTGGATATTTCGTTAATCGGGTTTCGATGTTCGCGTATCGCGTATCGCATTTCGATTTTCGCCAGTAAAGGCTGCCACAAGGTCATCTATGGCTATTTCTGCCCCGGCAAGGGTCAGCACTGGCGCAGACGTCACTTGCCCCACTTTCATCAGGGGCAGGCCGTCAAACAGGGCGCAGAAGGCGGCTTCGGCGACGGGCGCCACTTCAGCCAGCAGGCAGCCGTTGGTTTCGGCGAAGCAGGCCGCGGGTGAAAGGGAAGGGTCGAGACGGAGGCCCAGGCGGCCGCCGATGCACATTTCCGCGGCGGCGACGGCCAGGCCGCCTTCACTCAAATCATGACAGGACTGCACCAGCCCTTGCCGCATGGACTGGTGCAAGGCGCGGTACACCGCCGGGGCAGTTTGAGGCACATCTGGCACAGATGGGCTGCCCTCTGCAGGCAGTTGCTGGGCGCCCACCAGGTAGAGCGCGTTGCCGGGGGCTTTGAGGTCCATGGTGATGGCTTTGCTGACATCGTCAATGATGCCAATGGCCGAGATGAGCAGGGTGGGCGGAATGGCATGGCGCTGGCCATCGGCGCCGAGGTATTCGTTGTTGAGCGAATCTTTGCCGCTAATGAACGGCGCGCCAAATAGCAATGCGCCATCGTAGCAGCCGCGCGCGGCCTCTACCAGGCTGCCCATCGTTTCGTGGCGTTTGGGGTCGCCCCAACAGAAGTTGTCGAGGATGGCAATGCGGCCGGGGTCGGCGCCAACCGCTACGGCGTTGCGGATGGCTTCATCAATGACGGCTAGCGCCATTTTGTAGGGGTCGCGTTTGCCGTATTGGGGGTTGATGCCGTTGGAGAGGACAATGCCGCGCAGGCCTTTTGTGCCTATCGGTTTGAGGACGGCGGCGTCGGAGGGGGCATCGGCGGCGACGCCCACCAGCGGTTTGACGGCGGTGCCGCCCTGCACTTCGTGATCGTAAATGCGGATGACGGCGGCTTTGCTGGCAATGTTGGGTGAGGAGAGGAGAGCGAGAAGCCAGGCGCGAACGTCGTTAGTCGGTGTTTGCTCTTCACGATTCGGGTGTTCGAGGTTCGAATTATCGAGTCCCACATTCCCAATTACCGCTTTTAGTTGACGCTGCGGGATGCCCTCGTGCAAAAATTCGTTGTCCAGTTCCAGCACAATCTTGCCGCCATAGCGGACGATGAGGCGGTTGTCGCCTGTGAAGGCGCCAATGTCGGTTAGTTCGGTGTTGAAGGTGTCGCACAGGGCTTGCAGGGCGGGCAGGTTGGCGGGCGGCACAGCCAGCACCATGCGCTCTTGCGCTTCGGAGAGCCAGATTTCCCAGGGGGCCAGTCCGGGGTATTTGAGGCGCACCTGCTGTAACTCGACATCGGCGCCGATTTTGGAGGCCATCTCGCCCACGGCGGAGGATAAGCCGCCCGCGCCGCAATCGGTGATGTCGTTGTATAGCCCGGCGTCACGCGCGCGGGTGATGACATCTATCAGCCCTTTTTCGGTGATCGGGTCGCCAATTTGCACCGACGCGCCAGAGATTTCTCCGGTTTGGGCGTCCATCGTCATGGAAGAGAAGGTTGCGCCGCGCAGGCCATCGCGCCCGGTGCGCCCGCCGAGGACAATGACCCGGTCGCCGGGCTGTGGGTTTTTGCGGTGCTTTCCCTTGGGGGCAATGCCCACACAGCCGCAAAAGACCAGCGGGTTGGCGGTGTAGCCTTCGTCGTAGAGAATTGCGCCGTTGACGGTGGGAATGCCAATTTTGTTGCCGTAATCCTGCACGCCAGCCACCACGCCGCTCTGGATGCGGCGGGGGTGGAGCACGCCTTCGGGCAGGGTGTTGGGGTCCAGGTTTTGGGGGCCAAAGCAGAGTACATCGGTGGCGGCAATCGGTTTGGCGCTGACGCCCAGCACGTCGCGGATGACGCCGCCCACGCCGGTGTTGGCCCCGCCAAACGGTTCGATGGCGGAGGGGTGATTGTGCGTTTCGACTTTGAAAGAGACTTCAAATTCATCGTCGAAGTCAATGATGCCGGCGTTATCTACGAACGCCGAGCGCACCCACGGCGCGGCGATTTTATCGGTGGCGGCTTTGAGATAGGTTTTGATGATGCTGTTGATTTCTGTGCCATCATTTAGCGAAACCCGCGCCTTGAATGTCTTATGCACGCAGTGTTCGCTCCAGGTTTGGGCAATGGTCTCGAACTCTACGTCGGTTGGGTCGCGTTGAATGCGGCGGTAATAGGCCTGAATGGTTTGCATTTCGGCCAGGTCGAGGGCCGCGCGCCGGTCGGTGGATAGCGCGAGCAGTTGCGCATCGCTCAGGTCGCGGATGGGGATGATTTCCACCACGCCGCTGGCCTGGGCTTCTTCGGGAAACGAAGGGGTAATTTCGCCCAGCGTCCAATGCTGAATGACCGCATTGGCGAGCAGTTGCTTGGCCAGTTTTTCGGCCAAAGCCGATGCGGGAGCGGATTGCGAAGCCGATAAGCGGATGTCGGCGGCACTGGCATCGAAGTTCAGCAAAAAGCGCAGCCCGGTGGCGGCGCGGCGCACGCCATCAAAGCCCAGTTCGTGCGCGGCACGGACAATTTCGTGGGCTACCGGGTCGGTGACGCCAGGGCGCAGGGCAACTTCAATCTTCAAGGATTCGATGCTCGCGTATTCGCGGTTCGCGGGTTCGAGTATCGAATATTCGGCGTGCTGCGTTACCGGGTCAGATAAAAGTTTGAGGGCCAACTGCTGCAATTCTTCGTCAGACAGTTGACCCTCGATAAAGTACAAGTCCTGGCATTCCAGCCGTTGCAGGGCTGTGAACCCTAAGGCATGCGCATCGGCCTTGTAAGCGGCAGAGCGCGGGTCGGGTTGTTTGAAGTGGATGACAAAGCGGTAGATGGTCATGGTAGTCCTTTATCGCAAAGTGACGGCTGATTGTACTGCGGCGAATTTGTCTAGTCAATGAAATCGAACGAGCGGAAGTGGATAAATCAAGGGTTATCAGAACACCCTGCATTGAGCCTATTGATATCAACAGGTAGGACAAACGCTAGCGGTTGTCTTACAAAAGAAGCAGTAGAATTATCCGCTAGCCCAGAATTTCGCCACTCCCGAACGAGCCTGGTTAATGACACAATTTGCACACATGGATATAATTATTTTATGGAAACACAAACCAATTATAAAGGCCTGACGGCCGCCATTGCTGGAGAAGAAGAAATTGCCGGGTTGTTGCGCGTCTGGCAACTTACGCCGCCGCAGCCAACCCTGGTGCTGGTGGGCGGGGCAGGGGGCATGAACGAAACGCTCATTGCGCAGACGATGACATTCTTTAGGGATCATATTGCGCCGTTTGTGATTGAAAACCAATTGGCGGTAGTGGATGGCGGCACCGATTCGGGGATTATGCGCGCCATCGGTCAGGCGCGCGCGCATCACCAGGCGAATTTTCCCCTGATTGGCGTGGCAGTGCAAAAAATAATTGCCGAAAACCCGGAATATATCGAGCCTAATCATTCGCACCTCATTCTGGTGCCAGGCGCCGATTGGGGCGACGAAGTAACCCTGCTGAGCAAAACCGCCACGGTGCTCAGCCAGGGCGCGCCTTCTCTGACTGTGATGTTCAACGGCGGGCAAATCACCTGGCGCGATGCCGAAGCCAGCATCAGCCAGCAGCGTCTGGTGCTGGTTGCCGAAGGCTCGGGCCGCGCCGCAGATGACATTTCTCAAACCCAAACCGGCGAAAAACTGGACATGCGCGCGCTTCAACTGATTCGCACCGGTCTGATTCGGGTGGCCAATCCCTTCAAACACCCTGAAAAATTCATGCAAATCGTTCGCCAAACGTTCGGCAGCCTGCAGGCTTAGGTGAGCGCATGCGCGACGAGGTTTTCATCAGCTATTCCCGTCGCGACCTGGAATTTGTCAGCCGCCTGGCCCAGGACCTGGACGAAAAGGTGACAGGCGTGTGGTTCGACAAGTCTGATATTCGCCCTGGGCAGCAGTGGCGTGAAGAAATTTTGAACGGAATTGCCCGCTGCAAAGTGGTGGTGCTGGTGCTTTCGCCCGATTCGGCGGCTTCGCAATATGTGCAAATGGAGATACGCACTGCGGTGGCGCAGGGCAAAGTGATTATTCCCATCCTGTACCGCCCACTAAACCTGACCGGCTGGCTGGGGGAAGTGGTAAGCAAAACCCAATACATTGACCTGCGGCAGGGCAGTTATGCCGATAATTTTCAGGCGCTTGTGGATGGGCTGCTGGCCGCCGGGGCGGTGCGCCAATCGGCGGGGCAGGCGGGGCGCCCGTTTTTGCTGCAACCCGTCAAAACGGACTGGGGCGCGGTGCTGAGGAAAATCCCCGCCTGGGGTTGCGCCTGGGGGCTGGGCTGGGGACTCTTCTGGCTGGTGTTCATTGTGGCGCTGGCAATCCTTGGGTTTGCTACGGGGGCAGATGATGACCTGAGCAGTGCGGCGACATCCATTGTGGGGGTCAGCCTGGGGGGCAGTGTGGGCGGTTTCATCGGCGGGCTGGTTGCCGGCCTGGTGAGCATGCTGGCGCTGCGCCGCTACGCGCCCAGCATCGCCTGGAAGCATATGTCCCCTGCTGTGCGCATCTGGGTAGTCAGCGGCGTGCTGGGGGTGGTGGT
>FWPV01011046.1_pt1 | contig 14528 bp, 13 predicted proteins | sample 2228371 | NCBI WGS metagenome assembly FWPV01 (sample SAMEA103939776, study PRJEB20133) | metagenome
ATTACTGCTCCTTGGTGCTTTGATTGCCCGTAGAGCTTGTTCCCGCCTCCGTGCCTTTTCTTCCGGAGTCATCTCATCCACCCCACTCACACGTCTCTGATCTGCGCTTGGAGGAAACACGGATTCGGTCGGTGTTCTGTCTGCCGTCATTGACGGATGTGCCTACCTAGCAGCTGAGAGGCGTGCTGAATCGGCCAACGACCTCTCAATTCAAATGGACTGATCGATCAACAACATCACGGTCTGGTAGTCCTGGGCATCCAGAGCCAGGTTGATGTCCCAGGAAGTGGTGTAAGTTTTTGATGCTCGGCAAGACGCGCAGGGCGTAGCCCGAAGCGCCTTGATCATTTGCTGGGTTTTCCAATCGGGCATGGAGTGTGGGGCGTGTGGGGGGTGGAGTTTCGCCGGGAACTGTTGCAGCTCAGACCTATGTCCACAGGGACGCGAACTGGCGCTGTATGCCGGGCCTCATCGTCAAGCACTAGGGAGCCGTGCTATTGCGCGGTATAGCATTGCCATCAAAAGCCCGGGCTTGGCCGGTTGGCCCGGTCCAGCGGCACACCGCTGATCACACATGGCATGTGCCACTGTGCCGCAGACAACAATCAGCCTTTCTGCGGCTTGTCGGTTGCTGGAGGTATTTGCCCAGCGAAGCGGGCGAGAAGACGTGGTACTGCTGATGGCGCAGGAGCGGCGTCTGTCAAATCTGGGTGCTTTGGGGTTGATCACCACACTTCAGACGGATTTGCGCCACGCGCTGTCCGTGGTGATTGCGCGTCGGCGGGAAGTCAATTCCGGCTTGATGATTGCGCTCGAAGAGCATGCGGGGATCGCTGTGCTGCGTTTGCAATACGTGGTGCCGGGCGCCCCGTATTCGCGGCAGGCGAATGAACAAGCCACGGGGGTCATCGTGCAACTCATGCGGCAGTTTCTGGGGGCTGATTGGATGCCGCGACGGGTCTGTTTCAGGCATCCGCCGCCGGTGGACTTGCGCACCCACAGGCAAGTATTGGGCTGGGCGGTCGAGTTCGAGCACGATTTCAACGCCATTGTGTTGACGAGTCAGGAGCTGGATACACCCGCACCGATCCAAGACGCAGCCTTGGCAAACTTTGCCCAGCGGAACATGCGATCCAATGCCGAGCAATTCAGTATGGCTCAGGCGTGCCGCGAGCATCTCACGGAACTTTTGCCGCAGGGCATCGCGACCATAGATCAGGTGGCCACAAGAATGGGAATGCAGCGCCGGACCCTGTAGCGGCGTTTGGACCAAGAGGGCGTAACTTTCAGCGAGCTCCTGCAGTCGCTTCGCAAGGACCTGCTGCAGACACACTTTGTCGCCGGCAAGGTTCCACTTTCGGTGCTTGCAACGCAGCTTGGGTTTTCTGCGCCCAGTGCGTTTTCGCGTTGGCACCGTGCAACCTTTGGTTGTTCAACTCGCAGCTGCGTGTCCGCCCGTCCCTCGACATAGCTGGATGAGCGAAGAGGGCTGGTAGCTGTGATGTCAATGTTGGGTTGCGGGCCTATCGGACATGGGCTTTGGTGAGCGGTCCGCAGAGGGTGCCCAGAAACGCTACCAGCTCCTTGATGTCTTGTGCACTTAGCCTGATGGGTTCGCGCTCAGCGTCCAGCCGTGCCACTTCAAGGACCGTTGCATCATCGAGGGTGTGTACTGCATCCCATGGGCAAACTGCTTGGCCAAGGTGGTTTTGCCACACTTCCTGGGCCCGTTGACCAACACCGCCGGCGTGTCTTGCAGCGAGTGCCTGACACGCTCGGCCATGTGGCGTGAAATCAATGGTGGGGGTGCATCTGGTATGAGGCAAGAGGCGCAAACGGCTACCCGCAGGTTGTGTCGCAATAGCGGCGCCGAGGCGGCAAATGGCCGTTGATGTCGATCGGTTTCAATGAGCCAAGCTGTAAAACTGGTCGGCGGCGGACATGGTGTTGCCACTCGGGCAGCGCTGCTGCCCTTTCTTGATCATGTGCATGGTCTCGATGCCGGCGATGATGCGTCTGGCGGACCAGAAAGACTTGAACCCCATCATCGGTCGGGTTCGTCGCTTGATCGCCCGGTGGTCCTGCTCGACGATGTTGTTGAGGTACTTCGACTGGCGCAGTTCAATTGCCACGCCGCTGTCGGCGATCAAGCCTCGCACAGCTGCGGTGTTGGCGCCGCTCTTGTCAATCGTGATCTTTTCGGGGACGTCATGCAAGTCAATGGCACGCTCGAAGAATCGGCGGGCCGCCGCTACATCGCGCCGAGCGGTGAGCAAGAAGTCCACGGTGTACCCGAGCTTGTCGACGGCGCGGTATAGATACTTCCACTGACCGCCGACCTGGATATACGTTTCATCGACTCGCCAGGAGCGCCCCACCGGACGCTGGCGCCGGCGAAACACCTTGGCCAGCACCGGCAACATCTTCAGTGCCCAGCGGTGAACCGTGGCGTGATCGACCTGGATGCCGCGTTCAGCCATCATCTCTTCCAGGTTGCGCAGGCTCAACGGGTAGGCCGCGTACCAGCGAACGCACACCAGCATTACTTCCAGCGGATAGTGCAGCCGTTTGAGGACCCCACGCAGGACCGAATTCTGGAGCTGGAATGACAACGCTTGCATCATCAAATCCTAGCCGTTCCGCTTATTGCGACACAACCTCATCGCGGCCTTTGCCCAGGTCCACGAAGACCAGGTAGCAAACCACGTTCCCCAGTTGGTGTTCGTCGACTCGAACAACCGGCAAACGGAGCTGCGCCACCAGGTGCCCATTCAACTGTGCGAGTGAGTTTGCGAAGAGGCTGGCTGCTCAGGACCCGCTTTCGCGCCGGGATGGAGTAAGCGCCCTGCTCGGTGCCTGGGCCAAGGGCTGGTTGCCGGTGGTTATGCAGCCAGGCGGGTGGCCACCGCGCGTTTGCCCAGTTTCATGACGGCCTGGATGCGCTCGAGTTGCGCGGCTCGAGGTGTCACCTTACCCGACTCCCATTTGTAGACCGACAGTGGCGACGCCTCGACCAGTGTGGCCATCTGGGCTTGGGTGATCCCAAATGACTGGCGCAACGCGGCAAAGGCGGCAGCATCGAATTCCTTGGCGCTGGACTTCGGCCCACGGGCTGAAGAAGTTCCCGGGTCTTTTGTTGGTGCTGCCTCAGGTTTGGGCAGAGCACGCTGTGTGGCGCGCAGCGCCACCATCAAGGCTTTGACGTCGCGTTTGAGTGCGGCGATCTCGGAGCGATGGGCGGTGGCGGATTTGCGCAGGGACAGCAACTCATCTTTGAGTTCCTTGCGGGCCACACGTGCGATTTCCGATTTCAGGCTGGTTGCGAATGTGCTCATACAACAGATCGTACATCTGCAAGCTGACAATGCCCCCGTGGGGCTAACCCGTGAGCGTGGTTTAACGCGAATCGGAGCGACAGACACCCGACCTATTGGATGGTTGCTACCAGCCAGGTTTCAGCACGTTCAGCGTCACAGCCCAGCGTATGTGCGCTATTTGAGTTTCTATGCGCAAGCCTAGACACGCGGGGTCTGAGATGCAGAGCCGAGTCGCTCCAGAACGTGTTGATCCGGATCGCGGTACCCCCCTACCAGCAGCGCTTCCGCATGACTTCTTTGGCTGAGTGCCACGATAGGTTTCATTTGAATCCAACCAAAAACAAGACTTACCACATTTGTCTAAGCAAGACACTTGCCGACGCTGTTGGCACGCATCGAGCCCCCAAAAGATACCTGCATGTACTGTGCCAACAATTGCGTGGTAAGTCTTGTTCTATGGTTCAATATGGATCATTGAAACGCAAAACTTGAGACCTGGCCTTGGCAAATTGGTCTGCCCCAACGTTTCCATTTTTGTTGACCATGACCCCCACCCAGCTGCTTGATGATTGGCTGACCGAACGCGAGAACGCTTACTACGATCCGCTCTCACGCGGGGCCGCCCTGCCCTACGCGTTCATTTGGAAAAAGTGGATCGACTGGCTCACCACCGCCAGCCCGTCGCGCTCACGTACGAACCAAGGTCCCGACTACCTGAACATAAGCCAGGAAGATGCCCTGGCGTTTTTGACCTACGGGCCCTCCCCTGCTTCCAAACGCCAGGGGCTGTCCCGCAGCCGCAAGATCTCGCCCGTCACCCGTCTGCGCTACGCCGAGGTCCTGACCCGCATCTATTCGCATGCCGTGCAACGCGGCCTCTTGGTCGAGCACCCCTTCAAGGGCAACCTGGTCGCACAGCGCCCCACGGAGCGTGAACGCGGCGGCCAGGTTTTGCCGCCTGGGGTATTCGAGGCCTTGCAACGACTCCCATCCTCTGCGCCCTCCCCTGTCGATGCCCGGGATGCGGCAATCGTTCACCTTCTGCTGGAATGTGGCCTGACCTCGGGCGAGCTGTGCTCGCTCCAACTCAAGCACGTCCGAAAAAACACCCAAGAACCAGGCCAGTTTCTTCTCAAGATCGATGGGCCGCGGCGTGCGCAACGCCGGGAGGTTTCCACCGCTGGTGAGGCTGGGCCCGCCTTGCAGCACTGGCTGAACTGCCGCGATTCGCTGGGCAAACCAAGCACGTATCTGTTCCGCTCCACCAAGCATGAACGCTTGAGTAAGCAAACGCTGTTTGCGTTGGTCTACCACCAGGTCGAAGCTGCGTGTGTGTCGGTTGGGGCGCCCTGCGTTGGCCATGTGGGCCCTGGCGTGATCCGCAACACGGTGATCGTCAGACGGTGGCGCGCCGGTGTTGAGCCCGCTGAGATCTGCAAGGCGCTGGGCCTTCAAGATGCCAAGAGCCTGCTGAGAGGATTGGGGCACCACCTCGAAGATCCATTCTCACAAGGCGCGCACCTAGAATGAGGCCGGTCTCGATCAGGCGGTCCTGACCTTCACCACAACATCACAATTCAAACTCCAATGGCAACTGCAAAAAAATCGGCGCCCGCAAAGGCCGCACCCAAGTCCACCAAGCCTGTCGCCAAGCCGGCCGCCAAAGCTGCAGCGACTACATCTGCAAAAGCAACGCCCGCCAAACCAGCGGCCGCACTCAAGCCCATCAAGGAGGCCTTCAACAAGACCACGCTGGCCGCACACCTGGCGGCCACCTCGGGTGTGGATGTCAAGTCGGTGCGCGCTGTCATGGCCGCGCTGGAGAACACGATGCTGGCCTCGGTCCACAAAAAAGGCGCTGGCGCCTTCACCCTTCCCGGCATGGTCCGTGTTGCCGTTCAGCAAGTGCCGGCCAAAAAGGCGCGCAAGGGCATCGATCCCTTCACAAAGGAAGAGCGCGTGTTCAAGGCCAAGCCGGCCAGCGTCAAGTTGAAGGCGCGGTTTTTCAAGAAGCTCAAGGACGCTGCGCTGTAAGCACCCCTGCCCTTTTCCCAACCTGTTCCGTTCAGGACAGCGTTGTGGAATGGGTGCTTGTGAATTGGCTTGAACAGAATAGGAATCATCGGGTGTTGGGTTCATATTTGAAGTGATCACCAACTTCTTGATCTCGCGGTCAACTTTCTGATACGAGCCACAGGCATCAATGTGTGCCGCACTTGTTCGGCGTTTGACATTTCAAGTACATTCTCCAGTGGGCGTTTTGCGCCCCCGGCTTCACCTCCCTGAGCCGGTCCGCATCTGCGGATTCCCAGCCCGACCTTGCGCCGGGCTTCTTTTTGGCGCTTGGTGCCACTGGTTTGCCGTGACGCGGTCAAGGCCGAAATAGGCTGCGCCAGCCACTCACGGCCATAGTGCAACGCCCGCCTCTACCAGCAGACAGCAGATTCAGTGAGCACTCACACCGCGTGTTGGACCATGTTCAACAGACACCAAAGGTAGCGTTCGTCCAGGGGAATCTCAGGCCTTGCCACGTTCGGCGCTTAAGCTTGCAGTGGCGCCCACTTGGACTCCGGCGTAAATATAGATACGCATGATGACCCACCAACCGTGAATACCTATCTTCACAACCGTCACTGTGGCAGATGAATGAAGGGCCCATGAACTGAGGGAACAGGCTGCTCTGCCATGCAGTCGGCCAATCAAGCACGCCTATTCATCTGTAATACAGATGATTGACTGACATCTGATAAACAGCTATTCTTGTTTTAGCTGAAACTCAGATTATCATGCCCACGCCCTCCCCCACCCAGACACTGCTGACCGCATTACAGCTCGGTCAGCTGCTCAAGGCAGCTCGCAAGCGCCGCAAGCTCACGCAATCGGCGGTAGCGGCCCGGTTGGGGTTGAGCCAGAACCGGGTGTCGCACCTGGAACTGCATCCCGAAGAACTGAGTTTCAAGCAGCTTCTGGGATGGTGTGCAATTGTTGGCCTGGAGTTGCAGCTGGGCGAGCGCGGCGACACGACAACGCCCCATTCGGAGTGGTGACATGGGCCGACGCTCGCACAGCCAGACGCTGACCCTATGGGCCAACGGCGAACATGTAGGTCGCTGGACGCTCACCGCCCGCGGTGACATGGAGTTGGAATACGCATCGACCTGGTTGACCTCTCCAAGAGGTCGTCCGATTTCCTTGTCTCTCCCCTTCAACCTCAACAACGAAGTGCTGAGGGGCGACAACGTCGCGCACTACTTCGAGGGCCTGTTGCCAGACAGCGATGCGATCCGCCGACGCGTGGCCGCCCGCTTCAGGACCGGCTCCCTGGAAGCCTTTGATCTGCTCGCTGCCATCGGGCGCGATTGCGTGGGCGCACTGCAGCTGCTGCCCGATGGGGAAGTGCCCACTGGCATCGAGCGCGTCGACGGGGTGGTCCTCGACGATGAGGCCATCGAGCGCCACCTGCTGGAGACGGTTGCCCCTGGACGCTTTGGCAATTCAATAGACCCAGACGACGACTTCCGGATCTCTTTGGCAGGTGCCCAGGAAAAAGACGCTTTCCTACGGTGGAACGGTCAGTGGATGAAGCCACGGGGCGCCACCCCCACCACCCACATCTTCAAACTGCCCCTGGGCCTCATCGGTGGCCGCCAGGCAGACTTCACAACCTCGGTGGACAACGAGTGGTTGTGTCTGCGAATTTTCAAGGCGTTTGGCCTGCCCACCGCGCAAGCCGAGATCGCCACATTCGGCCAGCAGCGCGTGTTGGTCGTCGAACGCTTCGATCGCCTGGTGGCTTCAAACGGAATACAGCTCTTGCGTCTGATGCAGGAGGACTTTTGCCAGGCCACGGGCACATCACCCCTGATCAAGTACGAGAACGAAGGTGGCCCAAGCCTGATGGCCATGTTCACCTTGGCCCAGCAGTCACTGGACGCTCAGCGCGATCTGCGGACCTTGATGGCCTCCCAGATCCTGTTCTGGATGTTGCGCGCACCCGATGGTCACGCCAAGAACTTCAGCATCCAGCTTCAAGCCGGTATGGCAGGTCGGTTCCGCCTCACGCCCATTTACGACGTGATGTCCGCCCTCCCGGTCATGGGTGATGGCCCCAACCAGTGGGCCCCCCAGGAGATCAAGCTGGCGATGGCGTTGCTCGGAAAAAACCGGCACTACCACGTGCGCGACATCGAGCGCCGGCATTTCAACAGCACGGCCAAAAAGGTGGGCTACGGAGAAAACGCCGAAGCTCTGTTGGACGAGTTGATCGCGCGCACGCCCGATGTGGTCGCGCAGGTGCAAGCAGAGCTGCCTGTCGGCTTTTCGCAGCGTGTCGCAGACAAGGTCCTGGGTGGTTTGTTGGCTTCAGCCAGATCGCTCGGTCAATCCGGAGGCTGAGTCAGCCAGAGAAATTGGCTTGCCGACCTGTCTCAGCCACCTGTCGTTTGCTGAACACCTGCGGTGTGATTGGAAGGCACCTCCAAGTTTCTTTCAAGACAATTTGACTGACTCGCTTGCGATGTCCAGCAGTTCTTCCGTTGAAGGCTGATCCCAGCCCACGCCATGCGCGCCAGTAGCGTAGTAGTCAACCATCAAGTGCCTCACCATCGGGTGGTCCCACCCATTGGACTGCAATCGCTTGATCAAGGAAGGGTGCGCATTTTTGGCGACGAGTTCAGCGATCAATCCAGCCTCCAAATCACGCACAACTTCATCCGATAGACCCTGAATTGATTTGATGACCACTGCCTTCTTGCGACGTAGCCATTCATCACGCCAAGAGGCCTTCAGCTCGACTTGCTTCTTCTGTGTGTCAGCGCGGGAAAGTGCTTCGACCTCTTCCTGACTGGCCACCGTTTCGACCTGTTGCGCACCTGACAGCCGCGCTTTCAGATAGCGATGTGGGTCACGAACAGGGCCGGGAAAAGCCTTCACCATCCGCTGCTCCAGCTCGGAAAGTGCTTGCTTGACTTCAGACTCTCCATGTCTGGCCACCAGTTCCTCGATCCTCTCTTCGGCGATGTTCAACTCGCCCGCCTTCTTCACAACAGAGAGGTCAACCGGTTTGGAGGGACTCTTCAGCGGAAGCGCCGCTTGTGCCTTGAGTTTGACGTTGAACTGAATGTCGCTGATGCTTTTGCCATCTTTGTATTCGACAAGCTCAATCTCAATGTCAGTGATCGCACACACCTCCGCAATGGCCGGCTTGATGGTGTCTCGCTTGAAAAAGCGGTATTCCATCTTTGCAAGCTTTTCCGTATCGGGATGCCCTGTCAGAACAGGTAGCCACCAACGCCAATGCTGCCGTGACGTCCGCCCAACGTTCTTGTACCTGGTGCAAATTTCATAAAGCACGATCCCCGCATGGGTATGCATTTGCGAGAGCATGCCGATGGAGAGCTTTGAAAACACCGCAGGGGACAGCAACTCTTGTCTCAACGGCTGGGCGTAGCTCCAAATCAGAAAGTTCTGATTGCGCTCTTTCAGAATTTCAGCATGAGCGATCAGGGTACAGACGGTCCATTTGCTGCCCTCCCCTGTCGTAGGCGATTGCCACTCAACAATCGTAGAGGCCATCGAACGCAGATGCTTTTTGATCAGCTCCATGTCGTTAGAGCCGTAGTCAATCCCACTCACGATCTCAGACAGGGGCGCCCGGTAGCTCTCTTTTTCAACCCCTTGGGCCTGCGCGATGTTCAGCATCACGTTGTAAGCCTTCCGGCCAAGGGCTGTGATTTTTCGATTCTGAGGAACGATCGCAAGGGCATTGACCGGCTTCTTGAGCGGATCGAGGGTTGCGATGTGGGCCACGTCATTCATTTAGCGGACTCTACTACACCCGCAACATGTGTGAAATGCCTCGTTCACATATGCGATCCGTGGACACCGCCCGCTGACATCCCGAAAACTCTCACATGAAACGCCTACCTTCCACACAGCGAGGCCCCCTCCCCTCCTCCCTGAACTCCTGAAAATCCTCACATGAAGGTTCATCCAACAGAACCCCAGACCATTTTTCAGTCCGTTCTTTGGCCGATGGCCCTGCAGCCTGTCGAACCAGCAACTGACGCCGCCCCAACATCCTGTTTTCACTCACCCTACCACCCGAAAAACCACACGAAAACTAACGTGTTCACACACGGGTTGTCCCGAAAACCCTCACTAGTACTCCTGAAAACCTTCACGCAGAGACGTGTAAGTCTTTGATTTAAAAGTACTTTTCCCTATCTAAAGGTATTAAAGGGTTTAGAGAATCTAGAAAAATAAACCCGCGACCTACTCCAAGGCGGAGAAAAAACAGGAACGGGTGTGTTGAAGCAATAAGAAAAGCACGTCGTTGACCAAAATTCTCACTAGGCAGCATGATTCCGTAAAATGCACCGGTATTCACTCAAACGAGAGATTTCCATGGCATCTGCGAAAAGCATCAGAAAACCGCTCATCAACCTACAAGATATCGCAGAGCAGGCGACGCTTTCGGCCGAGATGATGGACCAAGTCCGGGCAGTGATGCTCAATCCCACCTCTCGCAAGCAAGATTTGATCATCAACCTCAGTCAGCTGGCCGGCTACTGCGGCGTCGAAAAGGGCACCATCGTCCATCGTATGACGAAGGGCGATCTACCTCCAGGTAACTTGAACACCACGGGAAGCCGAAGGGAATTCAATCTGAGCGAAGCCCGCGCGTGGATTCGCGCGTATCGCAAGGACAAGCTCCGCCCTGCTGGCGCTGAAGCTGTAACGATTGCGATCGCCAATTTCAAAGGCGGCGTTGGCAAAACGACGACAGCGATGACCTTGGCGCAAGGCCTGTCGCTGCTTGGCCTCAAAGTGCTGGTGATTGACCTGGACCCCCAAGGATCGCTGACAACGTTGTTTGGCATCCTCCCAGATACAGAGGTATCAGAGGAAGACACGGTCCTTCCGTTGGCCCTGGGTGAGCACACGTCAATCCGGTATGCCATCCGTCCGACGTATTGGGATGGCATTGACCTGGTGGCAGCGGCACCCTGCCTGTTTGGCGCCGAGTTCGCCCTCCCCGCTCGTCAGACGCAAGAGCCGAACTTTGAGTTCTGGAACGTGCTCAACCTCGGTATTGACGATGTGCGTGCCGAGTACGACGTGATCGTGATCGATAGCCCTCCCAGCTTGAGCTACATCACCATCAACGCATTGATGGCCAGCAACGGCCTCATCATGCCACTGCCGCCCAACGCGCTGGACTACGCATCCGCGAGCCAGTTTTGGAATCTGTTTTCCGATCTGAGCTCAGAGATGCTGACCAGCAGAGGCTTGGACAAAGAGTTTGATTTCATCCACGTGTTGTTGTCCAGAGTGGACTCAGCTGAGTCGACCAGTGACATTGTTCGCACCTGGATACAGGCGACCTACAAGGAGAAAGTCCTTCCCGTTGAAATTCCGAAAACGGCCGTCGCCAGTAGCGCAAGCGCTGAGTTTTCGACCGTCTATGACATTCAGAAGTACGACGGGAATGCGAGAACTTTTAAGCGCGCACGTGACGCCTATGACCAGTTTGTCCGCTACGTAGAGAGTTCGATTCGAGCGTCATGGGATAGGCAAGTCGCTGCATCCAAATCGGCCAGGACCTAATTCAGGAGCGCAAGCATGGGAAAAAAATTACTCGAAAAGGCAAGCCAAGTTGTTGCGCCTCGCCGCCCGCTAACGCCCTCGGGCAACGCTGTAGTGCGCGAGCCCGTCGCAGCTGCAAAACCCAAGACGGCGATTGGTGCCATGGCACAGTTCACCGATCGGCAGTCGGCCGCCATTCAAGAAGCGACCCGGTTGAAGGAACAGTTGAAGGAGTTTGAGGGCAGCTTGCCAGTCAAGCGACTGGACCCGCAAACGGTTGTGCGGAGCAAGTGGGCCAATCGACATGAGCTGTCATTTGCTGATGCCGAATTTGAAGGGCTCAAGGCCGACATATTGGCGCAAGGTGGCAACGTTCAACCAATCAAAGTTCGACCGTCAGGGGATAGCCCCGAAAGGTATGAAGTCATTTTTGGGCACCGCAGACACCAAGCGTGTCTCGAGTTGGGACTGCCAGTGCTGGCACTCATCGAGACCCTGGACGACGCAACGCTGTTCGTCGAGATGGACAGGGAGAACAGGCAGCGCAAAGACTTGCGCCCTTACGAAATGGGCTTGATGTACGCCAAGGCGCTGGACAGCGGGCTTTTCCCGTCCGCACGAAAGTTGGCTGATGCCGTGGGTATCGATTTGAGCCAACTGGGCAAGTCACTGGCGCTCGCTCGTCTACCCGCTGACGTGCTTGGCGCGTTTCCCAGTCCCCTGGATGTGCAGTACCGATGGGTTTCTGACCTCGTGAGCTCCATTCAGCGGGATCCTGAGGGGGTCCTCGCAAAGTCGAAGGAGCTGCAAGAACTCAAACCAAAACTGCCGGCTGGCGATGTTTTCAGGCGACTCACAGAAGGGGGTGGAACGGTTCCACCCCCCTCCAAACAAAAGCAAGAAGAGCGTTTCGAAGGGAGGGGTGGGCAGACGGGGAAGATGGTTTTCGATGCAAAGAAACGAACAGTCCGCATTGACCTTGAGAACGTCGACGCCAAGTTGCTCACCGCCTTGAAGTCCGCAATATCGAAGGCACTGGGATGATGATAAGAAGGGGGTGGAACCGTTCCACCCCCTTTTTTATTCCGTGCCGAAAAAAAGAAAAGTGCACCAATGACGGTGAAAAAGTGAAGTGGTCGCCGGACGTTTGCTGACGACTTTGGCTACCGGAAGAGGGCGCCTCAATGGAGGGGATGCACGAGGGGTGGAACGGTTCCACCCCCAGGCTATTGATTGGTGGCAGGGGGCGTTTCGCGGTCAACGCTGGGCGTGGCGTTGGTTGCGAATATACCCCTCATGTTCCCAGTTAAGACGCGCGTTCAGTGTCTAGTTGAATGCCTTCTGCAGCTCGTCTGCCCGCCGACCCAGCGGCGCACGGCCGTACAAACCCGTCGTGATTGCGCTCGAACTGTGACCCATCTGAGCCTGCAGCACATCGATGGGAACGCCCCTGGCAACACCCCGTGTTCCGAACGTGTGCCGCAACCAATGGGTGGACGCCCGGCTGAGTTTCAGGCGTTCTTTGGTAGGCAACTCTGCCTGTGCAATCGCCTTGGAAATCCAGCTTCGCACATGCTTGTACAGCGCCTGGTAGGTGACGGGCTCCATCGCATCTGACACGTTGGCGAGGAGGGGGGCGTGTGGTGGCGCGGTCTCAACACCACCCAGACCACGTTCGCTCAAGTAACGCTGAAGCGCAGCAAACGCCTGGCCTGGAAGGGCGACCACACGGCGCCGGTTGCCCTTGCCGGTGACGTGCATGAACCACCCTTCGGGCTCCTTGTGGATGTCGCCCAGGGTGGCAGAAAGCAGCTCCGCCGAGCGCAAACCGACGGCTTCCATGAACCGCAAAATGAAGCGAATCCGGTCCCGGGCAGGGGAGGGCGCTTGGGCTTCGACGAAGCGCAAGACCTCTTGCATGGCGGCCTCGCTGAAGGCCTTGGAATCCAACAACGCGTTTTCTGAGGCAGCCTGTGTCAGACCACTGGCTTCCTTGGCGTTGATCAGTGCCCAGGGTGACCCGTGGATGTAGCGCGCACTGTGCAACCAGCTGAACAACGCACTGACCACGGTCAGGGCTTGGTGCTTGCTGGCCGCGCTGAGTTGGCCTCGGAATGGCGCCCACCCGATGTCACCCGGACTGGCCTTGCGCCGCGAAATCCAGTGCGCTGGAATGTCCCCCAAAAACACCGCATAGGCCGAGCAGTCCTCAACGCGCATGCGCTTGAAATCCAATCCACCCCGTTCACGTTGCAGCCACAACATCAACCGATGCGCTTCGCGCCTGAAACACTTCGCCGTCGCGTCAGAACCCGAGCGAGCAACGATCCAGGCCTCAACCGCCTCGGCATCCGAGCGCGCATCGAGCAGCGGGGCAGGGGAGGGTGCCAATCCCGGGTTGTGGAGCTGCAAATCCCTTTTTTCAGAAAAAGGACGCGAATAGAGGCCCTCAGAGGCGTTTTCAGGGGCGGGGGCCACCTGGGTATTGCCGACCCCAAAAAAATCGCTCCTGGGGCGTTCTGAGAGGTCGATTTTTGCCCCTTCCACCAGCCTGAACACCGCCAAAGAGGGCCTTGGCAGCCCCGGCAAGAGCCCATGGAGGTGTCGCTCGATCCGGCGTGCCTTGGTCTGTCCAATGCCCGCCAGCGCCCCGTACCAGCGCCCGCCCGCGTGGATGCGCGTGTGCAGATCGCCCAGGTTCACGATCCCCGCCCCGATGAGCTTCTTCGCGGTCACGTCGTCAAACCAGCCGTTCACCAAATCGGCGGGCGAGGGCGTCTCGGCCGCCTGCGCCTGCAGCGATTGGATCAATTCGATCTGGCGCTGGCGCAGTTTCACTCGGCGATCCGCGCGCGGGTCAGTGGGGAAGGCCTCCTGGTACATCGCCAGCACCTCGGCCTCGCTCCAGCCGTCCAGGTCACGCTGCGCGATGAATTCGTCCAGGCTGGGGAACGTGCTTTGCGCCTTGGCCGAAATGGTCAGCCCGATGAGGCGCCAGGCCGACTCGCCCCGGCGGCGCGCGACGGCGCGCACCGCATCGATCGTCTGCTCATGGGCGCTGTGCGCCTGGTGCCCGTGTTCGATGCCAAGGTAGCGCCGGGCGCTCTCCAGGATGGCAATGCCCTCGGCCACGGCCCGCAGGTGGGCGAAGTGGTGGGGGCCCAGGCGGCGGACGTAGGAGGTGACTGGGCTCAACGTGGACCCCACCAGGCAAAGAGAGGAGGGCGCGTGGCCGAGGCACACGCTCGCACGCGGTGGTCAGAAGCGCCCCGGAGGTGGCCGTGGTGGCTGCGATGGCTGCGAAGGCCGCGAGCCACGCCGCTGGAGCGTCTGACGGAATGCCATTGCCCAGGTCGACCAGGCGCTGCGTCCCAAGGCGCGAGCAGGGCAGGGGGGCAGCTGAAAACGGGCGTTGGTGGCACGGGGCGGTTGGAGGGCGGTCGGCGGGGTGGTCGAAGGGTGGTCAGAGGGGCTGATCTAAGTGCTTGTCAGGCTTGGACTTTATCCGAGAGCGGCGGTGATGGGTGGTTTTGACGCCATTTTTTTGAGTAGAGATAAATAATATAATCTATAGCCATAGCGTAACGAAAAAACGGGCTGGAGCCGTTGATAGCGTTCGCCCAA
>FWPV01010719.1_pt1 | contig 14527 bp, 12 predicted proteins | sample 2228371 | NCBI WGS metagenome assembly FWPV01 (sample SAMEA103939776, study PRJEB20133) | metagenome
CGCGTTGGAGCCGGGCGATCGTCTCGTCCTTGCGGGCGAGTTCGGCCGTCGCCGCATCGCGCGCGCGGGTCACCTCCGCCAGGCGGCCCTCCAGCTCGCGGGCCGTGGTCTCGCGCTCGCCGAGCTCGCTTCGGGTGCGGTCCCGCTCGGCGGCGAGGCGGCGCAGCTCCTCCGCGGCGGCGGCGATGCGCTGCTCGAGCTCGGCGCGCACCCGGTCGAACTCGCCGCGCAGCCGCTCGGCCAGCTGCTCGTGCTCGTTCGCCGCAGCGGCCAGTCGGTCGCGCTCGGCGGTGACCCGGCGCAGCTCCTGCTGCAGGCGCTCGGGCTCGGGGGCGCCACCTTGGGCGAGCGCGACGGGGCTCGCGTACAGAAGGAGAAGGGAGGCGAGCACGACGGCGCAGGCCGTCCGCGGACGATCGGCGTTCGACATGGGCACCCCCGATCCGTGCCGGCCGGACCCTTCCGGCCGCCGAGGCAGGCTTAATGCAAGGCCCGCAACCGCGCCAGCGCCTTCCCCGCGGCTCCGGCCGCGGGTCGCTCAAAGGCGCGCCAGCCGCTCGATCAGCAGGTCGAAGAAGCCGTCGGCGTCGGCTTCGGTGAGGACCAGCGCGTTGGCCGGGCGACCCGAGACGTCCCACCAGTCGACCACCGTGCGGCCGCGGCAGAACACCCCCTCGGTCTCGACGTCGACCCTGCAGCGGCGGCCGGCGAACAGCGACGGCCGCACGAGTCGGGCGACCGCACACGCATCGTGGAGCGGCGGGCCCGGCCAGCCGCGACGCTCCACACCGTGGCGATCGTAGGCGGACAGCCAGGCGTGGACCGCGGCCGCGACCGGTGTGCCGAGCGCCCGGATCCGCTCGGCCCGCTCGGCCCCGACCAGCACCCGGTGGGTGAGGTCGAGGCCGATCATGGTGATCGGCACACCGGATTCGAACACCACCCGCGCGGCGTGCGGGTCGACGTAGATGTTGAATTCGGCGGCGGCCGTCACGTTGCCCAGATCCCGCGCCCCACCCATGAGCACGATCTCGGTGAGCCGGCCGGCCAGCGCCGGCTCCATGACGAGCGCTAAGGCCGGATTGGTGAGCGGGCCCGTGGCGCACAGCGTGACCGTGCCCGGCGGCCGGGCCAGGACCAGATCACGGATCGCCTCGACCGCGTGGCGTGGGGCGAGCGGCAGGTGCGGCTCGGGCAACTCGATCCCGCCAAGGCCGCTCTCCCCGTGGACCTCGGGGGCGGTCCGCAAGGGCTCCAGGATCGGCCGGGGACAGCCGGCGAACACCGGCACCGTTCGGCCGGCGAGCTCCACCACGCGGCGGGCGTTGCGGGCGGTGTGCGCGAGCGGGACGTTGCCGGCCACGGTGGTGATCGCCAGGAGCTCGATCTCCTCGGGCGAGGCGAGCGCCAAGAGGATGGCCACGGCGTCGTCGACGCCGGGATCGCAGTCGAGGATGACGGTACGGGCGGGCAACGGACCCTCCGGGCTCGGTGGCTCAGCGCTCGGTGAGCTTGAACTCGATGCGGCGGTTGCGCCGCCAGGCGGCTTCGTTGTCACCGGGGTCGAGCGGCCGGTGCTCGCCGAAGCCGGCCGCCACCAGCCGCTCGGGTGGGATGCCCTGGGCGATCAGGAACTCGACCACCGAGATCGCCCGGGCGGTCGACAGCTCCCAGTTCGAGCGGAACGGCGATCCCGGGGCGAGCGGGCGCCGGTCCGTGTGGCCGTCGACCCGCAGCACCCAGTCGATGTCGGGCGGGATGGTGGCGGCGATCTCGCGCAAGGTCGCCGCGAGCCGCTCGAGTTGGGCCTCGCCCTCCGGCTCGAGGCGCGCCGAGCCGGAGGGGAACAGAAGCTCGGAGGGGAACACGAAGCGGTCGCCCACGATCACCACGTCGGGGCGCGCGCCCAGGATCCCCCGCAGCCGGCCGAAGAACTCGCTGCGGTACTGCTCGAGCTGCTCGACCTGCTGCAAGAGCGCCGCGTTGAGCCGCTGGCCCAGATCGGCGATCACCGCCTTCTGCTCCTCGACCTCGGCGCGCGAGCTCTCGAGCGCTCGGGCGACCCGCTGCAGTTGGGCGGTGGTGGTGCCGAGCAGTCGGTTGAGTCGGTCGATCTCGGCACTCGACAGCCCGAGCCGGGCTTCGCCCTCGGCCAGGCGCCGTTCGAGTTCGGCGATCCGCGCCTCGCGCCGGGCGAGCTCGGCCTCGAGGGCGGCCACCCGTTCGCGGGCTGTGGCGTGGTCGGCCTCGAGGGCCGCCAGCTGCCGGCCGAGCCCCTCCTTCTCCGCCTCGACGCGGGTCTTGTCCTGCTCGAGCCCGCCCAGGAGGACCGCCAGCTGCTCGACCCGCGCTTCGAGCTCGCGGATCTTGCGAGCGCCCTCGTCCTCGAGGCTCTGCAGGCGGGCCTGTAGCGCCTCGCGATCCTGGGCCAGGGTCTCGATCCTGGTCTCGAGCTCGATCTTGCTCTGCCGCAGGCTCTCGGCGGTCTGCCCGGTGGCCGACAGCCGGCCGGTGGCGGCCTCGATCTGCTGCTCGAGGAACCGCAGCGCCCGATCGCGTTCGGCCGAGGCCCGGCTCATCTCCTCGAGCTGGCGCTGCATGCGCTCGAGCAGTGCTTCGACCTCGGCGGCCGACGGCACGGCCGCCTCCTGCTGCGCCGCGAGCGGCCGGGCCGCGGCCAGGATCGCCACCACGAGCAACGAGCCGAGGATGCGCACGCGAGCCGTCCCGGATCTGCCCGTCGCGACCATAAAGGTCCCCACCCCGCCGCGCCAAGGAGCCGTCAGCGGCCGCGCGAGGCGAAGCGGACCGCCTCCTCGGCGGCGCGGATCAGCGCGCGGGCCTTGTTGAGACATTCTTGATGTTCGGCGGCCGGATCGCTGTCGTGGACGATCCCGGCACCCGCCTGGACGAACATCGTGCCGTCCTTGACGAGCGCGGTCCTGAGGCCGATGCAGGTGTCCATCGAGCCGTCGGCCGCGAAATAGCCGATCGTGCCGGCATAGAAGCTGCGCCGCTCGGGCTCCAGCTCCTCGATGATCTCCATCGCCCGCACCTTGGGTGCCCCCGAGACGGTGCCGGCGGGGAAGCCGGCCATGAGCGCATCGAGCGCATCCAGCCCGGATCGCAGCACACCTTCGACGTTGGAGGAGATGTGCATGACGTGGCTGTAGCGCTCGACCACCATCTTCTCGGTGACCCGCACGGAGCCCACCTCGGCCACCCGGCCCACGTCGTTCCGGCCGAGGTCCAACAGCATGAGGTGCTCGGCCCGCTCCTTGGGATCGGCCAACATCTCGGCGGCCAGCGCTTCGTCCTCCTCGCGGGTGGCACCGCGCCGGCGGGTGCCGGCCAGCGGTCGGATCGTGACCTTGCCGTCGCGCAGCCGGACCAGGATCTCCGGGCTCGAGCCCACGAGCGCGAACCCGTCGAGGTCGAGGAAGAACAGGAAGGGCGAGGGGTTGAGCCGGCGCAGCGCGCGATAGAGGGCCAAGGGCGGCAGCGCGAAGGGCACGGTGAAGCGCTGCGAGATCACGATCTGGAAGGCGTCGCCGGCGGCGATGTACTCCTTGCAGCGGCGGACCATCGCCTCGAAGGTCGCGGGATCGATGTGCGGCTGCGGGCGGATCGCCGCCACCTCGCGGCGCGGCGGCTCGTGGCGCACGCCGCGATCGAAGTCGGCCATCGCCTCGGCCAACCGCTCCAAGGCCAGATCGTAGGCCCGGGCGCCGGACAGGCCGGGCTCCGGCCGGACCGGTGCGACGAGCGTCACGCTGTCGGCCAGATTGTCGAACACCGCCACGATCGACGGGCGCAGGAAGACCGCGTCGGGCAGGCCCAGCGTGTCGGGGGCGCGCTGGGGCAGCCGCTCGATCAGCCGGACCATGTCGTAGGCCATGTAGCCGAACAGCCCGGCGGCGGGCGGCGGCAGGCCCGGGGGCATGGGGATCCGGCTCTCGGCCAAAAGCGCCCGCAAGGAGGCGAGCGAGGGCAGCGGCTCGGCGACGAAGGCGTCGCGCTCGATCCGCGCCCGGCGGTTGATCTCCGCCCGCTCGCCGCGACAGCGCCAGATCAGGTCGGGCTTGAGGCCGATGATCGAGTAGCGGCCGCGTACCGCCCCGCCCTCCACGCTCTCGAGGAGAAACGCGTTGGGGCGCCCGTCGGCCAGCTTGAGGAACGCCGACACCGGGGTCTCGAGGTCGGCCACGAGCGTGGTCCACACGACCTGCGGCCGGCCGGCCTCGTAGGCCTCGAGGAACCGCGCGCGCTCGGGTTCGGCCAGCACGGCTCAGCGCCCGAAATCGTCGATCAGCTCGGCCAGGACCCGCTGATCGATCTCCACGGTGTAGCGACGGCGCAGCGCCTGCTCGTAGCCGCGCAACAAGGCCTCGCCCAGCACCTCCCGCCATTCGCGCCGCACGTCCGCCACGTCGAGATCCTCGGGTGCGGGCAGCACCGCGTCGCAGGCCACGAGCGCGAAGCCGTCGGCAGTGGGCACGGGCTCCTCGGCCAACTGGCCCGCCGGCGTCGCGAACAAAGCGGCGGTCACGAAGGGGCCGAGGGGTTCCTCGTCACCGCGCCGGCGCAGCGGGCCGATCGGCACGAAGGACAAACCGGGCTCGCCGACGGCCAGGGATTCGAGCGGCTCACCGGCCCGGGCGCGCTCGAGCAGGACCCGGGCCCGCTCCCGGGCGAGCTCGCGTTGGCGCTCGAGCTTCCAGGCCTGCTCGACCTGGGCCCGCACCTCCTGGAGCCCGCGATCGCGGGCGGGCGTGACCTTGGTGACCCGCACGGCGAAATAGCGGTCGTCCTTGCCGTGGACCAGAAGCGAGGTGCGGCCCTCTGGCGTGGCGGCGATCTCCTGGAGCATCTCGGCCGACAGCTCGATCGCCGCGATCGGCCGGCCCTCGGCGTCGCGGCCGGCTGCGTCGACCGCGTCGAGCACCACGTGGCGGGCGCCCACCGAGCGCGCCGCTTGGGCCAAGCTCTCGCCCGCCGCCAGCGCGTCGTCGAGCTGGTCGGCGACCTGGGGCAGCCGGTCGGCGGCGGCCCGGCGGGCGAGCTCGAGGGCCAGCTGCTCGCGCACCTCTTCGAAGGGCCTCACGGTGCGCGGTGTGACACCATCCAGGCGCAAGAGATGCCAGCCCAGGAGGCTCTGGACCGGCGGGCTTACGGCGCCGGGGGCGAGCGCGAAGAGCGCCTCGTCGAGCGCCTCGGGCAACAGACCCCGGGCGACCGGGCCGATCGTCGAGAGGGTGAGGCCCCGGCCCTCGAGCGCGGCCACGATCTCCTGAGGGCTCTTGCCCTCCGCGAGCAGCCGGGCGGCCTCCTCGATCGTCTCGCGATCGGCGGCCAGGAGCTGGGTGGCGGTGCGGGTCTCGGGCTCGGTGTAGGCGGCCTCGCGCTCGGCGTAGGCCGCCCGCAGGGTGGCCTCGTCGGGCATCGACTCGGGCACGAGCTCGTCGACCCCCAGGACCACGAGCTCGACCGTGCGCAACTCGGGGACGCGGAAGCGCGCCGCGTTGCGCTCGAGCCAAGCCGAGAGCTCCGCCTCCTCGGGCTGCGGTGGCTGCTGCAGGGCGGCCAGCACCACGAGCGCCCGGCCGCGGCGGCGCTCCTCGCGGTAGCGGGCCAGCTCGCGGACCAGGCTCTCGGGGACGGCGATCGCCCCGCTCGCCGCACCGACCAGCCGCGCACGCAGAATGTCGGCCTCGAGTTCGGCCAGATAGCGGGCCTCGTTGGTCCCGAGCTCGCGCAAGAACCACTCGAAGCGCTGCCGATCGAAGCCGTCCGGTCCCTGGAACAGCGGGTCCTCGCGCACGATCCGGGCGAGCGTGGCGGGATCCACGGCCAGGCCCAGATCGCGCGCGTGGCGGTCGACCAGGCGGCGGGCGACGGCCTGGGCCAGCGCCTGCTGCAGGAGGTTCTCCATGACCGCCGGGCTGCGCTCTATGGCCTCGCCCACCTGCTCGCGCAGCCGCCGGAAGGTCCGCTCGGTGTCGCGCAGGACCTCGCTCGCGGCGATCGGCTCACCACCCACGCGGGCGACCGCGTCGGAGCCGGACGGCGCGCGCAGCACGTCGCCGATGCCCCAGATCGCGAAGCTCACGATCAGGAGGACGAGGAACGCTTTGACCACCCAGCTGGTGGCCTTGCGGCGCATCGCGTCGAGCATGGCGGGAACGGCGATCCCTGGGGCTGCCCGGCGCAACATAGGCCGGCGCGGCCGGCGGCCGCAACCGGGCCCTCGCGGGCGAGGCTTCAAGGCGCCGCGGGCCTGTGCTACCCAGCGGCGGGCGTGGCGGGCGGACGGGGTGATGAAGCTCGATCGGCCGGTGGTTTTCGGCAACTGGAAGATGAACGGGCTGCGGGCCGAGGGCCTGGCGCTGGCCGGGGCGCTGGCCGAGCGGGCGGTGCGGCTCACCGGCACGCTCGGGATCTTCCCGCCCTTCACGCTGATCCACGCCGTGGCCCGGCGGGTCGAGGGGACCGGTATCCTGGTCGGCGGTCAGGACTGTCACGAGCAGCCGAGCGGCCCCTTCACGGGAAGCATCGGCGCACCCATGCTGGTCGACGCCGGGGCCCGGGCGGTGATCCTCGGCCATTCCGAGCGGCGCCACGGGCTGGGCGAGAGCGACCGGCTCGTGCGGGCCAAGTTCCGCACCGCCCGGGCGGCGGGGCTGCTCGTGGTGTTGTGCGTGGGCGAGACCGAGGCCGAGTATCTGGCGGGTGGGCGGACCGCACGGCTGCGCGCCCAGCTCGAGGGGAGTCTGCCCGAGGGCATCGGTCCCGAGGGGCTGGTCGTGGCCTACGAGCCGGTCTGGGCGATCGGCACCGGCCGCACCCCGAGCCTCCAGGAGATCGCCGACATCCACGGCGAGCTGCGCCGCGAGCTCGGCCGGCGGATCGTCGGCGGCGAGAGCGTGCCGCTGCTCTACGGCGGCTCGGTCAAGCCCGACAACGCCGCCGACATCATGGCGCTGCCGGGGGTGGACGGGGTGCTGGTGGGCGGGGCCAGCCTCGACGCCCGTTCGTTCTGGAGCATCTATCAAGCGGGAGGCGGCGCCTGAGCCCGCCGCGGCCGGCCGCCCTGCCCGCGAACAGCGAGCGTCCTCATGGCTCAGATCGTCCTCGTGGTGCACATCCTGATCGCCGTGGCGCTGGTCGGGGTCGTCTTGTTGCAACGCAGCGAAGGCGGCGGCCTGGGGCTGGGCAGCGGCACCATGGGCGGGCTCATGACCGGCCGCGGCACCGCCAATCTGCTCACCCGCACGACCGCCGTGCTGGCCGCCTGCTTCATCGCCACGAGCATCACCTTGGCGATCCTCTCCGGCAACACCGGCAAGCCGACCTCGATTTTGGAGACCGTCCCGGCCGCGCCCGCCGAGCCCGGCGTGCCGGCGCCACCGGTGGCCCGCTGAGCGGCGTGCGCGGCGCGGGGGGCCGGCCTTGACCCGCTTCGTGTTCGTGACCGGCGGGGTGGTCTCCTCGCTGGGCAAGGGGCTCGCTTCGGCGGCGCTGGGCGCGCTGCTCCAGGCGCGGGGCTATCGGGTCCGGTTGCGCAAACTCGACCCCTATCTCAACGTCGATCCGGGCACCATGTCGCCCTACCAGCACGGCGAGGTGTTCGTCACCGACGACGGCGCCGAGACCGACCTCGATCTCGGCCACTACGAGCGCTTCACCGGCGTGCCGGCGCGGCGCACCGACAGCGTGTCGGCCGGCCGGATCTACTGGACGGTGCTGACCCGCGAACGGCGCGGCGACTATCTCGGCGCCACGGTCCAGGTGATCCCGCACGTCACCAACGCCATCAAGGAGTTCGTCACCAACGACACGGCCGACGCCGACATCGTCTTGTGCGAGATCGGCGGGACGGTGGGCGACATCGAGGGCCTGCCGTTCCTGGAGGCGATCCGCCAGATGGGCCTCGAGCTGCCGCGCGGCCACTGTGCCTACGTCCACGTCACGCTCGTGCCCTTCATCGCCTCGGCCAAGGAGCTCAAGACCAAGCCCACCCAGCACTCGGTGGCGGCGTTGCGGGCGATCGGCATCCAGCCGGATCTGCTCTTGTGCCGCAGCGAGCATCCGATCCCGCCCGAGGCGCGGCGCAAGATCGCGCTCCAGTGCAGCGTGCGCGAGGCGGCGGTGATCGAAGGGCGCGATTGTGCATCGATCTACGAGGTGCCGATCCGCTACCATGCCGAGGGCTTCGACACCCAGCTCCTGCACACGCTGGGCCTGCCGGTCGAGGGCGAGCCGGATCTGGGCCCCTGGCACGAGATCCTCGACCGCCTGGCCCGCCCGGAAGGCGAGGTGGTGGTGGCGATCGTCGGCAAGTACACGGGCCTGGCCGACGCCTACAAATCGCTGGCCGAGGCGCTCGTCCACGGCGGCATCGCCAACCGGGTGCGGGTGGTCCTCGATTGGGTCGACGCCGAGGACCTGGCCAAGGGCGATCTGGCCGCCCGGCTCAACGAGGCCGACGCCGTGCTGGTGCCCGGCGGCTTCGGCGAGCGCGGGGTGGAGGGCAAGATCAAGGCCGTGACCCATGCCCGCGAGCGCAAGCTGCCGTTCTTGGGCATCTGCTTCGGCATGCAGCTCGCCTGCATCGAGGCGGCGCGCAACATCGCCGGGCTCGAGGGCGCCTCCTCCACCGAGTTCGGGCCCTGCGCGCATCCGATCGTGGGCCTGCTCACCGAATGGGAGCGCGAGGGCGCGGTCGAACGGCGCAGCGCCGAGGACGCCAAGGGCGGGACCATGCGCCTGGGCGCCTATCCTTGCGATCTGGCCCCGGGCTCGCTCGTCGAGCGGGCCTATGGCTGCCGGCGGATCGTCGAGCGGCATCGGCACCGCTACGAGGTCAACATCCACTACAAGGAGGTGCTGGAGCGGGCGGGGCTGTTCTTCTCCGGCATGTCGCCGGACGGGCGGCTGCCCGAGATCGTCGAGCGGCGCGACCATCCCTGGTTCGTGGGCGTGCAGTTCCACCCCGAGCTCAAATCCCGCCCGTTCGCCCCGCACCCGTTGTTCAAGGCCTTCATCGCCGCCGCGCTGGCGCAATCGAGGTTGGTGTGAGCGAGCCCGTCCCCTGCCGTTCGGTCGAGGTGGGTCCGGTGACCTTCGCCCGCGAGCGGCCGTTCGTGCTGATCGCCGGACCCTGTGCGATCGAGAGCCGCGAGCACGCGCTGTTCGTGGCCGAGCAGCTGGCCGCCCTGTGCGACCGGCTTCGCGTGCCCTTCGTCTTCAAGGCCTCGTACGACAAGGCCAACCGCACCAGTGCCGAGAGTGCCCGCGGTGTGGGGCTCGAGCGCGGGCTCGAGATCCTGGCCGAGATCCGCACCCGGCTGGGCTGTCCCGTGCTCACCGACGTCCACGAGAGCTGGCAGTGCGAGAAGGCCGCGCAGGCCGTGGACGTCTTGCAGATCCCGGCGTTCTTGTGCCGGCAGACCGATCTGTTGGCCGCCGCGGCGGCGACCGGCAAGGCGATCAACGTCAAGAAGGGCCAGTTCCTGGCCCCTTGGGACATGGTGCAGGTGACGGCCAAGCTCGAGCGCTTCGGCGCGCAGCGGGTGCTCGTGACCGAGCGCGGCGTGTCGTTCGGCTACAACACGCTGGTCACGGATCTGCGCGCGCTGCGCCATCTCGAGGCCACCGGCTGGCCGGTGGTCTTCGACGCCACCCATTCGGTCCAACAGCCGGGTGGGCTCGGCGGCCGCTCGGGCGGCGAGCGGTCGTTCGTGCCGTTGTTGGCCCGGGCGGCGGTCGCCACCGGCGTGGCCGGGGTGTTCGTCGAGACCCACGACGATCCCGACCGGGCGATCTCCGACGGGCCCAACATGGTACCGCTGCACCGCATGGGCGAGCTGCTCGAGGACCTCCTGGCCTTCGACCGGCTGGCCAAGAGCCGACCCGCGATCCGTTTGTGAGGGGACCGCCACCGATGCCCGCCACCGCCATCGCCACGATCCGCGCCCGCGAGATCCTGGATTCGCGCGGCAACCCGACGGTCGAGGTCGAGGTCGGTCTGGAAGGCGGCGCGTTCGGCCGGGCGGCCGTGCCCTCGGGGGCGTCGACCGGCTCGCGCGAGGCGCTCGAGCGGCGCGACGGCGATCCGCGCCGCTACCGGGGCAAAGGCGTGCGCGCCGCGGTCGAGGCGGTCCACGGTGAGATCACCGATCTGTTGCTCGGCCGCGACGCCACCGATCAGCTCGGGATCGACGCGGCGCTGATCCGGCTTGACGGGACGCCGGACAAGAGCCGGCTCGGCGCGAATGCGATTCTTGGAGTGAGCCTCGCGGTGGCGAAGGCCGCCGCGGCCGCCTGCGGCTTGCCGCTCTACCGCTATCTGGGGGGGGCCCGGGCCTGCACCCTGCCCGTACCCCTCATGAACGTGATCAACGGGGGCGCGCACGCCGACAACCCGATCGACATCCAAGAGTTCATGATCGTGCCGGTGGGAGCGCCCTGCTTCGCCGAGGCGCTGCGGATCGGTGCGGAGGTGTTCCACGCGCTCAAGGGCGCGCTCAAGGACGCCGGCTACGACACCAACGTGGGCGACGAGGGCGGCTTCGCCCCGAAGCTCGCCACGGCGGAGGAGGCGCTGTCCTTCCTCGAGAAGGCGATCACCGCGGCCGGCTACCGGCCGGGCGAGGACGTGGTCCTGGCACTCGATTGTGCGGCGAGCGAGCTCTACGCCCAGGGCCGCTACCGGCTCGAAGGCGAGGGCAAGCTGCTCGACGCCGAGGGCATGGTGGCCTATCTCGAAGGGCTCGTGGCGCGCTTTCCCATCGTCTCGATCGAGGACGGCATGGCCGAGGACGACTGGGCGGGCTGGACGCTGCTCACCGAGCGGCTGGGGCGCAAGGTCCAGCTCGTGGGCGACGATCTGTTCGTGACCAACCCCGCCATCCTGGCGCGCGGCATCGCCCAGGGGGTGGCCAACGCGATCCTCGTCAAGGTCAACCAGATCGGCACGCTGAGCGAGACCTTGGAGGCGGTCGATCTCGCCACCCGCCACGGCTACCGCGCGATCATCTCGCACCGTTCGGGTGAGACCGAGGACACGACCATCGCCGATCTGGCGGTCGCCACCGGTTGCGGGCAGATCAAGACCGGCTCGCTCTCGCGCTCCGACCGGCTGGCCAAGTACAACCAGCTGTTGCGCATCGAGGAGGAGCTCGGCCCCTCCGCGCGCTTTCCCGGGCGCGGCGCGGTGGTGCGGCCGTGAGCGGGCCGGTGGCGATCCTCCTCGTGCCCTGGCGGATCCTGCGGCGCCACTGGGCGGTCCTGTTGGCGGCGGCGGCGCTGGTCTATTTCACCTGGCACGGGATCAACGGCAATCGCGGGCTGCTCGCCTGGTTCGAGGTGAGCCGCGGGCTCGAGCGGGCGCGCGCCGAGCTCGCCCGACTGGAGGCCGAACGCCGGCGGCTCGAGGCGCCGGTGGCGGCGCTGCAGCCCGATCGGGCCGATCCCGATCTGATCGAGGAGCATCTGCGCCGGCTGGGCTATGTGGGCGAGGGCGAGCTCATCCTGTTGTCCTCCGACCCGGCGACCGCCCGCTGAGGCCGGCGGCGAGGCTGGTCCGGCGACGGCGCATCGTGTAGGAAGCCGCGAGATCGCGAGGCCGCCCGCGGCGCGGCGGTCGAAAGCGAGGGAGGAGCGGATGGCGGGCACGGCGCGAGCGGCCAAGAAGGCGCAGGAGGTCCCGGTCGAGGTGATCGAGCCCCAGCCGGCCGTCCCCCCGGCGGACGAGCTGTTGCGCCTCTATCGCGAGATGCTCTTGATCCGCCGCTTCGAGGAGAAGGCCGGTCAGCTCTACGGCATGGGCCTGATCGGCGGCTTCTGCCACCTCTACATCGGCCAGGAGGCGGTGGCGGTCGGCATCCAGCACGCCCTGACCGAGAAGGATTCGGTCATCACCGGCTATCGCGACCACGGCCACATGCTGGTCTGCGGCATGGATCCGCGGCGGGTGATGGCCGAGCTCACCGGACGGGTGACCGGCTACTCCAAGGGCAAGGGCGGCTCGATGCACATGTTCGCCAAGGAGGTGCGCTTCTACGGCGGGCACGGCATCGTGGGGGCCCAGGTGCCGCTCGGCACCGGCATCGCCTTCGCCCACAAGTACAAGAAGGACGGCGGCATCTGCGTGACCTATTTCGGCGACGGGGCGGCCAATCAGGGCCAGGTCTACGAGGCCTTCAACATGGCCGCGCTGTGGAAGCTGCCGGTCCTCTACGTGATCGAGAACAACCGCTACGCCATGGGCACCGCCGCCGAACGCCACGCCTCGACCACGGCGCTGTTCCAGCGCGGTCTGGCCTTCGCCATCCCCGGCCGGCAGGTCGACGGCATGGACGTGCTGGCGGTGCGCGAGGCGGCCCTCGAGGCCGTGCGCTACGTGCGCGAGGGCAACGGCCCGTTCCTGCTCGAGGCCATGACCTACCGCTATCGCGGCCACTCCATGTCCGATCCGGGCAAGTACCGGACCAAGGAGGAGGTCGAGGAGATGCGCCAGCGGCGCGATCCGATCGACCGGCTCAAGACGTTGATGCTCGAGCGGGGCGTGGCCGACGAGGAGCGCTTCAAGCAGATCGACAAGGAGATCCGCGACGTCGTCAACGAGGCGGCGCGCTTCGCCCAGGACAGTCCGGAGCCCGATCCCTCGGAGCTGTGGACCGACGTCCTGGTGGAGAGCCGCGCCGCGAGCTGACCCGTCGCGTCGCGATCCGCAGGCGAGCGACCCGCGCGCGGTCCCGCCGGTTGCCATCGAGGAGAGCCCCTCATGCCCACGCCCATCCTCATGCCGGCGCTCTCGCCGACCATGACCGAGGGCAATCTCGCACGCTGGCTCGTCAAGGTCGGCGACCGGGTCAAGCCGGGCGACGTGATCGCCGAGATCGAGACCGACAAGGCGACCATGGAGGTCGAGGCGGTCGACGAGGGGGTGGTGGCCGAACTGCTGGTCCCCGAGGGCGCCGAGGCGATCAAGGTCAACACCCCGATCGCGCTGTTGCGCGGCGAGGACGAGCCACCGACCTCTGCCGCCGCGAGCCCGGCCACGGGCCCGGCGCCGACCGCATCCACGGCGCCGCCGTCGCCCGTGCCGGCCGCCGCGTCGCCCGCCGCACCGCAGGTGCTGCGGCCGGTCGAGCCGGCCGAGGAGATCCCCTCCGGGGTGGCGACGGTCAAGATGACCGTGCGCGAGGCGCTGCGCGACGCCATGGCCGAGGAGATGCGGCGCGATCCCGACGTGTTCCTGATGGGCGAGGAGGTCGGCCAGTACCAGGGTGCCTACAAGGTGAGCCAGGGGCTGCTCGCCGAGTTCGGCCCGGAGCGGGTCGTCGACACCCCGATCACCGAATACGGCTTCACCGGGCTCGGGGTGGGCGCGGCGATGGCCGGGTTGCGGCCGATCGTCGAGTTCATGACCTGGAATTTCGCCATGCAGGCGATCGACCACATCATCAACTCGGCGGCCAAGACCCTCTACATGTCGGGTGGGCAGATGAACTGCCCGATCGTCTTCCGCGGGCCCAACGGTGCCGCCGCCCGGGTCGCCGCCCAGCACAGCCAGGAATATTCGTCCTGGTACGCCCACTGCCCGGGGCTCAAGGTCGTGGCCCCCTGGTCGGCGGCCGACGCCAAGGGCCTCTTGAAGGCCGCGATCCGCGACCCGAACCCGGTCGTGTTCCTGGAGAACGAGGTCCTCTACGGGCACAGCTTCGAGGTGCCCGTGATCGACGATTTCGTGCTGCCGATCGGCCGGGCCAAGATCGTGCGCAAGGGCCGTGATCTCACCATCACCGCCTTTTCGATCATGGTCGGCAAGGCGCTGCAGGCGGCCGAGCAGCTGGCCGGCCGGGGCATCGAGGCCGAGGTGATCGATCTGCGCACGCTGCGTCCGCTCGACGTCGAGACCCTGGTCGCCTCGATCCGCCGCACCAACCGGCTGCTCGCGGTGGAAGAGGGCTGGCCGGTCTGCGGCATCGGTGCCGAGCTCGCGGCGCTCGCCATGGAGCACGCCTTCGACTGGCTCGACGCACCGGTCGTGCGGGTGACCGGCAAGGACGTGCCGATGCCCTACGCCGCCAACCTGGAGCGCATGGCCGTGCCCCAGGTCGAGGACATCGTGGCCGCGGCCGAGGCCCTGGTCGCGCGGCGGATCTGAGCGCGGTCCATCGAGCGGGGAGGAAGGAGCATGCCCACGCCGATCCTCATGCCGGCGCTCTCGCCGACCATGACCCAGGGGACCCTCGCGCGCTGGCTCGTCAAGGAGGGCGATCCGGTCCGCCCCGGCGACGTGATCGCCGAGATCGAGACCGACAAGGCGACCATGGAGGTCGAGGCGGTCGACGAGGGCATCGTTGGCAAGATCCTGGTCCCCGCGGGCAGCGAAGGGGTGGCGGTCAACACGCCGATCGCGCTCTTGTTGGCCGAGGGCGAGGATCGCAGCGCCCTCGAGGCCGCGGTGCCGGCCGCACCGGCCGGACCCGCCCCGAGCGCGCCCCCGGCCGCCGCCGGC
>FWPV01011047.1_pt1 | contig 14526 bp, 13 predicted proteins | sample 2228371 | NCBI WGS metagenome assembly FWPV01 (sample SAMEA103939776, study PRJEB20133) | metagenome
CTCGGCGCTCGCCGTCCCGCTCGGCGGCGGGGCCTCGGCGCGGATCACCACGGGCGGCTCGGGGCGCACCTCCGGGTGGAGCGGGCTCCGCGGCTTGCCGAGGGGGGCGGCCGGCGGTGCGGGCGCTTCGGGACGGAGCCCCTCGCGACGCAGGCGCGCCTCCTCGGCGTGGAGGAGCGCGATCTCGATCTGGTCGAGGACGTACCCCGGGCGCACCCCCGGGCCGGAGACGACGAACCCGGCGTAGGCGCCGCGTCGGACGTAGCTCCAGATCTCGCCGCCGAACTGCACGAAGCCTCGCTCCGGTTCCCCGAGCGCGGCGAAGCGCAGCCAGGGGACCTTGCACCGCTGCTCCGCATCGGCCGGGTGCGCGCCGAGCACCAGCCCGTCCCGCGACAGGATCAGCACCCCGTGCGCATCCCCGACGGTCTGCGACAGCCGCACGGCGAGCGCGGTGAGATCTTCCATGGGTCCGTCTCCCCTGAAGCATCGGAGGGGCGGCGCGGACCCTTGAGCCTGGGGCCGCGGGCGGGGCCCGCGAGGGGCCGTTCGACCTAGGCCTGGGTCGGAGGACCTCCCCCGGGCTGCTCCGCCAGGGCCGCCACGGCGGCCGCCGACATCACCTCCAGCGGGGCGACCCGCCCCGTCCACAGCTCGAAGGACAGCGCCGCCTGGGCGAGGAGCAGCCCGAGGCCGCCGAAGGCCGTGGCGCCGGCCGCCCGCGCCGCCTGCAGGAGCGGCGTCGTCGCCGGCCGGTACAGGAGGTCCACGACGAGCACGTCGGGCCCGAGGGGCGGGAGCGGGAGGGACTCCCCGAGGGCCCCGAGGGGCGTGGCGTTCACGACGAGGTCCACCCGCTCCCCGGCGGCCCGCTCGAAGGGGACGATGGCGAGCTCCGTGCTCGACCCCTCGAGGGCGCCCCCGAGGTCCACCCGCGAGGGATCCCGGGCGGCCACGAGGAGCCGGGCGAGCCCGCCCTGGGCGAGGGCGAGGGCGCAGGCCCGCGCCGCTCCCCCGGCCCCGTAGAGCAGGGCCGTCCGCCCCGCGGGGTCGAAGCCCGCGTCGTGGCGGAGGAACCGGTCGAAGCCCGGGGCGTCGGTGTTGTGCCCTTCGAGCCCCGCCGCGCCGACGACGATGGTGTTCACGGCCCGGAGGCGGCGCGCCTCCTCCGACAGGCGTCCGATCCGCTCCGCCGCCTCGGTCTTGTGGGGCATCGTCACGTTCGCCCCGGCGAAGCCGAGGGCCTCCAGTCCCTCGAGGGCGGCCCCCAGGCGCCCCGGCGGGACGGGCAGCGGCACGTACACCCAGGGCAGGTCGAGCGCGGCGAAGGCCGCGTTGTGGATCTCGGGCGAGAGGCTGTGCGAGACGGGCCAGCCGATCACCCCGACCGTGCGGGTCGAGCCGTGGATCCGGACCGCGGGCGCCTCACTCACCGCACCGCGCCCGGTTCCGCTCGTGGTCGGCCAGGGTCACACCGAACACGTGGTGGCCGTCCGCCCCGCACAGGACGTAGTAGAAGTAGTCGGTCTCCGCCGGGTTCAGGGCCGCCTCCAGGGAGGCGAGGCCCGGGCTGGAGATCGGCGTCGGGGGGAGCCCGACCCTCAGCCGCGTGTTGTAGGGGCTGTCGTGCTCCAGGTCCGAGCTCGACAGCTGGCCGTCCGGCGTGGGGTCGTCGTAGAGCAGCGTCGCGTCGATCCCGAGCGCCATGCCCGCCCGCAGCCGGTTGTAGATCACCCCGGCGATGAGCGGCCGCTCCTCGGGGAGCTTGGCCTCCTCCTCGATCATCGAGGCCACGATCACGACCTCGTACGGCGAGAGGCCGAGGCGCTCCGCGTTGTCCCACGGCAGATGCTCCGCCTCCGCCGCGAACTGGTCCAGGAGCCGACGGACCACGTCCCGGGCCGTCGTCCCCTCCCGCAGGAACTCGTAGGTCTCGGGGAACAGGAAGCCCTCGACGCTCGGTGCGTCCTTCGGCAGGTACGGCGGGAGCGCCCAGCGGCCGCTCTCGGCCTCGGCGAGGAAGCGCCGCTCCGGGATCCCCAGGACCTCGTGGACCCGCTCGGCGATCTGGATCAGCCGGTAGCCCTCGGGGATCGTGAGCCGCACCGTCGGGGCGGGCGGCGGGGGCTCGGTGAGGGCGCGGAAGGCCTCCTCGGGGGGCATGTTCGTCGCGAGCTCGTAGGTCCCGGGCAGGATCCGGTCCTCCAGGCCGCTCCGCCGCAGGAGCCATCGCGAGACCGTCCCGCACCGCAGGACCCCCGCCTCGTGGAGCCGGGCGACGACCTCGGCCCCGGTGTCGCCCTCGCGCACCGTGAACGTGACCGGCGTCCGCGGCCCCGACGCGCCCTGGCACCAGTCGTAGTACCGGACGGCGACGAGGCCTCCTCCGAGCACGGCGAGGATCACCACGAGCGCGCCGAAGGCCGGCCAGGGCGGGCGCCGCCTGGGGGGTTCGAGGACCTCCTCGGCCGGGGGATGGGGGGCCGTCACCGACATCCGGGCCGAGAGCATACCCGCGGGCCGCTCATCGGCGCTCCGCGTCGAGGTACGACTGGAGGATCACGGTGGCGGCCGACCGGTCCACCGCGCGGCGCCGCCGACGACCCCGGAGGCCCGCCTCGCCGAGGGCGCGCTCGGCCTCCACGGTGGACAGGCGCTCGTCGTGCAGGACGACGGGCACGGGCAGGACCGAGCGGAGGGCCTCGGCGAAGGCCTCCGCCCGCCGCGCGGCCTCCCCCCGCTCCCCCGCGAGCGAGAGCGGGTGACCCACGACGACGAGGGCGGCGTCGTGCTCCCGCACGAGCTCCGCGATCGTCCGCAGGTCCTGCGGGGCGCCGGCGCGCACCGTCCCGAGGGGCACCGCGACCCGCCGCTCGTCGTCGGAGATCGCGACCCCGATCCGGACGTCGCCGAGGTCGAGGGCGAGCACCCGGCCGGGAGGCCTCGGTCCGGCCACGCTAGGTGAGGAGCTCCTCGAGCCGGGCGGGGATCGCGCCGATCGCCTCGCGCACCGCCCGGCCGTTCGGTCCGCCGGCGAACCCGAGGATCGGCTTCCCGCCGGCCCCGCCCCCGATCGCCTTGGCCGCCCGCTCCAGGAGCGCGGGGGCCGTGACCCCCCGCGCCACGAGGTTCCTGCTGCAGGCCGCGGCGATGAGGGCCTTGCCCTCGGCGTCGCTGCCGAGCACCGCCGCCGCGCCCCCCTCCCCCTCGAGCCGGCCCACCACGCCCTGGGCGAGCTCCCGAAGCTCGTCCGCCCCCACGGGCAGCACCGCGGTGACGAGCCTCGCGCCCGCCACCGGGACCGCGGTCGAGGCGAGCTCGGCGATGCGGGCAGCCACCTCCTGCCGGCGGATCTTCCCGAGCTCGCTCTCCAGGCGCTTGACCTGCTCGACGAGCTGACGCGCCCGCTCGGGCGCCGAGCGCGGGTCCCCCGCGCCGAGGGCCTGGACGACGGCCTGCAGGAGGTCCCGCTCGAGGTTGATCTCCCTCAGGGCGTCGGGTCCGACGAGGGCCTCCACGCGGCGCATCCCCGCACCGATGCTCGACTCGCCGAGGATCCGCACGAGGGCCACGTTCCCCGTCCGGGGCACGTGCGTCCCACCGCACAGCTCGATCGAGTAGTCGCCGATCTCCACGACCCGGACGATGTCCCCGTACTTCTCGCCGAAGAGCGCGATCGCGCCCTGGCTGCGGGCCTCCTCGAAGGTGGTCTCGTAGATCGTGACCGGCTGGTCCTCCGCGAGGCGGCGGTTCGCGACCTCCTCGGCCTGGTCGAGCACGTCCCGGGGCACCGCCGAGTGGTGGGGGAAGTCGAACCGCAGCCGCCCCGGCGCGACGAGGGATCCCGCCTGCCTGGCGTGCTCGCCGAGGATGTGGCGGAGCGTCCAGTGCACCACGTGCGTGGCGGTGTGGGCCCGGGCCGTCGCCTCGCGCCGGACGCGGTCCACCTCCGCGTGGACGTCCTCGCCCTCGCGGACCTCGCCGGACTGCACGACGCCGCTGTGGACGATGGTCTCCCCCGGGCCGTGCTGCGTGTCCAGGACCCGCACGATCCCGCCCGCCGTGCGCAGGTACCCGTGGTCGCCGATCTGGCCCCCCGCCTCCGCGTAGAAGGGGGTCCGGTCGAGCACGACGCGGACCTCCTCGCCCTCCTCCGCCACCGCGGTCCGGCCCGCATCGGTGACGAGGGCGCGGATCCGGGCATCGGCCTCGAGGGTCTCGTAGCCCACGAACTCGCTGCGGCCGACCTCGGCCGCCACCGCCGCCAGGTCCTCGCCGAGGCGACCCCGCTTGGCGGCGCGCTTCGCGCGCTCGCGCTGCTCGGCCATGAGCCGCTCGAAGCCCTCCTCGTCGATGGCGAGGCCGGCGTCCTCCACGAGCTCGCGGGTGAGCTCCTTGGGGAAGCCGAAGGTGTCGTGGAGCTTGAAGACCACCGGGCCGGGCAGGACGCCGGAGGAGCGGGCCGCGGCCACCTCCTCCTCGAACAGCGCCATCCCCTGTCGGAGGGTCCGCGCGAACCGCTCCTCCTCGGAGGCCGCCACCTGCTCCACGTAGGCGCGGTTCTCCACGAGCTCGGGGTAGGCGTCACCGAAGCGCTCCACGGTCGTCGCGACGAGGGACGGCGTGACCTCCCGCTCGATCCCGAGCCGGCGGGCGTGGCTCACCAGGCGCCGCAGCATCCGCCGCAGGACGTAGCCCCGGCCCTCGTTGGAGGGGAGGACGCCGTCGGCGATGAGGAAGGTCGTGGCCCGGCCGTGCTCGGCGATCACCTTCAGGGAGACATCGGCGGCGGGGTCCTCCCCGTGGCGCCGCCCGGAGAGGGACTCGGCGACCTCGAGCAGGGGCAGGAACAGGTCCGTCTCGAAGACGTTCGCCACGTCCTGGAGGACCACCGCCAGGCGCTCGACGCTCGCGCCGGTGTCGATGTTCTTGGCGGGGAGCTCTCCCACGACCGCCCCGTGGTCGTCCACCTCGTCCTGCATGAAGACGTGGTTCCAGATCTCCAGGTAGCGGTCCTCGTCCACCTCGGGCCCGCCCTCGGGGCCGAAGCGCGGCCCGCGGTCCACGTAGATCTCCGAGCACGGACCCGCGGGCCCGGCCGCGTGCGTCCACCAGTAGTTGTCGGCCTTGCCCCGGCGCACGATCCGCTCACGCGGGATCCCGATCTCCTGCCAGATCTCGACGGTCTCGTCATCGTCCTCGTAGACCGTCACCCAGATCCGCTCGGGGTCGATCCCGAAGACCTCGGTGACGAGCTGGAACCCCCAGCCGCAGGACTCGCGCTTGAAGTAGTCGCCGAAGGAGAAGTTCCCGAGCATCTCGAAGAACGTGAGGTGCCGGGCGGTTCGACCGACGTTGTCGATGTCGTTCGTGCGGAAGCACTTCTGGCACGTCGTCGCCCGCGGGAACGGCGCCGGCGCGTGGCCGAGGAAGTAGGGGATGAACTGGTTCATCCCGGCGTTCGTGAGCAGGAGCCCCGACTCGGGCGGCGGGATCAGGCTCGAGGAGGGCACGCGCCGGTGGCCGCGCTCCTCGAAGAAGCGCAGGAACGTCTCGCGGATCCGGCTGCCCTCCACGGCGACCGAGTCTACCGGGGGGCCTACCCGGCGTCGCGGAGCTGGCGGCGGAGCTCCTCCTCGCGCTCGCGCATCGCCCGCTCGCCCTCGGCGATGGACTCCGCGACGAGCTTCGCGAGGTCCATGAGCCCCGCCCGCGCCTCGCGGGCCAGCCGCGCCGGCGCGACCCGCTCGGCCTGGCGGCGGGCCATGCGCATCGTCATGACCGCCCCGGCCACCCCGGCGCCGAGCCCGACGGCGAGCCAGAACAGGCGCTTCACGGCCTCAGGAGCCCCCTCCCTTGCCCCCGCGGAACCGCTTGGCCGCCCGGGAGATCCCCGCGCCGACCGAGATGATCTTCACCAGGGGGCTCGCCGCCGCCTGCTCCACGAGCCCCGAGACCTTCTCCACCCGGGCCGCCACGACGTTGGCCTGCTCGAGCAGCCCGTTCGCTCGCTCCACCGAGCCCTTGACCTCGCGCAGCAGGGGCACCGTCTCCTCCCGCATCGCGTCGATGATCATCTTCGTGGCCTCGAGCACCCGGAAGGCGTTGAGGAGGACCACGCAGAGGGCGAGCACGAGCAGGCCCCAGAACGCGGACAGGACGATGAGGGCGACGTCGCCCCCGTCGAGAGCGGCGGTCACGGCCATGATCGGGCTCCTTCGATCGAGGTCTGGGTAACGGCCGCGGGCATCATACCGAGGCCCCCCGGCTCCGCGCCCTCCGTCCGGAACACTCCCGCCCCTCCGGGGCGTCGAAGGGACGTTCGGATGCGGGAGGCTGCCATGCGGGCTCGTCTGATCGCGCTGTTCGGAGCGGTGCTGCTGCTCGTCTCGTGCTTCGGCCCGGGGGCGTCGGAACCCCGACCGCTGCCCCCGGTCCGTCTCGTCTCCTTCTCCAGCTGCGACGAGCTGCTCGCCTACCTGAAGGGCCACGCGCTCGAGCGCGTCACCCCGTGGGGCCTGCCGGGTCAGGGGTGGTGGGGCGGACCGTGGTGGGGCGGGCCCCGCGGGCTCGAGGCCGACGCCGCCACCGCCGCGGGCCCGCGCGACGTGGCCCACTCCACCACGAACGTCCAGACCCCCGGGGTGGACGAGCCCGACATCGTGAAGACCGACGGCCGGCGCCTCGTCGCGCTGGCGCGGGGGAAGCTGTACGTCCTGGACGTCGCGGGTCCCGCCCCGGTCCTCCGCGGCTCCCTCCGCCTCGACGACGTCTGGGTCCGGGACCTGCTCCTCGCCGGCGATCGCGCGCTCCTGCTCGGGGAGATCGGGGACGTCATCGGGCCGCTCGTCTACGCCGACGCCTCGGTCATCGCTCCCCCCACGGCGCCGATCGCCGTGCTCCTCGAGGTGGACCTCTCGGACCCCGCGGAGCCGCAGGTGGTGCGACGGCTCCTCGTGGACGGCCGGTACCTCTCCGCCCGCATGACCGGCGAGGTGGCCCGGGTCGTCGTGAGCTCCTACCCCACCGGCCTGCGGTTCGAGGGGCCCGAGGGCCCCGGCCTCCGCGCCCGGCGCGAGGCCCTGGAGCGCAACCGGGAGGTCATCCGGAGCTCGACCCTCGAGGACTGGGTCCCGTACTACGCGCTCGAGGACGGCGCGGGGGGCGCGCTCGGCGAGGGCTCCCTGCTCGACTGCGAGCGGGCGAGCCACCCCGAGACGTTCTCGGGGTTCGGGATGCTCACGGTCCTCACCGTCGACCTCGCCGAGGGGCTCGCGGGCTTCGTGCCCGAGGAGTCGGTCGGGGTCGTCTCCGACGGGGAGACGGTCTACGCCTCCACCGGGAGCCTCTACGTGGCGACGCAACGATGGGACGACCTGCGGGCCCTGGAGGAGGGCGAGCGGGTCGAGGACCACACGACGCAGATCCACCGCTTCGACATCTCCGGGCCGGGCGGCGCCGTCTACCGCTCCTCCGGGGAGGTTCCGGGGTGGCTCCTCAACCAGTTCGCCATGGACGAGCACGCCGGCTACCTGCGGGTGGCCAGCACCGAGGGGCCGCCCTGGGAGGGCGCCTCGGCGAGCCGGGTGACGGTGCTCGCCGAGGAGGGCGGCCGGCTCACGGAGGTCGGCCGCGTGACCGGCCTCGGCCGCGGCGAGCAGATCTACGCGGTCCGCTTCCTCGGGGACCTCGGGTACGTGGTGACCTTCCGTCAGGTGGACCCGCTGTACGTGCTCGACCTCTCCGACCCCTCGCGGCCCGCCGTGGCCGGCGAGCTCAAGATCCTGGGCTACTCCGCGTACCTGCACCCCCTCGGCGACGGCAGGCTCCTCGGGGTCGGCCAGGATGCGACGGAGCGGGGCAGCGTCACGGGCACGCAGCTCTCGCTCTTCGACGTCTCGGACCCCTCCTCCCCGCGACGCCTGGCTCAGGTGCGGATCGCCGAGGCGAGCTCGGAGGCCGAGTGGGACCACCACGCGTTCCTGTACTTCGAGCCGGAGGGCCTGGTCGTCGTCCCCATCGCCGTCTACGACTGGGACGAGGGGCGCGAGGAGCCCTTCCTCGGTGCCCAGGCGGTGCGGGTCCGTGGCGACGAGCTCGAGTCCGTCGCTCGGATCGGCCACGAGGAGAACAAGGACGCGTGGGGCGCCATGATCCGGCGCTCCATCGTCGTCGGCGACCTCCTCTACACGGTCTCCGACGCCGGGGTGGAGGCGGCCGACCTCGCCACCTTCCGGGACGTGGCCTGGATCCCCTTCACGTAGCTCAGGGCGGGACGTCCTCGCCCTGGCCGGAGGGCTCGTAGTAGCGACGCCCCTGGAACCGGGGCGGCCGGTACTCCTGCTCGACCACGTGGCCCGGGTGGTCGTGGGGGTACCGGTACCCCTCGCCGTAGCCGAGCGTGCGCAGGGCGGGATGGCCCGGCTCGCGCAGGTGCAGCGGCACGGGGTCGGAGGAGGCCGCGTCCTCCTGGGCCCGGTTCAGGGCCACGAGGACGCTGTTGGACTTCGGGGCCCGCGCCAGGTACAGGGCCGCCTCCGCCAGGTTCAGCCGGGCCTCGGGCAGCCCCACGTACTCCACGGCCTGGGCCGCCGCCACCGCGACGAGGAGGGCTCGGGGATCGGCGAGGCCGATGTCCTCGCTCGCGTGGACGACCATCCGGCGCGCGATGAACCGGGGGTCCTCCCCCGCCTCCAGCATCCGGGCCAGCCAGAACAGGGCGGCGTCCGGGTCCGAGCCGCGGATGGACTTGATGAAGGCCGAGATCACGTCGTAGTGCGCGTCCCCCTGCCGGTCGTAGACGACGGCCCTGCGCTGCACGGCGTCGGCGGCCCGCTCCAAGGTGACCTCGGCCTCCCCCGCCGCGTGGGCCGCGAGCACCGCCGCCTCCAGCCCGTTCAGCGCGTGCCGCGCGTCGCCGCCGGCCACCTCCACGAGGTGCGCGAGGGCCTCCTCGCGCACGCGGACGCCGAGCTTGCCGAGCCCCCGCTCCTCGTCGGCGAGGGCCCGCTCGAGCAGCGTCCGGAGCTCCTCCGGCCGGAGCGGCTCGAGCCGCAGGAGCAGGCATCGCGAGAGCAGCGGTGTGACGAGGGAGAAGTAGGGGTTCTCCGTGGTCGCCCCGATCAGCGTGACGGTGCCGTCCTCCACGGCCGGCAGCAGGACGTCCTGCTGCGCCTTGGACCAGCGATGCACCTCGTCCACGAAGAGCACCGTCCGGAACAGCCCTCCCCGGGCCCGCTCCATCACCCGACGGGCGTCCGCGACGCCCGAGGAGACCGCGGAGAGCTGCACGAGCTCGGCCCCGACGGCCTCCGCGAGCAGGTGCGCGAGCGTGGTCTTCCCCGTCCCGGCGGGGCCCCACAGGAGGAGCGAGGGGAGGTGACCCGCCTCGAGGAGCTTCGTGAGCGCCCGCCCCGGGCCGATGAGGTGCGTCTGCCCCACGAACTCCTCGAGGCTCCGAGGACGCATCCGCGCGGCGAGCGGCACCTCGGCCATGGGCTGCTCAGCCGTACCGCAGGATCCGGTCCGGCCGGATGCGGAACCGGACCCGTACCTGGCCCTCGACGGGCGTCCACGGCCGCCCGTCGTAGCGCCGGGAGAGGGCGTCGATGTGGGCCTCGGCCTCGGGGCCGGTCTCGGCGGCGACGACCGTCCCGGTGATCGAGATCCACCGGTAGGGGTCGGCCTGGACGAGCACGGCGGCCCGGGGGTCGCGCCGGAGGTTCCGGGCCTTGCGCCGACCCTCGGCCGTGTTCACGAGCACGTGGCCGTCCTCGGCGTCGATCCACGTGACCGTGGCGTGGGGGGTGCCGTCGGGGTTGAGCGTCACCACCGTGGCGTAGTGGGGGCCCGTGAGCAGGGCGACGTCGGCCGCCGTGAGCTCGGCCATCAGGCATCACCTCCCTGGGTCGGGGTGGATCGGCGCGGCGGCTCGAGGAGCCCGAGCCCGAGCTCCGCGAGCTGCCGCTCCGAGACCGGGGCCGGGGCCCCGGTGAGCAGGTCCTGGCCCGATTGGGCCTTGGGGAAGGCCGTCACGTCCCGGATCGCCTCCTTGCCGGCCATGAGCATGACGATCCGGTCGATGCCGAAGGCGATCCCCCCGTGCGGCGGCACCCCGTAGCGGAAGGCCCGGATGAGGTGCCCGAACTGCTCCTCGGTCTGCTCGGGCGTGAGGCCCAGGCGCTCGAACACCCGCCGCTGGATCTCGGGGTCGTGGATCCGGATGCTCCCCCCGCCGAGCTCGAACCCGTTCAGGACGAGGTCGTAGGCGCGGCCCCTCGCGGTCTCGGGCTCGAGATCGTTCGGGTCCGCGGGAGCGGTGAAGGGGTGGTGGACGCTCACCCACTTGCCCTCGTCCTCGCTCCACTCGAACAGGGGCGGCTCCACCATCCAGCAGAAGGCCCACGCCCCCTCGGGGATCAGCCCGAGGCGGTCGGCCAGGCGCCGGCGCAGGGCGTCGAGGGCCACGTTGGCCCGGTCCGCCCGATCGGCCACGACGAGCACGAGGTCGCCCTCGCGCGCCCCGGTCGCCCGCAGCACCGCCTCCACCTCCTCGGCGGACACGTGCTTCTCCACCGGGGAGCGCACCCCCTCGGGCAGGACCGCGAAGGTCACGAGCCCCCCGGCCCCGGTCTCCCGGGCCACCTGGGTGAGCTGCTCGTGCTCCTTGCGCGAGAGCCGGGCGCCCCCGGGCGCGGCGAAGCCCTTGATCACCCCGCCCGCGGCGAGGACGGAGGCGAAGACCCGGAAGGAGGTACCGGCGAAGGCCGGGCCGAGGTCGGCGAGCTCCATGCCGTAGCGGAGGTCGGGCTTGTCGGTGCCGAACCGGTCGAGCATCTCGCGGTAGGCGAGCCGCGGGAACGGCGTCGGCACCTCCACCCCCTGGGTCTCGAGGACGATCCGGGCCATGAGCGGCTCGATCACCGCGAAGACGTCCTCCTCCTCCACGAAGGACATCTCCACGTCGAGCTGGGTGAACTCGAAGCTCCGATCGGCCCGGGGGTCCTCGTCGCGGAAGCACCGGACGATCTGGTAGTAGCGATCCTGGCCGGCGACCATGAGCAGCTGCTTCAGCTGCTGGGGGGACTGGGGCAGCGCGTAGAAGGTCCCCCGCCACAGGCGGGAGGGGACGAGGAAGTCCCGGGCCCCCTCCGGGGTGCTCCGCGTGAGGTAGGGCGTCTCGACCTCCAGGAACCCCAGCGCCTCCATGTGGTCCCGGATGATCCGGTTGATCCGGTGCCGCAGTCGCAGGACCCGGGTCATCTCGGGCCGGCGCAGGTCGAGGTAGCGGTAGCGCAGCCGGAGCTCCTCGGAGGCCTCGATCCGGTCCTCGATGGGGAACGGGGGGGTCTCGGCGGTGGCGAGGACCTCGGCCCGGCGAACCGCCACCTCGATCTCGCCCGTGGCGAGGTTCGGGTTCACCGTCCCCTCGGGCCGGCGCCGCACCTCGCCCACCACCCGCACGACGGACTCGCTCCGGAAGGCCTTCGCCGCGGCGTGGGCCTCGGGCGCCTCGTCGGGGTGGATCACGAGCTGCACGAGCCCCTCCCGGTCGCGCAGGTCGATGAAGGTCACGCCCCCGTGGTCGCGCTCGCGCCAGACCCACCCGCAGAGGGTGACCTCCTGCCCCACGTGCTCGGCACGGAGCTCGCCGCACGCGTGGGTGCGCATCGCGGTCCGCATCACGCTCATCGCTCGCCCCGCAGCCAGTTCACCACATCGGCGCGGGCCACCTCCTCCTGCGCCCCGTCGGCCAGGCGCCGGAGCGTCACCCGACCCTCCGCGGCCTCCCGCTCCCCCACGATCGCCGCGTACCTCGCGCCGGCGCGGTCGGCCATCCGCAGCTGGGCCTTCAGGGGACGTTCCTCGTAGGGCGCATCGGCGGAGATGCCCGCCGCGCGCAGCTCCCGCAGCAGGGAGCCCGCGGCGGCGCGCCCGGCCTCGCCCAGACCGACGACGAAGACCGCCAGCGGCGGTTCCGAGGGTGGCTCGACCCCCTCGTCCCGGCAGGCCAGGAGGACCCGCTCGAGACCCATCCCGAAGCCGACCCCCGGGGTGGGCGGACCGCCGAGGGTCTCGGCGAGGCCGTCGTACCGACCGCCGCCGAACAGCGTGGCCTGCGCCTCGGAGAGCACGAGGCTCACGAACTCGAAGGCGGTGCGGGTGTAGTAGTCGAGGCCGCGCACGAGGGTGGGGGTCACCACGGGCCGCAGGCCGTGCTCGCGCAGCCCCTCGAGGACGGCCTCCAGGTGAGCGCGGCAGGGCTCGCAGAGCCGGTCCGTGATCCGGGGGGCCTCAGCGGCGACCGCGCGGCAGGCCTCGTCCTTGCAGTCCAGCACGCGCAGCGGGTTCGCCTCGAACCGGCGGCGATGCTCGTCGCGCAGGCGGTCCGCCCGGCCCCGCAGGTACGCGAGGAGCTCCTCCCGGTAGGCGGGCCGGCAGGCCCCGTCGCCGATGGAGTTGACCTGGATCTCGTACCGCGAGAGACCGAGGCCGCGCAGGAGCTCGTCGCCGAGGACGATCACCTCGACGTCGGCGCCCGGCTCGGCCACGCCGAAGATCTCGACGCCGAACTGCCGGTGCTCCCGGTACCGCCCCGCCTGGGGGCGCCCGTAGCGGTACATCCGGGTGAGGTAGTAGGCCTTGAACGGGCTCGGGAGATCCGCCCGACGGGCCAGGTAGGCCCGCATCACGGGCGCCGTCCCCTCCGGCCGGAGCGTGAGCGAGCGCCCGCCCCGGTCGGTGAACGTGTACATCTCCTTGGTCACCACGTCGCTCGTCTCACCCGAGGTGCGGGCGAACAGCTCGGTGTGCTCGAAGCCGGGGGTCTCGACGTAGCGGTAGCCGTACCGACGGGCGAGCTCCGCCGCGCGGTCGTAGAGCGCGCGCATGCGGCCGCCCTCCGGCGGCAGCAGGTCCAGGGTCCCTCGGGGCGGCGCGAGGTCCACCGGCTACAGCCCCACGAGGAACGGGTTGTGCCGCCGCTCGCGCGCCACCGTCGTCCGCGGCCCGTGGCCGGGCAGGACGGGGAGCTCGTCGGGGAGCGTGAGGAACCGGCGCAGGCTCGCCTGCATCGCCGCGGGATCCGAGTTCGGGAAGTCGCTCCGGCCGATCGCCCCGGCGAAGACGAGGTCGCCCGAGAGCACCCACCCGTCCGTGCGGTAGCAGACGCTCCCCGGGGTGTGCCCGGGCGTGTGGAGGACCTCGATCCGGAACCCGGCGAAGGACAGGACGTCGCCGTCGGTCACGGTCCGCACGTCCTTCACGGGCACCGGCGGGGCCTCGTACCCCGCGCCCCAGGCGGCGGGGTCGGTGAGGGCCAGGGCGTCCGCCTCGTGGATGTAGAAGGGGAGGTCGTCGCCGCACAGGTCCGCCGCCGCCCCCACGTGGTCGAAGTGACCGTGGGTCGCGAGCACCGCCACCGGCGTCCGGCCCGCCGCCTCGAGGAGGGCCCGCACGCGCTCGGGGGAGAAGCCCGGGTCCACGACGACGGCGTCGTCGGTGCCGTCGGCGCCGATCAGCCAGCAGTTGGTCTCGAAGGAGTTGTCGGAGAAGGCGTCGAGGTACATCGGGGGCATGGTAGCCGACCGCGGCTCCCGGGGCCCTCGGTCACAGCCACGCCGAGTCGATCCACAGCGTGACCGGTCCGTCGTTCACGAGCTCCACCTCCATGTGCTCCCGGAAGGCGCCCCGGCGGACCGTCGCGCCGCGCGCCTCGAGGGCCCGGGCGAAGGCCTCGACCCGATCGGCGGCGACCTCCGGCGGCGCGGCCCCCTCGAAGCTCGGCCGGCGACCCCGGCGGACGTCGCCGTAGAGGGTGAACTGGGGTACGACGAGGACCTCCCCGCCCACCTCGGCGAGGGACCGGTTCATCCGCCCCTGCGCGTCGGGGAAGATGCGCAGGTTCACGACCTTCTCGGCGAGCCGGTCGTAGACCCCGAGCCCATCCTCCCGGCCGATCCCGACGAGGAGCAGGAGCCCCCGGCCGATCTCGGCCACGGCGCGGCCGCCGACGCGCACCTCGGCGCGGCTCACCCGCTGGACGGTGATCCGGATGGCGCCCTCCTTCCTCAAGCGAACCCGGCGGCGCGCCGATGCAGGGGTTGACCGCCGGGTCGTCGGTCGGTCGTGGGGAGGATATCCGTGGCGAACAGCAAGGCGCAGGAGCCCGCCGAGGCTCGGCCGGCACCGGCCGGGCCGCTCTCGGACGTGGCGAGCATCCACGAGGCCGAGCAGGCCCTCGCCAAGACCCTCTCCGAGGTCGATCGGACCGAGGAGGAGCTGCGAGCGGCCGAGGAGGTCGTGGCGCGCCTGCAGGCGGAGCTCGGGACCCGCCTCTCGGAGGCCGAGCGCCTGACCAGCATGGTGGCCCAGGCCTACGAGCTCCAGCGACAGCGCCTCGAGCGCGAGCTCGAGCACATCCAGGCCCGGGCTCGCCAGCTCCAGCGCGCCCGCGAGCCCCGTCCGCTCGAGGAGGCCCCGCCTGCCGCGCCTGCCGCGCCCGCGCCGGCGCCAACTCCGGCCCCC
>FWPV01010676.1_pt1 | contig 14524 bp, 14 predicted proteins | sample 2228371 | NCBI WGS metagenome assembly FWPV01 (sample SAMEA103939776, study PRJEB20133) | metagenome
TAAATCACCTGTTTTTATTAAAAAATAATCAGTAAAAGCGGGGAAATTAAAAATGCCAATGATTTTTATATTTTTATAGAAATTTTTTGTATAAAAAGAATATAGTGCAGTGTTCATATAAGGATGGTCAGGGACAATACTTAATGTTGCTTCTTTTTCATTTATTTCTTTTAAAAAATCTTTTATATGCCAGTTTGCTTTATTTGGTCTTACGTTATAAAACCAGTTAAATGGTAAATTATAATTTGAAAAGATATAATTTAATAGTGCAGTTAAAATAATTATAAATGCTATAATTTTTTTGTGTTTTATATTATTAATATAAAATATAATATATGAAGTTAAAATTGCAATAAAAGGCATAATCGGCATTATATACCTGTCTTTTTTATTTCCAAGTAAAGTAAAAAATAAAAAGGGTATTAAAAAATATAAAAAGAAATATTTTTTATTTTTGTCTTTTAAAATAAAAATAGATGAAATAATGAACAGAACGAAAAAGAAGAATGTGATTTTAGAAGGAAGCATTTTGATATAATAAGTCAATGAATTTATTGAAAAAATTGATGGCAACCCTTCTTCGGTTCCACGCTTGAATGAATAAAATAGTAAATTTTTTAATATGCTAAAAAAGTTATAAATATACCAGGGAGTAAAGATAAGAAAAAAAATAATAAATCCCTTAAAAATATTTTGTTTTTGTTTAATTGAAAATGATTGTTTTCTGTTTTGATAAATATAAATAGATATTGGCGTAAAAATATAAATAAAAAAAGACCACTTTATCAACATTCCCAGTCCAGAAATTGCAAAGAATATATAAGTATATTTTTTATCTGAAAAATAATTGGTTTTAAACAAAAAATAAGTTGCTGCAATAACAAAAGAAGAAAGCGGCAGGTCAAACATAAAATAATGTCCTTCTGTAAAGATTATAGGAAAAGATGAAATTAAAAATGCTGAACAAATAGATGAAATATCATCCAGAATATGTCTTGCTGATAGAAAAGTAAAAAATATTAAAACTATATGAAAAAAAATCATGCTATATGTGAAATTATCCTGTTCTGGATAAAAAATACCGAAAAAAGCACCAATTAAAGGGACAAGCGGTGGGTAAAATGATTCCTGGGTAATGAATGTTTTAATAATTTTGAATGGAGAAGTTTTTAATGTTTCGGCAAAGGAAGATGCGGCATTTAAATGTATTGATTCGTCCCATCTCTGCGGTGTATTATCAATATTTAGCCATATAATGTTAGATACTGTAACTATAAATATAATTAAAAATAAATAAATTTATATACTGGGATTTCATATTATGGAAATAATAACATAAATTTTTTAAAATGCTATTAAAATTTAATATAATTACAGGAAGACGCCTTTTTTGAAAAGTCGACACAATATTATACATTAACGGAATTCTTCTTTTCTTGACTTTTTTTGATTATAATAATATAATCAAAACACTTATATCTATTATCAAAATGGAGTATTTTTATGGAAAAAAACGAAGTAAAAGTAGGTCTTATTGGATTAGGAACTATTGGAACCGGTGTTTATAAATTATTTAAAAATTCAGGTAAAATTATAGAAAGTAAAGCTGGCTGTAAACTTACACTTACAAAAATTTGCGATATTAAAAAAGAAAGATTTAAAAAATTAAGAATAGATAAAAAAATAGCAACTACTGATGTAAAAGACATTATTGAAAATGATGAAATTGATATAGTTATTGAACTTATCGGCGGATTACATCCTGCTTATGATTTTATAATTAAAGCAATGAAAAATAAAAAACATATAGTAACTGCAAATAAAGCAATGCTTTCTAAATACTGGCAAAATGTAATAAAAACAGCGGATGAAAATAATGTGTGGTTTTTTGCAGAAGGTGCGGTAGGTGGCGGGATACCTGTTATAAGAGCACTAGAAGAGGGTTTATGTGCAAACAGGATACAGCAAATAACAGGCATATTAAACGGAACTACGAATTACATTCTTACTAAAATGTCAAAAGAAGGCAAAAGTTTTTCCGATGTTTTAAAAGAAGCTCAGGAAAAAGGATTTGCAGAAGCAGACCCAACCCTTGATATAGAGGGGCTGGATGCAATGCATAAGATAATTTTACTTTCCAATATTGCCTTTTCAACTATAATAACTGAAAAAGATGTTTATGTTGAAGGTATAAAAAATACCAATTTGCTTGATATAAAATTTGGTGAAGAACTTGGATTTGTTATGAAACTACTTGCTATAGCAGAAAAAAAGCAGGACAAAATAAATGTCCGCGTTCATCCTGCTTTTATTCCCAAAGATAAATTAATAACATCTGTAAGTTATGAAAATAATGCTATATTTATAAAAGGTGATGCGGTTGGCGAGACGATGTTTTATGGAAAAGGAGCAGGTGAGATGCCCACTGCTTCTGCTGTTTTATCCGATGTTATGGAAATCACAAAAAATATTACAGCGCGAATAAAGAGAAAACCATATTTCAGTTATAAAGAACAACCAGAAATATTAAAAATTGATGAGTTAAAATTTAAATACTATATAAGATTTAATGTTATTGATAAAGCAGGAGTTTTGGCAAAAATTTCAGGTGTTTTAGGAAAACACGATATAAGTATAAAATCAGTTATTCAAAAATCAAGAAATTCAAATAATAAAGTTCCTGTTGTTTTTATGACTTATGAGGCAAAAGAAAAAAATTTTATAAAGGCAATAAAAGAAATTGATAATTTGCCTATAATTAAAGAAAAAACTATTTTTTACAGGGTTATTGAAAATTAAGAGGAGAAAGAAAATTATGTCAGTTTATAAAGGTGTAATAGAACGTTACAGAAAATATTTGCCGGTTTCAGAAAAAACACCTGTTGTTACTTTGTTAGAAGGTAATACACCACTTATAAGATTTTACAGGATAGAAAAATTGATTGGTAAAAATTGTGAGGTTTATGGCAAATACGAAGGTTTGAATCCAACAGGTTCTTTTAAAGACCGTGGTATGACAATGGCGATGTCCAAAGCAAAAGAAAAAGGAATGAAGGCAACTATATGTGCTTCAACTGGAAACACTTCTGCTTCTGCTGCTGCATATTCAATGCGTGCAGGATTAAAATCTTTTGTTGTTATACCCAATGGATATATTGCTTTAGGCAAACTTGCCCAGGCATTGATCCATGGAGCAAAAGTTATTGCGGTAGAAGGAAATTTTGATGTTGCACTTGAAATGGTAAAGAAGATATGTGAAGAATATCCCATAGAACTTGTAAATTCTTTAAATCCATTCAGAATAGAAGGGCAGAAAACAGCTGCATTTGAGATAGTTGATGTTTTAGGTGAGGCTCCTGACTATCACTGTATTCCGGTTGGTAACGCAGGCAATATAACAGCATACTGGAAAGGATATAAAGAATATAAAAAAGCAGGGCAATCTAAAAAATTACCCAGAATGTTAGGTTTTCAGGCTGCAGGTGCAGCACCGATTGTTTTAAAAAGACCTGTTAAAAATCCGGAAACTATTGCAACAGCAATAAGAATAGGAAATCCAGCAAGCTGGAAACAGGCAGAACAAGCACGTGATGAGTCCGGTGGTCTTATAGATAAAGTTACTGATAAAGAGATTATTAATGCCTATAAATTACTTGCAGAATTAGAAGGGGTTTTTGTTGAGCCAGCATCAGCTGCATCTGTTGCAGGGTTATTTAAATATGCAAAAAAAGGTTATTTCCCTGGAAATAAAAAAATAAAAATAGTTTGCACTTTAACAGGCCACGGATTAAAAGATCCTGATAGAGTTTTAAAAACAGTAAAATTTAAACCAATGGTTGTAAAACCAGATTATAATAGTATAATAAGAATAATAGAAAAAGGATGATAAAAGCATTGTAAATTGCTGATTGCTGGTTGTAAAAATTGAAGTGTGGAAGTTAAGAAGCATTGAATGATGGAAAAAACGATGGCAAATTGTATGATTGTAAGGCTGGATGAAAAGCGATTTACGATTTACGATTTTCGGTTTGAAAAAATTTTTTAATTTTTTGTAGCCGCAAATTTTATGCGGGTGTAATACGAATGTTGTTAAAAAATAATATTAAGGTGCGCAAACTGAAGCCTGCGGCTGCAAAAACGAAATAAAATAAATTCTCCTTTTGAAATAAAGGAGGATGGTAAAGATGGAAATTAGAAAGTATAATAATGAAAAAAACATTAAAAACTTTTAACAATACTCAATTTAATAAAAGGAGGAATACATGAAAAAGATAGTTTTGTTTGCAATAGCAGTTTTCATATTTACATCAATTTATGCAAAAACAGGATATGAAGATTATAACGATGCTTATGACCTTTACCTCGTAAATGATTATAAAGGTGCCCTTGCAGCGCTTAAAAAAGCAATTAAGAAATTGCCAGAATTTGAAAAAGCATATAATTTAGCAGGACTCTGTCATATTGCATTAAAGCAACCTGACCATGCTATTTTTATGTATAAAAAAGCAGTTCATATAAATCCTAAATATGCAGAAGCATATTATAATATGGCAGTTGCTTATGAAATAAAAGATAGCAAAAAGACAAAATTGCCTGAAGAGTTTTATAAAAAAGCAATAGAACTTAAAAATGATATGCATACTTTTGTCAGGGCTTCATTAAATCTTGCAAAAATTTACAGAGTACAAAAAAAATACGATGATGCGATTTTGCTTTTAAGAGATGCGATAAAGGTAGAACCGGAATTTGAAGAGTTATATAACGAAGCAGGGCTTGTTTATTTAGATACAGATTTGTATGATGAAGCAATAAAATTTTTTGATAAAGCACTTGAAAAAAAACACAAATATCCAGAGGCATCAACCAACCTTGCTATTGCTTATCAGAAAAAAGGGCAGTTAGCAAGGGCTATAACACAGTTTGAAGAAACTTTAAAAAGGGATGAACAATTTCCAGGTGCGCATTATAATTATGGCAATGCTCTTATTTATAATGGTTTTTATGATAAAGCAATTGAACATCTTAAAAAAGCAATTGAACTTGACCCGAAATTTGCAGAGGCATATTATAGTTTGGGTAAAGCATATGCAAAAAAAAATATGTTTGATGAATCTGAAAATGCCTATAAAAAAGCACTTGAATTAAGGAAAAATTATACACTTGCCCAGCGAGCGTTAGAGGAAGTTAAAAAACAAAAGAAAGAATTTGTTGGGCATATAACTTTCCCGAAGAAAAAAACAGGTGAAGAAGGAGAGGAAATAACAGAAGAAGAAGCAAAACCAAAAAAGAAATCCGAGTTTGTTGAAGATGTAGAAGATTTAAGACCAAAAGAAGATAAACCCAAGAAAGCAGAAGGAGAAGAAGAAAGTTCAGAAGAATAATTAAATTAAAATTTTAATTAACCTTTGAGGGATTAAAATGAAGTACATAATTTTGCTTGCAGATGGTATGGCAGATAGAGAGTTAAATGAATTAGGTGGAAAAACTCCACTGGAAGTAGCAAAAAAACCAAATATGGATGCTTTATTTAAAAAAAGTATTGCTGGTATGGTAAAAACTCTTATGCCAGGTTATCCATTAGGTTCTGATATAGGTAATCTTTCAATACTTGGCAATAATCCGGCAGAATGTTATACAGGCAGAGCAGCAATGGAAGCTGCAAATCTTAATATTGAACTTAAAGACAGGGATGTGGCATTCAGATGCAATTTAGTTACAGTTAAGGATAATAAAATGGTTGATTATAGCGCCGGACATATATCAGATAAAGAAGCAAAAGTTTTAATAGAATTAATTGATAAAAAGTTAGGCAGTAAAGATTTTAAATTTTATCCGGGTAAAAGTTACAGAAATTTAATGGTGACGCGATTTGGAGAAGATTTAAAAACTTATGCTCCGCATGATATAACAGGACAGGATATAGAAAATTTTTTGCCTAAAGGTGCAAAGAGTAAATTAATAATACAACTTATGAAAGATTCTCAGTTTCTTTTAGAAGGACATGAAGTTAACATAGATAGAAGGGCAGAAGGCAAAAACCCGGCAAATATGATATGGCTCTGGGGACAGGGTAAAAAGATGCCTTTGCCACTTTTAAAAGAAAAATACGGATTAGAAGGTGCAGTTATTTCTGCTGTTGATTTAGTAAATGGTATAGGAATTTTAATGGGCATGGAAGTTATAAAAGTTCCGGGTGTTACCGGTTATATAGACAGTAATTTAAAAGGTAAAGCAGAATATGCTTTAAAAGCTTTAAAGAAAAAAGATTTTGTTTATCTGCATGTTGAGGCAACTGATGAAATGGGACATAACGGAGATATAGCAGGTAAAATAGCAGCCATTGAAAAATTTGACACAGATGTTGTTGGAACAATAACAGAAGGAATGAAAAGTTTTGAAGAATATAAAATTATGATAACTTCAGACCACGCAACCCCTATAAGTGCAAAAACGCACACAGATGAACCGGTGCCTTTTGTTATTTATGATTCAACAAAAGAAGTTACCAATGATATTGAAAATTATTCAGAAAAAGCGATAAGAGAAAAAAGTAAAATATATTTTGAAAAAGGATGGGAACTTTTTACTTTTTTTATAAAAGGAAATTCTTAATGCAGGAGGAAAATTTAAAATGGCTTTGATAGTGCAAAAATATGGTGGTGCATCTCTTGCTACACCAGAAAAAATGCTTTTTGTTGCTGATAGAATAATAAAAGAAAAGAAAAAAGGTAATAAAATGGTTGTTGTTGTATCAGCACCCGGGGATACAACTGATAATCTTATTGATTTTGCTCACAAATTATCTAAAAACCCTGATGAAAGAGAATTAGATATGTTGCTTTCAACAGGAGAGCAGCAATCCATAGCATTGATGAGTATGGCTTTGATTGATAAAGGGTATAATGCCAGATCATTTACAGGTGCACAGGTCGGAATAGTTACAGATAAAACTCATACAAAAGCACGTATATTAAAGATAAAAGGTATTAATAAAATAAAAGAAGCATTAAAACAGGGTTATATAGCAGTTGTTGCTGGTTTTCAGGGCATAACAGAAGAGGAGGATATAACAACATTAGGAAGGGGGGGGTCTGATTTAACCGCAGTTGCTATTGCTCAGGCACTAAAAGCTGATACCTGTGAATTTTTAAAGGATGTCAAAGGTGTTTTTACAGCAAATCCGGGAATAGTTAAAGACGCACGTAAAATAGATGTTTTATCCTATGATGAAATGATGGAACTGGCAAGCGATGGCGCAGAAGTTTTGCAGAACAGATCAGTTGAATATGCAAAAAATTACAATGTTAAATTACATGTCAGAGGCACTTTTACAGATGAAAAGGGAACAATAATTACAAAGGAGGATGAAATTATGGAAAAGGTTGTTGTAAGCGGTGTTACATATAATAAAAAAGAAGCAAAAATAAGTTTGTTAGAAGTTCCAGACAGACCAGGTGTTGCAGCATTTATTTTTAAAAAAATTGCAGATGCGGGCATAAATGTTGATATGATAATTCAAAATATAAGCCAGAAAGGAACAACAGATTTGTCATTCACAATATTGAGAAAAGATATTAAAAAGATAGAAAAAGTTCTTGCTGACATAAAGAAAAAATTAGAATTTAAAAGATATTTAATTGATGATAAAATAGGTAAAGTTTCAGTTGTTGGAGTTGGAATGAAAACTCATATAGGGATTGCTTCAACTATGTTTAAAGCGCTTGCTGACAAAAAAATAAATATAGAAATGATATCAACTTCAGAAATAAAAATATCAGTTGTGGTGAGGGAAGAAAAAGTTGAACAGGCTGTTCAAACTATCCATAAAGCTTTTAAATTGGGTAAAAAAGCTTTAAAAATAGAAAAATAAAAGGAGGAAATAAAAGATGAATGAAAATACTGGACAGGTTAATCAGATGCCTTCTCCACCGGATATAAAACAGGAGCAACCCAAAGAAAAGAAGAAAGATGAGGAATTTTCAATTAAGTGGCATTTAAAAGTCCTTGCGGTCATTTATGTAATATTGGGAATTTTATATATTATTTTAAAAATTTATTTAAAATAATAATTTTGTAGGAAATTAAAGGAGAAGAAAATGGCAAAAAAGATTTATATATATGACACGACTTTAAGGGATGGTCAGCAGGCAGCCAATATAAACTATACTGTTGCTGATAAACTTTTAATGACCAAAAAGTTAGATTGGTTCGGGGTTGATTATATAGAAGGCGGCTGGCCAATGAAAGGTGTTAATACAAAAGATTTTGAATTTTTTAAAGAAGTTAAAAAAATAAAATTAAAAAATTCAAAAATTGTTGCATTTGGCAGCACCAGACGCCTTAAAAATAAAGTTAAAGACGATGAAATATTAAATTCTTTATTAGAAGCTGATACAGAAGTAATTACCATATTTGGAAAATCCTGGGCATTACATGTTGAAAAAGTTTTAGGAACTACTTTAGAAGAAAATTTAAATATAATAAGCGAATCGGTTAAATATTTAAAAGACCATAAAAAAGAAGTTATTTTTGACCCGGAACATTTCTTTGATGGTTTTAAAGAAAATCCGGAATATGCTTTAAAATGTTTAAAAGAGGCAGAAAAAGCAGGGGCTGACTGGATAGTTTTATGTGATACAAATGGCGGAACATTGCCTGATGAGATTGGAGAAATAGTGAAAAAAGTTGTGCGGGAGATAAAAACGCCTTTAGGGATTCATGCTCATAATGATTCTGGAGTTGCAGTTGCGAATAGTTTAATTGCTGTTGAAAATGGTGCAACACAGGTTCAGGGAACAATAAATGGATTTGGTGAAAGAACAGGGAATGCAAATTTAATTTCAATAATACCAGCTCTCAGTTTAAAGAAAAAATACATAACAGTTCCAGAAAAGAATTTAAAAAATTTAAAAGAACTTGCAAATTATGTTTATGAAATAGCAAATATTATACCTGATGATAAACAGCCATACGTTGGGAAAAATGCATTTTCTCATAAAGCGGGTGTGCATGCAAATGCGGTTATGAAAATAACTCGGGCTTATGAGCATATTGACCCTGAGTTAGTTGGCAATACCCGTCAGATTTTACTTACCGGACAGGCTGGCGTAAGTAATTTAATATATAAAGCAAAAAAATTAGGATATAATCTTTCCAAAGAAGATAAAAAGACAAAAGATTTAATTATAGAAATAAAAAAGTTAGAGCAGGAAGGTTATGAATTTGAAGTTGCGGACGCAACTTTAAAACTTTTTTTAGCAAAACGGTTAACCATACATAAACCGTTTTTTATATTAAAAGGTTTACGCGTGATTGTTGAAGAAAGAGCAGGCGACCTTTATTCAGAAGCAACAATAAAGATAGAAGTTGATAATAAGATGGAACATACCGCGGCAGAAGGCGATGGACCAGTCAATGCACTTGATAATGCTTTAAGAAAAGCATTGCAGAGATTTTATCCAGAGATAGAAAAAGTGAAACTTATTGATTTTAAAGTTCGTGTCATAGAAGGGACAGAAGGAACAGCAGCAAAAGTCCGGGTATTAATAGAAAGCACGGACGGAAAAGATATATGGACAACAGTTGGAGTTTCAGAAAATATAATAGAGGCAAGCTGGCAGGCGCTTGTTGATGGCGTTGAATATAAAATTTTAAAAGATAGAGAAAAAAAACATTCAAAATAAAATCCATTTAAAATAAAAGGAATTCTATGAAAAGTGAAGTTTATTTTACCGAATCTGGAGCATATCATTTTGAAGACAGCATTTTAGATAGGCTTACAAAACTTTTTGACAGGTGTGGGGCAGGCAGTATAATAAAAGAAAATGAACTCGTTGCAGTAAAAGGACATTTTGGAGAAAAAGGGAATGTGAGTTTCGTATCCCCTGTATATTATAGAACAATTATAGAAAGAATAAAACAATGTGGGGGCTTGCCATTTTTAACTGATACCAATACAATGTATTCAGGAGAGAGAAATAATGCAGTTAAACATTTGATAACAGCATTAAAAAATGGATTTTCTTATGCGACTTTAGAAGCGCCGATAATTATTTCTGATGGATTACGTGGAACTGATTATATAGAAGTTGAAATAAATAAAAAGCATATAAAAAAAGCAAAAGTTGCATCAGGTATTTACTGGGCTGATTCGCTTGTTGTTTTAAGTCATGTTAAAATGCATCTTGCAACATCTATGGGCGGCACGCTTAAAAATATTGGTATGGGTTGTGCTTCCCGTGGCGGAAAACAGGAACAGCACTCAGGAAATTTGCCTGGCATTGACATAGATAAATGCATCGGTTGTGGTGAATGCAGTGATTGGTGTAATTATGGTGCAATAAGAGTTGTGAATAAAAAAGCACAGGTTAATAAAGATAAATGTGCTGGGTGCGGTGAGTGCCTCGCTGTTTGCAGGTTTGAAGCAATTTTTTCTAACTGGGATGAAGATTCAAAAAATCTTCAGGAAAAAATGGTGGAATATGCTTATGCTGTGTTGCAGAATAAGAAAGGGAAAGTTGTTTATTTTAATTTTTTAATCAGCATTACTCCGGATTGTGATTGTTTGCCTTCTTCTGGCAAATATTTAGTCCCGGACATAGGGATACTTGCATCTTTTGACCCGGTTGCAATTGATGCTGCATCTGCTTATCTTATAAATAAAGCAGAAGTGATTTCTTCAAATTTAAAAGGCAGAGTAAAATATGATTTAAGTTATGCTGATAATAATAAATTTAAAATGGTTTATCCAAAATTAGATTTTTCAACGCAGTTAGATTATGCGGAAGAGTCAGGACTTGGTTCAAAAGAATTTGAATTAATAGAGGTTAAATAAAAATGGATAACAGAGGAATAGGTGTTTTTGATTCAGGAGTTGGTGGATTAACAGTTGTAAAAGAATTAATGAAAATTTTACCTTATGAGAAAATAATATATTTAGGTGACACTGCAAGGGCGCCTTATGGGACAAAAGCGGATGAAACAATCATAAGATTTTCAAGAGAAAACACAAAATTTTTAATTAAACAAAATGTAAAAATAATAGTTGTTGCCTGTAATACATCATCTGCAATAGCCCTGCCATTTTTACAGAAAGAAAATGGTATTGATGTTTTAGGAGTCGTTAAAGCAGGAGCAATGGCAGCTTTTTTTTCAACTAAAAATAAAAAAGTTGGCGTGATTGGAACAAGTGCAACAGTAAAAAGTAAAGCATATGAAAAAGAAATAAAAAAATTAGACAAAAAAATTAAAATAGTTTCAAAAGCCACCCCTTTACTTGTTCCGCTTATTGAAGAAGGCTGGCTTTTTCAAAAAACAACAAAAGATATTTTATATTATTATCTTAAAGATTTTAAAAAAACAAAGATAGATACCCTTGTTTTAGGATGCACCCATTATCCATTATTAAAGCCGCTTATCAAAGAAATTTTACCAGGTATAAATTTAATTGATTCATCAGAAGAAATAGCAAAAGAAACAAAAGAATTATTATAAAATAAAAATTTATTATCAGGTATAAATCAAAAGAAAAAATCCGGTTTTTTTGTTACAGATACACCAGTAATATTTAATAAAATAGGTAAAATATTTTTAAAAAAAGATATGATAAAAGCAAAAAAGGTAAGGATTTAAAAAATGTATGAATTGATGATAAAAGATGAATTTGCTGCAGCGCATAATTTGAGAAATTATAAAGGCAAGTGCGAACATCTACACGGGCATAATTATAATGTAGAAGTATATTTAGAAAGCAAAGAACTTAATCATCAGGGGCTTGCTCTGGATTTTTCAATTTTAAAAAGAAAATTAAATAAAGTTTTAAAAGATTTAGACCATAAATATTTGAATAAAGACATAGAATTTTTTAAAAAAAATAATCCATCTGCTGAAAATATTGCAAAATTTATTTATCTAGAATTAAAAAAACAAATAAAAAAATGCAAACTGAAAAAAGTTAGTGTGTGGGAATCAGATTATGCAAAAGCAAGTTATTATGAAGAATAAATTTTTTTAAGGAGTAAAAAATGAGAATTGATGGAAGAAAATTTGATGAATTAAGACCGATAAAAATTACAAGAAATTATACAAAATTTGCCGAAGGTTCAGTTTTAATTGAGACAGGTGATACAAAAGTTTTATGCAATGCATCTATATCCAATGATGTTCCTGTATTTTTAAAAGAGTCAGATAAAGGGTGGATAACAGCAGAGTATTCCATGCTTCCCAGGTCAACGCCTGTAAGAATCCAGAGGGATTTAACAAAAGGTAAAACTGCAGGCAGGAGTCAGGAGATTCAGAGATTAATAGGAAGGGCATTAAGAAGTGTTGTAGAGTTAGAGATTTTAAAAGGTAAGTCAATAATTTTAGATGCTGATGTAATACAGGCAGATGGAGGAACAAGGACAGCAGCAATTACAGGTTGTTTTGTTGCTTTAAAAGATGCAATAAAAAAATTGATTCAGGCTGGCGAAATACAGCAGGATCCGATTAAAGAATTTGTAGCTGCTGTTTCAGTTGGTATAGTAAATGGTATTGAAATGCTTGATTTGAATTTTAGTGAAGATTCAAGCGCAGATGTTGATATGAATATAGTTATGACAGAATCAGGAAAATTTATTGAAATTCAAGCAACAGCTGAAAAAATTCCATTTTCTGATGAACAATTAAATAAGTTGCTGCAACTGGCAAAAACAGGAATTGAAAAAATAATACAATTACAAAAAGAAGCACTAAAATGATAGAGATTGTTTTAGCAACAAATAATAAACATAAGGTAAAGGAAATACTGGATGTTGTAAAAAATAAAGCAAAGATACTTACTTTAGATGATATGAATTTTAATAGCGTATTAAGGGAAGATGGGGAAACCTTGCTTGAAAACGCGAGAGCAAAAGCACAAAAGGTAAGAGAAAAAATAAAGAATAAAATAATAATTTCTGATGATACAGGTTTAGAAGTTGATTATTTAGCAAAAGCACCAGGTGTTTATTCAGCAAGATTTGCCGGTAAAAATTGCACCTATGAAGATAATAATAAAAAACTTTTAAAATTATTAAAAGGGGTTAAATTAACAGAAAGAACCGCAAGTTTCAGAACAATAATATACATAATTTTCCCTGATGGAAAAGAAACATATGTTGAAGGAAAAGTAAAAGGATTTATAACAACAAAGCCAAAAGGAAAAAATGGATTTGGATATGACCCTGTCTTTTACTATCCGCCACTTAAAAAAACTTTTGCAGAACTTTCATTAAAAGAAAAAAATAAAATTTCTCATAGAAGCAAGGCAATAAAATTAGCATGGAAGGTAATAAAAAAAAAGAGAAGACGAAACACATAGTAAACAGTATTCATAAACTCTAAAGAAAATAGCCATATAATTGATACCAAATAAGCTATTTATAAACTGTTTTTCTTGTAGTATTGAAATATTTGGGAGTAAGAGAAATATTTTTGTATTATTTTGCATGTAAAATCATTTTTAATCTTTTTAATTGCCTATGTCTTTCCTTATTCCCGCGCAGCAATAAAAAATTACTTGTCATAATAAGTGGAATAATGTAAAATAAAGCATATTTAAAATATAAAAAGGAGACTTTTGACATGAAAAAAATTACAATTTTGATGTTGATATTTTTTATTTTTTATTTTTTTGTATCTTGTTCAAAAAAATCAACAGAAAATCCAAAAGAACCAGAGCAACAGGAACAAACGCCGGCAATAACCAATACTTTTACACTTACAGGCACATCAACTAATAGCCCAACAATAACAAATACAGAAACAATTACAAACACACAAACAGATACACCGACATCAACAAATACACATACAATCACAAATACGCCTACAATTACAAATACCCACACAATCACAAACACTCAGACGGACACGCCAACATCAACAAACACACATACAATAACAAATACTCCTACCATAACAAATACGCCAATAACCGTTGAAATAAAATGTTATGGAACGCCTTCATCATGTACGAATTATGATGCAGTTATAATTGAAAATAGAAATAATAATTTTGGAACATTAGATGGGGCTTCTGTAGGAATAGATGGCAACAAAAGAAGAATGCTTATGAAATTTGATTTATCATCAATTCCATCAACAGCCATTGTAACAGAAGCATATTTAAAAGTATATATTTATGCATATAATGGCGCTACAAGTTATTTTCAACTTTCTGGTTACAGGATATTATCTGATTGGGTAGAAACTCAAGTATCATGGAATAATAGCAATGGCGGAAATTATGATAGCAATAATCTTTCATTAAATACATATATTGATTCTACAGGACATCATCAAATTTATATTGTTCCTTCACTTGTGCAGGGATGGGTTAATGGTTCAATTCCAAATTATGGCATTTTGCTAAAACAAGGTAATGAAAATACAGTTGATGATAATATTGGTATAAATATGAAAGAAGCAACTGATGAAAATAAACGGCCATATTTAATAATAAAATATGTAAATTAAAATTTTAATATTTTTAATTGTATTCATA
>FWPV01011048.1_pt1 | contig 14524 bp, 12 predicted proteins | sample 2228371 | NCBI WGS metagenome assembly FWPV01 (sample SAMEA103939776, study PRJEB20133) | metagenome
CTCGTCGTTTCCCAGACTCTCCGAACCCTTGCGAATGAAGGAGGTTTCCGCCAAATTGCGAGTGCCAGCTTTTCATTCTTTGTGAGCGCTTTGTTATCTTCGAGGTCCTCAGAACCCACCATGAAGTCATAAAGGCCATCAACTGTTTTTGTTTTGGGATCAGTTAAGATGTGTTTTTTCACAATACTTTTCAGATGTGGCTTAGAACACAGCTCATTTGATGTTGAAAGCTCTTCCATGAGTTCCTTGAAGGAGAAACCAACCGTCTTCTTAAGGTTTCTGAATGTTGAAAGATTATGTGCTTTATTGATCCAACTGTTCAAACTGAAGCCAAAGCTAAGCAGTGCGATTTTTCCCGTTGAGTCTGCGATTTCATCTATCCATACGGTTTGATTATTCCTGTTTTCCACCCACTGTTTTCCACGACCAGTGATTCTCTTGTAGCATTCTTCACAAAACTTAATCCCTCGTTTTCGAGAGTTGGCTTCAATAGGTCTTATATTGCAGGAAGGGCATAACTCTTCTTTTTCGGTCCAGAGTTCTTTGAGTTTCAGATAAGGAATATTGCCATCAGGCCTTTTTGATATCATAGAGCCCAAATTATGGAGACTTCTTGAAGGTCTTTCGCTTATATGGAAGAACGGAGTGACTTCCCAGTTAGTTGAAGCAGTGATCTTTTCTGAGATTGTCTGCTTTAGACTGACCTCCTTCTTCACAACTAAGTCATCAATCGTCAGTTTTTCACTTAGCTCTGGAATTAAGAAAGTTATCCCGTTTGTGTCTCTGTATATTTCTAAACCGAGAGGATACTCCACCTCGATTAATAATTTTGCTGAATCAAATGCTTCGTCGATAAGCTTTCTTCGAGTTATTGTGTCGCCAATACCAGTTCCTTTTGCCACATAGCTTTCACCGTCAAAAGTCACGTGAAGGTACCTGAAAATGTATTTGTTGTCTTTATCGAAAGGGTCTTTATATCCATTGATCAAGGATTCTGCAAGCTCTGCTTTGAAAAAAGCTACTGAAGATATCGTTTGGTCCCAAAGAGTAACGTCATTTATGGGTCTTCTTGTATCGCCTATTGCCTTGGCGAAGTGTTGATTTAAGGCAGTTATCAGCTCTGTCCTGAGCTTACTTAATCTTTCAAGATTGTCCGCATTGCTAATTTCTAGAATTCGCAGCATCTCGATTAGGACATTTTCTATAAGAGTGTATAGTTCCTTGGAATTCTGATCTATCAAATCAGCGTCTGTGGGATTCGCTTCATATCCGAAAGCGGTTGATATGTGTATGCTTGAATTGTTTTGATTTGAGTAGGCATCATTCTTCAGGACACCTTTTTCTGTACCAGAGCCTCGCCCATGAGCATCATTTAGCAGTTTGTTGAATGCGTTTCGGTCATCCTTTATAACATTGTTTCCCAGTTCATGTTTCGAGACAAACTCTTCTACTACCAGAGGCATTTGCAAATCCTTTATTGGTAATTTCCTGATAGTTTTTTGAAGCAAATCTTCTTTTAAAATTGTTAAGAGGTTTTGTGATAGGCCCTTTGGTAACTGTATTGACTTCGTATGGTCTCCTTCTATGAATTCTTTTGTGTATTTCCCTATCATGTGCAACCAGCATGCAATTTCAGCAGTAAGCAAAACGTCTCTGTTTTCTGCAAGGACAGTCAAATATTTATTCATCAGGATTACCTCCCGCTGTATCTGGTTGAGCGTTCATATCGGCTATTGCCCTTGTTAAGTCTATAAGCTCAGTAAAGCTTGAAAATTCTCCCGCGTTTTGCTGAGAGTGTTTGACACTCAATGATTTCATGTAAGATTCACCATTTTCCTCATACCAGCGTTTAAATTTTGAGAATTCATCACCACTCTGAAAACCGTGCTCCGTCTTCAGCTTTTGAAACTTTTTATTGCTGAGCAGGGCTCCGGTTGCATTGTCAACCAGTTCGCCTTTCACAGTTCCGTTTTCGTTGAGGTATTTCCGGAAATTCTCGGGTAGTTTCATTGCCTTGCTTTCTTGCTCTATCTTTACAGACATGTCAGTGTAGACTTTCCCGTTTTTTATATTGTTGCTGGCAATTCCATATCCGCTTGAGGTCTTTGCACCAAATCCATATACTGTGAACATCGCTTCGAGTCCTTCAACAACAAGTTTTAGATCTTCAAGCATTTGCTTTTTGATCTCTACTGATTCTTTTCCAACAAGATCAAAGGGAACATACAGGAGTGAGAAGTTACTGGTTTCATTGGCAGGAATACATTCGATGAGTATTGGATTTGTCCCGGTACGAGTTTGCCTGTTATGAGGATTTATGATTTCGTAGTCTACTCTATCGAAGAACGATGGAAAGAAGTGAAGACGGCCCTGTCGAAAGCTTTCATTATTCTGTCTCTCATTTCCGAAGATTCGAGTGATTTGCTCGTCATCTTCCTTCATACCTTCATGCCAGAGTGCTGAACGAAGGCAGCCTTTCCACGTAGACCCGGGAATATATGGGCAACCGAGAGCCTTTTCTCGCTTTACGGAGTTTTCGATAATCGTGAAATTCTCATCATCCTTGGAAATGTAGGGTTTTTCAAGAGTAAAATCAAATTCGATGATGAATGAGTAGGGAGGGAGAATATCCATGGCTGTCGCATCGACTTTATGAAATGTTTCATCAGCGAAAGAGCTTCCGCAGTTCGCACTTTTCCTTCTCTTCGCATAAACCTGTTTTACGTAGTTTTCTCCATCAGAATATCCTAAAGCTTCGAGGTATTTGAAAGTAATCAAGAGTTCTGAGTCGTTTAGTTTTCTAAGAATTTCCGCAATCACATTCTCTTCTGATTTGTCTTTCTGGAGTTTATCCTTGAGTTGGTTTATGATGCTTTCTTCCTTGATTTTAGAGAGGGTGCTGGAATTACAGTCGAGAATCAATTTGTGTCACCTCACTTAACATTTCATCAAAAGAGAAAATCTCTCTATCGTTATTAGTCTCATAATCTCTTTCAATTGCTTCGCAAACAATTTCCGAAACAGCTCTTGCTGTGAATCCCCAAATGCGCAACTTATATTTCTCATTTTTCTGGTCCTCTTTGTAGAAACTGCTAACAAAGACTTTACTGGCCCATTTATCTCCTTTTGTCCCTCCAAAGATCTCTGCTGTGGCTTTTTTTGATCCGCATTTTTCAAGGTATTCTTTTCGCAACATATATCTCACTTCAAAAGACATCGGAATATACACATCCTTACCTTTCTTGCCCAGATACTCCAGGTTCGCTGGTGGTAGAGACTTTCCAACTTCTGTTTCGATTTTCCAGTAGTTCTTCAGCGAAAAGCCTTTCTTATCATCACTTCTTTTGATAAAGCAATTTTCCTTAAGGAATCTGTTGATCATCCGAAGTGATTCTTTTGTTTCTTCCGTATGATCAGCGAGTTCAAAGAGGCCGTAACCGAATTGAGGCTTAGCCCCAAGAGAACCAAAGTTGCTCATAATTGAAAGGACAGCCTTAAGCTGCTCTACAATTTGATGTCTATCGCACCTTGGAAGAACTTTAAGCTCAAGCGAACCGAAGTAGTTCATATCATAACGGTTCTTCTCAAAGACCTTGCTTAACCAGCTCTTGTTGATGCTGTTGGTTGTAGCCTGTGAAAAGGGTTCATTACCTTTAATTGTATGTTTGCCATCGATCGTTACAGGCAAATTGAACATTCTCTTCCAACCTGTAGTTCCAAACAGATAGCAGGCGGGACAAAGCTTCGAAATCCTTTCTTCACCGTCTTTTTCTTTGCCGGATAGTTTGCAGCGATTGTCAGAAATCGGATCGCAAACGTAATAGCCGAGCCCTCTAGCAATGACTTCATACCACCACCTGATGCTTCCGATAATTCCAGTTTCGTGGATTCTGTCCATCTTTCCATCTGTCCCACCGGTCCATAGCGGTGTCAGGGTTTTAATTCTAAATGTGATTGGTTCATTCCCCACTTTTAGCACCTCTCTTTTCAGATAATTCCATCGTCGGCTACTTGCTTTTTGTCTATCCCCAATATTTCGAGCGTCAGGTCGTCTTGCGTCCTCAGTTTGTAAATCCGCACCGAGTCTTCTTCTTTGTTCATAATTCTTTCAATGCGTTTTTTGAGCGTTTCCAGGCTTGCTTTTGTCAATTCGCCTTCAAGTACAGAGTTCTGTACCCAGTCGAGGTATTGCCTGCATATTTTCAGCACTTTGTTTACGCGTTTTTCGCCGATATCATAAACTAGAAGCACGTACATCCTTCATCCTTTCCATGGGACATACTCTCTCTCTCCTGTGATGTGCTTTTCTATTTTGTACAGCTCTAGACGGATAAGATAGCGATACGAGACGTTTCTCTTCAGCCCAGGGTGTTTGATCGTTGTCTTCAGCTTTTCGTCATATTCCTTCACGAACGTCTCCTTACCGGCATCGTTCATATAAATGCCTTCAAGGTGCTTCGCAAAGTGTTTGGCCTGAATCTGTTTTTTGTTTATCAGGGAGAAGATCAGACGGTCTACGAGAATCGGCTTGAAGACCTCAGCGACATCCAGGTTCAGAGAGAAGCTACGGAAATTCGTTGTGTGAAGGTATCCAATTCTCGGATCGAGATGGGTGCGATAGATCTCTCCTAGAACTGTAGTGTAGAGCATCGTGTTTCCAAAGCTTATTAGGGCGTTGAGTCTGTTCAGGGGAGGTTGTCTTGTTCTTGAAACGAACTCGAAGCTGGAGTTGTCAATTATTGCATCAAAGCACTTGTAATAGAGATCTCTGAAGTTGCCCTCTATGGCCATTGATTCGTCGATGCTTGCAGTTTCTACCAGTCGGTCTTTCAATGAATTCAGGCTCTCGATCACGTTTTCCAGGTCTTTTCCTCGTCGATTGTAGTATGCCAGAACATTAAGCATGTTGGTCATCGAGGCGCTGACAAATTTCTTCGCAAGGTCAAGCCGTTTCTCCGGATCGTTGTAGAAATTAGCCTGCTGAAGTATCAGGAAGCCGGAATTGAGGTGCTCCCTTGGATAGTATGTCCCTGAATAGTAGTCGTATCGATTGAAAAAGTGGAGAGGGATCTGTTTTTGGGTCAGAAATTCCAATACTCTTTTGTTGAGATCCAACTCTCCAAAAGCGCATATGGAATCCGTCTGCTCGACTGGAAGGTGGACCTTCTTTCCATCTTCTTTCTCGAAGACAAGAGTGTTGTTCATCCTCAAAAGCTTTCCCGAAGTGAAGAGGTACAACATTCGCTTCATGTCATCACACCCAACAATAAGTGTAGTATGCGCAGTTCTTGCACTTGTTTTGCGGACTTTCGAGAGGCGGTATTGGCCCCTCAACAAGATCCTGAATCTCTTCGCACATTTTCTTCAGCCTGGTTTCTTCATCCGGGTTAAGGCTAACTTCGATTTTCTTTTTCTCTTTTGGAACTAGTAACAGGCCATTAGCTTCGACTCCCATTTCTTTCAGGCGCAGCAGGTAGAAAAGCAACTGATCTCTGGCTCCTTCAAGGGAGTATTTAGACTTCTTTACCTCGCTGACGATAGTTCTTCCCTTTTTTTCTTCGACCATGTCCAGCCGAATGTTATCTATGGCGATATCTTTCTCTCCTCTGTTTTCGTAGGAGGTTTCGTGAATGAGACGACCCAGGGCAATGAACGTGTTATCCTGTTCCGGAATAATTCTGTGAGCCATTAGCCAGGCTTCTCTATAGCAATTAGAGTACGAGAGTATGAGACTTCCATTGATCTCAATCACAGGAACAAACTCCCATCATCTGATTTCAGGCCGGTTTTAGGATCGTAGTAATATTTCAAGTCATCTGAGGATACATAGCTGAAGCCGTGTTGAATATCTGGTAGAGCATAGGTTTTTGCTCCGGAATAGTAGAAGACTCTAAGGTTAACTACATAGGGTGCCAAGTTTCTTATAGCCTGCTTTTTTCGCGCTAGATATTGGTATTTGTTTTCTTTGGGGGGTATTTCACTTAGAACTTCGCAATAAGTTTTCCAGAAACGCTTTGCATCATTGTTGATTTCCAAAAAAACTGGGATGGTCACAGAGCCTTTTATCTGTTCAATCAAGCTGAAGTCAGATATTCTGTCAAAGTCTAGATTGATAAGAGCTTCCAAAAGCTCAAGAGATTCGTTTTCAAGTCCTTTGTTCACCAATTGGGCGAAGTACTTATCTCCCAGTTCGTATATCGTCGGTTCATCTACAGAAACCTCCAAATTGCTCAAAATATCTCGGGTTGTCCATATTATCGTGTTATTGTAGATCCAGGAGAAAGATCTTCCTGAATCTTCCTTCACAAGATCTACAACTACCAGTTCACCACGCTTCTTCTCACATGAACGATTCACTCGTCCTGCAACTTGAAGAATACTGTCGAGAGGTCCGAGGTCTCTTATACAATAGTCAAAACTGATGTCCACACCGGCCTCGATCAGTTGAGTAGTCACAAGAACTTGAAAACCTTTCTTTCTCTTTATATCTTTAATTACGTTTTTTCTGACTGCGGGTGGCAAATTCGATGACAGACAGTGGATTTTCTCATCGCTGATATTCCCTGAGTCCTTCAGATGTTCGTATAGCTCTTTGCAGCAGTTTATTGTGTTTACGACTACCATCAGCGACTTTCTCTTCTTCATTGCATTGGAGACAGCTTCTTCAAGAACACCGCATTTGAATTCTTCCATGCTCATCTTTCCGAGGTATTTCACGTCATACCTGTCAAGGCTGTACTCTCTGTGCACCAAAGGAAGAGAAGAAACGAAGAACGGCTGTGGAATCGTTGCGCTTGAGAAAATTATCTTTGTGCCTCCCCATCTCGCAAGGTGTTCAAGTACTTCGCTAATAACTTTCCAGTATTTTGGGGGGACAGCCTGAATTTCATCCAGTATGATAATAGAACCAGGAAGTCTGAAGAAGCGTGTATTTCGTTTTTCCGTAAGCATCGAATGGAAAAGACTCACGAAAGTTGTTATGACAATTTCACTATCCCAGGAATTGAGGAGTATGTCTGCGAGATAAGCGTCATAGTCTTCGGTTTCACCTCCATTTATTCGCTTCGAATATGAGAGGTCTGTCAGATGATGTTGTTGCATCAATATGTCTGACGTTTCTATGATTCCAGATGCCTTAAGGACTTTTGAGATGGTTTCGTAAGTTTGGTCGATTATGCTTAAAAATGGTAAACAGTAAAGAATTCGGGGAACGTAGCCTTTTTCTTTCTGAGTTCTCTCTCTCTTCTTGAGTGCAAGAGAGATTGTGGCTAGCGTCTTGCCAATTCCAGTCCTTCCTTTCATTGAACCAACGGTGAATTCAAGGTTCGAGATAGCTTCCTCATAGAAAGCGTTTCTCAACAGATCCATATCTGTCTTTGGTTCATCAAATCCTTCTGAGGTTCTGAAAATGTCCACAATATCCGGCAAAATAGGTTGCCTTTCGTTGTTGTACTCGCCCTTGAACGCCGCATCCACTCTGTCGGCCCACGTGAGTAACGAGAACAGGTATTCGAACAGCACGAAATTTCTGATACCGGCTTTCTCTCTAAACTTTCTATAGTTTCTCTTCCACTTTATTATCTTCGGAACCAGGGAGGGCATATCTAGGTTCACCCTTTCCCCTATTGATTTCTCCATCCAATCAAGATATGCGTTATTAAGCGTGCCGATAATTTTTTCTATCTCCCCTTGATTATCATCAAAGGATTCTATAAGGGATTCAAGCGGTCTAGCTTTACCATGATGATGCTTTACGACCGTCATCGCTACCATGATGGTCGCTCCCGATTTATCCGATATTTTGCCGTCGAGATAATGTCCTAAAGCTATTGAACCAATAACTGCGTGTTGAGATAACCCGCTATCAACTTTCATTCCAGAAAGATGATTCTGGAAGTAGCTACTCGCTTTTCCTAGGTCGTGGAAAAGAGAAATTCCCTTGACGAGAGTATTGAGCTCTGATCGGGTAATACCAAAGAAGTTTTCACAGTCAATGAATCTACTGGTGATTTCGACTTCTTCAGCCATCAAAGTTAATACGCCAAGCGTATGGTGTTCCAGAAGCCTATCCGGATGAGATCTTACAGTACTCACCAGAGCATCACTGCCTCTTCACCAGTTTCTGTAGAGATCTTCACTACCAGAGAATCAAGATCAACAGACCTCAGCTTCAGAGGATTACCCTCCGCTTCATAAGCTACTTCTACGTATTTGGTAACTCTCCTTTCACTATTCATGGTGGCTGCGTGAGTCTCCATAAATATCTTCTGACCACTGGAGAAAAGAAGATTAGTTCCTTTCGCCATTTGAACAGCCGTGTAGATTTTGTCTGCTGTTTCTACTTCAGCGCTGTAAGTTCCAACATACTTTACTTGGGCTATGAATTCGCTTATTCCGAGATATGGAGTGTAATAGCATTCAGAATTGATCGTCATGCCTTCAAGCTTTTCTAGAAGCTTGACGTCTGCAGTTACATAAAATCGATACATTGGGTTTTTTACCATCTCAATAGGGACTTGGATATGCTGTACATTTTTGGTCGAGGCATCAGCTTTTGTATATGAATAGTTAATACTGAAGCGTGTCTTTTCGACCTTTCTCATTAACCGCACGCCGATTTTTGTATTTGCCTTTTCAAGCTCGGCAATGTGTTTACTCTGACCAAAGCCACCACTGTCTATACCAACTATTGCTCCTACTATACCCAGAGCTGCTGTTCTGGGAGGAATCGCATACGTCAAAGAGGATGTTGTCGAGTATGGTTGTCGAAAATGGGCATAGTCGCTCGAAATATCAAAAGCGAGGACCTTCATAAGGCCTCACCTCACTCTGCCAATTGTTTCATTTTTCCTTCGAGCAGATTTTCTAGATCGAAGGGTGAACCGTTTTCCACCAACTTCAGTCTGGGATCAACCTTATATCTTATCTCCTGTATTCTGCTGTGGTATTTAGTAATCATCTCTTTGAGACCTGATATCTCCAGTTTGAAATCAGATACGCCTCTGACTTTCTCTTCCATTATTTCTGATTGAAACTTGATTCCTTTGTCGAGCTCTCCAATATGGAAGTTGGCTCCCTCGTTATACACAACATCTAGGAGCAATCGTGGGAGCTGCTCCATCTTGGAGCGAGTGATGAGATCCCTAGTGCCATTCCATATGGCATCAAGCATCTTATTGAGATCCAAATCACTCATTAACGTATGCCGGGCTGTATTCTGATTTATCACTCCGTAAAATGCTATACAAGAATAGTTGAGCGTCCACTCTTCCCTAAAGCTCCTTTGCTCCTTTCCTTCCTGTGATACAAAAGCGGCTGTTCCTTGCGTGAATACAGGATCGACCACGTGCAGTGATCTACCAAAACGAAACTGAACGGGTCCTGTGATTGACATGTTTAATCCTGTCAATGGTACTGTTCCACCAAAGAGTCGCAAGTCTATACATTTCTCAAGAAGAAGCTTCGATGCCCCTTCTCGTTTATGCAATTTGAGGGCTTCTTCAACCGCTTTTTTATTGTAGGTTTCATCCGTAAGATCAGTTATCAAGAGAGAAGCCCTCTTCTCCGAGGTTATTGGATCTCCTGACACAAAGAGCTCTTCGCCTTTTTCCGCTAGATGATCTCGAATAGTTCTCTTCAGTCGAACATCAGAAACTATATTTACACCAGTTGCTACATCCATCCTAGGCTTATTGCTATCCATCGGATCTCCGTTTGGATTTCCATCTTTCACATCATAGACAAACAAAATTTCGTGACGGTTCTTAATTGACATTTTCATCTCCTCCTTAGAGTTCTATTGTTCAATTTCCTGAACTGTATCTGTTTCAAGTTCAAGTTGATCGGTTTCTCTCCTGAAGACTCCAGTTGCTAGCTCTCCAGCCAAGAAGGCATAATTCAAATCTTCAATAGAAGCTTTCCAGTCATAGCCGCTTGGAATAAGGTATTTGTCGGCTATCTGAAAGAGGTTCATGATTGGTCCGTACACTCTGGTAAAATCCATTTCGTTAGAGTACTGTGTCGTTTTCCATTTCAGATCCTTAAAGTGATTCATGAAGTCTAGTGGTCTCATGTTATAAGCCTTAAGCTTAAGATCGACAGTGCTTGCGATATTTTTCTCTCTTTGGAATCTCGCAATTCTCGAGTGAATCTGGCCTAAGATGAAAAGGAATTTCTCTTCATCAGTCCTGAAAAAGGCCGGATACTTTTCGAAGAATTCCTTGATCCTGTCTTCTCTGTCTTTTTCCATTAAAGGGATACCTCCTTCCACATTTTGCTGAAGCCTTTCTATGAAAAGAGCAATAGTGATAAGTTGCTTGGCTTTGGTGGCGTAAGGTTCACCCCTGAGTTTTTTTGAACCAATGAGTTCAAGTGTTCCTCTCTTTAAAGGGGTTAACGAAACCCGTTGATTTTTAAATAGCGCTTCAATGTAATCGAAAAAGGTTCTCAGTCGGTTGTCTTTGAAGACGTCGTACATCGATCCAAATAGAACGGAAGGCGAGTATTCTTGTGTACCAAACACATTCCGTAGTTCTCCTTCAATATCTGAAATCTTTCTAGACATATTACGCAAACGACTTGGAGGAACGTCTAAGATGCTGAGGTTTATTTTCATCTCCTGATTGTTCACCGTATAGAAGATGAAATTCAAAGTGGAGTATGACCCTTCAGAAATGTCATAAAGCATGTAGGTTTCAAAATTTCTGTAAGGATTGTCCTTTCTCACAGTATCTTTTAGATCAGAAATTCTCTTTATGTCTCTTATTTCGTTGACCTTCTCCTCGAGCAGTTCATTATCTGAAGAGTGAAACCTTGGTATGATGTAAACCTTCGATGCGTAGAAATTCATTGAAAGTTCTTCATCTAGAACTCTCTTACCAAGAGAAATTTTTGAGAAGCAATCTTCACAGAGAGGCATGTTCACATAGTAGTTTTTGTCGTCCATCTCGTGGGCAAACCCGGGCTTGTCGAAAGATGCGAACTTGAAAATGTCGCTCGCCTTCATTCCGATGCCTTTCTCCTCTCCACAAACAAAGCAGATTCCAGTATTATCACTTGGCATACTGACAATGTTTCTCAGGAAGATTTCTTTGAATTCATCAAGATCTCCAGGGTATAATTCCCTGTCTGCTTCTCTTATTACAACTGTGTAGAATCTTCCCTCCTTTTTTGGAAGATTTCCTGCCATCTCATCGAGGGATGTGCAGATAGCTACTTTTGACTCTAAAAGAGCGCTAGCCACTTTGCTGGCAATAGGAGTTTTGTTGTGTTCGCCGAAATTGATGAACTTTTCTAGAATTACTTCTGCTCCTTTACCGGCATCCCTTAGAGTAAGGGAGATAGGAATTTTGATGTTCCCCTTTTTCTCACGGAAGAGATAGTTGCGGCGCGTCTTCTCTCTTTTTTCACAACCGGAATATTGGAGTGTTTCTCCGTTCTTTATGAGTATTATGGCCAATTCGTGAATGTAAGCATCCCCAATATCAGTTATGTACATTTGTGTTTCGTCTTTTCCTTTGGCCACTATTTGGCCAATGTCATAGGTCGATTTGAGCACCTTGTCACCTCCTTTCTACGATTTCTATCATTCCAAAACCCTGCGCATTCTTTGAACCCAACCCCCAGTCGAAAGCTATCGCTATCAGTTCTGGATCTGTATTCAACTTGAAGCTGAAATCCCAGGCGATCTGGACGAAGTCTTTGTATTTCACAATACGCTGAATTGGTCTTGAAGCAAGTTTGAAGGAGAAGGATTCTCCCGCTCTAACAGAGCTACCCAGTGCGATTGCCTTTCTATTGAGATTTTCTTTGAGTTGAACAGCAAAGTCTTTTTCTGCCGGGTTGTAGAAGTAAGTCTTCTTTTTTCCATCGGGTGTTGTAAGAGTCGAATAAATTGTGACAGGGGAGATTGTTCTTGCATCTATAGATCCTATATTCGGTGGTTTAGGCTCAACTTCTATAGATTTCAATTCGAGTTTTTCTCCTTTGAGTTCCATTCCGCCGTTTTTAAGCAGCCCGTTTGCAAAGGCCTGTGCGAAATCTTCAAGAGGCGATGAAAAATGCAGATTTATTGGTGGAGTAAAGCTTATAAAGCCCTCTTTAATCTGTCGGCTTTGGCCGGCAAGCCGAGAGAACGTGAATGGTCTCAAAATTCTTCCATTGACATTCAATCCAAAATCATGACTATCTGGAATCAAATTTGAAAGTGCATCATATATCGCTGATTGAAGAAGATATGAATAACTAAGGGGAAGAGAAATCCCTTTTTCGTTGTCGAAAACAGCTCTTAGTCTCAAAACACATCCTCCATGATACAAGCATTGTTATAGATGTTCCTTTTAGACTAAATAGAAGCGATTGAAACATTATTTATGATATGAGCTATGACGTAGGTCAAAAAGACATATTTCTTATGTATTCACATTGTTTGTAAATTATTAGCAAAATATAATCGCACTTAATCTTATCGCATTTCTTCACGTCTTCCAAAGAAAAAGAAAGCTCTCTGCGCCCATTAAGTGGGAAGTAAAGGCGATTATTGATATATTTCTCGACAAAGAATGAAAGAATTACAAATTCTACATTTTCTCTAGTATATGGTGCCTCATCCTGGACCTGTGCCAAGTTAGCAAGTTATCAAGAAAGAGATGAAATTGAAAAAGGATGCTCCTGGCTTAAGATGAATACGCAGTCATACCTATCAAAAGCCAGGAGGCGTCCTAATAGATATGAATAGCACTCTTGATTTACACCGTATCCAATAAACAAATCAGCAACAATTGAGGTAATCCAGAATAGGATCGTTGAGCACGAACTTCAAGAAGGCAAGAGTAACAATCGTTAGAAATAGTGCCGTTACTCTGGACAGGAGATCATCTCTGCCCCCTTTTCTGGGAATCTCCAATCTGAACACCTCTTTCATTTTCTGGAACAGCCTCTCTATCTTCCATCGCTTTGAATATGTCTGTGAATGCTTCTCCTTGAAGCTCGAATCCTTCTTCCTCGATCTCGGTCTTACTATGGCCCGTAGATCGCCTTCTTTGGTGAATTGAGACAAGAAGCTCCCTTTGAAGTAACCCCTATCGGCTATAATCAGACCGTTGAGATCGTCCAGCATTCCCTTTCCAACTCTAGCATCGTCTTCATTGGCCTGAGTCAACCTGAACTTGACAGGTATCCCTTCTTCAGTAATTATGAAATGTCCCTTCTTTCCCCAAAAGAATCCATCCCTGTTCTTGCCGAACTTTATATTCTTACACTTTTTTATCCCCTGACTGGTGATGTCCTTTATCGGTGTCGAGTCGATTATGTATGTTCCGCCTTTTATGCTTTCTATGATCCTCCTGCTTATCGCTTCAATATCTAGCCTTCTCAATCTATATGATAATGTCTGCCTGGATGGAAGCTCACCTATCACTTTCAACAGCCTCTTCTTTCCTTCGATCATTTTGTACATCTCAACGATTGAGCTGCAACGAAAAAGTGTGAAAAGCACATACAACAACACTATAGTTCTGTCCGAGTATTCTCTGGGTCTTCCTTTAACCTGCCTGTGCGCAGGTATTATCTCTCTCACCGCTTCCTTCACTTTTCTTATGTCTTTTGGTGTTATCATTTCTTCGGGACTCTCTCCTTTCGTTTTGTTTTTCACATAAAAAACATTCTATATGGAGTTGAGTCCCTTTTCTTTTGTCTTATTCCTTTCTTCGCCTATTTATTGGATACGGTCTCTTGATTTAGTTTGTATAAGCCCAAAGATACACAAGTTCCATTTTGTAGGAATATTTTTACTTGTCCGGAAGTTTATAATGAGGGGGATTTCACACCTATTCCTATCGATGCTTTTCACATTTTCTACAGGTGTTTTTCTTGTTTTACTGTTGATGTCGACATGAGATCCCGTATAAGAGTCCTGAATTTGATCCCTGAATAAGATCATTTCAGGGCAGGCTCTTCAGGACAGGCTCCACGGGATGACAGTCCCTTCCCGTCATCCTGGCGTGCTCCCAGCCAGGATCCCGGTCTTTCCTTCTTCCCGTCATTCTGAGCTTGACTCAGAATCACGGTTTTCTAAGGAGTGGATCCCGGGTCGGAGTCCGGGATGACAACCTCCTTCCCGTCATGCCGGACCCTGATCCGGCATCTCCGTCCTTCGAAAGAGCGAGAAGAGCGAGAAGAACGAGATCCCGTATAGGAGTCCTGAATTTGATCATATCAGGACAGGCTCCACGGGATGACAGGATGGGGGAGCATTTCAGGGCAGGCTCTCCCTTCAGGTCATCCTCGTGTATTGTCATAAGAGAGAGTATAGAATGAGGGTAGAGGGAGTAGCCAGTTGTCATCCTTAGGCTTAGAGCATGTACGTCAGGTTGGGAACCCTTCTTAACACGATTGAGAGCAATGGTCGAAAAGACCTGACCTTGTACGAGGTTGTGAAAGGAGTTGTCAACATCAATCGGAAATGTGGAAAAACATCAACGATTTTTGTGAAATCAATGACCAGGCGAACTAATCAATTGTGTAC
>FWPV01011049.1_pt1 | contig 14524 bp, 9 predicted proteins | sample 2228371 | NCBI WGS metagenome assembly FWPV01 (sample SAMEA103939776, study PRJEB20133) | metagenome
TTCTTCACTTTTTTGATGTATGTTTCGAGTCCAACACTTCCTTTTTTCTGGCTGGCTATCGGAGCCATTTTCACTTCTCATGGTCTGGTTACGCACCACGGCCTTAAACCTGTTCTTTTTGGCCTGTCCTGCGGCTCTGGTAGCCTGATTTATTATATGCTGATAGCCCGGCTCGGCACTCAATTACAGAAAAAGATGAAGCCTGAGTTTTTTATCAAAGCTTATAACCTTATGGCCGTTGCCCTCTTCATTCTGGCTGGGTTTAGCCTGCTCAGTTATTTTCTATCCCCTCCTTCCCGTCCTTGACTTTCTTTCCCGGGATGAATAACATATCTTAATTCATTTATCCTATCCCCCAGAGGGAAGAGAATTCCAGGGGATAAGTTTTTTCTGGCTCGGCATTGAGCCAGGAGGAGGTTGATAATGGCCACGCTATCATGGGTCATACCCGCCGCTATTATTATCGTCATCCTGGCCCTTATTATCCTTATCTTAGCCAAACAATACCGCAAAGTTGGCCCTAATGAAATCTTAATTGTGGCTGGAGGACGAAAGAAAACAGTTGCCCTCCCTGACGGCCGCCGCATAAAAATCGGCTACCGCTACCGACTCGGCGGCGGTACATTTGTCCTTCCGTTCATCGAGAGTGTCTATACCCTGCCCGTCGAGGTTATCACCCTCAGCATAAAAACGCCTGAAGTTCTTACTTACAACGGCGTACCGATCATGGCTGAAGCCACGGCTCAGGTAAAAATTGATTCTACCGACGAAGCTATTCGCCTGGCAGCTGAACAATTCCTCGGCCAGGGAAGAGAAGGCATTCGGGATGTAGCCATGACCATTCTGGAAGGTAAAATGCGCGAGGTCATCGGCCGGATGACAGTCGAGGAGATTTTCCGCGGCCGACAAGAATTTGCGGCCCGGGTAAGAGAAGCAATAAAGGCCGACTTTGACCGGATGGGCTTAGTAATGCTCTCCTTTGCCCTTAAGGATATTAGCGACACGCAGGGTTATCTCGAAGCTCTGAGCCGGCCTCAGATTGCCGCTGCTCGCCGGGATGCAGCTATTGCTCAGGCGGAAACGGAAAAAGAGGCTATCATTAAATCCTCAGAGGCAAGAAAAGAAGGAGAGGTAGCTCGCTTAGCGGCGGAAGCGCTTATCGCCAAAGCCCAGTGGGAAAATGAGGCAAAAAAGGCGGAAAGCCAGGTTTTTGTCAACCAGAAGAAAGCCCAGGCTGATTTTGCCTATGAGCTAGAACGACATAAACTAACCCAGGAGATTAGAAAAGAGGAAGCCAAGGTCAAGCAGATTGAAAAGCAAGAAGCCATCAAGATTGAGGAGTTAGAGATAGCTCGCCGGCAAAAGGAACTGGAAGCGAGCGTGATCAAACCGGCTGATGCCCGCAAATACCAGATTATGGCCGAAGCCGAAGCGGAAGAATTCAGGATTATGGCTGAGGCTAAAGGCAAGGCGGAAGCCCTTCGTCTGGCCGGTCAGGTGGAAGCTGAAACTATAAAGCAAAAAGGGCTGGCTGAGGCTGAAACCATGTTGCAGCGGGCCAAGGCCTGGGAGAAGATTAATCAAGCCGCCCTGCTGGAAATGTATTTTAAGATGCTCCCTGAGCTGGCCCGAGCTATCGCTGAGCCTCTTACCAAAATCGACAAAATAATCCTCGTGGGCGGCGACAAAGGTCCGGGCGCAGGTCGTATCACCGCTCAGGTGGCCGAAGTGCTGGCCCAGATGCCAGAAGTTGTGAAATCGCTCACCGGTGTTGACTTACAGGAATGGTTAAAACAAAAGCTTGCGCCAGAAGAAAAAACTGAAACCTGATTAAAAAAGAAAAGGGCAAACCAACCATGGTCTCGGAAAAAGCAAACCAGATTGGTACCTCTCCTACGCTAAAGATTTCCGCCAAGGCCAAAGCCATGAAGGCGGCAGGTATTGACGTCATCGACTTGAGCGTGGGCGAGCCAGATTTTCCTACGCCGGAAAACGTCAAAGCAGCCGGCATTCGTGCTATCCAGGATAATTTCACTAAATACACGGAAAACGAAGGCATTCCGGCCTTGAAAAAGGCCATCATCAAGCGCATGGAAGAAGACTATGGCCTCCATTATGAGCCCAACCAAGTAATTGTCTCGACCGGCGCCAAGTCATCCATCTTTCACCTCATCATGGCCCTGGTTGATGAAGGCGATGAAGTCATTATTCCCGCGCCTTACTGGGTCACTTATCCTCAAGCTGTGCTTCTGGCCCGAGGAAAGCCAGTTATTGTCCCCACCAAGGAAGAAAACGGGTTTGTCTTGACCCCGGAGGAGCTGAAGGGAGTTATCACCCCCTCGACCAAGGCTCTAATCCTGAATAATCCATGCAACCCTACGGGTGCGGCATATAACCGGCAACAGCTCGAAGCTCTGGCCGAGGTGATTCGTAATGAGGATTTATACGTCATTGCGGATGAAATATATGGCAAACTGGTGTACGAGGATTTTACTTTTGTCAGCTTTGCTTCGCTTGGAGAGGACATTAAGAAAAAAACAATCATCGTTAACGGCGTTTCCAAGTCTTACTCGATGACCGGCTGGCGCATTGGTTTCACCTTAGGCCCCACAGAGATAATCAGCGCCATGGCCAAAATTCAGAGCCACACCACTTCCAACCCCACCTCGATTTCCCAGATGGCCAGTCTCGAAGCGCTGCGCGGACCGCAGTATGAAACGCAGAAAATGGTGGCCGAGTTCCAGCGGCGTCGTAACTATTGCCTGATGCGGCTACGAGCCATACCCCATGTCTCTTGCTTCAAGCCACAAGGTGCTTTTTATCTTTTCCCCAATTTCTCTTATTATTATGATAAAGAAGCAGAGGGCATGCAGATCCGTAACTCCTACGGCCTGGCCTATTATTTGTTAAAGGAAGCCAAAATAGCTGTGGTGCCAGGTGATTCTTTTGGAGCAGATAATTATATCCGTATTTCTTATTCCACCTCGATGGATAACCTGGAAAAAGGCATGGACCGGCTTGCTGCGGCCATTTCTCGGCTCAAGCCATCCCGCAAAGCCAGACCTGTTTTAATGAGTAATTTTCAGACGAGAGTGAAAAAGAGTCCGCCCATAGAAGCTGCAATCGATTTAAAACGAAGGGAGGCGCTCGAAGCGGAAGTCGAAAGCTTTTTAAGCCAGGAGAAGGTTTACGAATGGAATGCCAATATCAACGGAGTGGTCCTTCAACTGAGAACTAACGTCCACCATCTCCATGACTTCTGGGTGGAAAACTGGTTTCCCGCTCAGCTCGAGGCGGAGATCGAGCCTCATGGCGTCATTTATGCCGTGGACGGGATTGCCGGCCGAGAACCGCGCGCTTTTTACCACGCTGATACCCGAACTGCTTTCCTTATAAATACTGATCTTTACGGCCCGCTCCGGAGCCTTGCCCTGGGCATGGTTTTGGATATTACGGAAAGGCAATTGACCACCAGCGCTCTTCGCGGCATGTCCGTAGATTATAAAGGAAACGGGCTAATTCTCGTAGGACCGCCTGGAACGCGCAAGACCGAGCTCTTTTTTGAGCTCCTGGCTGACCCACGGTTTCGGCTTCAGGCTAATGACATTATTTTTATCCGGCTGCAAGGGAAAAATCTCGTAGCCGAATGCGTGGAGAGAAAACTTTTCCTGAATACCCCCACGGTCGAGCTTTATCCTTCGCTTGCTCCTTTATTCGACCTGAGCAAATGCGAAAACGTGGTGACCAAAAAAGAAGATTGCCAGGATAATGAGTGTCAGCGGACGGAGGATTGCCGCCTGGATAAGGGCGCTCTTTTCTGCTATCGGGCGTCGGCGAGCGGATATGCCATGCTCGAGCCTAACTGGCTCTATGGCAAAGCCGGGTATCCAAGACGAAACAACTTGCGCTGGATTTTCCTCCTCCGGTCAGACGCAGTGTCACCAGGAATTGTCGAACTTAACCAAGAAGAAGCCCTGCGCTTTCTCGAAACAGGCGAAACGCCCGGCGCGCAGCGAGCTCTTTCGCCCGGAAAACACCAGCCCTTCTTCAACCCGCATCTACTGAGTACGAGCCCCGAAAAACTGGAGAGGCAGCGAGCTTTCTTCCAGCGCGCTCTGGAGGCCGTGACGATTTATCTTTTTAACAGCGGGGTCGAAGGTACGGCTAAAATCAAGCAGCTAATCGCCGGCGAATAATTATAAGGGGTAAATATTTAGCCTGATTAGCCTGAAATTTTATTTCTGTTTAAACTTTACTTTTATCCCGACTTTCGCTCGAAGAAGCGCTTCTCGATAGCTTCCGCCAGAAGGTGGAGCAGAAAAAGATGAACCTCCTGGATGCGGGGCGTCGAGCGGTTAGGAACAGTGATTAAATAATCCGCCAGCGGGCCCAGGTCACCTCCTGTTTCGCCGTTAATGGCCACCGTAATCAATCCTTGCTGCTTAGCCGTTTTTAACGCTTCGATAACGTTAGCCGAGCGCCCGCTCGTCGAAAGGCCAATGGCTATGTCCCCAGCATCTCCGAGAGCCTCGACCTGACGGCTAAAAACATAATGAAAGGAAGTATCATTGCCCACAGAAGTCAAAACGGAGGTATCAGTGGAAAGGGCTATGGCCCGTAAGGGCGGCCTCATATAAAGGAATTTATTGACCAGCTCAGCGGCAAAGTGTTGGGCTTCGGCGGCGCTTCCGCCATTACCAAAAACCAGGATCTTCTTCCCTGCTTTGAGCGCCTCGACGAGGGTATCGATAAGCCCAAGAATGATGCCCTCATTTTCTCTGGCGAATCTATCCACAAGTCCCTTTAATTCTTCTGTGGCCGCCAAAATCATTTCTTTTTCTGATTCATCCCTCATTATTCTCTCCTCTCCTTATTCAGACTGGCTCATTCTCATCGCCTTGGCTTAAGCCTAATCATTTAAACTGCAGTTCTCATTCTTTCACCCTCGCGACCGGATTGGCTTTTACTTTTACCAACCGCTCGCCCGCTTTTAATCAATTTCCTATCATAATCTAAGAAGATAAACAACCCGGCTAAAAAAGGCTCTTGCTTTTATGGCCACTTAATTTCTTATAATTTCTTCTTTCCCTGAAACTAAATTTTTAATATTTTCTAGGCTTAATGCTCAACCGGGAGATATCTTTCGGGTAAAGAAGAACAAATTTGCTTTCTTACTGTTTGGATGAGTTGGTCAAGGGAATCTTTATCATCCCTGGTCACAGGAACAGGCGGATGAAAGACAACCTTTATTTTCCCCGGACGAATATAAAACTGCCCTCGGGGCATGAGTTCATACGTACCAATAAGAGACACGGGCACGATGGACGCTCCTGTTTCAAGAGCCAGGAAAAAGCCGCCTCGTCGAAAATTCTGAACCCGGCCGTCATGGCTTCGTGTTCCCTCGGGGAAAATAAGGAAGGAATATCCCTTGGCTTTCATCAGCCTGGCGGCGCGCTCGATGCTCCAGCGGCCTCCCCGCAAGCGTTTTCGGTCTACAGGAATAAAATGGACATGTTTCATCCCGAGGCCGACCACGGGTAGGCGAAAAACTTCTTTTTTAATAAAAACGCGGACGGGTTGGGGGATGACATAAAAAAGAAGAGGCCCGTCGATAAAACTTAAATGATTGGCCATAAAAATATACGAGCCTCGCGGGTCGAAATTATCGCCTCCCATAACCTCCACCTCAAGGCCAAGCACCTTTTGCCCAACCCTCATCGCCCATTTACCAAGGTCAAGCAGGGGTTTTCTTATGCCAAAAATAAAAAAGATGAGCAGAACTGGAATAATCAAGAGGACAATCAGGCTATAAAGGAAAATAACTAAAATCGTCCTTAAGATACATAAGCTTCGGTTGTCACTCATTATTAGCTTCCCTTAATTATATCACAGTAAGGTTCACCAGGGGATGAAGGTTCAATTCGTGCCAGTAGTTCGTTTGAACCATAAATTTGGAAATAACGTTTTTATCTGGGAAAGTAATCAGGAGGTTGCTTTTCTGCTTTTCCGAGAAGTTTATCTGGTTAATTAATCTAACGCAAAATTCCAAAAAGCTGTCCAAAAAATGAAGCTTTTTACGGTCTAAGCTGCTTGGAAGCAAATATCCTCACGGTGTCAGGGCTTCATTAAATGCATGAGAAGAATCCAATCTATCTCAAAGAAGAAATTAGAAGCGGAATATTAGCCGCCAGAAAAACAACATTTTTTATATATAAAGCATTCCGCAGATGTTTTTAGCTTTCTGTAGTGTCGCCTTTTTCCCCTTACCAGCGGAATCCAGCGCTAAGGAAAAAAAGATTTCGCTTTAAATTTCCTTCGTCCCGGTGAGTAAAATTAAATTGCAGCCGGAGGCGGTCAAATAGCGCCCAATCAGCGCCGGCAAAAAAGACCCAGCTTCTCTCCACCCGATAATCTTCCAACGTAACCAATTCGAATGGCCTTGACCCTTGTCCATACCCCAGGAACAAGTAATTAGAGGTAGAAAAATACCGCCGCAGGTTTGCGGTCCACGAGAAGTCGCTCCCCCCGGCCCGAGGCGTATAATACCAGCGAAGGAAAGTTAGGACGGGGCCAAAGTAGCGACCTAAGCTTCCTAAATAAATCATAACTTTCTGCTCGCTAAACCCCAGCCGTCTAAACCCGGCCGATATATCCCAGCTCTGAGATAAGGCATGGTATAGCTCGGCGGTAAAAGCATACTGAGGAAAATAAATAGCCGGAGAGGAATAGCTCATCTGGAGATAAGCGTAGGACTGAGACCAGAGCCGGGGATAAAATTCTGCCTCCAGCTGATGGTCATTTCGGTCGAAGCGCTTTGTTCTGTTCGCTTTTATCACTAACGGACCAGGCTGAGGCAATCGCACTTGAAGCGCCAGACGGTCATCGACATAGGCGGCCCGACCATCGCTGAATGATTCTCTCTGGTATTCATAACGGAATTCATACTTATCCTGCCAGCGCGACTGGGCCATTTTGAGGATGCGCTTGTATTCCTCGTTATTCTGGTCTATGGCCAAAGCCTGGCGGAGATATTCCCGAGCCTTTTGGTAGTTCCCGCTCCAGAAATAAACCCGTCCGATACGGAAGAGGATATCGGCTTTGGTAACTGACTTCTCTTCTTCCAGCTGAAAAAGAACTTGCTGATAAATCGATATCGAGCGAGAGAAATCGCTCTGCCAGGAAGCAATTTCTGCCAGCCCTATCATAGCCTCTAAGTTGTTAGGCACGACCTCTAAAGCTTGTTTATAGCCCACTTCGGCAGCGGAATAATTCTTCTTCCAGCTCTCCAGCCGGGCGCGGAAGATAAGGACGTCAACATTATGAGGAAATCTATCGGCTAAATGATTTAAAAGACCCAGAGCTTTGTCCCATTGTCCCGAGAAGGCATAAGCCTGACTTAAAAGAAAGTTGAAATCGAAATTTTCAGGGTCAAGCAGAAGCTGCTGGAGGCAAAGGTCGATAGCCAGAGAATAATTTTTTTCTTGAATAGCCTGGCGAACCTGGGCTAATTCATTTTCCTGGCTTAATGTTTTGCCTCTTAAATCCAAAGCCAGAAAAAGTAAGAAAATAAAACTCATCAAGAGAAAAAAGGGGCCAAGCATAGAGCGTAAATTTCTCATGGTCTTCTTACCTCAGCAAAACCTTTGCGGGCCATTTTTCCCCAGGCCTTTTCTCCTCGGAAATAATCATAAAAAGCTTTGACCCGGACAAAAGCTAACAATTGCCGGAAAAATAAATTTTCTAACAGGCTGAATCCAATAATGATTAATATTTCTTTATATTTAGGATATCGATGCCAGGAATATTCCTCGAGCAAAACAGCCATCAAAGAGAGCAGAACGCCCAAAATAACGGCCACGAGGAAAAAAAGCAGGGCGAAGGGATAATTTACCGCCCCAAAAAAAAGGCACAAAAGGAAAAAGAGGTAGCCGGTGACTTCTATCACCGGGCCAAACATTTCAAAGATAAAATAATAAGGAAAAGCCAGTAGCCCCGTCACCCCATATTGCGGGTTAAAAAGCATCCGACGATTAAAGACAACGGTGTCGATAAGTCCTCTATGCCAGCGGTTTCTCTGCCGGGCAAGGGTTTTCCAAGATTCGGGGGCTTCAGTCCAGCAGATAGGGTCAGGGATGAAGCGAACCCGAAAAGGCCTTTTTTTTTCATGAAGATAGCGTGTTAACCGAACCACCAGGTCTATATCTTCGCCCACTGTGTTTTCCCGGTAGCCCCCGCACTCGAGAACGACATCTTTGCGGAAGACGCCAAATGCCCCAGAAATAATAAGGAGGCTGCGGAGCATGCTCAACCCCATCCGGCCGCCTAAAAAAGCCCGCAGATATTCGACGACCTGGAATCTGGCCAGCATATTTCGGGGAAGCCTAACTTCTTTTATCTGGCCACTTTCCACCTTACAGCCGTTACTCAAACGGATTATTCCTCCCGCAGCTACGGTCAGATCTGGCTGCTCTAAAAAGGGGCGAACTATTTTCAACAGAGCATCTCTTTCGAGCAGAGAGTCGCTATCCACAGCACAGAATAGCGGATAACGAGAGACATTCAGACCAGCATTCAGGGCATCGGCCTTTCTCCCGTTAACCTTATCCACCACCACCAGGCGGGGATGGTCGGGGGAGAGGTAAATAGCCCGCACTGGTTTAGTGTCCAGCACCCGGCGAAAGACACGATAACTTTTCTGGAGGCGAAAGTAGCGAATCAGCTTTTCCAGCGTAGAATCAGTTGAACCGTCGTTAACCACGATAACTTCGTAAACAGGATATTCGAGGGACAGGAGAGACCTAACGCTCTCGACAATGTTCTTTTCCTCATTATAAGCCGGAACAATTATGGAAAAAGGTTTGGTTAAAGGAAGACGGAAAACGTCTTTAAAACTGACATAAGTGGTGAGGAGCTGGTAGCGAAAGAGTCCGATAAGACATAGAATGGTTAACACCAGGTAGGAAAGATTCAAAGTAAAAAAATAAATGAGGATTAATCCAGAGAAGAAATGAACCGGATGGAGCAACCAGGCTGGCATGCTTAGCTTATTTCTCCCAGGATGATTAATTCGTTCAAAATCATAAGACTCATGTCGCGAGCATAAAGATCCTGATTTTGGGAAGCAATTTTTCGTAGCCTGGTTATACCCTCTTTTCCCCAATTGGCCAGAGCGCGGGCGGCATTGTAGCGAACATACCAAAAAGGCGAAAACAGCCCCTGGGTTACTATTTCAAGGGAACTGGGGTCTTTAAAATACCCCAGGCTCTTAACCGCCTGTGCCTGTACCTCCCAGGCTTCATCCTGAGCTAATAGATGAAGGGTGGGTAGCGTCTCCGGAACAAGAAGTTTCCCCAGACTTCGGGCAACTTTTATGCGAATTTCTTTTTCCGGACAGGTGGCCCAAGCTTGAAGCTCTGGCGCCAGGCCTCGCAAGGGGATAGCACCTACCAGTTCCAGGAGAAGAGCTATTTTGTCCAAGGGAAGAGGGCGTTTTAAGGCTTCTTTGACATAAGGTTCGGCTTTTTCTCCTAAAAAAGTCATGAGATAGAAGTAAGAACGAACTAAATGGCCGGTCTCTTTTTCAAAAGCCTGGAAGATGAAATCAATTAAAGCAGGGTCAGAAACGCGCGCCACAGCCGTCATGGCCACCAAGCGCAGAAGTGGTTTATCGTTTAAGATCTTTAAAAAGAGTTCTTTTGCCGTAGGGTCGAAGAAAAAGAAAAAAAGGCGGACGGCTTTAAGACGGCGAGAGAGAAAAGGAGAATGTAAGAGCCTGCGGCAGCGCTCGCGAAGTGCAAGGTCAAAAATAAGCTGCAAGCGGTTTTTGGCCTCGCCACAAACAACCTGGTTATAATTCAGGAGAACTTGGGTTAAGACAGCAGGAAAAGCGCGGTACTGAAAAGCTACGTGACGAGAGATTTCCAGGTCGGACGAGAAGATAGCCTCAAGAACTTTTTGTTCAATTAATTGGTAAAGCCTTTGCCATTTTCTCTCTCGATAATCTATTATCATTCGCCTTAAGGTGATGAAACTGAAGATTGAAAGAGTCAGGAGAAAAATAAAAATTAAGCTATAGATCACAATGACCAGGGATGGACTCATCAGCCAAGATTTAAGTGCTTTTTGATTTTAGCCAGCAAAACCGGAGGAGAAAAGGGTTTAACAATATAATCTACCGCACCTGTTTCCAGACCAATGAGAATATCTGCTTCCTCGGACAGGGAGCTGAGTAGAATAACGGGCGTGCGGGCTTCAGTTTCATTCTTTTGAAATATCGAGAGAAATTGGAACCCATTGAGGTCAGGCATCATGATATCAAGAAGAATAAGGTCCGGGCGTTCTTGGAAGGCTTTCTTTAAGCCTTCCGCCCCATCGTGGGAAGTAATGACTGAGAAATTTTCTTTTTCTAGAAGATGGGAAATTATTTTTACCGTGGTAGGGTCGTCGTCTACCACCAGCACTTTTTTTCGCGGGGTTAAACCGGGAGGAGGCGAGGAAAAAACATCTTTTTTCTTCGCCGCTTGGCCGGAGGATTTAAGCGAATACCTCAAAAGCTTTTTTATTGTTTGTAGCTTCTTTATCCTTACTTCCAGGCTGGCATTTCGCCGCTGGGCTGGTTGACCTTCAAGGTCGGTTGCTTGGATGGCGGAGGGAGATTCTTGCCCAGCAAGATTTTCCAGCACCTTTTTCAACTGCAGGACGCGGAGAAGCTCGTTTAGCGCTGCGTTGGCTAATTTTTCTATCCTCTCTTCAATTTCTGCTGCTGCCTGGTTATGAAAGTCCAGGTCACTTTTGATGGAATCAATCAAACTGGCTAATTGTTCTTTATCTAAAATAACGCTGATTTTTTGTCCCTTTTCCGCCTTATCTTCAATCGCAGACTTTAATTCTTCTTGCTGCGATTTTTCGTTTTTCCCTTCGTTAAAAGCTTTAGTCTCTTTTTTCATCTTAATCCTATAAAAACTGGCTTAAATTTTGGGAGGAAGAAATTTTCTGTGTTGAACAGGCTGGCGAGGTCAGGGCCACACACCAATTACCCTCCTCCCATTTTTGGGAGAATAATAAATGAGGGCATTAGCAAATGTCAAGCTGAGGTCGAGTCAGGAAAAAGAAGACAAGAAACCTCAGGGAGAAAGAAAAACGCTGATCATCCACGGGAATTAATTAAAAACATCTTTCACGGCGCGAAGAATAACCCTCAATGAACAAAGGTCAATATAAATAAAAATACCAAAATCTTTTTTATTTTCTCTATATTTTCCCTTGAATTTATCTTAAGTAGGGGAAGTTCCTCAAGACCAGCAGGCGGTTAAGCTCGGGTATATCTTTTTCCTCTATTTCCTTCATTTTGTTCAGAAGCGGCTCGAGAAAATTCCTGAGGTCTTCCATCATCTCAATGGTGGTCTGCGTTGGCGCGCCCATATAGTTACCTATGCGGCCAGGAAGTCCAGAGACCAGTTCAGCAATTGTGCCTCCGCGATAAGCTATTTTTAAAGGCGTGCGATATCTTGATTGTTCCTCGGGACTGCGATAATAAACTTTGTTCAGGCTCTCCAGCTTATCTTTCACTGCTTTCACTTTCTCCTTAAGCCCCTGGTCGCTTTCCCTGGCTGCGGTCAGTTTATTCTCGAGCTCGGTCACCTGAGTAAGCCACTTCGAGATGGCATTAAGCAGGTTATTTCCCTTCTGGGCCAGTTCGGTTGCTTCGCGAAAATATTTCTGGTGGAGCTTTCTTTCCTCGAGCGAAAAACCCTGAAGCGGGTCTTCTTTAACCTGGACAGGCTTTTCTATTCTTTCGCCATCAACTTCCAGCACAACAGTATATTCACCAGGCAAAGTGTAGGGCCCCATGGCACCGCCGCCAAACCCTCTTCCCCGGCCGAACTCAGACACCGCTTCCTCGCGCGGAGTAACCGCCATTTCTCCCTCTCTTAAATTCCAGTAAACACGGTTCAGGCCTGGTTGCCTGGTCGGGTTGAGGGAGGCAATTTCTTTTCCTTCTTTATTGTGAATTTTTATTCTTGCTTTTACCTGGCTTGCTGTGGCTGGATTCAAGTAATAAGTGATGGCCGCGCCATAGGGTGAGTTTTGGCCAGCAAAACCAGGGTCGCTATACATGTCTGTGGTGCGCGTGTAGGAGAAAAGAAGCGCCGGCTTGGGGTCAAAAAGAATAAATTTCTCTTTAGTTTTTTCTGGAGTTAGCTTCTCGAGCGGCCGGATATCATCTATAATCCAGACGCCTCGGCCATGCGTGCCAATAATCAAGTCTCTTTCCCGGGGATGAATCTGGATATCACGCACGGCCACCGTGGGAAAATCCCACCGGTAAGGAATCCAGTTCTGGCCACCGTCAAAGCTGACAAAAAGCCCGAATTCAGAGCCAACAAAAAGCAGGTTTTTGTTTTCCAGGTCTTCGCGCACGACGTGTAGATACCCATATGCAGGTAGGTTCCCTCGCAGCGAAACCCAGGTTTGACCGAAGTCTTCGGTTTTAAAAATATACGGCTTAAAATCATCAACCTGATGACGCGAGACAGTAAGGTAAGCGCCGCCTTCAAGGAAATGGGAAGCTTCGATTCTCGTCACCCAGTTGTTGTCTGGACCAAGACCTTTTATATTTTTGGTGACATTTTCCCAGTTCTTTCCGCCGTCACGTGTCACCCAAACCAGGCCGTCGTCTGTGCCTACCCAGATAATTCCTTCCTTAAGAGGCGATTCCGCGATCGTGAGAATGGTGCAGTGATTCTCCGCGCCTGTATTATCAATCGTAATCGGGCCGCCAGAATCCTGTTGCTTCTTCGGGTCATTGGTGGTCAGGTCCGGGCTAACCTTGACCCAGGAATTTCCCCGGTCGGTGGATTTAAACAGGAAATTGCCGCCAAAATAAAGCACGTGACGGTTGTGCGGTGAGAGGTAGATGGGTGAGTTCCAGTTAAAGCGGTATGGTTCTTCGCTTAGTTTGGCCTCAGGCCTTATTCTTATCGACTCGCCCGTTCTAAGGTTATGTCTTTCGATTCCACCCATCTGCAGGTTGCGGTAAACAACATACCATTCTTCTGGGTCTATCTGGGTGTAAAACCCGTCACCGCCGCCGCAGGGATACCACATATGAAGCAGAATCCCGGCTCGGTCCCGGGAATTGCTCGGCCCGCCCCAATTGCCGTTGTCCTGGAGGCCAACATAAACATAATACGGGTCGCGCATGTCATAAGCTACATTATAGACTTCAGCCCAGGCTGCGGCCTGAACCGCATGACTGTGTTTCCCTCCATCCCATGAAATATCGATGCCGCCGTCGTTACCGCTAATCACATGCTGCGAATTATGCGGGTCAACCCACACCACGTGATGGTCGGGATGGGCACCGCGGAAAATAGTCTCGAAAGTTTTTCCGCCGTCCTTACTGACATAGCATGAGCCAGAATAGACATAAACGACAAGCTCGTTATTGGGGTCGACAGTAAGCCGGCTGTAATAGAAGGGTCGGAAGTTGATGCGGTCATAGGTTCTCTTGTCGCAGGCTCTCGTCCATGTTTCACCTTTATCCTCAGATTTGAAGAGGCCGCCATCTTTGGCTTCAATTAAAGCATAAACCACGTTGGGATTGCTCCGGGCAACGCCGACACCAATACGGCCATAAACGCCGCCGGGAAGCCCCGCAGTTAGCTTTTTCCAGGTTTCGCCTCCGTCCGTTGATTTATACAGGCCGCTTCCTTCCCCCCCGCTCCGGAAATAATAAGGTAAACGGCGATGGTCCCAGGCTGCAGCGTAAAGAATTTTGCTGTTAGACGGGTCCATAGCCAGGTCAGCGATACCTGTGTCGGGGTTGATATAAAGAACCTTTCTCCACGTTTTGCCTCCATCCGTCGTCTTAAAAACGCCTCGTTCTTCGTTTGGCCCCCAGAGATGACCTTGCGCCGCGACAAAAACTATGTCGGGGTTCGTCGGGTCAATGACAATCCGGGAAATGAAGCGCGTCTCCTCGAGCCCCATTTTCTTCCAGGTTCTACCGGCGTCTTCTGATTTATAGACGCCATCGCCGGGGGCTACTGAGTTCCGGGCCGTGGCTTCTCCTGTTCCCACCCAGATTATATCAGGATGACTGGACGAGACGGCCACGGCACCAACGGAGACAGTGGCTTCCCGGTGAAAGGATGGAAGCCACGTAATCCCGGCGTCTTCGGACTTCCAGAGCCCGCTCGGCCCGACGGCAGCATAAATCACAGAAGTATTGCTTTCGGGAACGGCGAGGTCCACGACCCGGCCACCCATATTCGCCGGGCCGATGTTTCTTGCCTTAAGCTGACTAAGGATAAGGCTGTAGTCGAAGGCGGCTGGTTTAGTAACTTGAGCTGGCGTAGTTTCGGCCGAGGCGGTTTTTGTCGCCGATAACTGAGCAGAGAATAGGGGATGATTAAGATGAACCAGTATCAGGCCAAGAAATAAGAGACAAACCCAACCAAATAAAGAGCGGTCTTTTTTGCGGCTCATAATACCTCCTTCTTTTTTTGGAATAGAATATTTA
>FWPV01011050.1_pt1 | contig 14524 bp, 17 predicted proteins | sample 2228371 | NCBI WGS metagenome assembly FWPV01 (sample SAMEA103939776, study PRJEB20133) | metagenome
GTGGGTGGATCACCACGACAATGCGTACAAATGGGCGGAAAACAAAGTCTATAAGATACACCCCGAAACCGGGAGCCTTCAGGTTATCGAAGTTCAGGAGGCCGGACAAATTGATGATCAAAGTGCATACGAGGTTCCCTTCCGCAGGGAAACGGGTGCTTTGTTTCGAGATATTCGAGACAAAGAGCTTTTGCGGCTCGGAGTCCCGGAAGAGCAGCTCCCACTGGTTAGAAGACTTGGAGACGAAGACGAACTGGATGAAATAGCTGAAAAACTGCCGCAGGAAGCATATGAGGCACTCTTCTTTTTGGCCGCCGGATTCACTTTGGAGGAAGTTCTTCAAGAAGCTCAGTCGGCCGACGAAAAGCAGCGCGTCAATGTAGACGATTTCGAGGCGGCTCTGATCAATCCGGACTCAAGGAGGCGATTCTATGTGGTTGAAGACGAGCTGGAGCTTGCGGCCATTTTGAGCGCCCCGCTCGAAAAGTGGCGTGTTTTCCTCCATCCTTCCCAGCAAAAACTTGTGGAAAGGGCTTGGAACGGCCCGGTGCGGGTCCTCGGGGGCGCCGGCACCGGCAAAACGGTAGCCGCCGTGCACCGTGCAAAATGGTTGGCACAGCACGGTCTTCAAGGCGAAAAAGACCGAATCCTGTTCACGACCTTTACACGCAATTTGGCCGCAGACATCCAGGAAAACCTCAGCAAGATCTGTTCAAAGGAGATCCTTCGAAAAATCGAAGTGGTTAATCTGGACCGCTGGGTGTCGGCCTTTCTGCGGCGAAACGGCTATGACTTTGAAATCGATTACGGAAAACGGTCAAAAGAGCTTTGGAAACAGGCCGCCGATATGGCCCCTGCCGAATTGAACCTCGATCCATCTTTTTACCGGGAGGAATGGGAGAGGGTCATTCAACCGCAAGGAATCACCTCGGCGGATGAATATATGCAAGCATCGAGGGTCGGGCGGGGAGTTCGGTTGAATCGAAAAATGAGGAAAGCTGTATGGAGCGTCTTTGAAGAGTATAGAATGCTGCTGAACGAGCACGGTTTGAAGGAAGGCGCCGATGCCATGCGGGATGCCCGGTTGCTGCTGGAAAACAAAAATGAGCCGTTGCCGTACGGGGCTGTTATCGTTGATGAAGGTCAGGACATGGGACCGCAGGCTTTCATGCTGATCCGAACCATGGTTGCGGAGGGGCGAAATGATCTTTTCATCGTCGGTGATGCCTATCAGCGGATCTACAAACACAAAGTGGTGCTCGGACAATGCGGGATCAACATTCGGGGGCGCAGCAGAAAACTTCGCATCAACTACCGGACGACGGATGAAACCAGATCATGGGCCGTCGGTTTGCTCAAAGGCTTCAAACTCGACGATCTGGACGGCGGCACCGACGATCAGAAGGGATATAAGTCGCTTTTGCATGGCGTTGCCCCGGAGGTTCGACTATTTCAAAGCCTCAAGGATGAAGTCAATTTCATAGTGGAATATTTGAAAAAAGTTCAAAAAGATGCCGGTTCATTGAACGAAATCTGTCTAGTCGCGAGAACAAATAATCTTCTCGACCAATACAGGACCATCTTGAACGAACGGGGCATCGAGGTGTACATGATCCGCCGGAGCGAACCCGAAGATCGAGCCAAACCGGGGCTTCGCCTGGCCACGATGCACCGGGTTAAAGGGCTCGAATTCGACAGGGTGATCATTGCCGGTGCAAACGACGGTACGGTCCCGCTTGAGACTGCTGAAATTACTTCATCGGATGCGACCATAAGAAGGGAGGCCGAAATCAACGAACGGGCACTTCTCTATGTAGCAGCCACGCGAGCCAGAAAGGAGGTGGTTGTCACGTGCTTCGGCAAGGCCTGCAGTTTCTTGCACAACATGCTTTAGGAGCGCTTCTCTGCAAGGCGATTTTGTCTTTTTCCTGTTCATCCCCGGGATCATGGAGAAGATCAAAGGGGATTCCATGGGACAGGGCGACCGTCAGTTTCGATTCAACCGCCAGTCGTAGTCCTGGTAGAGGTCTTCAATAATAAAGCTACGGGTATTCCTGCATGACGCCCGGCCACCTCTCTATGGGTTCGGTGGATTGCACGACGTGCATTCCGGCGGCGGCGAAACGGCGGAAGGCCTTATCGGCGGCTTCGGTGTAGTCGGCAACTCCCGGTATGACAACGGGAGACGTGCAATCTTCCAGCAGATAGACCTTGCCGGCAAGTGCGGCCCGTTCTTCGCCAAGGTCTTCCAGAAGATCGGCGATGGTCCACGCCACACAGTGGCTTTTGGCCTGCCCTGCGACGATTACCGTATCGAATTGGAGAAGCTCTTCGATGAGCCCTTGATCCTTTTCCGCTATGGCTTCGCCGCGGGGCCCTTCCGTCACTTCGGGCCCCAGCACCGAGTAGTGCTCCGTCAACGGCTTGCTGCCCTTGATTCTGAAGTCCGGCTGGCTGTAGCGGGCCATGGAATGAAAGAAAATCGCCTCCTCCACCGCGGAGACCAGGGCGTGCCCGATTCCTCCAAGCATTGCGTGGTAGGGCCAGATGGTGAGGTCGTATTTGCCGCTTTCCTGGAGGGCATGCGTGTAATGGCGCAGGTAGCGCTCTCCGTAGCTCGCATCGATCCCGAGATGCCTTAGCACTTCGGGGTTCGCTCGCCAGCGGCCCTGCTCGATATCCTCGGGACGAATGAGAGAAAGAGGCTCGGGATGGCGGCCTTCTTCATTCACCAGAAAAATTGAATGAAAGATTTGCATCGCCCGGTGGGTGTCCATGGTGGGGATGATCCGGGTGATGAGGCCGAGGTTGCGATAGATGAACTCACACAACCGGCGGTTGTCGTCCACCGCTCCCGTTCCTGAGCGTCCTGCTACGTAGAGTTCAAAACCGGGGATGCAAAAGGTATTTTGCACATCGACCAGCAGCAGGGCAATGCGGTGCCCGTCCGAGGAAGCCGGTCCGATATCGTATTTTTGTGCCCAGCTTATCGCCTCATCGGCACGCTCCTGATAGGGCACGCGCCAAACCTCGCCGACCCGCTCCGGTGCAAAGTGAGCAGGCACAGGTATTTCCAGACTGTAAGACTTTATCTTTTCCATCATCTACTTTCCCCCGATTCTCTCTCCTTGACTTCACGCACGGTACTGCTTTGAACAGCCTCAAGGGTAGGGCTGAACCTGACGGGGTATTCTACAGGGTTTCTTATCGATTCGTGCGCATCGCCCAAGGATGAAAACTCTGCCAGAAAGCGTTTCCGGATACGCCGCAGTTGCACCTTTTGCCCTAAGTCTCGGCTGCTTCCATGGCTTCCTTCAAGCACCCACTTCCCATCAGAAGGTGTGCCCCATCTTCCAGACGTTCCACTACACAACATGCCATGAGATCCGAGACGATTTCAGTGACCTCTTCCAGTCTTAAGCCCGTCAGAAAACATAACCGCTTGAGGCTCTTTCTGTAGACTTTGTCCGGGCGGCCCTCATTTTCCATCAGGGTATATATAATCATCATCCGCACTATTTCAGGCAGTACCTCACGCATGCCGACCGCAGGAATAAATCCGGCTTTCGCTCCATCATTGGCCGAGTTAAGCCTGGAATGAAAAGATGCTTTGCGGGGACGTACCACGCATCCTCCTCACTAAAGGATCCGGGTAATTATACCGGTTTAGCATTAGATGTTGCATTATTTGCAGGCCTTGTTGATGGGTTTCGCTTCGCTCTACCCATCCTACGGCCGGCCATCCTGGTGCTGTTGTTCAGTTTTAAGGGGGAAACCATCGACCTTCCGGGATATGGTGTCGAGGGTGGTGAAAGGGATTTGACGAGGATCAAAGTGCGGGCTAATATAGCTATAAGAATACACATTATGGAGGTGTGCCATGAAAACCGTCCAAATGACCCTTGACGAGGATCTTGTCAAAGAGGTCGATCGTGTTTCCAAGCAGCTTAAAACAACTCGGTCCGCTTTCACGCGCAAGGCGCTGCGTGAGGCCCTTGAGCGTTATCGCATTGAACAGCTGGAGCGCAAGCATCGCCGGGGATACGAGCGGCATCCGGCGGGCGTCGATGAGTTTTCTGTTTGGGAACCCGAGCAAGCCTGGGGTGACCTATGAAACGCGGCGAAATTCGCTGGTACAAGTTCGCCGCGCCGGATAAAAAGAGGCCGGTGCTCATCCTCACCCGGGATTCCGTGTTGGAATATCTTGGTGAGGTAACGGTCGCTCCTATCACCAGTACGGTCCGCGAAATTCCGTCCGAGGTGTTTCTCTCCAAAGCCGACGGTATGCTCCGCGAGTGCTCCGTCAACTGTGACCACCTGCAGACTGTTTCCAAGGACAAAATCGGCCCCCTCATCACCTCCTTGCCCCCTGCAAAAATGGTTGATGTGGGACGTGCGATCAGTTTTGCCCTTGATCTCTGAATGCCGCACTGCCGGCCAATCAGGCGCGCAACTATGCTGGTCAGGTTGGATACTGGACATCTGCCGGCAAAATTTAAGTTGATGTTGTCAACCAAATTATGGATATCGTGAACCGGCTGGAAAAGATAGGATATGTGCAGAAAGTCAGATCCGATGAAGATGCAAGGGTGTGTTGTGTGATTGTACGAAGGATGAGGAGAGGATACTCGAATCGGCTGAGGATGCCGAGGAAAATACAACACAGGCATACAGGCCAAAAGACACTGCAGCAAATGCTGGAAGTGGATCATTAGACTCGTGATGTTGACAAAACAGCAAAAACCGCAATCCTCTCATGAACGCGGCGTGCAATATGGCCGAAAGGAAATCTGAGATGACAGATCTCGCAAAGAAAAGAGTCGTCTACGAGAACCTGTTTGATATTCCCGACAACATGACGGGTGAAATCATTAACGGCGAATTGATTGCTACTCCACGGCCATCGAGAAAGCACAGTGTGGTTATCTCACGTGTGGGATTTGAACTGGGTCCTCCCTATGATTTCGGCCGTGGGGGAGGTCCCGGAGGATGGGTTATTGTTGATGAGCCTGAGATTTCATTTGGAGAGAACATTCTTGTGCCCGACATGGCCGGTTGGAAAAAAGAGCGATTTCCGGTGGAAGAACCGCACAACTGGATTTCTGTCGCACCGGACTGGGTTTGTGAAATTCTTTCCCCGACCACAGTTCAAGTCGACCGCGCGGAAAAGATGCCCATTTATGCTCAGCATCATGTATTACATGCCTGGCTGATCGACCCAATCGTTAAAACCTTAGAGCTCTTTCGGCTTGAGTCCGGTCGCTGGGTGCTGCTGGGAGTATATGCCCAGTCGGCCAGAGTACACGCGGAGCCTTTCCCCGAAATAGAGCTGGATCTTGGACTGCTTTGGCTCGAATGAGGGGAGGGGCTATTGGGGATGGTCACTGATCGGCTCACCAGGCCGGCATAGGATTCCCAGAGGATCTCAATGGGATGAACCACTCGATACGGGACCATCTGGTCAAATTGTATGCGGCAGCTCAGGCAGTCGCTCACCAGCCTTTCCGGATCCATTTCTCTAATCTCATCCATCAGCCGACTGCCCATCTTCGCCCTCACAGAAGGTTGGGTGAAGCGCACTGAAACCCAATATGGCTGAGCCGGCAACCACCGCAACAACATTCGTTGGGTTCCGTTCTTTAAGTTTCTCAGGCCCCCGTGAAGGGGCGGACGATGAAGTAGACTCCAAGAAGGCCGATGGCGATTCCTGCGCATTTGCGGAACCACAGGCCCCCTTCATGGAAAGAGCCGCTCTCGAGCAATTTTCTTACCGTTGCGGTAGAGCCGCCCGCGACGGCAATGGGGATGGAAGGGCCGATGCCGAACAGCGCGAGGAAGAAAACTCCTGTGATCACTTTTTGTTGAATGGTGATAATGGCAAGTATTGGAGCAATAAAGCCGAAGGTGCAAGAGCCCGAAAGGATCCCATAAGCCAGACCCAGAGCAAAGGCGCCGGGCAATCCCTTGATTTCAATGCGACCGAGCAGACTGCCGCCCATGGAACATTTGGCAAGATCCATCATATCGCGAACGCCACCCAAATGAGTATGATCCCCACCAGAATGGTCCAGTAGGACCCCACATCGCCCAGCCTCTCCTCTATCCTTTCACGCCATTGCAGATTGTCAGTTGGGCCGTTCAACTATTCAGTCGAATGCTCCTTCGTGTCTCCGGCTTGGTGTTCCCGGTTCTGTGCTTTTTGCAGGCCGGCATCGATCAATTCCTGGAACTTGTCGAGAGAAAGTGCGCCGGAATAGGGAACTCCGTTGATCACAAAAGTCGGTGTGGCATTGATCCCCGCCCTGTGCGCCGCTTCGATGTCGCTTTCGACAGCGCTCTTATATTTTTGCGAAGCGAGGCACGCGTCAAACTGGTCGGCCTTGAGACCCAGCTCGGCTGCGTATTGTTTCAGCCGCGTGGGGTTGAGCTCGTCTTGACTGCCGAACAAAAGCTCTTGGTATTCCCAAAACCTGCCCTGCTCGCCTGCGCAGCGGGCCGCCTCGGCTGCTTCCCGCGCCCATTTGTGCATGCGCAGGGGAAAATCCTTAAACACCCACCTGATCCGATCCTGGTAGTTTTCCTTGACTTTGCCCGTCACGGCGTGGGCCTTGCGGCACGCGGGGCAGAGGTAATCGGAAAACTCCACGACAGTTACGGCGGCGTCTTGCGGCCCGAGGCTGAAAGCTCCATTCGTGTCGAGGTGAGCCAGAGGCGGCTGAGGTTCTTGCAGGTTGACAACGATGTCCTGCGGTCCTGCCAAAGATCTACTGAATTCAATCACCTTCTGTTTGTATTTTTCGCCCTGCAGGTGCACCCGGATTCTCGCCTTGAGCTCTGCCTGAGATCCCTTCCAATCGAGCCATTTGGCACGATTGGCGGCATAATAGTGTTCGACCTCTTCATCGGTCACATTCACCTGTTGCCGCGGGACTGAATCGGTCACCAGCTGCTGAATGGAAACTCCACGTTCATCGGCTTCTTCTTCCAGCAATCTCTCGGTGATGATACGGTCCAGCCGATCCTTTTTCATGGCGTAGATCTGCATCTGCAGCTGGTACAGTTCCGATGCCAGGGACATTTCCAGCTCTTCTGCCGTAATGGGGCGGCCCTTCACCACGGCTACAACCGTCCGGTCCTGCCTGTTGGTTTCCATGGCGAGGGATTGATTTTCTTTGGGGATGATATAAGTTGCCAGAATGAATGCGAAGAGACTCACCGCAATGGTTTGCCACAGGCGTTCCCGGTCAAAAGAGATGAGCAAAATCAAAATGACTATCAAACAATTGATCAGGCAGAAGATGCACATGGCATGAAGCGAGACCATGATCCATAGCAGGCTCAGCTCGACGCCGAAAGCGACGGCAACCCACCAAAAAACCAAAAAATGAGCACGGTACAGCAGGAGCGCCAAAGCAACATAATAGGCGGCGCCCCAAAGCCATAACGGCAGGGTGAAAAGAGTGAATTCGGCGGTTTCGCGGCAGCCGCCCGAAAGGCTTCCGCACAGTGCGGCCAGCCATGGAATGTATTCGGCAGCTCCACTGACCACTGCCACCCCCAAACCCAGCAGACTCAGGATCAGTAACAGCTTTCCTCCGTTAAACTTTAAAGACATGCTCTTTCCTCTCACAGCGACGCTCGCAACCAAGCATCAACGCAACACTCTTTCGGGCCGCTACCACTGCTCAGCGCTCACCCTTACCGGCAATAAGCTCCCGGTAGAAGAGGTAGCCGCCCACGATTAGAAATGAACCATCCCGAATGAGATACCAGGTGGTAGCCGGGTCTCCCGCGGTGCTGGTGGTGAAGCAACCGCAGTGCACATCGAGGCCGCGCGCACTATTGAACAGCAATGCTCCGAAGAACGAGACCAGCAGCATATTGGCCAACAGCACAGTGCCGGGAAGCCACAGCCCAAAAACCAGCAACACCCCCAGCACCAACTCGAGCCATGGTAAAAGAATGGCGGTCAGGTTGACGGCTGCGTCGGGCAGAATTTGATAATTGTACACGGCCTCCGCAAATAGAATAGGGTGCCATATTTTATCGATGCTTGCAAAAATGAATATGGCTCCCAGGAGCAGCCGTGCCCAGAATTTGATGGTCTGTCGTTGAAGCCGGCGAGCTCCCGTCGAGGACGGTTTGTCTTCCACCGAAGATGGGCCGTTGTCGGGCCTTGCGCAGGACAGCTCACAGAGGATGCCGCCGTTGCCGCATGCGGCCGTTTCGAACTGCAGAATCGGGTGATCGATGCCGAAGTGATCATTCAGGTGTCTGCGAACTTTGTCCGACAGGTGGTCGACTCGGCTGAGCTGCTGGTCCGGCACGACCACGTGGCAGGAAAAGGCGACGCTGGACGAGCTCACATTCCAGGCATGCAGGTAATGAACCCCGAGGATGCCGGGCATATTTTCCAGATAATCGCGCACCCGATTGATGTCGATGGTGCTGGGGGTAGCATTCATCAGAATGCGCGTTGCTTCTTTCAGGATCGACCAGCAATTCTTGAAAATGAACAAGGCGATCAAGATCGAAAGTATCGGGTCGAGCCAGTACCAGGGTTTGAACATGAGCACCAGGCCGTTTATCAATACCACTACGGAAGTCAGAAGGTCGCCCAGCATGTGGAGAAAGGCGCCGCGCACGTTGAGATTGTGCTTGGAATCGCGGTGCAGAAGCCAGGCCGAGAGGCCGTTGCCGGCCACGCCGATGCCGGCGATGAGCGCCACCCAGCGTCCCAGCACGGCTTCGGGGTGACCCAGTCGATGCAGGCCCATGTAAATGATGAAGGCCCCTGCGCCCAGCAGCAGCGCCACGTTGATAACCGCCGCGAGGATTTCGGCACGTCGGTAGCCGAATGTGTTGCCGGTTGTAGCGCCCTTCATGCCGATACGGTTGGCCACGTAGGCGATCAACACCGCAGTGAAATCGCTGAAATTATGGGCCGCATCAGAGATCAGAGCCATACTGTGAGCATACAGCCCGCCGATTACCTGGGCGATGGGAATCAACAGATTGAGGCCGAGGGTGATCAACAGCCTGGAGCCGCTGGTGTCCCGCACATCAACGTGGCAGTGCCCGGCCAAATGGGAATGGTCGCCCTGGTCGCCATGATCATGTGATGGTTGTTCGTGCAAACAGCAAGGCGCTGCTTCTCTATGTTCCACTGATGTCCCTCTTTAAATCTGGATAGAAACCGGACCCCGTCCAGCGAATTGGGACCTGGCGCGACAACCGGGCCTCATTCTTTGGGGCTCACAATAACATACATATGAGATTCTCATGTGTTACCTCACGCTTGCCAGCATTTGAAGAACAGGCCAATGTTAAGGCTTGGAACCCGTTGCAACCGGCAGTGAATTTTCCTGCCAGAGTGTCCAGCCGTTGACCAGCACACGGACGTTGGTGTAGCCCCGATCCATCAAGGCAAGAGCCACCTCTTGACTCAAGTTGCAGCTGTCACCGTCGCAGTAGGTGATGATGAGATCCTCCCTGCCGACGTCTTGCATCACTTCGTTCATGCGCGCATCAAACTGCTCCCATGGGAGATTGCGAGCTCCCGCGATATGCCCCGCGACGTACTCCTCCGGCGAGCGCGCATCGAGCATCAAAGCCGCCTCAGCATAATAAAAAGCTTCGGCCTCCTGCAAAGAGATTATCAGGTTCTCGCCGGTTTCCAGGGTCGGCTGAGCTTCGGGTGTCCAGTCTCCAAACCAGGCCAGTCCGCCCGGGCGGAGAGCATTGACTAAAAGAGCCAAAAGGGCGCTGAAAAGAAAGATCGCCGCGGCCTGCCGCATGCCCTTCAATCCCGTAGCAATATATTCGTCTATGCGGTTCATGATCATCTCAACGGCAAGTAGCCTTATGAGCTGGTTCGGGGGAACCGGCTTCAGGCTCTTCTGGGAATCAAAATGACCGGACAGGGCGTTAGCCGAGCGATGTTACAGGCAACGCTGCCCGGCAGTATTTCCGCAAGGAGACTTTTCCCCTGAGTGCCCATGACCACCAGGGAATAGTCACCGGTCGCAAGGCATTCCATTATTTTCGACACAGGGTGCCCCTTGGAGATGATGCCATGAACCTGCAGCGCTCCCGCATTCCGCAAATCCTTCACCACCGCTTGGATCTCACTGCGTCCGGCATCCTCGGGCTGTTCCAGGACCGCCAACGGCGAGAGGTACAGGGTCTCCAGCGCATGCACCACAGTGATTTCCGCAACTCCCTTGGGTATCAGATATTGCTCACCCTGCACGTTTTGCCAATGGTTTCCGTCACTCATCACTCAGTGCTGCAGGCAGCTTCTCCACAAACGCCTTTATTTCATCGCGCACGCGCCGATAATGCAGCATGGCTTCCTGCTCGGTGGAACTGCCGGCGGCAAGCCTGGGCGGATCGTCAAACCCCACGTGCACCACTTTGGTTCCGGCAGGGAAAAAGGGGCACGACTCGTGGGCCCTGTCACATACGGTGACAACGTAGTCAAAGTCAATATGTTCGACCTCAGAGACATCCTTTGATCGATACTGCGATATGTCTATGCCGACTTCCTCCATCACCTTGACCGCCCTTGGGTCGATGCCATGCGGCTCCACCCCGGCCGAGTAGGGTTCAATGAGATCCGCCTTCAGATGTCGCGTCCATGCTTCAGCCATCTGGCTGCGGCAGGAATTCCCGGTGCATAAAAACAGAATTTTCACTTTTTCCATGCTGAATTACCTTTGTCTCTCCTCAGCGACCGCCATACGCTTCTTACAGCTCTACTGTTCAAGAAAATGCTTTTGGCTTCCAAGTAGGCTGGGTTGAGGTACGAAAGCCAACATGATCCATTGCATGGTCGGCAGTTGTTGGGTTTCGTTTCACTCAACCCAACCTTCTACAAGTCGGCCCGTTCATTTGTGGGGAGCTTTGCCAGGCACCAGCCTCCTGCTTGCCGCTTCCCGCCTGCAACCTCTAACGGATCCACCCCTTGACCTCATCCTTGGTGGGGATTTTCCCCACTGATTTGACTTCTCCGTCGATCACCACGGCCGGGGTGCCGAACACCCCATATTCGCCGATCTTAAGGATGTCGGTGACTTTTTCAATGTTGGCCTGCAAACCGGCTTCACTCACCGCTTCTTTCACCACTTTTTCCGTTTGTTGACACTTCGGGCAGCCAGGACCCAATACTTTGATTTCCATTTGCATCTCCCTTGTTATTAACGAAAATAATGCCCAAAAACCATCCCACAGATGGTGGACATGACCACGACCAGGGTCACAAAGACCGCGGTCTTCTTGGTTCCCATGACACTGCGGATCACCAGCATGTTGGGCAGGGAGAGGGCCGGGCCGGCCAAAAGGAGAGCCAGGGCCGGTCCCTTGCCCATACCCGAGCCGATCAACCCCTGCAATATCGGCACCTCGGTCAAGGTGGCAAAATACATGAACGCCCCCACAATGGCGGCAAAGAAATTAGCGCCCAGAGAATTCCCTCCCACCAGCCCGCTCACCCACGTGGAAGGAACGAGCCCTTCCGCACCGGGCTGTCCCAAAAGCAGGCCGGCCGCCAGCACACCGCCGAACAGGAGCGGCGTGATCTGCTTGGTGAAGCCCCAGGTGGAAAGAAACCACTCCTGAGTCTCTCCGCGGGTGGTGGTGATGAGCACCGTGACCGCAATGATGCCCGCCGAGAAGGCGATCAGCGGTTCATAGGGGAAGGCGAACGCCAGGGCCGCCACAACGATGCCGGCAACCACCACCTTGACCGCCCTCACCCGAAACCAGATGTTGAGCTCTATCCCGAAGACCACCGCAAAGGCCCCCGTCAACCACCATTTAACCTCGTAAACCGCATTCCAGAAGCCCACCGGCTCGGACGGCTTGCCCCAGGTGGCGGAAATGAGCAGCCCCACCATGGTGGCAAAATAGATGACATTCTGCCACAGGGGCCGCTCGACCTCGGCGGTCGGAAAGTGCAGGGCGGCCTCGGCTTTTTGTTTTTCTTCCTTAAGGAAGGTGAGGTGCATGAGGAACCCGATCACCACAGCGAAAATAATGGCGCCGACGGCGCGGGCGATGCCGAGCTCCAGTCCGAGAATGCGCGCGGTGAGCACCACGGCCAGGATATTTATGGCCGGTCCCGAATAGAGGAAGGCAATGGCCGGTCCCAGCCCGGCGCCGCGCTTCCAGATGCCGGCAAAAAGCGGCAGCACCGTGCATGAGCAAACTGCCAGGATGGTGCCCGAAACGGAAGAGACCCCGTAGGCGATGACCTTCTTGGCATTGGGTCCCAAATAGCGCATCACCGCCGCCTGCGATACGAAGCAGGCAATCGCGCCGGCGATGAAAAAGGCGGGCACCAGGCACAGCAGTACGTGCTCCTGGGCGTACCATTTGGCCAGTGAAAGCGATTCAATAATGGCGTTGGTGAACCGCTCGCTCTCCAGGGGAAGATAGAACAGCACAAGAAAAGACCCCACGATCAGCGTCATGGGCATCCAGATGGTCTTCCAGTCGATGCGGCTCGGCTCCATTTCCTCCCGCACCTCTGCCGCATGATGGCTTGTTATATTCCGGTCGGCAATTCGTGCATCACCCATAATCCAATCTCCTCATTCACATTGAAGCTCCAGCGTTGAACGGATAATCCACCGGCGGGATGCCGCCGGCAACTGCGCGGCGATGACCGCCAGCGTGACAGTAAAACTCGTTCCCGACGCGCCCCGTTAACGGCATGCAGCGGTTTCGTTCACCCACTTTTTGATGCTCTCTTTAGTCGGAACACGTCCCTTGGCCACCACCTTACCGTTGATCAACAGTGCCGGGGTCGAGACGATCCCATACTGGATAATCTCCCCGATGTCCCGAACATGCTCGAGATCGGCCGGCAGGTTCAGCTCCGTGAGGAGCTCCATGACGGTTTTCTCCAGTTGATCGCACTGAGGGCAGCCCGGACCGAGAATCTTGATTTCCATTTGTCCGCTCGACTCCTCTTCATAAGACTGCCCCATGAACTTGCGGAACTCGCGCAGGAACGCCCGGCCGTATTCCGCTCTCGCGCCGGAAGGGATGTAGTTGCTCTTACCCAACTGCTCCAGCATATGTGCTTGAATTTCGCCGCTGTCCTTATCGGCGTAGGTCTCGGCCATCTCCTCCATGAGCTCCTGGATGCCAATGATACCCACCCCGAATTTCCCCACTTTGATGCGAGCCACTTTCTTCTCACTCATCGCCGGCTCCACTTTCCGTTTGAAATCGTCATATATCTATCTAGTCGGTTGAGATGATTTTTTGCAGATCGCCTCCCGTGATATGCCGGGAAGACTTGCAACAAGCTTCATGATGTCAGGGTCATCCTCCAGCCAGTGCCGCAGGTTGCCAAGCAGGGCGGCGGCATAAGGGCTGCTTTCGCCGTTGGTGAGATGATAGTTGACCCATAGGCCATCCTTTTCATACCCCACCAGTCCCGCCTCCTCCAGCACTCTCAAATGGCTTGATACGGTCGGCTGGGAGACTTGCAGGGCCGCCTGGATCTCGCACACGCAAAGGGATTTGCGCTGCAGCAACTTGACAATCCTGACCCGATTGGAATCGGACAACGCTTTCATGATTTTTATAAATGGCTTCATGCCGGGGTCTCCTGCGCTATATATCGATGGTTAACAATACATGAATATCGACTCGGTGACAAGTGGTGCGCGCCGAATTCTTGATCAACCCATGTCTTATGACTCCACAAAGGCCACCAGATCCCCCCCAGTATTTTTTTGCGCCATTCCAGGCAAGTGTCCATCAACAGGGGTGGTTACCACATTGCGACTTTTATCGTATTGACGTAAGGTTGCTGTCTCGGGGGACTCCCCGGCCATTGTAGATGAGGTTGCGGCGGACGGAGGCCATCGTTTTCGCTGAAAGGATTTTGGATTCCAGTTTATATTGGGAGACCCCGGGCGGGCTTCAGGATAGGCATGACACAATAGAGTCGGGATGAAGACAAGGAGCGGGCAATGAACTGGGTAGACTTTCTATACGTGACATTTCCTTTGTCCGGGGTGAAAACCTGGGTGTTTTTGCCGCCCCTGGTGGCATTCATCGTATCCTTTTTCACCTCGATGGGAGGTATTTCGGGTGCTTTCCTTCTGCTCCCGTTTCAGGTGAGTGTACTGCATTACACGTCCCCCTCGGTGAGTGGTACCAACCAGGTTTTCAACGTAGTGGCGATCCCGAGCGGGGTGTATCGATACATCAAAGAAAGGAGGATGGTGTGGCCGCTCACCTGGGCGGTGATCATCGGCACCTTGCCCGGGGTGTTCATCGGCGCCTGGGTGCGCATCATGTACCTTCCCGATCCCAAAGATTTCAAACTGTTTGCGGGGCTTGTGTTACTCTACATAGGAGCCCGCCTCGCGTGGGACACTCTTAAGAGTAAGGGTGCAGGCGCGCTGGCCGGGAAAGGGGCCGGTCCCGCCGGCAGCGGAGGCATCTGGGTGAGCGATACCAAGTTTTCTCTGCATCGTGTGGAATACAAGTTCGCGGGGGAAAC
>FWPV01011052.1_pt1 | contig 14523 bp, 16 predicted proteins | sample 2228371 | NCBI WGS metagenome assembly FWPV01 (sample SAMEA103939776, study PRJEB20133) | metagenome
AAAAACTTTTAGAAGAATTAAAAGAAAGAAAAACTGTTTTGCGTAAAAAAATTGCCTTGGCTATAAAAGAAGCCAAAGAACAAGGAGATCTTTCTGAAAATGCGGAATATTCTGAAGCCAAAAGGCAGCAACGAGAAAATGAATCAAGAATAATGGAGTTGGAGAATTTAATCAGAAATTCAAAAATTGCCCAATTTGATAAAAATTTAAATCAGGTTCAAATAGGATCAAAAGTGGAGGTTGAGGTTGATGGCAAAAAAATGCTTTTTGGTATTGTTGGTTCCAACGAAGCCAATCCTGCTGAAGGAAAAATTTCCAACGAATCTCCTATTGGAAAAGCTTTTTTGGGAAGAAAAAGAGGAGAAGAAATAGAAGTAGTTTTGCCTACTGGTAAAAAAGCTCTTTATAGAATAATTTCTATCCAATGAAAATAATTAGTCAAAAAATTTTTTGATAAATTTTTTTGGGTTGGGTAATTTTTTGGAATAATTGTTTGAATTTGAATAATATCGAAGGTTATGAATGATAGAAGGTTATGAATGATAGTTTTAAGAATCATATTAGATTTTGCAAAATTGCTCTTGACAAGTTAAGGTCAATTTGCTAGTTTTAAATGGCAAACTAGAAAAATAGCATTACTACTTGATTTTTTGATAATTTATTAACTTCAAACAAGCCAAGTTTTCTAAAAAAAATGAAAATTTATAAATAATTGAACAGGCTTGGAAGCGTAAAAACAAACAATTTCAAAAGTTTGAAGTTGATTGTTTTTGCACTTTTAAGAGAAAATAATTGTATTTAGGAATGAAATAGTAAGAGAAAATGATGTAAAGCCAGAAGAGGAGAGACAAAGAAAAGCAAAAAAAGTGCAAAAAGAACCTTAAAAATCTAAAAATAAATAAAGCCAAATCACAATTTTTTGCGGTTAGTCCAAACCTAGTTAGCTTGTTTTAAATTAGCTGATTCTAGGTGTTAGAGCCAAATCAAGATCAAAAATTTTTATAGATCTTTTTATAATTTTAGTCATTTGATTTATGAAGTGTCTTTGACGTAAAATCAAATGCTAATTTTTTATTGAGAGTTTGATCCTGGCTCAGGATGAACGCTGGCGGCGTGGATAAGGCATGCAAGTCGTAAGGGTTAGACCCTTGGCAAACGGGTTAGTAATACACAGGAACGTACCTATTACACGGGCATAACCCCGAGAAATCGGGGATAATTCTCGATAGTCTCTTCGGAGTAAAGTTTGTGGGCAACCACAAGTGGTGATAGAGCGGCCTGTGTCCTATCAGCTTGTTGGTGAGGTAAAGGCTCACCAAGGCTATGACGGGTAGGGGGTGTGAGAGCATGGCCCCCAACATTGGGACTGAGACACTGCCCAAACACCTACGGGTGGCTGCAGTCGAGAATATTCGGCAATGGGCGAAAGCCTGACCGAGCGACGCCGCGTGGAGGATGAAGGCCTTCGGGTTGTAAACTCCTTTTCTGGAGGAAGAATCCGTTTTGACGGATGACGGTACTTCAGGAATAAGAGGTTGCTAACTCTGTGCCAGCAGCAGCGGTAATACAGAGACCTCAAGCGTTATCCGGATTTATTGGGCGTAAAGGGTGGGTAGGCGGTTTAAATAGTCAGATGTTAAATCATTCGACTCAATCGAATGGCTGCATTTGAAACGTTTAAACTAGAGACAGGCAGAGGTCAACGGAACTCATGGTGTAGCAGTGAAATGCGTTGATATCATGGGGAACACCAAAAGCGAAGGCAGTTGACTGGGCCTGATCTGACGCTGAGCCACGAAAGCGTGGGGAGCGAAGGGGATTAGATACCCCCGTAGTCCACGCCCTAAACGATGCGCACTAGGCATTGGAAGTTTCGACCCTTTCAGTGCCCAAGCTAACGCGTTAAGTGCGCCGCCTGGGAAGTACGGTCGCAAGGCTAAAACTCAAAGGAATAGACGGGGATCCGCACAAGCGGTGGAGCATGTGGTTCAATTCGTCAATAAGCGAGGCACCTCACCAGGGCTAGAAATCCAGCTGCAGTCCTGCTGAAAAGCGGGAGGCCTACGAGGGTGCTGGACAGGTGCTGCATGGTTGTCGTCAGCTCGTGCCGTAGGGTGTTCCATTAAGTTGGGAAACGAGCGCAACCCCTACTGCGTGTTACAAGTGTCACGCGGAACTGCCCAGCACTCTGGTTGAAATTTTATTTTTACTAGAGTGCTGGGAGGAAGGTGGGGATGACGTCAAATCAGCATGGCCCTCGACGCCCTGGGCGACACACGTGCTACAATGGCCGGTAACAACGGGTTGCAAAACCGTAAGGTGGAGCTAATCCCTAAAAACCGGTCTCAGTTCGGATTGAGGTCTGCAACTCGACCTCATGAAGCCGGAATCGCTAGTAATCCCGAATCAGCCATGTCGGGGTGAATACGTTCTCGGATCTTGTACTCACCGCCCGTCACGTCAAGGGAGCCGGTAGTGCCTGAAGCACCTCCTTTGCGAGGTATCACGGCAAGATCGGTGACAGGGACGAAGTCGTAACAAGGCATCCGTAGCGGAAGCTGTGGATGGATCACCTCCTTTCTAGGGAGATTTTGGTAGAATCGGAGAGTATTGCACACTCAAGACAGCAGGAGTCAAATCCGCTGTCGTGCAATATCGGTTCTATCTGGCGGTCGACTCTTGGATTTATTCAAGAGAACGCCAATGTCAATGGGAGCTATATAATCCCTAGTGTGTTTTGTACAGCACACGGAATAGGCTCAAACGTCTGCTTAATTGCAGGCAAAGGACTCTGGCAACAATAGGTTGTCAGCCCTGAACATTAGTTCGGGGAACCGCAAAAACTTGTGATTTATACTTTCAAAGTTCAAGCAAAGGACACCTGTAATGGGTGTTTTTTGCGTTACTTGCTTGATATCAGCTGTGGGAAACAAACGAGACATTTTTCCTTACCAATATTAAGGAAAGTGATATCCAGCTTGAAAAACCTTGCGTTGAAGGCGAGGCTGATACCCTGTCGCGTGTGCGAGACACGATAAAAATCGTAGCAGAATCTGTAGAGCTGTTGAGTAATATGAATATTGGAAAAGCTCGGTAGGATTCAACCTTACCGAGTTTTTAATTTGTTGCGCTACTCCGTTCCGCTTTTATAAATGACGAATCTATGACATTTTGAGTTATATGGATTCTAAAGAAGTAAAATCAATGTCGAGATAATACGTGATGCCAAAACAAAGGAACTCGTTATTGTTTTGTTGTTTTTATTGTCTATTCTACTTGGTGTTTGGTCTGTTTTGATGAATAGTCTATCCTTTCTTGACCAGCATAACAGCCACTGAAGCCGATAAACTTATATCCAAAACTTACCAACTTTCAAAAACTTGTTTTGTATTGACACTGTGACCGTGATGGATTTTTTTGACTGTTTAGATTATAGTTGAAAAATATGAATCAAAATAATGATGAACAATTGATTGCGGATTATCTGAATGGAGATGATTTTACTTTTGAAACGCTTCTTAATAAATACCTGAAGCCTATTTATAATTTCCTTTATCAATTCACGAATAATGTTCCACAAACGGAGGATTTGACCCAAGAAACTTTCATAAAAGCGTGGAAAAATATTAAGAAATTTGACCAAACAAAAAGTTTTAAGACTTGGCTTTTTACGATTGCAAAGAACACTGCTTTTGATTATTTGAAAAAGAAAAAAACTATTCCATTTTCATACTTTGAAGATTCTGAAGGAAATAATAGTCTGGAGGAGATCTCGGAAGAATCAGCTTCAATTGATGAAATTGTTGAGCAGAAAGAATTAGCAAAAAAATTAGACTCAAAATTAAAGCTAATTCCAGAACAATATAGGATTATCTTAAAGCTTCGCTATAAAGAAGATTTTTCTTTGGGCGAAATCTCCAAAATTCTAGGAAAACCATATAATACAATAAAAGTCTATCACCAGCGGGCATTAGCAAGGCTCAAAAAAACCATCTTGGAAGAGTAGTGTGTCCGAAGTAATGAGTAAATCGTATTAAATGATATGAACCAAAATTTACATCAAGCGTTCAAGAATATCAAAGAACTTGAACCAAGCCCGAAACTGGAAAGTTTAATTTTATCCAAAATAGAATTATTGAAAGAAAAACAAGCCAAGAAAAAAGTTATGCTATCGTATTTTGGTTTGGTAACTTCATTTGGAACATTTGTGTTAGCTGTTGTTGGTTATGGTAATGCTTTTGTTAAAGCGGATTTTTGGGACTTGCTAAAACTTTCCATAACTGACGCTGGAATTGTTTTTGGAAACTGGAGTTATTTTTCCTGTTCACTTTTGGAAACATTCCCAGTTGTAAGTTTGGCTGTAATTCTGATTCCGATATTAGCTCTGCTATTTTCTCTTTCCACATATTTCAAATTAATTCGCAAAAATCATTTAAATTACATTTAATCTATTCTATATAAAGCATATGAATGAGATAACCAAATCAAAAGGATTCAAAATCGCCACTCTAGTTGTGATACTTATTCTAGTCGCCCTTGTTAGTTTTGTGGGAGGAACAAGGGTTGGTTTTCACAAAGCCTTGTTTTCTTGTGACTGGGGCAAGAATTATGAAAGAAATTTTATTGGACATAGACCATCTTTTGGCAAGCCTGGTTTTATGGACGAAATGATACGGGGTTTTGAAGGCAGGGACTTTCGCAATTCTCACGGACTTTCGGGTACGATAATTTTCGTAGCAGACAATAAACTTATTATCAAAGATAATGACGGAAAAGAAAATATAGTTGCAGTTACAGACAAAACCATTATTCATAAAAACCGTTTTGACAATCTAAAGTTAAACGAGCTCAAAACTGATGACCAAATTGTGGTAATGGGAAAACCAGATGACAGCGGTGTTGTTGAGGCTATTCTAATTCGTGTATTTGAAAAATAAATGAAAATAAAGAAAAAATACATTTGGACGATTGCCATGCTTTTAATAGTTGGGGGAAGCTATTTTTGGCTGAGCAAATCAAATTCAACTTCAAAAGATGTCCAGTATATAACCGCTACGGCTGAAAAAGGAATTTTAACATCTTCAATTTCCGCCAGCGGGAATGTCATTCTTGATAATCAGGCAACTGTTAACCCGACAATTACGGGGACAGTGGCTGATTTGGCGGTGCAAGTGGGAGACTCGGTCACAAAAGGACAATATCTTTTTAGCATCATCAATGACGATTTGAGTGTGAGTGTGGCTAAAGCATCTGCTTCTTATGAATCTGCCAAGAATTCATTGCAATCGGCGAAAATTGACAAGGATAGTGCAGAGGCGACTTATAAAAAAGCCAAAGATGCAGATAATGAAGACAATGACGCCTATACTAAAAAGGAACTTTCTGTACTCAAAGATAAGATTGATTTGGCCAAGGCCAAAATCGTTCAGGCTCAAAAAAGTTTGGAGGCAAATTTGGCGGATTATCGCAATACTCAAGCCAACGCATCAAAAAGAAAAGTAACAGCTCCGATTTCAGGGACAATAATTGAAATCAATATCAAAAACGGAGACGATTTAAGTAAAACTTCTTCAAATAATAATACTAGTGCTCCAATTATAATCGGCGATTTGGAAACTTTGAAGGCATTAGTGGAAGTCAATGAAGTGGATATTTCAAAAATATCCATCGGACAGAAAGCAATGCTTAAATTTGACGCTTTGGATTCGTTAACTGTATCAGGAAAAGTGGAAAAGGTTGACGCTCTGGGAACAGTCACGCAGGGAGTAGTTACTTACAATGTTACCATCAGTTTTGACACTTTAGACAAAAGAATAAAACCGCAAATGAGCGTTTCCGCTTCAATAATTACCGACGTCAAACAGGACGTCTTGATTGTGCCCAGCAGTGCCATAAAAAGCGAAGGAAATTTAAATTATGTGGAAGTACTGAATGAAGGAAAAATGCCTGAACAAAAAATAGTGCAAATCGGCGGAAGCAATGAAACTGATACAGAAATTTTAAGCGGAATAAGTATCGGTGACAAAGTAGTGACTCAAACTATTAACCCTAACATTTCAACTTCTTCGCAAAATTCCAGCAATAGTTCAAGACTGCGAATACCTGGTGTAACTGGAGGAATAAGAACTTTTAGCAGATAAATATGATTGAATGCAAGGATTTAGTAAAAATATATAAAAACGGGGAAGTAGAAACGACGGCTCTTAAGGGCATTTCTTTCCGAGTGGAAAAAGGAGAATTTGTAGCTATCATCGGTCCGTCAGGCTCTGGCAAGTCAACATTGATGCACATTCTTGGTGCTTTGGATATGCCTACAAAAGGCAGTTATCTCTTGGACGGAAAAGAAATATCCAAGATGAGTGATAATGAATTGTCGCAACTCCGAAAAGATAAAATCGGATTCGTATTTCAATCTTTCAATCTTCTGCCAAGAACTACGGTTATCCGCAATGTAATGTTGCCTCTTCTTTATTCAGAAATTCCAACAAGGGAAAGAGAAGCAAGAGCTAAAGAATGTTTAAAATATGCAGGAATGGGGGAAGATAAATTTTTCAACCTTTCCAATCAATTATCAGGCGGACAAATGCAGAGAGTAGCCATTGCCAGAGCTTTGGTAAATAATCCCTCCATAATTTTGGCTGACGAACCGACGGGAAATTTGGACACAAAAACCAGCTATATCGTTATGGAAACTTTTCAGGAGTTGAATAAAAAAGGACACACTATAATTTTAATTACCCACGAAAGAGAAATTGCCAGTTTTGCCAATAGGGTTATAAGTATTCGTGATGGCTTAATTGAATCAGATATACGCCAATGATAAACGATTTATTTAAAGAAATTTTTTGGACGCTTTCTGGCAATAAAGTCAGGTCAGGACTCACTATTTTAGGAATTGTCATCGGAATCGCTTCAGTCATTACGATGGTAGGCATCGGACAGGGAGCAAAAAAATCCATTGAAAACAGTATTGAATCTATCGGCTCCAACCTGATTATGGTAATGCCTGGGTCTCAAAGAGGCGGAGCGGTCAGCCAAGGGAGAGGCAGTTCACAAACTTTGACATTGGAAGATGCTAATGCGATTAAGCAGATTCAAGGCGTAAAAGCGGTGGCTCCTGAAGTTTCAAGGCGTTATCAAATCACTGCTAAAGGGCAAAATACCAATACTCAAGTTATTGGGACAGTGAATGATTACCTGATGACTCGCAATCTCAAAATGAATATCGGAAGTTTCTTTAATGACCAACAAGTTAAGAGTTCCGCAAAAATTGCAATTCTTGGTTCAACAACCAGAGATGATTTGTTTGGAATAAACGTGAATCCTGTCGGACAATCCATAAGGATAAATAAAGTAGAATTTCGGATTATCGGAGTAACCGAAGCCAAGGGTGGCTCGGGTTTTTCCAATCCTGACGATGCTATTTATATCCCGTTAACCAGTGCCCAATATTATTTATCAGGCGATAAATATGTAAATAGCATAAGCATAACTGCATCTGACCAATCTCTGATGGCTTCAGTTCAGGAACAAATAACCGAATTGCTTCTTAAGCGTCATAATATCTCTGATTTTTCACAAGCCGACTTTAGTATTATGAATCAGAATGATATTATTGCCACCGCTACAAGCATTACCAGCACTTTTACTATCTTGCTTTCTTCAATTGCGGGAATTTCCCTTCTGGTCGGAGGCATAGGGATTATGAATATGATGCTGACAACTGTTACCGAAAGAACCAGAGAGATAGGACTACGAAAAGCGGTGGGCATTAAAAAGATTTATATCAATCTCCAGTTTTTGGCGGAAGCAGTAGCTTTAACATTTCTGGGAGGAGTATTTGGAATTCTTTTAGGTTTTTTGTCTTCTTTTGCTGTGTCTTTTTTTGTCAGTAGTTTGTCTACGGAAATTTCTCTGTCAGCGGTTCTTTTGGCATTTGGCGTATCCGCCTCAGTGGGAATAATTTTCGGATTTTATCCAGCCAGAAGGGCTGCCAATTTGAGTCCCATTGAAGCTTTACGTTACGAATAACCAATTTAATTTATAATAAAATGACAAGTAAAAACATTGCAATCGTGGTAGTCGCCTTTCTAGTTTTTGGAGGAGGAGCATTTTATGGAGGAACTGTTTATGAAAAAAGCAGTCTGTCTAAACAGGGATTGCTCCGAAGTACCACAACTCAATTCGGAAACAGAATGCCCGTACAAGGTAGTCGTCAAGGATTAGGTGGATTTAATAAGAGTGGAGAAAATACTGAATTTTTAGCTGGTGAAATAATTTCCAAAGACGATAAAAGCGTAACTGTGAAAACCAGAGATGGCGGTTCTAAAATTGTTTATTTCTCCGAATCAACCAAAATAGGTAAAACTACCGAGGGCTCTTTAGCTGATTTGGAAAGTGGCAAAGAAGTTATGATAAGTGGCAAAGCCAATCAAGACGGAAGTTTCAATGCTCAAAATATCCAAATCAGGCCAGTGCAATAACCTCCCGCTCACTGAATATTTATAGGAGTAAACTTCAAATAAATTATGAAATAGGATATAATGGATGGACAAACAATTTAAAACAAAAAAATTATTCCAAAAATCACATCACTTTCAGCCAGAGAAATTGGATTCACGAGGTAATCTGACTGTGGCTGTGGAGATGTTTTAGACGAAAAATTTATTGGAAATTCAGCTGTCTCAAGCAGAATCAGTACGGGAAAATATGAAACAGTAGAACTCCGAGATGATGACCTAAAAAAATTCAAGTTCAAAGGGTGATTTGAATGTCATAAATAATGTCCAGACTGAAATTAAGAAAGCAACTGTCATTAAGAAATTTGACCAAGAATCGTTAGACAAGACTTTAATTAACTTTGGACGGAACTGAAAACAAGGGAAAGCTTGGAACCAATGCAATTTTGGGAATTTTAATGTTATTTTCCAGAGTTGTTGCCAATTCAAAGAATCAGGAACTCTATCAACATCTGAATAATTTGGTTGGAGAAACTAAAATTAAATTTCCTCAGCCGATGTTTAACATTATCAATGGAGTCTTATGTTACTTATATACTTATTTTGTGCAGTAATTTAATAAATGATTAAGTTTTTTGTTATAATTTAATAAAATAATGATTAATAATACAAAATTATGCTAAAGGAAAATCCTAACCTTTATTCTTTAGAAAAAGCTCGAGGAGAAGCAGAAAAACTTAAAAAAATTATTTCCGAAGGTAGAGCTAAAGATTATTCTGAAGCAGAAGCAATATTAAAAGAAGAAATTATGTCAAAGTATTTGATGCGCGTGATTAATCCATTTCACAAAGAAAGAAAACGAACAGAAAAACCTATTCTTGAATTTATGCATCCAGAAGTATTGGAATTTTCCGAAAAAGGAAAAAAAATTTTTTCCTGATAGCAAAATAACTGTTCGCTATGTTAACAGAGAAGGTCAAGAGATTCAGACGAAATGGCAACTTAGTGAATATTTCAAAAAAATTGGTTTTTCTGGTAACAAAAAAAATGGAATCAAACCATTTGATCGTTTTATGAAGCTGGTTCATTCAGGTGTTCCTTTGGAAGAAACTATGAGAGCTATTCATCGCAGAACTATTCAAGAAAGAATTGAAAAAGCATATTCTTTTGATCAAAGTCTTGAAAGAAAAGCTATGCTAGGTCGAGAAGCTAAAAATGAACGAGAAAGGCAAAAAATGACGCAGGACGTAGAAGATACTTTTTTTACTCTAGTTTTAAAAGACTCAAATTATATCTTTCCAGTTGAACTTCCTATTTATCATGATTATATGGATGCAATTGATGTTTTGGTTGAAATAGATTTAAATGAACTTCTTAAAGATAAATGGACTGAAGATCCAGTTTATATTGGAGTGCAAAGAACTCTTTTAAATGAAGGGCATGGTCGATTAGAAGAAAAAAGAGAAAAAATTAAAAAACGACCCCTCTGGTATCTTCCGGAATATCCGGAAAGAAATCCTGTTTTGCGTGTTCTCTATCGTGAAAATCCAGACGAATACTATTTGGAAGATGGAACTCCACGATTGGAAATGTTACGAGAATTAACCAGAGAAGAAAATATAGCTAAGTTTAAAAAAAAGAAAGAAAAGGGAGACGAAAAACTACTTCAGACATATAGAGTTCTTTTAGGAAACACAAAAGAAGAAATTAGAGAAAATTTTTCCAAAAAAAATACTAAAGCTAAAGAAAATAAGAGAATTGCTACACTTAAAATGATGGCAAAAACTTTAGATGTTCTTTATCAGGCGATGGATGATTTAAAAGAATATCAAAAAGACAAAACTCATTTATCTCAACATCAAAAAATATATGATCGTTATGAAAGAGCTATTACGAAGATTATTTCTATTATTGAGGAAGATAATAATTTAACACGAGACAAAGTAAAAAAGCTGCTTAGCATTTAATCGCCAAGCAGCTTTTGTGAATCTTTATAAATTTGAAAAAAAGGTTTTCTTTTAGCTTGATTAAAGTTCAACATGGATTTCTTTTTTTTCTCCACGAAATCCTACTTTGAAGATAAAGCAAGGCTTTACTTCAAGAAAGGTGATAAAACTTATTTTTTCTGGTTGATTGTACCATGTTTCGGTAATCTTTTCAGCGAGATTTTTAGGAGAAAGATCAGGATTTTCCTTCAATGATTCATGGGTCAAAATTTTTACCTGTTTTTCGATGATTTCAAGCTGTTTTTCTGAAGAAATAAAGTTTCGTTTTCTTTTCAATTTAATTACCTCCTTTTTTAGTAGTAAATATCTTTTTGTAGTGTGATTTATTAAAAAATTTATTAGGAAATTTTTTGAGATTAATTTTTGGAAAGCCAGTGTTTTAAAGTCTGTAATATTCTTTCGATTTTGTGACATTTACTATTTGAAAAAGTTGACTTTATGTTTTATAATATCTCTAAAATTTTCTTGAAATTTTTTTAACTGAAAAACAATATGTTTTATAAAGTCAATAACATTAAGAACCCGAAGAATTGTTAGAATGTTAGAATAATGTTTTTTTGTCTTGCTATTATCTTAGGCTAGTTATAACTATTCTTCCGTAGGAATTTTAGAGCTTTTGTCTAATTGAAAAAATTTAAATTTCTTATTATAAAGAGAGCAAGATCTTATTTTTTAGATAAAGTTAACAAAGAACATTCTTTTTAGAAGCTGTTTTATTGTAACATAAAAAATTTTTTTGTAAAGATTTTATGTAAATCTGCTTGAATTTCTTTTATGCTTAGTTCAATATAAATAATAGTTTTGCAGAAAATAAAAGAAAATAAAAGTGATTTTAATGTCATTCGAAGATCCCACTTATGATCTGGATGTTGTTGTTATGGAACCTTATACGCATACCTTTTCCAATTTGTCTATTTTGTCTATTTATCCAAAAAAAACAATAAATGCTGAAGGTTTTGAAGGAGAAATTTTTCTCCTGTTGGTTGGTCAACTAGAGGAGCAGTTAACTGGTTTCGAGATGTGGTAAATTATTTTGAAGGCAGTGTCTCAGCTTCTAGCGGTGATATCTTCGATAATTAAACCTCAAGTATTGTTTAAGATTTTACTATCAGCAAAGATGGGGAATTAAGTTTTCAATAGAAAGTGTCTAATGATTCTTATAGAGAAAAAAATTGTACACAAAACACCATTAAAAACTGGTTTTGAAAATTGTTTTAAATTGGTAGAAAATTCTTTGATATATTATCTATGTTTTTTATTATCTAAATTTTTGGTTTTTCCATAAATTCATTCTTTTCTAGTTTCCAGAAACAATTTATTAGAATTAGAAAATATTACATGCTAAATTGATAGAACCAAATTTTTTTAGTAACTTCTTCTATAGAAAATTAATGAATAAGGACTAATTAAACAAAGAAAATTTATGTTTTTATGATAAATTTTTATTTTCAAAACCTTGCCAATCTTATTTCTGATTGTTAAGATTACTTTGATTAAAAGCTTTTTAATGAGGAGTAATTTTATTAGAATTTATAAATTTTTGAATAAAGTTATATTTGAAATTCTTGATATTTTTATGAAAATCAGTAAGAAGCGGGATTAGTTAAATGGTATAACAGCGGTCTCCAAAACCGCAATTGGGGGTTCGATTCCCTCATCCCGTGCATTTTTTTGTTTTTTGCTCTTAGATCTCTAATTGTTTTTGTAATTTTTATCAAAAATTTAATTAAATTGTTTTTAGAATTTTTATTTTTAATTAGTTGATTTTTGTTTTAGTTATTATTTTAAAATTCATTGTATAAGTAAAAGTTTTTCAAAATAGAATTTAAACTATAATAATAATTTGAAAAATCTTTTGAATTTTTTTAGACTCTTTTTGTTACGAATTATATTTCGCAAGAAAATCAATGAATAAAACAAAATTTAATTTAATATTTTCTATCATAATTATTTTATTTTTGATGATTTTCACTTTTAGTGCAGGTGCGTATGTGTACTTTAACAATAAACAAATTACTAAAATTACAAAAGAAGATATGGATGTAGAAATAGTCAGCAAAGAGAGTAACTTGACCAAGGAAAAACAAAAAAAAGAAACAGAAGAAGAATTGATAGAAAAAGATCTAGAACAGATTGAAATCAATGATAACACTGAAGATGAAATTGAGAAAAACACAGATTCAGAGGAAACAGAGGAAATTTTACCTGTTGGGTTAACAATTTTTCCGCTTCCTTCAGAAAAAAGAATAACCCCCGATGAATTAAAGATAGGATTTATCACAGATTTGCATGTCAGAAGCAGCTCTAATCATTAGGTATCAGAGCACTGAAATCAGAATTTGTAAATAAAATAAATTACTTTATTGAAAGAATGAATAATGTTTTTATTCCAGATTTTATTATAATAAATGGTGATATCATAGAAGGAACAAATGTAATCTAAAGCAGAGGAATGACTGAGATTTCTTTAGTAAAGGATTTATTTGATCAAACTATTTTGAAAAAATATTGGGTAGCAAGCAATCATGATTTACGTTCTGTGACTAAAAAACAATTTATGCAAGCAGAGAATATTGATTATGTAAGCAAAGCCTTTGAAGTGGGAAATTTCAAAATTATAATTCTAGACAGTAATTTCACAAAAAATGATGCAGATGTTGTGCCGGGAAGAAGTTATATACAAGAGGGCATGTGTCAAAAAAACAGATTGAATTTTTAAAAAAAGAGCTCAAAAATACTAACAAAAAGACGCTTGTTTTTTTGCATCATCCGCCACTTTTGAATATAGATAATAAAGTTATTCTGGTTTACCTGATAATGCTAGAAAATTGCAAGAAATTTTCTCTGATAACAAAGTATTTGCTGTTTTTGCGGGTCATATTGAAGATTTGTTTTTACGAGAAATTGATGGTGTTAAATATTTTATTTCGCCCGGAATTGTAAAAAATGAAAAATATCAAGGTACCTTTTCTGAAATCACCATAAAAAAAGATGAAATGATTATTGAAATGAGTTATTTGAAAGATGATGGAAGTTATTGCACCATTCAAATAAAAGAAAATTAATTAGTTTAAAAGAAAATTAATTAGTTGGATAATTCTGAGTTTGTTAATTTTTTTCAATAAGAAATTTATGTCAAGCAAAAATCAAAGTTTAAATTTTTTTGTGAACACGAAGACTGGCTGTTGTTTTTTTTGATTGTTTGTTTTGGGGTTAATTGTGTTGTAAAATGAATAAAATTGTAATTAATTTATAAATAATTCTCTTAAATATTTTGGAATTTTTTTAAAATTGTTTTGTTTTCAGAAAAATGTTATAATTTTAAATAAAAATTATTAACTAAAAAACAAAAATGAAAAAAAAGAAATTTAGCAAACTTTTAATTTTATTTTTTGTTGTTCTTTTTTCAGGTTGTACAAAAAATCAAAATCTAATCAATCAAAAAAACTCTATTAATCAAAATCAGTCTTCTGAAAGGGAAAATATTTACTCAACTTCCTCTCCAGAACAAGAAAAAATTATTAAAGAATCTGAAGAGAAAACGAATAATGTTGTTGAAGTAGTAAATTCTTTTATGATAGGCTTGAAAGATTATTTATCTTCCACCGAGACATCAAATTCGATTGATTTAGCTCTAAATCAACTTTCTGAGGAAGCTAAAAAAAATATTCCAGTGGTAAATGGTAAATATCAGCTAGAACAATTTTTGAAAATTAAAAAAACACCACTAAAAAGTTATGAAATAACAGCTGCTACCTTTTCAGAAAATCCAGCTACGAGTGATTCAGATGGATTGGCTAATATAAATGTTGTTTTTAGATATTCTCAAGAAGAGTTTGCAAGATCTTTTTTGCTTTCAAAAAATGAAACAGGTTGGAAAATAGATGGAGTGGAACTTCAGGAGAAAGTTGAAAAATCGCAATAGTGATCTTGTTTTTAAACAGCGATTTTAATAAAATTATTTATTAAATTAAAGAATATGATCTATGAAATTGGGTTTCGGACTTTTATTATTCTTGTACTTCTTGTTATCTGGGAAACTTCTTGGAAAGGTTTTG
>FWPV01004881.1_pt1 | contig 14522 bp, 10 predicted proteins | sample 2228371 | NCBI WGS metagenome assembly FWPV01 (sample SAMEA103939776, study PRJEB20133) | metagenome
AAATCAAATGTCTGCTTGTTTCCATAGCCGATTAAATTCGGTGAGGGGATGACATAATTGACAATTTTATAACGTTGACAGCCCTTATTTTTATAATATAATATAAAAAATCTTTCAATTTTTAATAAATTGTCAATAAAAGATTTGAAAAATAGTGATAAAATATGTATTTAAAAATATATGTTTTAATAATACTAAGATGACTCAAAAAAATATATATAATAAAACACTAATAACAAGCGCAATTTATGAATTGCCCCTACGATAAAAATTAAATACAATTTGAAAATTACTAAAGATTAAAACTTTCAGGAGGATGATTTGAACAGTAATGAATTAAGAAAATTATTTTTAGATTATTTTGCAAAAAAAGGTCATATAATAAAACCCAGTTCTTCTTTAATTCCAGATGAACGGTCTATACTTTTTACAGTTGCCGGCATGGTTCCTTTTAAGAATTATTTTTTAGGTAAAGTTCCGCTTACATTTACACGTGCAGCATCTGTGCAAAAATGCATAAGGACAAATGATATAGAAAACGTAGGTAAAACAAGACGGCATCATACATTTTTTGAAATGCTTGGAAATTTCTCATTTGGCGATTATTTTAAAGAAGAAGCAATCTTATGGGCATGGGAATTTTTAACAGAAATTATTAAATTGCCAAAGGCAAGGATGTATATTTCAATATATAAAAAGGATGATGAGGCATTTCAGATATGGAAAGATAAGGCAAAAATCCCGGAAGACAGGATATTCAGGATGGGAGATGAGACAAATTTCTGGCAGATGGGTCCTGTTGGTCCCTGCGGTTATTGCAGTGAAATATATTTTGATTTAGAAGGTGGTCATAATGAAAAAGTAACTGTAGAAGATATTGAAAATAACGAAGATAGATTTCTGGAAATATGGAATCTTGTTTTTACACAGTTTAATAAATTAGAAGACGGCAGCCTTGTTGAACTTAAACAAAAAAATATTGACACAGGGATGGGGCTTGAAAGGCTGGCTGCGGTATCGCAGGCTGTTTATTCTAATTTTGAAACAGATTTATTTATGCCGATTATTAAATTTGTCTCGGATAAAAGCGGTATTAAATATGGAGAAAACAAAAAATCAGATATTTCTTTAAGGGTTATTGCAGACCACTGCCGCGGGATTTGTTTTTTAATATGTGATGGGGTAACTCCTTCAAACGAAGGTCGTGGTTATGTTTTAAGGCGTATAATAAGAAGGGCTGCAAGGCATGCAAGAATATTAGGATTAAAAGATTCTTTTATATATACTGCTGTTCCGGTAGTGGTAAATATTATGAAGGAAGCGTATCCGGAACTGGCAGAGCGTAAAGAATATATTGCTCAGATGATAAAGATAGAAGAAGAAAAATTTTCAAATACAATGGACAATGGATTGCAAATTTTAGAAGAAGAAATAAAAAGGATTCAAAGTAAAAATGAAAAAGTTTTAAAAGGCGATTTGGCATTTAAACTTTATGATACCTTTGGTTTTCCTCTTGAGATAACAGAAGAAATACTTGCAGAGCATAATATTTCAGTGGATAAAGAAGAATTTGACATTCTTATGGAAAAACAAAAAGAAATAGCCAAAAAATCATGGAAAGGTTTTAATTACGAACTTGCATCTAAGATACCAAAAGAAATTCTTGAAAAATTTCCAGATACTGAATTCAGAGGATATAATGCTTTATCTGAAGAAAATGCAAAGGTCATGGCAATCATTTCAAATGGCAAAAGAATAAAACAGGCAAAACAAGGGGAAGAAGTTGAATTGATTCTTGATGCAACACCTTTTTATGCAGAATCAGGGGGACAGATTGGAGATTCCGGAGAAATAATTTCTGAAAAATCTTCTTTAGAAGTTTTAGATACATATAAAATAGATTCTCTGTTTATTCATAAAGTGAAAATTATAAAAGGTGAAATAAGTGAAGGGGATAAAGTAAAGGCATATGTGAATTGTGAAAGAAGAAAATCAATAATGAGAAATCATACAGCCACGCATCTGCTTCATTCTGCTTTGAGGGCTATTTTAGGTCTTCATGTGGAACAGACCGGTTCTTATGTTGGTGAAGACAGGTTGCGTTTTGACTTCACCCATTTTGCTCAATTAAAAGATGAAGAAATAAAAAAAATAGAACGTATGGTAAATAAATGGATACTTGAAAATCTACAGGTAATAAAAAAGGAGATGACTTTTAAAGAAGCAAAGGAAAAAGGTGCAATAGCTTTATTTGAAGAAAAATATGGAGAAAAGGTAAGGACTGTTACCGTTGGAGATGTTTCAATGGAATTATGTGGTGGGACTCATGTTGATAATATTGGAGAAATTGGTCTTTTTAAAATTGTATCTTCTTCTTCTGTTTCAGCAGGTATAAGAAGAATAGAGGCAATAACAGGTAATAAAGCTTTTGATTTACTCGTAACATTAAATGATTTTGCCGAAAATTTAAAAGAAAGGTTTAAAGCAACAGATTTAAATGAATTACAAGAAAAAATACAAAAATTAATGGATGAAAAAAAAGAAATGGAAAAGCAGATTCAGAAGACAATAAAAACAGATGTCTTAAAAAATGTTGATAGTTATATAGCATCTGCAAAGGATATAAATGGCATAAAAATTATAACTATAAAATTAGATGGAATTGAAAAATCAATAATCAGAGAACTCGGAGATATACTCAAACATAAAACAAAAAAGGCGATTATTGTTATTGCTAATATTTTCAGTGATAAAGTTTCATTGCTTTCGGTTGTTACAGATGATCTGACTGATAAATTTGATGCTTCCGGTATCATAAAAACAATTGCATCTAAATGCGGAGGCAGTGGCGGTGGAAGACGCGATATGGCGGAAGCGGGTGGTAAGGATGTTAAAAAAGTAGACGAAGCACTTAAACTGGTTGATGAAATTGTCCAGGGCAAATAAATGGTAATAATTGCTTTTGATGCAGGAGTAAAGAAAATAGGTGTTGCCATATGTGATAAAAATCAAACTATATCTTCCCCTTTAAAGACACTGATAAATAATAATAATCTTGATTCAGAATTAAAAAAAATATTTAATGAATATAGTCCTGAAAAAGTTTTAATAGGCAACCCACTAAATATGGATGGTTCTAAAAATCCTGATACTGATTTTGTTCAAAAGTTTGCAGATAAGATAAGAAAATTATTTCCAGGCATAGAAATTATTTTCTGGGATGAAAGATTGACGAGCAAAGATGCAGAAGAAATAATGATAAAATCGGATGCTTCAAGAAAGAAAAGAAAAGAAAAAATAGATATGGTAGCAGCTTCATTGATTTTGCGCAGTTATCTGGATGGTCAAACAGGAAAAAATAATGGAAGAAAATAATAAATTTTTTACCGGATTCAATATAGTTATTATAATTATTGTTTTTATAGTTTCTTTATTGATTTCTCTTGCAGTATCAATATTTTTACCTGGTAGTTTTTTTCGAAATGAAAAGAAAAGAGTGTATATTATTTATGGTTCCGGTTTGAAAAAGATATCAAATGACCTGTATGATAATGGGTTAATTAGAAACAAAAAGATTTTTGAATTATTTGTCATTTTAACCGGCAATCATAAAAAATTAAAAGCAGGTGAATATGAATTTAACATTAAAGATAGTATATTTTTAATTACAAAAAAAATGATAAAGGGTGATGTGATTTCACATAAAATAGTAATTCCAGAAGGTTCTGATATATATGATATTGCTGAGATTCTGGAACATAATAAAATAGCAAACAGGGATATATTTATCAGTCTAACGAAAGATAAAGAATTTTTAAATTCTATAGGTATTAAATACAATAATGCAGAAGGATTTTTGTTTCCGGACACTTATAATTTTATCAGGGGAATAGACGAAAAGACTATTATTAAGACAATGTATGATAAATTTGTTGAAAAGTCAGGATTGTCTCCTGAAAAAATATATAATGTTTATGGAATGAATTTTACCGGATATAAAATATTAAAAATGGCATCAATCATTGAAAAAGAATCAAAACTTGATTCAGAAAGACCTGTTATTGCTTCTGTTTTTTATAACAGATTAAAATCAAAAGAAGCCTATATGAGAAGGCTGGAGTCATGTGCTACTGTCCGGTATGTGCTGCAGAAAAAAACAGGTGCTCTGACATATAAAGATTTAAAAGTTGAATCAGATTATAATACTTATATAATTATAGGACTGCCACCCACGCCTATATGCAATCCCGGTGTAAAATCAATACAGGCAGCGCTGCGACCCGCTGATACAAATTATAAATATTTTGTCATGCGTGACAATGGAGAACATACTTTTTCTGAAACAATAGAAGAACATAATGAAGCAAAATATAAAAATAAAATGTTGAGAAAAATAAAGAAATGAAAAAAAATATAATTGCCTTTTTATTAATTTTTTATGGGTTTTGTTATGCTGACTCTATATTCCTTTATAATAATTCATTTATTCCTGAATGGACGGTTCAGGTTATATACAAAGAAAAATATTTTGAAAATTCAACATATTATATAAAGTATAATTTCCTTGATGATTTTGCTTATATAGATAGTTCATATACTGAAAGATTGAATGGTTTGGAATATAATATTTTTTTAAGGCTGGCGCTCCCTGATAATTATATATTAAATATCTGTGCTGATTTGATTTTTCAAAAAGCAGGGTCCCTGGATTATAATAATTTACAGGCAATAGATTTTTTGGTAGAAAAGAAGATTGATTTTGTAAATATAATGGCAGGCATAAAAGTGCCTTTGTGGTTTGACATGGAAGAAAATCCATATCTGATAGATAAAAGAAAATACTTAAATCTGCTGGCTGGCATAGCAGCAGACTTTAAATTTAATTTTTTAAAATTGTCTTTTATGTTTTTTAATGAAGAGAACTTGTATGCTGATAAATATTTTGGCACAAAAGACATAATATTTTCGGCAGGTTTTGATTTAATTTCAAATGAAATTCAAAAAGCAGGCATATATATTGAAAATGATTTAAGAATAGAAACTTTTATTAATTCTTTTAATTATGTATATTATTTTATTCCGCAGGCAAGGATAAGTTTTTATAATGATTTTTCTTTTATCGCTGGCGTGGAATTGTATTTGCTTGCAGAAAATGTCTTTATAAATAAATATGATAAACCACAGTATATTTTTAAATTAAATTATATAATTGGTGGCGATAAAGGCGAAGCAAAAGAAGAAAAGAAAGAAGAAAAAATAAAGTTTGAAAAGAAAAAATGGTGGCAGATTGAAGGCGTTGATGATGAAATGATACCTGAATCATGGAAAGAAATGGAAGAACCGGGAAGGAAATAAATTTATTATATAAGATTTGCAATTTCCGATTTTTTTTTAAATTGTAAAATGTAAAGTGTAAATTGAAAATAAGTTTGGTGTTTATGAAAAGAAAACCATTGGAAAATGAGATAGTTGAATTAATCAACAAATCAGAAAAGCCTTTAAAACTTAATTCAATACTAGATAGATTAAAAATTGCAAGAAATTATAGAACCGGAGTAAAGAGGATTTTAAGGGATTTAATTAAAAGGGGAATAATTGACAAGTATAAAAACACATACGTTGCAATAAATTTTAATCAGGACAATGTGATTTCCGGCAAAGTTGAATTAAAAAGGGATTTTGGATTTTTGCTTACCGGCGATGAAGAAGATGTTTTTTTAAATAAAACAACAATTGAAAATCTTTTACCCGGTGATGAAATAGAAGTATATATAAAGAAGTCAGCAAGGGGAGGAAAAGAAGGAGTTTTAAAAAAAGTATTAAAAAGAACCCGGACGCCCATTGTCTGCAGAGTTGTTAAGTATGGCGTGTTTTTTGCTGTTCCAATCAACAGAGAAAGTCCATTTATTAAATTAAAAGGCAATGAACAGGTTAAAGAAGGGGATATGGTGCTCGTAAAAGTTGTTGAAACTGAAAAAAGATTATCAGGAAATATTATTGCTAAATTATATGACACCGGAGATATAACACAGTATAAGGAATTTGTATTAAATAAATATGAAATCAGTTTAAAATTTCCTGAAGATGTTTTAAAAGAAATTGAAAATATTGAATTTGTTAATGACAATAATTCAGGCAGGATTGATTTAAGGGATGAGATTGTTATTACAATAGACCCTGTTGATGCAAAAGATTTTGATGATGCGGTATCTTTGCGAAAAGAGGACGGCTTTTACTTTTTAGGTGTTCATATTGCAGATGTCTCAAATTATGTAAGGGAAGGAACCGCACTGGATAAAGAGGCGGAAAACAGGAGTTTTTCAACCTATCTCCCCGGTGAAGTTTATCCAATGCTTCCTGAAAAACTTTCATCGGATATCTGCTCGTTACGTGAAAATGAAGATAGATTAACCTTTTCAATATTTATTAAATTGGATAATAATGCAGAGATTATATCATATGATATAAAGGAAACAATAATAAAAAACAAAAAGAGATTTACTTATGAAGAAGTGGAAGATATTTTAAATAATAAAAAAGATATAAAAGATAATGAAATTAAAAATATGTTATTTTTGATGAACGAGTTAAAGGAAAAATTAAGCAAAAAATTCTGGCAAAATGGCAATATTGATTTTAATCTCGGTGAACCTGTATTTATATATGATGATAATAAAAAGATAATTGATATTAAAAGAAAAGAAAGCCTTGAATCTCATAAAATAATTGAATATTTTATGATTTCTGCAAATATTTGTGCTGCTGATTTTATTTTAAAAAAGTATAAATATGGCATATTTCGTATTCACCCTGCGCCTTTTAAAGATGATATTGCAGAATTTAACCTGTTTTTGAAATCTTCAGACATCAATACTAAATTAAAAAAGGGGACAAACAAAGAATTTCAAAGAATACTTACACTTGCAACAGGTTCTGAACTAAGAAACTTGATTGAAAAAAATCTTTTAAAAGCAATGCCTGTTGCAAAATATTCCGAGAGAAATCTTGGGCATTTTGGATTGGGATTAGATAAATATACGCATTTTACATCGCCTATCAGACGATACGCTGATTTGATTGTGCACAGAATAATAAAAAAATCCCTGGGCCTGCAATCATCAAATTCATTACAAAAAGACCGGTTAAAACATTTAGCCAGGCATATTTCAGAGCGGGAAGAAAAGTCAGAAAATGCAGAAAATGAAGTTTTCAGGATATATGCTCTTGATTTTTTAAGGGGAAAAATAGGACAAACCTTTGACGCGACAATAACAAAAATAGTTAAAAATGGCATTGTTGTAGAACTCGATGAATATCCGATAGAAGGTTTTATTGGTTTTGATACCATGGAAGATGACTATTATATTTATGATGCGGAAAGAATGATGGCTACCGGGAGAAAAACAAAAAAAATTTATAAGTTAGGATTCAAAATTTCTGTTATAATAATAAGAATAGATATGGATTCGCAAAAATTGATACTGGAGATTGAAAAATGAAAAGATGCTTTGTTTTTATTTTACCTTTTATTTTTTCAATTCAGTTTTTATATGGAGCAGCAGGTGTGACATCTGTTTTTGATATAGGTCTGGGTGTACGGTCTCAATCACTTGGTGGAGCATTCCTTGCATCAACTGATGATTCAAGTTGTGTTTATTATAATCCGGCTGGTTTAAATACGCTAAAAAAAATAGAATTGATAGCAGCATATAATCCACTTTTTTATGATACAAATTATGGTTATGTTGTTTTTGGTTTTCCAACACTGGATTTCGGGACATTTGGTTTTTCTTTTGCCGGGTTTAATACAGGACAAATAACTTTAAGGGATATTTCAGGCAATCCTCTTGATATAGCATCGCAGTCCCTTATGGAAATAATAATGGGCTGGGGTGGTAGTGTTTATTACAGGGAATTCCAGGTAGGACTGAATTTAAAGATGGATTTCCAATCACTTTATGAATCAAACGATGCGGGTTTTGGCTCAGACATAGGGTTTTTATATCTTTTTGATTTAAATGAAACCGATAAAATAAACATCGGACTTGTTTTCAGAAACCTTATAGAACCACAGATTAAACTTTCCTTATATAATAATTATATACCAAGGCAGTATATTCTGGGTATAAATTATAAAAAAATATTTAATGAAGATTTTTCCGGACAGATATTTTTTGACTTTTTTGCGCCGTTTAATATTGATTTTATAGTAAAGTCTGGTATTGAAGTCACACTTTATAAGGTATTTTCCTTAAGATTTGGTTATGATTCTTATAATATATATTCGGCTGGCGCAGGTGTTGAGATTTTTAACATGGTTTATTTTGATTACGGCTTTTTAATTACAGAGATAGGCACACAGCACAGGATTTCTTTACGTTCTGTTTTTGGAGAAAATATTATTGAAGAACGGTTAAATAAGGAAAAATTAGAAGCACAAAAAATAGAAAAACGCGCACGGCTTCTTGCAGCAGAAGAACTTAAAAATATGAGGGAAAAAATAGATAAAATAGCAGGGGAATCCAGGCAAAAGGAATATTTTAAGGCAATTCATTATACAAGGGGACTTGAAAATTATTACGACAATAATCTCAAAATGGCTTTGATAGAATTTGAAACAGTTTTTCAGGTTGATAAAAATTATATGAATACACAGTATTATATTTCTCTTATAAAAAACATACTTGGGCAGGGCAGGGATATGCTATATGCAGAAGAAATAATGAAATTATATAGAAGTGGTGTGGAAAAATATATAAAGGAAGATTATAAAGGCGCAAAACAGGAATGGGAAAAAATATTAAAAATAGACCCTTATAACCGGCTTGCTATTGAAAATTTACGCGAGGTTAATTCTATTTTAAGAAATCTTGAGGAAAAATGAGGAATAATAATGCCATGGTTTTTTAGGAAAGAAAAAGAAGTAGAAAAAGAATCTTTTACATATCCTGCCAGCATTAATTCAATACCTGAAATAAAACAAAAAATCACCGATATATGTAAAAGAAACGGATTTTCATACAGGGATTTAAATAATATCATTATTGTTATTGATGAAGCATGTTCTAATATAATTAAACATGCTTATAAAGATATGCCGCCTGGTGATATTTCAGTGGAGATAAAAGTTACAAACCGTGGTATTTATATTACACTCATTGATAAGGGAAGAAGTTTTGACTGGAATAAATTTAAAACTCCTGACCTGAATTATTATGTTTCAATTGGAAAAAAAGGAGGTCTGGGCGTCTGGATTATCAGGAAACTTACTGATAAAAGTTCATACAGAGTAACTCCCAGGGGAAATGAACTAACACTTGTAAAATATCATTCTGCACTAACCATTACAGAGCGAATACTCAGATTTGCAACAAGAACGAAGAGTATCAGGGAAAAATTTGTTTTTGCTACCACGACTTTTATTATTATTCTGTTTTTTGGGATTTATATATATTTTGTATTTAACCAGCGTGAAACATTAAAAGAAAAATTTATTATGTACAATACTGATATAGTGAAAAGCATTGCCCAGTCATCAAAAGAAAGAATAATAAGGGCAAACTACCTTTCCCTGATAAAAATTTTTAAAGAAATAAAGAAAAATAATGAAAATATAGATTCAATAATGCTTTTAAATTCCGAGGACAGGATAATAGCCCATGACAATGCACAATATCTTTATACTGAATTTGAATCCCGCGGTAACGTTGAAAAAGAATATTATGTTAATAACACCCTGGTTCTAAAATATAAAGACAGGTATGAACTTGTTGAACCTGTAATTTTCCAGAACAATGAACTGGGCGAGGTCCGTTTGATAATTTCACAAAAAAATATTGATAGGGTTATGGCATCAAAACAGATTAATATTATTATTGTTTCCTTATTTATTTTTATACTTGTGGCTATTGGAATATATTATTTGCTTGGTTTGATAATAAAACCCATACAGGTATTGCACGAAGGTGTTTTAAAAATAGGAGAAGGTAAACTGGACCACAGAATAGAAATAGAAGGCGAAGATGAATTCTCGCAGATTGCAAAAGCATTCAATGATATGGCAGTAAAATTCAAAGGGGCCCAGGAATCATTGATAGAGCAGGAAAGAATACAAAAAGAAATTCAGGTTGCAAAAGAAATACAGCATACTCTTTTACCAAAAGTTGTTCCTGAGGCAGAAGGGTTTGATATTGCTTCACTTTACAGGTCTGCAAAAGAAGTGGGCGGAGATTATTACGATATTATAAAGGTAGGACCAAATCTTATAGGGGTTATTGTAGCTGATGTATCAGGAAAAGGAGTTCCAGCATCCCTTGTTATGACCATTACGCGCACAGTTGTGCGGCTTATTTCCATACAGAATAAATCTGCTAAAAGTGTTCTAACAAAAGTCAATAACTTTGTTAAAGAAGATATGAAAAAAGGTATGTTTGTTACCTGTTTTTATCTTGTCCTTGATTCTATTACAAGAAGGATAAATTTTGCAAGCGCAGGTCATGACCCTCTGATTCTTTTCAGAGCAAAGGAAAACAAGGTTTATTATATAAAACCCAAGGGGTTCCCATTGGGTATTTCGCTTAATGATGATAGTTTGTTTAAAAATGTTATGGTTGAGGAAGAACTAAAATTACAAAAAGATGATATGATAGTGGTATATACCGATGGAATTACTGAAGCAATGAATGGTAAAAGGGAGTTATTTGGAGAAAAACGATTTGTTGAGTGTATAAAAAAATATGGGAAACTCACCGCGAATGAGTTTATTGATAATCTGGACAGAGAAATAAAAGAATTTACCCAGGGTTATCCGCAGAATGATGATATAACAATCGTTGCAATAAAGGAAAAAAAGACAGATACAGCCATGTTAAATAAATTGCAGAGAGAAATAGAGAAACTCAGAAAAAAAAGAATGACGGCTAAACAGATACAGAAAAAACTTGGCGTGGATTTAAGAGCATTAAAAGAGTTAAAGAAAGAAAAGCAAGAAAAGGGCAAAGAAAAATTAAGGTTCCTGACAGTTGAGCAGAAAAAAGAACTCATGCAACTGGTAATTGAACATCCTGAGTGGGGTTTATCAAATTATGAAAAGGCAATGCAACTTAAATTTGGAGAGATTGTTACAGGTAAATTAATAAACAGCGAATTAAAAAGGGTAAATTTACTTACTGTTGAAAGGAGAATAAAATATTCAAAAGAGAGAAAACCAGAATAACGGAGGAATGAATGATAATAAAATTAAATTATAATAACAGGTTACGTGATTATGTTATAAGACAGATAGATGCAATAAATAAGGTTGAATTGAAAGTTTCTGATGACGTAATAAAAATAATAAACGATGTAAGGAAAAATAAGGATAAAGCATTAATAAAATATGAAAAAAAGTTTGATGGTGTTGATATAAAGGTGCTTAAGGTAAATTCTGATGCCATAAAAAAAGCATACAAAATAATAGATAAAAATATTCTACCTTCAATGAAAATTGCAATAAAAAATATTGAAAAATATCATAAATTGCAGAAATTAAATTTAAAGAATTTTGTTTTCAGGAATACAGGATATAAAATATCCCATAAATATATACCTCTTGATTCTGTTGGTATATATATTCCAGGGGGGCAGGCACCGCTTTTTTCCACTGTTTTTATGGCCTGCCTGCCTGCAAGAATTGCAGGTGTTAAAAACATAGTTCTGGTGTCACCGCCTAAATATAATGGCGAAATAAATCCTTATATACTTGTTGCTGCGGACATGGCAGGTGTTACAAATATTTACAGGGTTGGCGGAGCACAGGCAATTGCAGCACTTTCCTGTGGCACAGAGACAATACCAAAGGTTGATAAGGTTATAGGCCCCGGAAATATTTATTCAACAATGGCAAAAAAATATTTATTTGGAATTATAGGTATTGATGCTATAAATGGTCCATCTGAAATTACCATAATTGCAGATGAATCGGCAAATGCAGATTTTATTTTTTATGACCTGCTTGCGCAGGCAGAACACATAAATGGACATTCACTATTAATAACAACTTCAAAAAAGTTAAGCGTCATCATTGAAAAAAAATTAAAAGAAAATTTTAAAAAAAGTAAATTGAATATAATGATAATTGATGTTAAAAATATACAGGATGCAATTGATATTACAAATTATAAAGCGCCGGAGCATCTTGTAATAATGACAGAAAAACCGGAAGATGTTTTAAGTAAAATAAAAAATGGCCCTGCTATTTTTATTGGCAATAATACGCCTGTTGCATTTGGCGATTATATAGCGGGCGCGAACCACATATTGCCAACCAATGGAACGGCAAGATTTTTTTCCGCTTTATCAGTTCTTGATTTTTTAAAGCATACTCATTCAGTTCAATGTACAAAAAAAGCAATTGCAAAATTTGGACCTTATGCAGAGGAAATGGCAAAAAAGGAACAACTTTATAATCATGCAAAAAGCATAGAAATAAGGAGAAAATAAACAAAATGTTAAAATTAAGGATTAATAAATCATTAAAATATTTAAAATCGTATTCGCCAGGGCTGTTCAAAGGTATTTACAAACTTGATTCCAATGAAAATTCATACGACCTGCCCGAAAATATAAAGGCAAAAATATTTATGGAAGCAAAAAAAATAGAATTTAATAGATACCCGGACCCTTTTGCTACAAAATTGCGCATGGTTCTTTCTACAAGATTGGGTGTAAACCTGCGAAATATACTTATAGGAAATGGCTCTGATGAATTAATATATTATTTACTTCTTTCATTTATTGAAAAAAATGATAAGGTATTAATTCCTTATCCAACGTTTGAAATGTATTCAATATTGAGCAGAATCTGTGGTGCAGAGATAATTGAATTGCCATTAAATAGCAGATTTGACATTGACGAACAAAAAGCAGTTGATTTAATAAGAAAAAATAGTATAAAGTTTGTATTTATCTCATATCCAAATAATCCAACCGGAAATTGCTTTTCTGAAGGTGCGATAAAAAGGATTATGAGAGAAAAAAATGTGTTTGTTGTAATTGATGAGGCATATTTTGAATTTTCCGGGAAAACTTTTTTAAAAGAGTTGAAAAACTACCGTAATCTTATAATTTTAAGAACTTTTTCAAAGGCGTTTTCTCTTGCTGCATTACGGATAGGATACATTATTGCCGATGAATTTGTTATTGATATAATAAAAAAGGTGAAATTACCATATAATGTGGATTCTTTCTCGCAGGTTGCAGCCTTTAATGTTTTAAAATTTGAAAATCAAATAAAGAAAAATATAGAGATAATAATTAAAGAAAGAAAAAGAATAGAAGAAGAATTAAAAGGTATGTATTCTTTTCCTGAAAGCGATTCAAATTTTATTTTTTTAAAGGTACGAAAACCAGAATTGTTAAAAAAAGAGTTTATAAAAAAAGGAATCTGTGTCAGATTTTTTAATCAGTTGAAACTTAAAAATTTTGTAAGGATAACCATAGGAAAAAGACACGAAAATAAAATAATGATAGATATTTTAAAGAAAGGATTTTAAAATGAAAAGAAAAGCATCTGTAAGGAGAAAGACAACGGAAACAAATATAAATGTTAAAATAAAATTAGATGGTAAAGGGAAATATAAAATCAAGACAAACGAACCTTTTCTAACCCATATGCTTGAACAGCTTTCAAAGCACAGCAGGATTGATATGGATATTGATGCAACCGGTGATATTTATATTGATTCTCATCATCTGGCAGAAGATACAGGAATTACCCTGGGCGAAGCTATATTAAAAGCGTTAGGTGATAAAAAAGGAATAAAAAGATTTGGTGCTTTTGGTGTGATGGATGAAGCGTTATGCAGGGTTGCCCTTGATATATCGGGAAGACCTTATCTTGATTATAAAGTAAAATTAAATACAAAAAGGATAGGAACTTTTGATACTGAACTCGTGGAAGAATTTTTTAATGGATTTGTTCGCGGGGCAAAAGTTACTCTTCACATTGACCAGATAAAAGGAAGGAATTCCCACCATATCATTGAGGCAATTTTTAAAGGATTTGCGCTTGCATTAAGGGAGGCAATATCTATTTGTGGTAGTGAAATACCAAGCACAAAAAATAAAATATAATTTTAATTCGGGAGATCTCGTGAAGAAATATTTATCAATAATAAATTACGGAATGGGAAACTTACATAGTGTTTTAAAATCTATTCAGTTTTCAGGAATACCTGCAAAAATAACTGATAAAAAAATAGATATAATAAATAGTTGTGGCATTATACTGCCCGGGGTTGGTGCTTTCCGTGATGCAATGAAGGAATTAAGAAAAAGAAATTTAATAGATATTATAAAAAAACAGGTTGCTGCAGGAAAACCTATAATGGGAATTTGCCTGGGAATGCAGCTTTTATTTTCAAAAAGTTATGAATTTGGAGAATTTAAAGGATTGGATTTGATAAAGGGTAAAGTGGTCAGGTTTAAGACAGAATTAAAAGTTCCTCATATGGGCTGGAATACTGCTGAATTTAATAAAAAAA
>FWPV01011054.1_pt1 | contig 14516 bp, 8 predicted proteins | sample 2228371 | NCBI WGS metagenome assembly FWPV01 (sample SAMEA103939776, study PRJEB20133) | metagenome
CCTAATTTAAATTCTACTTTTAAATTTGATAATTTTATTGTCGGCAATAGCAATAAATTCACACATGCAGCATGCAAAGCTGTTGCTGAATCACCAGGAGAGACATATAATCCCCTTTTTATTTATGGCGGTGTTGGTTTAGGAAAAACTCATCTTTTACATGCTATTGGAAATTATGTTTATGAACACAATCCTTCCATGCGTATTATCATAACAACAGCAGAAATGTTTTTATCTGAGGTTGTCAGGCATATAAATGAAAAAAAAATGGATGAATTCAAAGAAAAATACAGAAATGTTGACCTTTTACTTGTTGATGATATACAGTATTTAAGAGGAGAATCAACAACCGAAGAGTTTTTCCATACTTTTAATGAACTTCATTTAAGAAACAAGCAAATTGTTGCAACTTCTGATTCGCCGCCTTCTGAACTTAACCTGGAAGAAAGGTTAAAATCCCGTTTTTCATCAGGAATTATAGCTGATATTCAACCGCCTGATTTTGAATTAAGGGTTGCAATTTTAAAACAAAAAGCAAAAGAAATTAACAGAATAATTCCTGATAATATTATTGCTTATATAGCAGAATATATTGATACAAATGTTCGTGCTTTAGGAAGCACATTTAAAACATTAATTTCTCTTGCTGATTTAAATAAAGTAGAAATTAGTATGGAGCTTGCTAAACAGGCAGTTAAAATGACAAGTCCTGCTAAAGATTTTTCAAAAAAAATTGGCATTGATTTAATTCAACAGATTGTTGCAGAATATTTTAATATAAAAGTTCAGGATTTATCATCAAGAAAAAGACCTGAAAATATAGCACTCGCCAGGCAATTTGCTATGTATATAACAAGATCTTTAACTGATTACTCCCTGGTGCAGATTGGTCAGTATTTTGGTGGGAAAGATCATACTACAGTTATGCATGCAATAGATAAAATTGAAAAATTAATAGAAAATGATGAAAAATATAAATCCCTGTTAAATGAATTACTTTCAAGAATTCAAAAATAAAATTTTGCTCTTTAAAATATCAACATTGTTATATTGAAAATATGTATAAAACATGTTAATAATTTTTTATTATCCGATTTATGTGGATAATTTTTTAAAAATATAATAAAATATTCTTATTATTCACATTAAAAAAAATAAAAAAGTATAATAAAATATTGATAAAAAAAATTGTTAACATAATTAACAATACAATAACAAAAACAGAATTTATATTTTATAATTTTAAAGTTATTGTTATAAAATGTTAATTGTGGAAAACAAAAGGTAATGTTAAAAGTTCTATGAAAAAAAATGAAAGTTTTTAAAAAAATGTGCGATGCACGATGTGAGAATTTAAAAATTGAAAATTAAAACAAACCCCCCTTCCGCATTCATTGAAACTGCGGCGGTCAGGTCCACCCCTTTTGCAAAAGGGGAAAATAGAAAGAATTAATAATTTGAGAACTGGAAGGAAAAGGAGAAGAGCGATTACCCCTCTTTGTAAAAGAGGGGTTAGGGGAGATTTAGGAATACAAATCCCCCTTAGTCCCCCTTTGTTAAATGGGGACAAAACAAGAAATAATCAACTTTTATAAAGGAAGTGTAAAAAAAAATAAAGATTTTTAGATAAAAATATCTAAAAACTTTTGACAATACTTAAATAAAATAAAGGAGGATTTTATGAAATTTGTAACAAAAAAAGGTGAAATTTCAGAGCCATTATCAATTGCAAGTTATTTTATTGCTACAGGATCTACAATACCAGCACTTTCAAATATTTTATTTGATGTAAATAAAAATTATGTAAATATTGTTGCAACTGACCTTGATATCAGCGCTAAAATAATATGTAAAGTTGAAAAAGTAGAAGAAGAAGGAAAAGTTGCTGTTAACAAAAAAATAGTATCTTTAATAAAAGAATTTTCTGATGAAGAAATTGTTTTTGAAAGTGACAAAAATAATAATATTAAATTAAAAAGTTCAAAATCAGATTATACCTTACCAGGTTTTCCATCTGAGGAATTTACAACTTTGCAACCGGAAGAAAAGAAATTAGAAACAATTAAATTACCACAAAAAACACTATTAAATATTTTGAATTTAGTATCTTATGCTGCTTTAAAAGAAAGTTCAAAAAGAAATTTAAATGGTGTATTTTTAAAATTAGAAGGTAAAAACATAGAAGTTGTATCAACGGATGCTCACAGATTAGCATTTTACAAAACAGAAATAAAAGAACCAGTAAAAGCAAAATTTGAATATATAATTCCTTTAAAAACAATAAATGAGCTTTCAAAGATAATTAAAGATGATGAAGAAAAAGTAATAGAAATAAACTTATATGATAAAATCATAGAATTTAAAACAGAAAATATAGAAATAATTTCAAGAATTATAGATGAAAATTATCCAAATTATAAACAGGTAATCCCTAAGGATTTTATAGCAAAAGCGATTATTAATAGAGAAGAAATACTTTCAGCAATTAAAAGAACAATAACAATCACAACTGAAAAATCAAAAATTATTTCATTTAAGTTTGAAAAAGATAAATTATACATAAGCACAGCAAGCCCGGATGAAGGCGAAGCATTGGAAAAAGTAGAGATTAAATACGAAGGAGAACCAATAGAAGCGGCGTATAACGCAATTTATTTAATAGATGTATTAAAAGCAATAAAAGATAATGAAATTGAAATAAACCTTGTAAGTTCTATGAATCCAGGGTTAATTAAAATACCGGAAAAAGAAGAATTTGTTTATATAATTATGCCAATAAGAAAATAATTTTGAATTTCAAGGAGTATGTCTGTGGAAAAACAAAATAATAATATAGAAGAACAAAAAGAAAAAGGAACAGATCAGATATTGCAAACAACAATAGAAGAAGAAATGAAAGTTTCTTATCTTGATTATTCAATGAGCGTTATTGTTGGAAGGGCTTTGCCTGATGTCCGTGATGGTTTAAAACCAGTTCAGAGAAGAATTATTTATTCAATGAATGAAATGGGTTTGCATTATGGTAAGCCATACAGGAAATCAGCAAAAATTGTCGGAGAAGTAATGGGTAATTATCATCCGCATGGAGATATGGCAATATATGATACGATGGTCAGAATGGCGCAGGAATTTTCTTTCAGAATGCCATTAATTGATGGTCAGGGAAACTTTGGGTCAATTGATGGTGACCCGCCTGCTGCAATGCGTTATACAGAAGCAAGAATGGCAAAAATTACAGAAGAATTAATAGCAGATATTGATAAAGATACAGTTGACTTTGTCCCGAATTATGACGAATCAAGAAAAGAACCGGTTGTTTTTCCTGTAAAATTTCCTCATCTTTTAATTAATGGTTCTGCTGGTATTGCTGTTGGTATGGCAACGAATATACCACCACATAATTTATCCGAAGTAATAGATGCGGTTATATATATTATTGAAAATAAATCGGATAATGTAAAAGTAGAAGAACTTATTAAAATTATTCAGGGACCTGATTTTCCAACAGGGGGATTTATTATTGGCAGGGATGGTATAAAAAAGGCATATACCGAAGGAAAAGGTTCCATCGTAATGCAGGCAAAAGCAAAAATAGAAGAAACCAAAAAAGGAAAACAGCAGATAGTTGTAACAGAAATTCCTTTTTTAGTAAATAAAGCAAATCTTTTAGAAAGTATTTCAAACCTTGTAAGATTAAAAAAAATAGAAGGAATAACAGATTTAAGAGACGAATCAGATAAGGAAGGTATAAGAATAGTAATTGAAATAGGAAGAAATGAAAATGCTGAAATAATATTAAATCAATTGTATAAACATACTGCTTTGCGATCAAATTTTGGAATCATATTTTTAGCACTTGTAAACGGTAAACCTAAAATTCTTAACATAAAAGAAATATTAATTAATTTTATTGACTATAGAAAAGAAGTAATTATAAGACGAACAAAGTTTGAATTAGAAAAAGCAGAAAGACGCGCTCATATTTTAGAAGGACTTAAAATAGCGGTAAAATATCTTGATAAAATAATAAAACTTATAAGACAATCAGCAACAGTTGAAGCAGCAAAAGTCGGACTTATTAAAAATTTTAAATTAACAGATATTCAGGCGCAGGCAATTCTTGATATGCGGTTGCAGCAATTAACCGCACTTGAAATTGAAAAACTAAACGAAGAATATAAAGAATTGATTAAATTGATAGAAAAACTAAAATCACTTTTAGCCAGTGAAAGAAAAATTTTAGATTTAATAGTTGAAGAGTTAAAGGAAGTAAAACAAAAATTCGGAGAACCGAGAAGAACTCAGATAATAGCAAGAGAAAAAGAAGTTTCCATAGAAGATTTAATAAAAGAAGAAGATATGGTTGTAACAATAACTCATAAAGGGTTAATTAAAAGGACGCCGGTTTCCATCTACAGAGCTCAAAGGAGAGGGGGACGAGGAATAATTGCTTTAACAACCAAAGATGATGATTTTGTTGAAAATATGTTTGTCTCTAATACTCATAACTATATTTTGTTTTTTTCTAATAAAGGAAGGTGTTACTGGTTAAAAGTTTATGAAATACCAGAAGAATCAAGGCAATCAAGAGGCAGGGCAATAACAAATTTAATAAAATTATCAGAAGGAGAAAAAATTGCTGCTTATGCTTCTGTGGATAAATTCAGCGATGAACAGTATATAATAATGGTTACAGAAAAAGGACTTATTAAAAGAACAGGGTTATCTTTATTTTCAAAGCCAAGAAGTTCAGGCATAGTTGCAATAAAACTGAATAATGATGATACTCTGATTGATGTAAAAATAGTGGATAAAAAAGATGAAATTTTTCTTGCGACAAAAGAAGGAATGGCAATAAGATTTAGTGCAAATGAGATAAGAGAAATTGGAAGAACAGGAATGGGAGTGAGGGGAATCAAATTAAGCAAAGATGATAATGTGGTTGGTTGTGCAATATTAAAAGCTGGTGAAAAAGAATTAACACTTTTAACCGTAACAGAAAATGGTTTTGGAAAGAGAACCAAAGTTAGCGAATACAGGAAACAAAGCAGGGGCGGAAAAGGGCTTAAAAATATAAAAGTCACCCCCAAAATTGGCAAAATAATAGATATAAAACTAACCACGGATAAAGATGAGCTTATGTTAATAACAACGAAAGGCACTTTAATAAGAACAAAAATGACAGATATAAAAATTATAGGCAGGAATACCCAGGGAGTAAGGTTGATAAGATTAAAAGATGAAACAGAAAAAGTCAGCGCTGTTGCAAGGGTCGTGGAAGATGAAGAAGAATAAAAAATTTTTTAAGGAGTTGTAACTGATGAAAAAGTCAACAGTAATGATGAATATTTTTATAATAATAATTTTATCATTTGGAATCCCTGTCGGCTTACTTTACTATTATGATAATTTAAGGATTACCCAATTAAACAATATGCAATCAAAGATATTATGGGCTGAAAATCAAAAAGAGATAGGCGTTGTTAAAGAGCAGGTTGCAGAAAAGGTAAAAAATATAACTTCAAAAATATCCATGCTTTATGATGATAAAATTACAGCAAAATATTCAATAATTTTGCAGAATAGAATTATTAAGGATACAAGTTATTCACAGAAAGCAGGCAAAAAGAGCATATCTGATGAATTTTTAAAGCGCGTAAGAAGTTTTGATTCTGATATAGTTCTTCTTTTTACCAATGGAAGTCCTTTAATAGCAAATAAACCAGAATTAAACACTTTATCATTTAGCAGGAACAATAAATTTTTACAGACCCTACCTTCTAAAAAAATATCAAAAGAAATTAATTTTTCAGCAGGACAAGCAGAATTTTTTATTCCGGTTTTAGATAGCAAAGAAAGATTGGTATCTGTGCTATATGTTAAAGAAAATATCTCAAATATTGCAGAAAGTATAAGAAAAGAAACACAATCGGTTCATGGATACAATTTAATTTTTGATCTTGCTGGAAAAACAATGTTAAATACAGATAAAACAAAAGAAAATTCAGAAAATATTTTTATTTATCCAGATTTAAAAAGCATAATAACAGAAGAAGTAAAAGATGAAAACGTAAAAGAAGCAACTTATAATAATTTTAAAGGAATTTTAGGATATAAAAAAATTGAAAATATGGAATTTGTAGTTTGTGTTTTTACTCCTTATGTTGACTATGGATTTATGCGTAAAACAACCAAAAAATACGAGTCCGTATTTTTTGATAAAACATTTTTTGTTCCTGTTTATGTAATATTGCTTGCTGCCTTTTTAATTATTTTGTTATATGCAAATTCTGTAAGTAATTTGCCATTTTCACCTTTGCGTAAAATAATACGGGCTTTATCCCATATAGATGAAGAAGCGTTTGAAGAATTTTTACCAAAGATTAAAAAAGGTTTTTATAAAAAAATAATTGATTCAATTTTAATTTTACGCAGCAGGGTAAAAGCATCTGAAGAAAAAGCAGCCAAACTTTCTCAGATGGCAAAGGAATTAGAAGAAGAAATGGCAAGGGAGGCGGCAAAATCTGATACGGAAATTTCTCAAATGAGAGATGCTATAAAAATTATTGAAAATACAAAAGTCAGTTTAGAAGAAGAAAATATCAAATTGAAAAAAGAAATGGAAAAACAAAAGACAGAATTTGATAAAAAATTAGCCGATGAAAAAGCAATTTTAAATCAGAAAATTGTAGATTTAACTAGAGATCTTGAAAAATTTAAAAATGATTTAAAGAAAGCCCAGGAATCTACAATTCCGCTGGAAAAGGAAAATATGCGTATGGAAGCAATATTGATGATGAACACTGAATTAAAAGGTGTTCTATCTGTTATTAAAACATATATATCTTCTGTTTTGGGTGGTGAAGGAAAAATTACTGACGCTCAGCAGCAATTTTTAGGTGTTGTTATTAACAAATCAGCAAGATTAGAAAGATTAATAAATGATTTGACTGAACTTGCCAGGCTTGAAAAAGGAGAAATAAAACTTTTAAGGCAGCCGGTAGATATAAACACAATAATACAGGATGTTATTTTTGCAATACAACCGCAGGCAGATATAAAGAAAATAGAGTTAAAAATTAACTTTTCACCAACTTTAACAAATTGTCTTGGAGACCAGGGAAGGCTTTCAAATGTAATAACTCAACTTTTAAATCAAGCTTTAAAAGTATCTCCACGTGGAAGCAAAATCATAATTGAAACAAAAGAAGAAAAAGAAAAAATATTAATGAGATTTACCGATTTTGGGATGAGCATGCCGCAAACAAAAGCAAGCAGTTTATTTGTTAATTTCCACGGACCAGAATCATCAGCAGGACCGGAATTTGCAAATACGGGTTTGAGATTTCCTATTATAAAAGCAATTATAAATAATATGGGTGGTGATATCTGGGTTGAATCAGAGATAGGAAAAGGGAAAACTTTTGTTATTGCATTACTAAAAAGTTCAGAAAAAGGAACGGTTTTAAAAGAAACAGAAGCAAAAAAATCAGAGCCAAATAAACCGGAGACCACCCAGACGCCATTTACGGGTATTAAAATTCAAAGAAACATAATGCAGGATATTTCTAAACCTGAGGCAAAACAGGAAAAAGCAAAAGAAGAACCGATATCAGTAAATGATTTACTATCTTTTAAAGAAAGCGATGTCAAAACAAATGTTAATTTACCCGGAAAAGATGTTAATGTTCCACAGGATCTTTTAAAAAAAGATGAGAAAGCAAAAGAACCAAAATTACCGGATGAATTACCACCCTTGCCAGACCTTAATAATGGAAAAGGAATTCTTTAAAAATTTTAAAAAATGGAAACAAATAATGTTTATAACAAGGATACAAATTATTATCTTTTTTGTTTTTATATCTTTTTATTCCTACGCAGATACTGTAATTTCAGGTATAATTGATAAAAAAGAAAGTTTAACCCCTGCAAATTCTCCGTATATAATTTCAGGAAATGTTACAATAGAAAAAAATGGTATTGTGCTTGTAAATCCAGGGACGGTTATAAAATTTAAAAAAGACGGTAAAATAACAGTGAAGGGTATTTTTTATGTAAAAGGGAATATAAATAATCCTATTAGATTTTTACCAGAAGACGGGGAAAGTTTTTATGAAGGCATTAAATATGAAAGCAAATTTAAAAATATAATAGAATATTCAATTTTCATAAGGGGAACGATAGCCGTTGAAGGAAGTTCGGTTGAAATATCAAACAATTATATTTTGAACTCAACAGGGATAGAATTATTTCATTTTGCAAATGCAATTATAAAAGATAATTATTTTTTTAATAATACCTATGGCGTTTATATTGATGGAGAAAAAACGCAATATAGTATAATTAAAAATACTTTTAATAAAAACAGATTTGCTATATATATAAAAAAATCAGATACGGAATTAATAGCAAAAAATAATTTTTTTAATAACACAGTAAATATTACAAATTATGATATTAAAGATATTAAATGTTCAGAAAATTTCTGGGGGGTTGCAGATGAAAAAAGTATTTCAAGTTTTATTTTTGATAAAAAGAATAATCCAAAAGTTGGAAATGTCCGGTATGTTCCTTTTTATAAAGATAAATTAAACCTCCCTGACCCGCCGCCTGCTTTTATTTCTTTGGTTAAAGTTTATTTATCTTTAAAAAGACCTGATGAACAACCGGGAAGATTTGGTTTTTCTGCCGGTTTTTCGGGTTTTAAACCATTTACACCGGACACATTTAAAAATATGGCAGATTATGGAATAGGACTGGAAGCAGAATTTTTATTAAGTTTAACTCAAGCGTTTGTGCTCTCGGTTGAAGGAAAAATTTTGAGTTTAACGAACAAAGATAAAGTAGAATATGATTATAGTTATAATTCAACTTCTATTTTTTTAAATTGCTATGGTTATTTAGGATATCGGCCGAATGTTTTTTTTGTTCCTTATATAAAGATAGGGAATGGTGTTTCTCTTTTATCCGAACAATATAAATATGTTGCGGAAAAAACAAAAAAAATAAACGAAATTGATTATACTGTTTCAGGAGCTTTAGGATGTGAATTATATTTATTAAAATTTTTTTCAATAAGGATAGAACCAGCATATAATTATATAGTAAGCCCCGGAGGAAATATATCAAAACTGATAATTTCTGCAAAAGGAACTATTTATTTTAATAGCCCTTTTATTCTTAATAATTAACTATGGAACATATAAAAATTATTCTTGAAAATTATTTAAAAAAAAGACAAATTGGCAAATTCTTATCAAGCGAGAAAGAAAAAGGACGTGAAATTTTTAACGACTGGAATGAAATTATAGGAGAAAAATATAAAGAATTGACAAAACCATATAGAATATTAAATAATAAACTATTTATTTATGTTGAAAATAGTGTTATAATGTCTGAATTAATATATAAAAAAAGGAGAATCATTGAAAAAATTAATAAAAAATTTTCAATGGTAATAAAAGATTTAGTTTTTAAAATCAGACAATAATAATATAAAAGCGCAAAGGAGGAGATATGGCGCCAAAGGCAAAGAAAACAAAAAGAATAAAAGAAAAAAAAGTAAATAAAAAAGAAAATCTTTTACTTTTTGATGATAAAAAAAGCGAAGTTAAAGAACCAGAAACCGAATCAGAAGAATCTATCCCAAAAGATCCTTCATATACGGCTGATAAAATAACAGTTTTAGAAGGTTTAGAAGCTGTCCGAAAAAGGCCGGCGATGTATATAGGTAGCACGGGGATTGACGGGTTGCACCATCTTGTATATGAAGTTGTTGATAACTCTATAGACGAAGCAATGGCAGGATATTGCAGTGATATAAGTGTTATAATACATTCTGATAATAGTATCACTGTAAATGATAATGGCAGGGGAATACCGGTTGAAATTCATAAGCAAAAGAAAAAATCAGCACTTGAAGTCGTAATGACCACATTGCATGCTGGCGGAAAATTTGACCATAAGGCATATAAAGTATCAGGCGGGCTTCATGGAGTCGGCGTTTCTGTTGTTAATGCGCTTTCAGAATGGCTGGAGGTTGAAGTAAGAAGGGGAGGAAAAATTTATTATCAAAAATACGAAAGAGGCGTTCCGGAAGAAAATGTAAAAGTAATTGGAGAAGCAAAAAAAACCGGAACCAAAGTTGTATTTAAACCGGATAAAAAAATTTTTGAAGTTACCGAGTTCAATTTTGATATTTTATCAGCGAGGATGCGTGAGCTTGCTTTTTTAAATAAAGGGATAAGAATTAAAATAAGAGATGAAAGGGGAGATGAACCAAAAGAAGAAATTTATCAGTTTAATGGCGGATTAATTGAATTTGTAAAAAATATAAATAAAAATAAAAATGTTTTAAATAATAAACCTATTTATATAAGCGGAGAAAAAGATAATATTCAGGTTGAAGTTGGTATTCAGTATAATGACGGGTATTCTGATAATATGCTTTCTTTTGTTAATAATATTAAAACAGTTGAAGGCGGAACACATCTTTCCGGATTTAAAACAGCTTTAACAAAAGCAATAAGTTTTTATGCGCGAAAGAATAATTTAATAAAAGGATCAGATCTTGATATACAGGGAGATGATGCAAGGGAAGGACTTGTTGCCATAATAAGCGTTAAAGTTCCGGACCCGCAATTTGAAGGACAAACAAAAGCAAAATTAGGAAATTCAGAGGTTGAAGGGATAGTAAATTCTTTAGTATATGAAAAATTAATTTCCCATTTTGAAGAAAATCCAACAGAGGCAAAAAGAATAATAAACAAGGCAATTGATGCTGCCCAGGCGAGAGAAGCAGCCAAAAAAGCAAGGGATCTTGCAAGGAGAAAAAATGCCTTGGATACAGGAGGATTGCCAGGGAAATTAGCCGATTGTTCAGAAAGTGACCCGGCTTTATCAGAAATTTTTCTGGTAGAGGGCGACTCCGCAGGCGGCTCAGCAAAACAGGCAAGGGACAGAAGGTATCAGGCAATTTTACCACTTAAAGGTAAAATATTAAATGTTGAAAAAGCAAGAATTGATAAGGTATTAAGCAATGATGAAATAAAAACAATAATTACAGCAATAGGTGGTGGTATAGGCGTTGATAATTTTGATATTTCAAAAGTAAGATATCATAAAATAATAATAATGACAGATGCAGATGTTGATGGCGCTCATATAAGGACTTTGCTTTTAACTTTTCTTTTCAGACAGATGAGACCATTGATTGAAACTGGTTTTGTATATATTGCCCAGCCACCACTTTATAAAGTTAAAAAAGGGAAATTAGAAAAATATATAAAAGATGATAAAGAAATGAATAAATTTTTAATAGAAGAAGGTATAAAAAATTTTAAATTATATCAGATAACAAAAAAAGGAACATCTGGTAAAGAAATTTCAGAAAAGGCTATAAGAGAGTTATTAAATGATATAATTGATTTAGAGCAGTTGATAAGGAAAATAAAAAAATCCGGGATAAATATAAATAATTTTCTGACATCAAGGAAAAAATGGAAGAAAATTCCATTTTTTGAAATTAGTTACAAAAATAAAATTGAATATGCTTTTACAGAAAGCGAACTTGCCGAAATTTTAAGAAAACATTCTGTTAAAATTAAAAAGAAAAGCACTTTTGAAGAAATGATGGAAGTTTTATCCAAAGGTAAATCAGATATAAAAATAATAGATTTAAGAGAAATAACAGAATTAAAAGTTGTCGATAGCATGTTAAAAGAATTGGAAGCAGAAGATATTGATGTTGATGAACTTTTTGAAGAAGAAATAGAATTTTTAGAAAAAGGCGATAAAGGAGAAGATAAAAAAGAAAATTTAAAACCAATTTTCAAAATTAAGACAGATGATGACGAAAAATTAATTTTTTCTATGCGCGAGTTACTGGAAACAATTAAAGAAATAGGAAAACAGGGGTGTAATATTCAAAGATACAAAGGGCTTGGCGAGATGAATCCGCAGCAATTATGGGAGACAACCATGGATTCGCAGACAAGGACGCTTGTCCGGGTAAACATAGAAGATGCGGTAAAGGCAGATGAAATTTTTACAATTTTAATGGGTGATGAAGTTGAACCCAGAAAAAATTTTATTGAAAAACACGCATTAGAAGTTAAAAACCTTGATATATAATTATGCTTAATGAACAACAAAGAATAAAATTTTTAAAAGTTGTTTTTTTATTTAAAGAAATGTCAGAAAAAGGACTTCATATATTATCAGAACATACGAGAGAAAATCATTATAAAAAAGGAGATATAATTTTTAACGAAGGAGAAATCGGAAACAATTTACATATTATTGTATCCGGAAAAGTAAAAATTTTAAAGTTAGATAAAAAGGGAAAAGAAAAAAATCTTGCTATATTAAAGGAAAAAGATAGTTTTGGCGAAATGGCATTGCTTACAAAAGAGTTAAGGTCAGCAACAGTTCAGGCATTAACAGATGTTATTACATTAAGTATTGATGCTTATGAATTTGAAGATTTGATTAAAAAAGAACCATCCATTCCGCTGAATATAATAAAAACCCTTTCTGAACGACTGGCAAAATCAGACAGGCAGATAAAGAATCTTGCATTTGGCAATGCTGATGAAAGGATAGCAGGGGTTCTTTATGATATAATAGAAGATAATAAAGCAGAGATTTCCCATCAGGAACTTGCCAATTTAGCGGGCTTAACCAGAGAAACAGTAACAAGGGCACTTAACAGATTTAAAAGACAGGGAGTAATAGATATAAAAAGAAAAAAAATTATTATTAAAGATTTAGAAAAGATAAAAGAATTTGTTTTATAGGAAAAATCAAAATGACTTTTAAAGGCGCTATTTTTGACATAGATGGAGTTGTTATCGCAACAGAAAAACTTCATTATAAAGCATGGAAAAAAGTTTTTTTAGAATATGGAAAAAAATTTACATTTAATGAATTTAAAAATACAATAGATGGGATGCCGAGAGATAAAGGCGCGCGTTTTATTTTTCCTGATTTAAATGAAAAAGAGATAAATAAGATATGTGAAAAGAAACAATTTTATTTTAATCAAATATCAAAAACAGAAAAAGCACAAATTTATAATGATGCAGTTGATTTTTTAAAACAGTTAAAGGCAAAAAAAATAAAAACTGCAATAGCCACATCCAGTAAAAACGCTGTCCCTATTTTAAAGAAAACAGGACTTTTTCGGTATTTTGATGTGGATGCTGAAGGTGCTTTTTTAAAAAAAGGAAAGCCAGCTCCTGACATATTCTTAAAAGCAGCCGATAAACTTAAATTAAAACCTTTTGAGTGTGTGGTTTTTGAAGATTCATTAAATGGTATAATTGCAGCAAAAAGAGCTAAAATGAAATGTGTGGCTATTTTAAGAGATGGAAAAAAAATTAAAAACGCCGATATTATCATTAAAAAATTTAATAAAAAAACTTTTGAAAAAATAAATAAATTATTTATAAAAGGAAGAAAAAATTGAGAAAAATTAAAATTCCAACAACAGTTATTTTTATTTTTAGTTTAATTTTAGGCGTTATAATTTCTGCTGGCTATAATCCTTTATATGATTTCATTATAGCGATATTAAAGAAAAAGTTTAGTTTATATCCTTATGAAGAATTGGTTGCTTTAATAGTTTCAGGTTTTTTAATAGGTTTTGTGTTTTATTTTGTAATTGATTTTTTTATTTCATATTTTGCACATAAATTATTAAAATATCTAATTTCAGAATTAAGAAAAAGAGAAATTTTACCAACGAAATTTTCATTGAAAATTAAAACCGGAAAAATTTATGAAGATATAGCACATATTTTTGATTCTTTTTTGCATTTATTTTCTTCAGTAAAACAGGATAAGGATAAATTTTCAAAAACAATGCAGATTTATCTGGACCCTTCTTTAAAAGCAGAAATAGAAGGAAGGGGAATACATGAAATTTATATTGGTGGTAAAAAAAAGATTGCCACAATCTTTTTTTCTGATTTAAGAGGTTTTACAGCGCTAACAGAAAAACACGGTGCAGAAGATATTATTGAAATTTTAAATGATTATTTTGAAATGGCAACAAAAATAATAGATAAAAATAGAGGAAGGGTAAACAAGTATATAGGAGATGCAATTTTAGCCATCTTTGAAGAAGCACCCAAATATGCTGATTATATAGATTGCGATAAAGCAATAATAGCAGCTCTTGATATACAGACAAATTTTAAATTTTTACAAAAAAAATGGCAGGAAAAAATTGATCCAACCTTATCCATTGGACTCGGTATAGGGCTTGCAAGGGGAGAAGTAATCTTAGGTAATATTGGTTCGCAGGAAAGAATGGAATATACTGTAATTGGAGATACAGTAAATATTGCAAGCAGGTTATGCGATATTGCAAAGGATGGACAGGTAATAATTACAGAAGATATATATCACATTGTAGAAAGTTTTATTGTTATAGATATCCTGCAGCCAATCCAGATAAAAGGTAAAACAGGTCTTCATAATATATATTCTGTTACCACAAGAAAAATGATAGT
>FWPV01004180.1_pt1 | contig 14515 bp, 14 predicted proteins | sample 2228371 | NCBI WGS metagenome assembly FWPV01 (sample SAMEA103939776, study PRJEB20133) | metagenome
CCTTCAAATGCCCATTCAAACCCCTGAAATTACCCTCTCCTCTCCTTCTCCTTTTACCCACCTCGCTATTTCCCTCACCTCCTCCTCTACCCCTCTCCGACTCACCCCCATATTAGCTGCCGGCTCTAAATGAGATTGCTTCGTCGCTTCGCTCCTCGCAATGACGGTTCTATCCTTTTGTCATTGCGAGCCCCGAAGGGGCGTGGCAATCTCCTTGGCAGAGAGAAAATGAGATTGCTTCGGCTTCTGACGAAGCCTCGCAATGACGAAAAGCGGTTGGTGTTTGACAAAGTTGAGTCTTAAGTTATTTTTTTAAAATGCGCATCGTCCAACGCTGTTCCAAGAAGAGGAGATTGCTTCGGGCTTGCGCCCTCGCAATGACGAAAAAGGGTCGCAATGACGAAAAAAAGAAAAACCTCGCAATTTTGTTCATCTTTTTTGCTGGTTGTGCCTATTTTAATACCTTTTATAACGCCCAAGTCCTGTTTAGAGAAGGAATAAAATTAAAGGAGCAAGGTCAGGCGGGCACGGCGAAGATGAAGTTTGAAAAGGTGATTGAGAAGTCAGCGCTGGTAATCTCCCGCTGGCCTAAATCTCAATGGGTTGACGACGCCCTGTTCCTGATTGGGAGAAGTTATTATGAAAAAGGCGACTTCAAACGGGCAGCCACCGCCTTTGAACAGTTAACCCTAATCTACCCAAAATCAAAGTTTGTTCCCCAAGCCACCCTTTACCAGGCGCTGGCTCTCTTTAAAGATGGTCAAGTTGGTTCTGCCCGTCTAATCTTGGAGGAATTAAAAGCCCGCTATCCCCGGCTGCGTGAGGCGGCGGAGTATTATCTGGCACTACTGGCAATTGAACGGGATGAAGATGAGCGCGGTATAAACGCCCTTTTATCCTTCATTCAGCAATACCCCCGCTCCCCTTATGTGAAATCCGCTATAAGATATTTAATTGACGGCTATTCCCAAAAAGGGGATTACGAAAAGGCGGAGTTCTGGGCGAAACGCTATTGTTCAATTGAGCCTGACCCCCGTCGCCGTGCCGAGCTCCAGCTGAAAATTGCCCAGTTACTTTTAAGACAGAACAAGTTTGCCGAGGCGGTAGCGGTCGCGCAGGCGGTTTTCGGCAAATACTCAGAGATTGACGAGGAGCTGAACTTGGTATTGGGCAAAGCCTACATAGAAATGGGAAAACCAACCGAGGCGTTGGCGGCATTTCAGCAAGTTCGCTCAGCATCAGCTCGGGGCGCTGAGGCGGCATTTCTTATTGGTAAATTTTACGAAAAAAGCAAAGACTTTGTTCGGGCTAAGGCATATTACGATACCGCCCGAAACCGCCGGGTAGAGTGTGAATACGGAATTTATGCGATTAAACGCTTGGGACTTCTGGAAGCGCTGATTGGGGATACCCTAAAAAAACGCACCCCGGCAGAAAGTCTCTTTTTATTTGCCGAAATCCATAACTTAAACTTAGGTGAATATGACACGGCGTTAGTTCTCTACCAGCGGGTGTATGACTCATTCCCACAAACTGAATGGGCACCGAAGGCACTCTTTGCCCAAGCCTGGATTTACCACTGGATAAAAAAAGAGTCGCTCAACTCCGCGGAAATTATGAAAAAGATTATTGCGGAATACCCCAACAGTGTCTATGCGACCGAATCAAAAAAAAGGTTAGGCATAAAATGACCGATGTTTTAGAAACATGGGCAAAAATTAAGAAGGTTTCTTGGCTCGCGCCCAAGACCGTTTCGGTTGAGCTCTTTGAACCCCAGCTGGCGAAGAAAGTTCAGCCCGGTCAGTTCTTCGGAGTAAAAATCCCTAATAGTGGGGAACTACTCCTGCGCCGGCCGATTTCGGTCGCGGATGTAAAAAAACACCTCTTTCGGTTGATTTTTAAGGTCGTGGGTAAAGGGACGACCATTTTAAGTAAAGCAAAATCTAACGATGAGTGGAGCCTATTAGGTCCATTAGGAAAACCGGCATTCCTCCCGGATAACCGGGAGGTTTTTCTTGTTGGCGGCGGTGTCGGTGCGGCGCCGCTGCTTTTTCTGTGCCGACGTCTCGTCCAGAGAAATCGGGTCAAGGTAGTTTTAGGGGCAAGGACAAAAAGGGGGTTAATTCTCAAAGAGGAGTTTGAGGAGCTCGGGGTAAAAGTTCATGTTACCACCGAAGATGGCTCTATTGGAGAAAGAGGGGTGGTTACGACATTGACCGAGCGGCTGGTCCGGACAGCCGGTGGGAGTGAAGCGGGGGGGCGAGGTCCGGTAGTTTTTGCCTGCGGTCCTAAAGAGATGCTTAAAGATTTGAATTGCCGATTGAAAAAGGTTGAAGTATGGGGGTTCTTTGAAGAACGGCTGGGTTGTGGTTTAGGTATCTGTTATGGTTGTGCGTTACCAAAGAAAAACGGTGGCTACATCCGGTTATGCCGGGAAGGTCCGGTCCTGCCGCTAAGAGAAGTTCTCCTATGAAGAAGTGGCAAATTGGTAATGTTATTTTCCCTAATCCGGTCCTTACCGCATCGGGGACATTCGGGTTCGGCTACGAGTTCCTCCAGATTGCCAACCGATTGGGCGGTGTTGTCACCAAAGCGGTTACCCTCAAACCCAGAAACGGCAATCCACCGCCAAGAATCGCTGAAGTTACCGGCGGAATCGTGAATTCGGTCGGCTTGGAAAACCCGGGACTGGAAGAGTTCAAAATGAATATTCTGCCCCGGCTAAGAAAACTTAAATCCCCACTAATCGTTAATCTCGCTGGCTCTACGGTAGCGGAGTTCTGTCAGCTGGTTGAAGAAATAGACGAAGAAATGGTTTCCGCCTTTGAGTTGAACCTCTCCTGCCCCAATGTCCAAGAAGGTGGTGTCTTTTTCGGGCAGAAGCCAAATTCGGTGGAAAAAGTAACTGCGCTGGTTAAAAAAAGAACCCAAAAACCGGTGATTGTAAAACTTACCGCCAACTTTGTTGACCCACTGGTTACCGCCCGGGCGGCAGAAAACGGCGGTGCGGATGGGGTAACCCTGATTAATACCCTTTTCGCGCTGGTCTTAGACCAAGAGGGGAAGCCTTTTTTGGGTGGAGGAACCGGGGGGCTTTCCGGTCCGGCGATAAAGCCTTTTGCCCTATTCTGTGTTGACCGGGTCGCAAGCAAGTTGAAAATCCCGGTCATCGGCTGTGGCGGAATAACTACCGGCAGGGATGCGTTTGAGTTTCTCTCTGTTGGTGCCACCTTAGTTCAGGTTGGCACCGCCAACCTCACCACCCCTTACGCCCCATTAAAAGTCTGGCAGGAGTTGAAACCTCTCCTTAGGAGAAAAAAATGACTAAACTCATCCTCGCCCTGAATGTTGAGAGTCCACAACGGGCAAAGGAACTTCTCAGGACAATCGGCAATCGGGTTGACCTATATAAAATCGGCATTGACTTATGGAGTTATGAAGGACCTCAACTGGTAAGGGAGTTTGTCTCCCTAGGCGCCGAGGTATTCTTAGATTTAAAGCTCGCCGATATCCCCTCAGTAGTAGCCAAGGCGGTCAGTGCAATAACCGAGCTCAAGGTCAAAATGTTGACGGTCCATACTATGGGCGGTGCGGAGATGCTCCTTGCCGCAACCAAGAGCGCAAAAAATCGGTCCCGGGAAATCGGTTCAGAACCACCTTTAATCTTGGGTGTTACCGTGCTCACCAGCATTGACCGAGCCGGACTTTTTCAAATTACCGGTTGCCCCCAGGAGATAGAAAACCGGGTAATTGCGCTGGCTGAACTGGCGCAAAGCATGGGTTGTGATGGGGTTATTGCCTCACCCCACGAGATAAAAATTATCAAAAAACGGTGCGGTCCGAAGTTCATCGTGGTCACCCCCGGAATCAGGCTGGGGGCGGAAGGGGTTGACGACCAGGCACGTTTTCTTACGCCGAGAGAGGCTGCCGAGAGCGGTGCGGACTACATCGTGGTTGGCAGACCCATCTATGCCGCTAAAGAGCCGTTAAAGGTGATTGAGGAAATAAGGTCTCAGATAGCCATACCCAAAAATTGTGAATTATGATGGAGGTGATTTGTGGAACAAAATATCAGCCAACTCCTTAGCCAAATAGGTGTCCTCAGAAAAGGGCACTTCCTTTTGACCTCCGGAATGCACTCCGACCGCTACTTTGAGAAATTTAGAATACTTGAGCGACCCGAGATTTGCCAAACATTTGCCCAGATACTGTCCAATCACTTTCGAAAAATAGGCATTACCGCAGTATGCGGACCGACCACCGGCGGTATTGTTGTCGCTTACGAAGTCGCCCGGCAGTTAGGCTGTCGGTGGATAATGGCGGAAAAAACTGAGACCGGCAGAAAGGTCGCCCGGGGGTTTTTGCTGAACAAAGACGACCGCGTGTTAATAGTTGACGATGTTTTAACCACCGGCGGCTCAATTCAGGAGACACTGAGGGCAATTGAACCAACCGGCGCTCAGGTGGTAGGGGTTGGAGTATTTATTGATCGTAGCGCCGGAATAAAGTTTCCGGTTCCCTTTTATAGCGTCCATCGGGAAGAAATTCAGAACTTTAACCCAGAAAATTGCCCGCTGTGTCGTGAGGGGGTCCCGCTGGAGGTGCCGGGAAGAGGCGCCGGGAAAACTGCCCCGTCTAACTTGACATAAAGATAGCGATTGTTAAATTATTTGAAAGTTCCGCTTTTGGATTGAAAAGTGAAAAATAAAAAGGAGGAAAAACTATGAAAGTAACGATAAAAGGCACAATTCTAATAATTGGAATTGTGACTCTCTTCGCCCTGATGGGCTGTCCGAAGAAGTGCGTAAAACCGGTTAAAGAGGAGCCGATTCTGGTTGAGGAGCCGGTTGAAGAGGAGGTGACCGAAGAGGCGGAATTAACGAAGAAGGTTGAATTAATTCTTGAGAACATCTACTTTGACTTTGACAAAGCTGACATCCGTCCTGGTGATGCGGAAATCCTCCAGAAAAATGCCGAGCAGTTGCAAAATGCGATTAACGCCGGTCAGGGGGTAACGGTTACGATTGAGGGGCATTGCTGTCCGATTGGTACCGCGGAATACAATATGGCTTTGGGACAGCGTCGCGCCGAATCGGCAAAGGCTTATCTGGTGAAATTGGGGATTGATGCTGGGATTCTGAATACTATCAGTTATGGGGAAGAAAAATTGGTAACAACCGACTCCCTTCAGTATCACCGGAACCGGCGGTGCGAGTTTAAGACAACTGTAAAATAACCGACCAAATGAGACGCCGTTCCGAGCGGAGCGAGGGAACTTCGCCGATGAGATTGCTTCGGGCTTGCGCCCTCGCAATGACGAGAAAAGAAAAACCTCGGAATGACAAAAAAGGGCGCGGAGGCTCGGATGAGTAAGGAGGGAGGAGAGGGGAAGCGGGTAAGAAGCCACTCTCTTCTCCCTCCCCTTTTTTTCTCCATTTCTTTGTTGTGTCTAACAATGACCACGGTGGGACGTAGTGTCTACCGAGAGTATGTCCGGCGCGGGGAGTTGTTAGATACCATCGCTCTCCGAGTGCAGCGGGTGGAAAAGGAGCAAAAGGCACAAAAAGAATTTTTGAACCGGTTGCGTGCGGATTGTATCACCGGGATAGAAAAGGTGGAGAGTCAGGTTCAGGAGTTGGATGACGAATTAGTTGACCTGGGTGAGCGGGTGGACCGAATCGGCAGAAGGGTGGGTGCTTGGCGCGGGGAGTTGGGTCCGGAACCAACCGCGCCGGCGGAAACCGCGGTGTTTAAACCCGATACTTTAATCTCGGGGATTGATGCTGACCGTCTTTATAATACCGCTTATCTTGACTTTACCCGAGGTGAGTATCAGGTAGCCCTTACTGGCTTTCGGCGATTCCTGAAGTTGTTCCCGTCAAGTGAAATGGCGGATAATGCCCAATATTGGATTGGGGAGTGTTTCTATTCTCTTAATCAACTTGATAGCGCGGAAATGGAGTTTAAAAGGGTAATTATCGAGTATCCAGAAGGGAATAAGGTTCCTGACGCGATCTACAAATTGGGCGTGTTATACGAAATGCAGGGGAAGAGTAATGCGGCGCGGCGGCAGTTTAAGGAGGTAATAGAGAAGTACCCGAAGAGTCCGGCAGCAAAACTGGCTGAGGAGCGGCTAAAGTGAAGCGTGATGTATTAACTATGCCCGGAAGGAGCGGGGCAATCCCTCGGCAGGAGAGAAAACGAGATTGCTTCGTCGCTTCGCTCCTCCCAATGACGGTTCTTTCCTTTTGTCATTGCCCGGAGTGGGGGCGCTCCACGCATCGGCAGGAGAGAAAATGAGATTGCTTCGGTTTCTAACGAAACCTCGCAATGACTCTCCTTCCTTTTGTCATTCCGAGCCTCCGAAGGAGGCGAAGGAATCTCACTGGGCGGTTGAGCAGAATGGGATTGCTTCGGGCTTGCGCCCTCGCAATGACGAGAAAAGAGAAAAGGGTTGCAATGACGAGAAAAGAGAAATCTCTAACGCATTCCGCATTACGGGGCGATAGGATGCTCCCACCTCAAACCGGATTTTTAACCCCTTTCCTTTCGGCCGGTCCGTTCGCCTTAGTAATTATTGTAATTCTATTTATAATGTCGGTTGTCAGTTGGGCGCTCTTTTTCGCCAAGGTCAGTCAGTTCCGTAAAGCCCGTTCTCAGACCAGAAAGTTTCTGGAACTTTTCGGGCATCGGCAAAAGCCTGAGGAGTTGCTGGAGATTGCCCGGATTTTCCCCGCCTCACCGCTTGCCGGTCTTTTAATTGCGGCGGTAAAAGAGTGGCACTCGCTAAGAGCGGAGTGCGGTAATGAAATTTTGTCCCAACTTGTTCCCAATGTGACTGAGGCGATGGAAAGAGCCGGCTCAAAGGCGATTGACCGCCTGGAAAGTTCCCTCTCTTTTCTCGCAATTACCACCATGGTAGCGCCTTTTTTAGGGCTCTTAGGCACGGTGCAAGGGGTATTGAGGACATTTCTGTCTTTGCGCGGCGCCCAGTTGCCAACTTTGCAACTAATTGCACCGGGGATTTCGGACGCCCTAGTTACAACCGTAATGGGGCTGTTAGTTGCGATTCCGGCGGCGCTTTTCTATAACTATTTCGTTAACCAGGTGCGTAACATCCAGTCGGAAATTGAACGGTTCACATCAGAGCTGACCGGTCGCTTTCGCCGAGAGTTGATTGCCGCTCAAAGGGAAGCGTGAAAGATGAGGCGCGAAAGAAGGCTTAAGTTTCTTGCCGAGATGAATATCACCTCCCTTGCCGATATCAGCTTTACCCTGATGATAATTTTTCTCATTGCCGGAGTTTCTACCGCACTCAGTAGACAGCAGGGGATAGAATTAGAACTGCCGCGCACCACCCGTCCTGAGCCCCAACCTCGTGCCGGGCTGGTAATCTCAATCAAGGCTGATGGTGAAATTTTTATCGGCACAAAAGCGGTCTCAAAGGAAGGGTTTGCTCATGTCTTAGCGGATGTGCTCGCCCGCGGTGAATACGACCGCGTCGATCTCCATGCGGACCGGCGGGTTGACTACGGCACCGTAATTGAGATATTGGGCTTGATTAAAGAACAGGGGATTACTAACATCGGACTGACCGCCCTGCCCAAGTAACTCAAAGGTGAAAAAGGAATTATTTGTCTCGTTTGCCGGGCATATTACGCTACTTATAGTTGCCGGGTTTTTAACCACCAGGCAAAAACCGAAGGAGTTTACCCGTCCGGCGGTGATTACCGTGCAAATCTTAAAAGGTGGTGCCCCAGAAGAAGAGAAACCTTCTCGCCACCCCCGGTTAATTGAACCCGCCCCAAAAGTTAGGAAACCGCAAAAAGTACCACCCCAACCGAAGCCGAAAACAGGAGAAAAGGGAGCAGACGCAATTGTCCGCCGCCCCGGCCTGGGGGCAAAGGTAGAAGGGTTTCAAGCCTTAGGTTACAATTATTATCTCCAGCAGATGTTAGAGAGAATCGGTGAAAACTGGGCAGAATCTTATCTGGGTGCCCCAGACAGGTTACGGGCGACCGTGCAATTTGTAGTTGAGCGCGATGGGCGGCTTACCGAGGTAAAACTGGAAAAAAGTTCCGGGGATGTCCTTTATGATGAGAGTTGTGTCCGGGCGGTGATAATTACCCGGAAGCTGCCGCCCTTACCGGAAGAGTTCACCGCCCCGCGGCTCAAAATTCACCTTGAGTTTGAACGATAAACTTGAACCCTTTCCGGTAACTGATATAGTCTAAATTTAAGGAGGAAAAATGATTTTAATAATTGTTATTGCAATAATTGCGTTGGTGTTGATTTTATTCATTGGCAGCTACAATTTCTTGGTGCGGAGTCGCAACCGCGTTCAAAACGGCTGGCACCAGATTGATGTCCAATTAAAACGGCGGCTTGACCTAATTCCCAACCTTGTGGAGACGGTCAAGGGTTATGCGGCACATGAACGCGCCCTCTTTGAGAAAATTGCCGAAGCCCGGGCATTGGCGATTGGTGCCAGGGGACCAAGAGAATCGGCACAGGCTAACAATCAATTGACCGAAACCCTGAAGACCCTTTTTGCGGTTGCCGAGAACTACCCGGACCTGAAGGCAAATCAGAACTTCCTCCAACTCCAGGAAGAGCTCGCCCATACCGAAAACAAAATCTCCTTTGCCCGCCAGTTTTATAACGATGTCGTGCTGGAGTACAACAACCGGGTTCAGATGTTTCCTTCCAATATTGTTGCCGCGATTTTCAACTTCAAGCCGGCTGAGTTTTATCGTGTGCCGGAGGCGGAAAGGGAGGTGCCGAAAGTCCAGTTTTAGCTTCGGACAATGCCCGAACGAGCTAACCTCTATCAGTTAATTGACCGTAACCGCTGGGCAACCGCATTATTCATTATCCTCTTTTCCTTAATTCTGGCTCTGGTCGGATATACGCTTGGCTATCTCCTCCACTGGGGCATTGAAGCCTACATTCTTTTCGGCTTATTCATCATTATCTACAACCTCATCTTATACTACAATTCTGACAAGCTGGCATTAGCCATCAACCGGGCACGCCCCGCCTCATTATTAGAGTTTCGCCAGTTGCACAATGTGGTAGAAGAGGTGGCGTTAGCTGCCGGCATTCCCAAACCTAAGGTCTATGTTGTTGAGGACGACGCCCCCAATGCCTTTGCGACCGGCAGAAACCCTAAGAATGCCAGTGTTGCGGTTACCCGCGGTCTCCTTGAGATGATGAACCGGGAGGAACTGCAAGGGGTAATCGCCCATGAGATTGCTCACATCCGCAATTATGACATCCTTTTAATGACAGTGGTCGCCATCCTGGGTGGGCTCTTAATCCTTTTCCGGGATATCCTCCTCCGCTGGGGTTTCTTTGCCGGTGGGAGGCGACGCGACTCCCGTTCTCGGGGCGGCGGGCAAATCGGCATCATCTTTCTCCTCTTAGGGGTTATCCTGGCAATCCTGGCACCGCTCTTAGTTGCGCTCATCCGCGCCGCGGTCTCCAGGCAGCGGGAGTATCTTGCCGACGCCGATGGCGCCTATATTGTCAGAAACCCGGCGGGATTAGCGAAGGCTCTCCGGAAAATTGGTAACTACCCAAGAAAAGTTCGGACCGCCTCTGATGCCACCGCCCATATGTGGACCGCCAGCCCTTTTGGCAAAGATAAAAGAGATGTCGCCAGCCTTTTTGCCTCCCATCCACCCTTAATCGAGCGAATCAGAAGGTTAGAAAGTTTGAGCCTTCCGGGAGCAGGGGTTGAGGGTGACCGGGGTTAAAGGATGGATGGGTTAGGCATTCGGGCTGAAGGCAAGACGCCTACCAGCTTCATCCCTTCACTCCCAACGAGCGCTCGCAGAGCTTCAAGTAGTCCGGAACAGACCTCAACCCGGTAGTTCTTCAAAACCACCCTTCTTTTCTCGCCGGAAGCGCAAGCAATCTTAAAAACCACCGGCACGAGACCGGGGAACTGTTCCAACACCTTCTTAAGTTTCATAAGCGCCAGCTCGTCTTTTATTGTCTCCTCTGGCGCTTCCAGAACGATGGTTTTGATGAAGCTCCGGGCGCGGTCAAAATCATAAACCATTTCTGCCCAAATTTGGGGTAGCCCAAACTTCTCTTCGCCGCTTAGGACTGATTCCATCCGCCCGACTCTTGGTTTCACCCGCCCCTGAACGATTACTAACTTTTCTGGCGCCAGGAGCGAGCGACACTGCTCTAAAAGGGGGCTAAACACCATCACTTCCACTGCGGCGGAAAAGTCCTCCAAAGTAATTATCAGATAGTCACGATTGCGCCGGTCCTTGCGCATCCGGCGCTTGGTGATGATACCGCCGATTGCGACCGCGGTTCCTTCCGGGCTATCTTTAAGGGTAGCAACCGGAATCAATTTGAGCCCCTCATACTCCGCCCGATACCTTTCTAAGGGGTGGGAGGAGAAATAAAACCCCAGCGCCTCCTTTTCAAAATTGAGCGTCGCCAGCGGGTCGCTCGGCAGTGTGGTCTCTTCCCCGGAATTGGCGGCAACTTGTTCTTCAACCGTCCGAGTCCGGTTAAGTGAGTTGTCAAAGAGAATAAGCTGCTTCTCTTGATAGAGCCGCTTTTCTGCCGATGACTTTGTCGGAGCTGTCTCTAATTCGGAAAGTAGCGCCCGCCGGTCCGGGTTAAAGAGGTCAAATGCGCCCGCCTTGATTAACGACTCCACCGCCTTACGGTTGACCTTACCCCGAGTGCGCCGGAGGAAATCAAGGAAACTTGTGTACTCGCCCTGCTCTCTTCTCTCGGCGACAATTGCCGCGGCCGCGCCCTGCCCAACATTCTTAATTCCACCAAGACCAAAGCGGACCGCGCCATTCTCAATTGCAAACCCCACCTCACTCCGATTTATATCAGGTCCTAAAACCTCAATCCCCATTCGCCGTGCCTCTTGGACAAACTTTGCCAATTTGTCCGAATCGCCCAATTCGCTGGTGAGTGAGGCGGCAATGAACTCAACCGGGAAATTTGCCTTAAGATAGGCGGTAATATAGGAAAGATAGGCGTAACCCGCCGCATGAGATTTGTTGAACCCGTATCCGGCGAACTTTGATAGCGTCTCAAAGATTTTTTCCGCCTTTTCCTGCGGGATTCGGGCATGCTTCATACACCCACTAACAAAATTCTCCCTTTGCGCGGCCATCTCCGCCGGTTTTTTCTTCCCCATCGCCCGGCGGAGAATGTCCGCCTGCCCCAAGGTGTAGCCGGCAAGCACCTGGGCCGCCTGCATCACCTGCTCCTGATAAATCATAATCCCATAAGTTTCCGCAAAAAATGGCGCTAACAGTTTATGCTCATACTCTACCGGTTCCACCCCCTGCTTGCGCGCGACATAATGGGCGATTAGTTCCATCGGACCAGGGCGATAAAGGGCGATCAGGGCGATGATATGCTCCAACTTTTCTGGCTTGATTTGAATACACACATCCCGCATTCCGGCGCTCTCCAATTGAAACACCCCAACCGTCTCGCCCCTTTGCAATAATTCAAAGGTGCGCCGGTCATTAAAGTCCAACGTTGCCAAATTGATACTCTTCCCCTCTCCCCGAATGAGTTTTACCGCCTCGTCAATTACGGTCAAAGTCCGCAATCCCAATACATCCACCTTTAAAAGCCCAATCGCCTCCAACGAGTACATATCATACTGGGTGCAGGTTTCGCCGCCCGGCGGTTTATAAAGGGGCACAAACTCCAAGAGCGGACGGGGGGTGATAACTACCGCCGAGGCGTGCACCGATGCGTGCCGAGAAAGCCCCTCTAACTTGGTAGCAATTTCATAAAGCTCCTGATATTCAGGTTTTGCCCGAATGAGCGCCCCCAACTCGGTAACCTCATTAATCGCCTCCTTGAGCTCCTTACCGAAGGGAATCATTTTGGCAATCAGGTCAACCTCGGCAATCGGCACATCCAGCACTCGCCCGACATCCCGAATCGCTGCCCTTGCCTGCATCGTCCCGAAAGTAATAATTTGGGCAACCGAATCCTCGCCATACCGCTTCCGGATGTAATCAATCACCTCCTGTCTTCGGGAGTCGGCAAAATCAATGTCAATATCCGGGAGGGTGATTCTTTCCAATGAAAGGAACCGCTCAAAAAGCAGACCATACCGCAGCGGGTCAATCTCGGTAATCCCCAAACAGTAAAGCACCAGGGAGCCGGCCGCTGAACCCCGTCCCGGTCCAACCGGGATTCCCTGCGCCTTAGCAAACTCAATAATATCTCGGACAATTAGGAAATACCCGGCAAACCCCATTCTGCGGATTGTCTCCAGCTCATAGTTGAGCCGTTCCTCCAGCGCCGGCGTTACTCGATGATACCTTTTTTTCAGCCCGATTTGGGCAAGATGGACAAGGTAAGCAAACTCATTTTCAAAACCAACTGGTGGCGAGAAGGCGGGCAAGTGAAAGTGGCGCCCATCCAAATTCAAAAGGAGATTACACCGATCAGCAATTTCCTGGGTCCGGTTAACCGCCTCGGGCAAATCTCTAAAAACCTCCCGCATCTCCTCGGCGCTCCGAAAGTAAAAACCCGGTCCACTCAAACGCATCCGGTCCGCATCCCTCAACCTCTTTCCGGTTTGAATGCAAACTAAGACATCCTGAACTCGGGCGTCTTCGGGCTTGAGATAATGAATGTCATTGGTGGCGACAATCGGGATGTCAAGGGTACGGGAGAGCTCCACCACCCCAGGCAGGATTTTCTCCTGTTCGGGCAGACCGGTTCGCATCACCTCTAAGTAAAAATTCTTCGGACCGAAAATCTCCTGATATTCTGCTGCCGAACTCATTGCCCGTTCAAAATCTCCCCGTGAGAGATAAAAGTTCACCTCGCCCTTCAAACAGCCGGAAAGCCCGATTAGCCCGGCCCGGTATTCCCTTAAAAGTTCCTTGTCAATTCGGGGCTTATAATAAAACCCCTCCAGATACCCCAATGAAATCAGTTTAATTAGATTGTAGTAACCGCGCTCATTCTGACACAAAACGGTCAGGTGAAAACTCGCCTCCGGTATGTCGCTCCGAACCTCCTTCTCCTTCCGGCTTCCCGGGGCAACATAAACCTCGGCGCCGATGATTGGCTTTACTCCAGCCTTCTGCGCCGCCTGATAAAACTTAATCGCCCCAAACATATTGCCGTGGTCAGTAAGGGCAAGGGCGCTCATCCGATTCGCAACCGCCGCTTGCACCAGCGCCTCAACCCGCGCCGCGCCATCTAAGAGGCTGAACTCTGAATGAGTGTGGAGATGAACGAAAGAGATTTTCTCTTGGGGCATAGATTTTTTATACATTGATTTCCTCTCCCTGTCAAACACCTCCCGGGCGTAAAAAGTTCGCCCTTCTTGGCTAAAAACCAAAAATCAACCCCTGCACAAATAGGTGCAGACAATACTAAACACTTAGAACCCCATTTGAAAGTAAGAGATAAGGGTTTTATTTAATTTGGTTAAAAGGGAAATCAGAATTTTAACTTCAAAATTCCTGAAGTAGTCCTTCTAAAAATGCCAATCAAAACCCCCGTCATTCCAGAGCTTCTCACCCGCGTGGTAAGACCCCCCGAAAGGGTGGACTCCACACTCCCGGCAACAACGGACAATCTCCATTAACCTTCAGTTTTTCCGATAGTTAACTTCTTCTCCCTCCGTCATTGCGACCTTTTTTCGTCATTGCGAGGGCGTAAGCCCGAAGCAATCTCATTCTGCCCTTCCACCTAATGAGATTGCCACGTCCCTTCGGGGCTCGCAATGACAAAAAGGGGGAAGGAGGCTCAGAATGACAAAAGGGGGGTCAGTGCAAATTGGCGATACTGCACTTGCCATTAAAGTGAAAATAGTATAAACTTGGAGTGCAAAAATAATAAAAAGGAGGAAGTATGAAAAAACTATTAACTGTATCTCTCCTCCTGAGTGCCGTTCTCTGGGCACAGGATTCGCTCAACTGCCGGCTTGTTGGCGCCTATGACACACCCGGCTGGGCTTATGGTGTAGCAGTCTCTGGCAGTTACGCCTATGTGGCAGACGGGACTGATGGTTTGCGGGTAATAGATGTCTCAAACCCGCAAGACCCAACCGAGGTCGGCTATTATAACACACCGGGCGTGGCTTTTGGTGTAGTGGTCTCTGGCAACTACGCCTATGTGGCAGATGGGACTGCTGGTTTGCGGGTAATAGATGTCTCAAACCCGCAAGACCCAACCGAGGTTGGCTTCTATGACACACCCGGCCGGTCTTATGGTGTAACAGTCTCCGGCAACTACGCCTATGTGGCAGACGTGGAAGGAGGTTTGCGGATAATAAATGTTTCAAATCCCCAAAACCCAGCCGAGGTCGGCTATTATGAGATACCCGACTGGGCTTTTGGTGTAGCGGTCTCTGGCAACTCCGCCTATGTGGCAGCCTATAGGGCTGGTCTGCGGGTAATAGATGTCTCAAACCCGCAAGACCCGGATGAGGTCGGCTATTATGACACACCCGACTATGCTTATGATGTAGCGGTCTCAGGCAACT
>FWPV01011056.1_pt1 | contig 14513 bp, 10 predicted proteins | sample 2228371 | NCBI WGS metagenome assembly FWPV01 (sample SAMEA103939776, study PRJEB20133) | metagenome
CTCCTCGGGCTCGGCCGCCGCGGTCGCCGCCGGCCACGTGCCCTTGGCGATCGGCTCGCAGACCAACGGCTCGGTGATCCGCCCGGCCGCCTTCTGCGGCGTGATCGGCTTCAAACCGAGCTTCGGCCTGTTGCCCCGCACCGGCATGCTCGAGCAGTCGCCGACCCTCGACCATGTGGGGGTGTTCGCCCGCGACCTCGGCGATGCGGCGCTGCTCGCCGAGGTGCTGGTCGACTTCGACGAGCGGGATCCGGCCACCCGCCCGCGGGCGCGCCCGGCGCTCGCAGCGGCCGCCGACAGCCCGATGCACCCGGTACCGCGCCTGGCCCTGGTGCGGGGGCCGGTGGGCGCCCGCGCCGAGCCTACGACCCTGGAGGCGTTCGCCGAGCTGAAGGGGGCGCTGGGCGAGCGCTGCATCGAGCTCGAACTGCCCGAAGCGTTCGACGAGGCCTTGGCGGTGCACCGGCGGATCTGGACCGCCGAGCTGGCCTTCCGCTTCGGCGGTCTCGTGGCCCGGGCGGGCGAGCTCGTGAGCCCGCAGTTCCGGGCGCTGGTCGAGGAGGGCCTCGCTCTCTCGGCGGTCGACTACCAACGGGCGCTGGCGCAGCGCGAGGCGATGGGTGCCGCGCTCGAAGCGCTGTTCCACGAGATCGACGCGTTCGTGACTCCGGCGGCCCCGGGCGAGGCGCCCGTGGGCGAGGCCACCGGCGATCCGGCGTTCTGCACGCTCTGGACCTTGTGCGGCGCGCCGGCGGTGAGCTTGCCCCTGCTCACCGGGCCCACGGGTCTGCCCTTGGGCGTGCAGCTCGTTGGCGCGCCCGGGGACGATGCCCGGCTCTTGCGGGTCGCACGCTGGCTCTCCACCACGCTTTCCGAGGACGGCTGCGGATGATCGACAAGCTCGCCGCGTTGTTGGGCCTGGCCCTGTTCGCCGCCTACATCTTGCTGATCGGGCTCAAGATCATGGCCTGGCCGCTGCTCGTCATCATGGCCCTCGTGTTGGTCATGGCCGCCTGGCACATGATCGAGGAGGAATGGCTCGGCCGCTCCTGAGCGGTCCCCTCAGCCGCCGCGCCGGGCGACCCGGTCGGCCAGCACGCACAACAGCTCGAAGATCAGATTGACCCCGGTCCAGGCGGTGAGGCCCGAGGGGTCCAAGGGTGGCGAGACCTCGACCAGATCGGCCCCCACCAGATCGAGCCCGGCCAGCGATCGGATCATGCGCTGCGCCTGGTGGGTCGTGAAGCCGCCGATCTCCGGGGTCCCGGTGCCCGGGGCGAAGGCCGGATCGAGCCCGTCGATGTCGAAGCTCACATAGACCGGCCCATCGCCCAGGATCGCTCGCGCCTCGGCCATCACCGCCGCCACCCCGCGATCGTGCAGCTCGTCGATGGTCACGATCCGGACACCGTGGGCCCGCGCCCACTCGACGTCCTCGCCGTCGTAAGCCGTGCCGCGGATGCCGATCTGTACGACTCGGCCGAGATCCAGGAGCCCCTCCTCGGCGGCCCGGCGGAACGGCGTACCGTGCGTGTACCGCCAGCCGCCGAAATAGCCGTCGTAGAAGTCGGTGTGGCTGTCGAAGTGAACGAGGCCGACCGGCCGGTCGGCGGCCAGGGCGCGCAGGATCGGCAGCGAGACCAGATGGTCCCCGCCCAGACTCATGGGCACGATGCCCCTGGCCACCACCGCCTGCACGAACCGCTCGATGCGGGCCAGGCTGTCCTGGACGTCGGCCGGATTGACCGGTGCGTCGCCCAGATCGGCGCAGCGCGCGAGGTGGAAGGGGCGGATGCCGGTGGCCTGATTGATCAGCCGGATCTGGGTCGAGGCGTCGCGCAGTTGGCGCGGGCCGTGCCGAGCCCCCGGCCGGTTGGTGGTGCCGCCGTCGAAGGGGATCCCCAGAATGCCGATCTGCACCGCCTCGGCCTCCTCGACGGGAATCCAGGGCAACCGGGCGAAGGTGGGGATGCCGGCGAAGCGCGGCAGCTCCATGCCCGAGACCGGCAGGAAGGAACGGGGCTCGCTCATCGATGGCTCCGCGTCGCTGGCCGAACGGGCGCCCACTCTCCTCCTCCGCGCAGGGCTGTAAAGGCATCCTCCCGCAGGGGGGCGGCGTCCCGGCTGCAGCCGTGCCGGTCGGATCGACCGGGCATGCGGCGGCGAGGGGAGCTCGACAGTGGTGCGCGACGGGCCGGCCCTGCTCGTGGGCGCGCTGCACGCTCGTCCGGATCGGCCCGTCCGCGCCTCGGCCGCACCGCGGCGAGCCCCGCGGCTCGCCATCGGCGAACGGCGGGTCCCGGTCGAGGCCGGTGGTCCGGCCCCGCCACCCGCGGTCGAGCACGGCCTCCAGGATCGCCTCTTCGGCCGGTCGGATGCGAACGGGCCGATCGCGGCCGGCGGTTCCCGTTCGGGCGTCCGGCGGTCGAGCGTCGGCTGGACGTGGGCCCGACCGGCCGCCCCCGGCTCACGGACGCCAGGCATCGCGCACATGGACCGGCCAGCCTCGACCGCCGATCGCGATCAGATCGAAGCGACAACGCAGCGCCACGAGATCCGGTCGCGCCCGCCGGAAACATTCGGCCGCCTGGACGATCCGGGATCGTTGTCGCGGGCCCAGGGCCCCGAGCGCGGCTTGCGGCTGCACCCGCCGCTTCACCTCGACGAACAGCAACAGATCGCCCCGCCTCGCCACCAGATCGATCTCGCCCCACGGGCACGACCAGCGCCGGGCCAGGATGGTGAAGCCCTGGAGCCGCAACAGCCAGGCCGCCAGCCACTCGGCCGCCCGGCCGCGCCGGAAGGCCGCCTGGCCCGTCCGCGCCCGCCCAGCCGGGCCACGGGAGGCCGCGGAGACCGCCACCGATCCCGCGGATTTCCACCCACCCGGTCGTCCGTTCACCGCTCGGTCCTCACCCTCGATCGGTCTGTCCTCGGCCTGGTTGCCCTTCCCCGCCCGGTCGCCGCACCCGCCCTCGAGCCGGCAGCGGCCCCCGAGGCTCGGCCGGAACGGTTCGCCGGAGCCCCCCGGCGCAGCCCTCGTGTGCCGGCCCCGAGCAGGAATGCGGGCCCGTCCCGGCCCGTGCGATCTCGCCACCACCCCCGGCCTGCGCGCCGATCGGCCGAGGCCACCGGCCCGAGCTGCTCGCCGCGCCCCTCTCGAAAACCGGCACGGCCGTACCCTCCGCTCCCGGCCGGCCGCCTACCGCCCGACGGCTCGCCTCGTGGCCGGGCGTCGCCGCGGCACAGCTTGCCGCATCGGGCGCGGCGGTCTTCCCGGTCGGCCGCTGGGCCGAGCCGGCCGAGTGGCGAGTTTCCGGCGGCGTTCCTATCGCCCATAAACGAGAAGTTCCCGAACGTTCTTCTACCAAAAGGAGATCATCCGCGGCAAGCCTCCACCCCGGCCCGCGCCGCGGCTCATCGCCGGCGCCAGGCGCGCACGAGCGCCTCCAGAACCGCCTCGGGCTCGCCGGGCTCCCGCCAGGCGGCGGAGAAGGAAGGCGTGGCGCTGCGCGGTCGGCGCCGTTCGTCGAGCGGCGGAAAGCGCAATCGCAACGGGATCGGCACCGCCGGGCCCATGACGATCGCTTCGCCGTCACCCAGCGAAGGCAGGAAGTCCAACAGGCCGTAGCCGTCGTCGCGGAGCAGGGCCTGGACCAGTTCCTGGTCCTCGGCACTGGTGATGCGGAAGGCGAAGACCGTGTTGCATTGGGAGAGGACCGAGGGCTCGATCTCGCTGGGTCGCTGGGTGACGACCCCGAGGGCCACGCCGTATTTGCGGCCCTCCTTGGCGATCCGACCCATGGCGAGCCGCGCCGGCAGGGAGCCCCGGGCTCCGTCGGCCGGCGCGTAGCGATGCGCCTCCTCGCAGACCACCAGCAGCGGTAGCCGGCCCCCGCTCCAATAGGCGAGGTCGAAAGCCAGCCGAAGGAGGAGCGAGACGACCACGCTCAACACCTCGTTGGGCACGCCCGAGAGGTCGACCACCGAGACGGGCCTGCCGGCGGCCGGAACGCGGAACAGGGTCGAGAGCGTGCGGGCCAGGGTGTCGTGGACGGCGATGCCGCCGAACATGAAGGCGAAACGCGGATCGCGCGCGAGGCTCTCGAGACGCGCCCGCAGCCAGCGATAGGGGGCGGGGCTGCGGGTCGTCTCCAGCCGGCCCACGGCCTCGTCGATCGCGCGCTCGAGATCGCTCAAGCGATAGGGCACCGGGGTGTCGAGGCCGAGGGCCGCCTCCTCGCCCCGGGCGTCGCGATAGGCACGTTTGGCCTTCGGTACGAGTTCGGCCAGGAGCTCGGCGGCGTGGCGAGCCGGTCCGTCGCGCGCGCCCCCGCGGACCACCTCGACGAGTTCGTCGCCGGTCAACAACCAATAGGGGAGGTGCAAGCTCTCGGGCCCGAGCGTCACCGCCTGGTCGCCGAACGCGGCGGCGTATTCGCCGTGCGGATCGAGGACCAGAACGTGCGCTTCCGGATGGGCCGCCACGAGCCCCTGGAGCAGCGAGGCCAGGCCACAGGACTTGCCGCAGCCGGTCGCACCGATGATGGCGAAATGTTTGCCCAACAACGCGTCGGGGTCGACGTGGACGAGCCGCCCGCCCCCGCCGTGCAGGGTGCCGATCGGCAGGCTTCCCGGCCTCTCCCGACCGTAGAGACGCTCGAGATCGGCCGGCCCCACCTCGACGACCCGATCGCCCAGCGCCGGATAGGCGCTGAGCCCGCGCCGGAACGGACCGCTCCCGCCGGGTCCGAACGCGCACTCGCCCAGAAGCGTGAGCTCGGCCAACCAGATCTCTTCCGCCGCGCCGGGCAAGGGGATCGACAAGCCCGAGACGATCCCGAAGGCGATCGTCGTCGGCAGCTGGATCTTGACGATCGTCCCTTTCTCGACCCGGACGCGCCGCTCCGGCGCGTCTCCTCCCGGCTCGAGTGCCGCCACGATCTGCGTACCCGAGACCGCCACGACCTTACCGATCACTCGCCCGTCGGGCACCGCGACCTCCACGCCGATCCGCCTCGCCGGCCCTCCTACGCCGCAAAGGTTGAGGAATGCTTAACCGCCGGCGGGCGGCCCGCGTCGGTGCCGCGAGGCGGCTTCGGCACCACCTTCGTCGGAGCCGTTAACGTTTTTTCAACCGATCGCCGCTAGGCTCGCGGCCATGGAGCAGCGTCTTCCACGGCTCGGCTCGACCGTCGGCCCTCGCCGCGACCCGCGCCGTTCGCTTCTCGCTCGCTACGCCACCGACTTCGCCCGTCTGCACGACCAGGGCCTGGCTGCTCTGGCCGCCGAGCGCGGTCGGCAGGTGGAGGGGCTCGATGCCCAGCTGCGGGCGATCGTCGAGCAGGCCTTCGACGGGATCCTGGTGGCCGACGGTCGGCTGCGGGTGCGCCTCGCCAACCGTTCGGCCGGAGCGCTGGCCGGCTGGTGCAGCGGGGCCGAGCTCGCGGGCCGCTCCCTCTCGTCGCTGCTACCCGAACTCCCGGCGACCGCGGCGGAGCTCGTCTCACTGGCCGGCGGCCGGATCGAGACCGACTTGCGCCGGCGCGACGGGTCGTCGGTGCCCGTCGAGTTGTCCCTGTCGGTCGTCCGCGTCGAGCCGGACGAGCTCTTGCTCGTGACGTTGCGGGACGTGTCGGAGCGCCGGCGGCACGAGGCCCGACTGCGCCACCAGGCGACCCACGATCCGCTCACCGGTCTCGCCAACCGGGCCTTCCTGTTCGAAACGATCGAGCGCGATCTCGCGGTGTTGCGACCCGGCTCGCACGAGCTGGCGCTGTTGTTGCTCGATCTCGATCGCTTCAAGGAGGTGAACGACACGCTCGGCCACGAGCTCGGCGATCAGCTGTTGCAGACGGTGGCGCAACGACTGCGCGACCAACTGGGCCCGCACGATCTGGCCGCCCGACTGGGTGGCGACGAATTCGCCGTCCTGTTGCGACCGCCGCGCTGCGCCGAACAGGCGGTCGAGCTGGCGCGGCGACTGGTCGAGGCGATCCAGCAGCCCGTCCGGCTGCCGGGGGAGGTGACGCTCGAGGTCGACGCGAGCGTCGGCGTGGCGTTGGCCCCGCGCCACGCGCGCGAACCGGCCGAGCTCGTGCGCTGCGCCGACGTCGCGATGTACGCCGCCAAGCGTGGCGCCGGACCGGTCCAGCTCTACGAGCAGAGCACCGATCCGCACAGCCTGCGCCGGCTCGTGGCCACCACGGCGGTCCGCCGCGCCATCGAGGCGGGCCAGTTCCAGCTCGCCTATCAGCCGAAGTTCGCGTTGGCCACCGGCCGGGTGGTCGGCGCCGAGGCGCTGTTGCGCTGGGACCACCCGCAGCTCGGGCCGATCGCGCCCGCCGAGTTCGTCCCGCTCGCCGAGCGGACCGGCTCGGTCGTTCCCCTCACCCACTGGACCCTGCGGACGGCGCTCGCCGATCTGGCGGCCTGGCGGGCGGCCGGCGCCGAGGTCGGAGTCGCCGTCAACCTCGCCGCTCGCGCGCTCCACGACGAGCGCCTGCCCGACCTCGTCTCCCTGGAGCTCCGCCGGCACGGGTTGGAGCCGCACCGGCTCACGCTCGAGCTCACCGAGACCACGCTCGTAGCCGACAGCCAGCTGGTCGAGCGGGTGCTGGCCCGCCTGCGCGGTCTGGGGGTGCGCTTGTCGATCGACGATTTCGGAACCGGCTACTCGTCACTGGCACTCCTGCAGCGTCTGCGGGTCGACGAGCTCAAGATCGACCGGTCTTTCGTCATCGGGTCGGGGGCCGGCGGTGAGCCGGTGCTGGCCCGCACGGCGATCGATCTGGCCCACAATCTGGGCCTGGTGGCGGTGGCCGAGGGGATCGAAACGGTCGAGCAACTGCGCATGCTGCAGGCCGCCGGTTGCGAGCAGGGCCAGGGCTATCTTCTGGGCAAGGCGATGCCCGCCGATCGCTTCGCCCGCCTGCTCGCCGCCGAGCGGCGGGCTCTGGCCGCGTGAGTCGCGCCGATGCCCGGGGTCGGCCGCTCACACGTTGAAATAGCGGGCCTGCGGGTGATGCAGGACGATCGCCGAGGTGCTCTGTTCCGGCCAGAGCTGGTCCTCTTCGCCGAGCTCCACGCCGATCCGCTCCGCACCCAGGAGCTCGAGCAGGGGACGCTGGTCGGCCAGGTTCGGGCAGGCCGGATAGCCGAAGCTGTAGCGGCTGCCGCGATAGCCCTGGCGCAACAGCTCGCGCATGTCGCGCGCATCGAGATGGCCGAAGCCGAGCTCGGCGCGGATCCGGGCGTGGACGTATTCGGCCAGGGCCTCGGCGAGCTCGACCGAGAGACCGTGCAGCCGAACGTAATCCTGGTAACGGTCGCGGGCGAACCACTCGCGCGCGACCTCGGAGGCCCGCTCGCCGATCGTGACCACCTGGAGGGCCACGACGTCGCGTTGCGGGTCGCGGATGTCGCGCAGGAAATCGGCGATGCACAGCCCGCCGGGCTTGGCCTGACGCGGCAGGTGGAAGCGCACGAGCTCGCGCCCCGTGCCGGGCTCGAACAGCACGAGGTCGTCGCCCTCGCCCGCCGCCGGGAAGTAGCCGTAGGCGGCCTTGGGGGTGAACACGCCTTCCGCCTCGCTCCGAGCCACGAGCTCGGTGAGGATCGGCTTCAGCTCCTTCTGCGCCCAGGCCAGGAACTCCTCGAGCCGGCGCCCCTGCTTCTCGTAACCCCAGTGGAACTGATAGAGCATGGCCTCGTTGAGATAGGGCAGGAGCGCCTTCACCGGCACGTGCTCGATGATCCGCGCCCCCCAGAAGGGCGGGGAGGGCACCGGCACGTCGCGGGTGAGCGCCTCGCGGCGCAGGCGGCTCTCCTCGAGGTCGACCGGGCGCTCCCGCCGCGAGCCGGGGCCCTCGAGATGGACCAGGGTCCGCGGCTTCTTGCCGGGTCGGGCACGGGCCGCGGCCTTGGCCGCGCGTTCGGCGACGTGGGCCTCGATCTTTCCCGCCATCACCTTGTCCATGAGCGCGAGCCCGTCGAACGCGTCGCGGGCGTACGCCACCGGTCCCCGCTCGTAGGCCCGGTAGCAGTCCTCCTCGACGAACGCTCGGGTCAATGCCGCGCCACCCAGGAGAACCGGGATCCGGATCCCGTTGCGGGCCATCTCCTCGAGGTTCTCCTTCATGATGACCGTCGACTTGACCAGGAGGCCCGACATGCCGATCGCATCGGCCCGGTGGGCCCGGGCGGCCTCCAGCATGTTGGAGAGAGGCTGCTTGATGCCGAGATTGACGACCTTGTAGCCGTTGTTGGTCAAGATGATGTCGACCAGGTTCTTGCCGATGTCGTGCACGTCGCCTTTGACGGTCGCGAGCACGATCGTGCCCTTGTGCGTACCTTCGACGCGCGCCATCCGTGGCTCGAGGAAAGCCACCGCGCGCTTCATGGTCTCGGCCGAGCGCAGCACGAACGGCAGCTGCATCTTGCCGGCGCCGAACAACTCGCCCACCTGTCGCATGCCCTCGAGCAGGATCTCGTTGATGATGGCGAGCGGCTCGTGGCGTTCGAGGGCGAGCTCGAGATCGGCCTCGAGGCCCTGCTGATCGCCGTCGACGATACGCCGGATCAGCCGCTCCTCGACGCTCGTCGGCTGCTCCCGGACGGCTTCCTGCGCCTTGCGGCCGGCGAACAGGCCGATGAAGGCCTGGAGGGGATCGTAGCCCTCGCGACGGCGATCGTAGATCAGATCGAGCGCGGTCTCGACCTCGACCTCGGGGATCTTGTGCAAGGGCACGATCTTGGAGGAGTGGACGATGGCCGCGGTCAGCCCGCGTCGGCGGGCCTCCTCCAGGAACACCGAGTTGAGCACGTGGCGGGCGGCAGGTGCCAGGCCGAAGCTGATGTTGGAGAGACCCAAGAGGATCTGCACGTCGGGAAACTCGGCGGCGATCCGCTCGATGGCCTCGAGGGTCCACAGGCCGAGCTTCCGATCGTCTTCGTTACCGGTGCAGATCGTGAAGGTGAGCGGGTCGATCAGCAGATCCGAGCGCGGCAGGCCGAAGCGGTCGCAGGCGAAGGCGACCAGCCGCCGGGCGATGCGCAGCTTGTCCTCGGCGGTCTTGGCCATGCCCGCTTCGTCGATGGTGAGCGCGATCACCGCAGCACCGAACTTGCGGGCCAGCCGCATGCGGGCCTCGGCCGGGCCCTCACCGTCCTCGAAATTGATCGAATTGACGACGGCCTTGCCGCCGTAGAGCTCGAGGGCGGCCTCCAGGACCGGCAACTCGGTGGAATCGATCACCAGCGGCGCATCGATCTGGCCACGCATCCGGCTCACGAGCTCGACCATGTCGGCCCGCTCGTCGCGCCCCACATAGGCCGTGCACAGGTCGAGCGCGTTGGCCCCTTCGCGGACCTGGTCGCGGCCGATCGCCACGCAGGCGTCCCACTCGCCGGCCGCCAGATGCTCGCGGAACCGCTTCGAGCCGTTGGCGTTGCAGCGCTCGCCGATGTCCAGATAGGCGTTCTCCTGGCGCAACGGCACGGCCGAGAAGAGCGAGGCCAGAGCCGGCACCGGACGGATCTCGCGGGGTCGCGGCCGCGGGCGGAAGCCGTCGGCGGCCAGTCGCCGCAGCATGGCGTCGAGCGCTGCGGTGTGGCGGGGATCGGTACCGCAACAGCCGCCCACGAACGATACCCCGTCCTCGACCACGAAGCGCTCCAGCCACGCGGCCAGCTCCTCGGGACCGAGCGGGTAGTGGGTGCGCCCCTCGCGCAGCTCGGGGAGCCCGGCGTTGGGCTGGACGGAGATCGGACCGGGCCAATGCCGCGCCAGGTGCCGCACGTGCTCGGCCATCTCCTTGGGCCCGGTGGCACAGTTGAGCCCCAGCACGGGGACGTCGAGCGCGCCCACGATCGCCACGGCGGCGGCGATGTCGGTGCCGACCAGCATGGTCCCGGTCGTCTCGATGGTGACCTGGACGAGCAGGGGGACCGTCCGACCCACGATCCCGAAGGCCGCTCGACACCCGTTGACCGCGGCCTTGATCTGCAGCGGGTCCTGGCAGGTCTCGATCAGGAGCGCGTGGACCCCGCCCTCCAGCAGGCCGCGCGCCTGGATCGAGAAGGCCTCTTCCAGTGTTCGATAATCGACGTGACCGAGCGAGGGCAGCCGGGTACCCGGACCGATGGCTCCCACCACGAAGCGCTCGCGGCCGTCGGCCGCCAGGCTCGCGATGGCCTCGAAGGCGAGTTCGGCGGCGCGCCGGTTGATCTCGAGGGCCCGGTCGGCCAGGCCGAACTCGGCCAACGTCACGGGCGAGCCACCGAAACTGTTGGTCTCGATCGCGTCGGCACCCGCGAGGAGGTAGCCGCGGTGGATCTCGCGCACGAGATCGGGGCGCGACAGGTTCAAGATCTCCGAGCAGTTCTCCTGCCCCCAGAAGTCGTCGAGTGAGAGGCCGCGGGCCTGGATCTGGGTGCCCATGCCCCCGTCGAACAGGACGACGCGCTCACGAGCATATTCGACGAGGTCGACCATCCGCTCTCACCTCGCCCGGTCCGCGTCCCCCTGCCGGGCGGCGCGCAGGATCTGGACGATCACGAGCGGCAGCTCGGCGCGGTTGAGGGCGTAGACGTGCAGGGCCCCGAAGCCCGCCGCGGCCAACCGCCGGACCTGCTCGCCCACCACCGCGGCGGCGATCATGCCGTGCAGGGCCGAGCCTTCCGGCACACCGTCGAAGAGGTCGGCGAGCCAGCGGGGAATGCCGGCACCACAAGCGGCCGAGAAACGGCGGATCTGGGCGAAACTGTGGATCGGCATGATGCCGGGGACGAGCTCGCAAGCGATGCCGGCGCGGGCCACCGCGTCGCGGAACCGAAGAATGGTGTCGGTGTCGAAACAATATTGGGTGATCGCACGCACCGCTCCCGCCTCGATCTTGCGTTTGAGATTGTCGAGATCGAAGGCCGCGGAGGGAGCTTCGGGGTGGACTTCGGGGTAGGCGGCCACGCTGACCTCGAAATCGCCCAGCCGGCGGATCGCCCGGACCAGATCGACCGCGTAGGCGTATCCATCGGCCCGCGGTCGGTAAGGACCGCTGCCCTTCGGTGGATCGCCACGCAGGGCCACGATCCGGGTGATACCGGCCTCGCGGTAACGCTCGAGCAAGGCGTCGATCGTCGCCCGATCGGCGAAGGCACAGGTGAGGTGCGCGGCCACCGGCACGCCGAAGCGAGCCTGGATCGCCTGCGCCAACGGGAAGGTCGCGTTCTCGCCGGTTCCGCCGGCGCCACAGGTGACCGAGATGAAGCGCGGCTTCGTCGCGGCGAACAGTTCGAGATTCTGCCAGAGCCGTTCGGCCGCTTCCGGCCCGCGCGGCGGGAACACCTCGATCGACAGCTGGACGGGCGGCAGGGGCTCGTCCAGCCAGCCGGCGGCCCGCAGCCGGCGGGTGGCGGGACTCATGCCGCCACCCGCGGCGCACCGGCCACGGCGCGCTCGCGCGGCGCGCCGGGGACCCGCGCGGTCCACACCACGCTCGTGAGCTGCGGGCCGGGCAGACGGAAGGGCGGTCGCGCCAGAAGGCCCAACTCGGCGAACCAGCCCTCGATCTCGGAATCGGCGAAGCCCAGCCGCCGATGCTGGCGCAGCGTGCGCAGCTCCTCGAGTCGGTGGGCGGCGAGATCGACCACTACGAGAAGTCCACCCGGCTCCAGCACGCGGCGGGCCTCGGCCAGCACGCGCCGGGGATCGTCGGCGAAGTGCAGGACCTGGTGCAACACGACCGAGGAGAAGCTCGCGTCGGCGAGCGGCAACCGATACATGTCGGCCTGGCGCACCGAGCAGTGGCGCAAGCCGGCGCGATCAAGATTGGCGCGGGCGAGCGCCAGCATCTCGCGCGAGATGTCGATGCCCAGCCCGTGCTCGACGAACGGGCCGAGCACCTCGAGGATCCGGCCGGTACCGGTCCCGATGTCGAGCAGGCTTCTGGGCCGGACCTCGGCGACCAGCCGGCACAGCACGCTCTCGACGCGACCGCCCTCACCCGCCGGATCACGCTCCTCGTCCCAAGCGGCGGCACGGTCGTCGAACCACCGGGCGATCCGTGCCCGGCGGGCGGCGCGGACCTCGGCCAGTCGAGCCCGGTCGCGGGCGAGTTGCGGGTCCGAAGCCGGCAGGAGCGTGCCCAGCGCTCGGGCCAGGCGGGCACCGGGGCCGTGGGCGGCGCGCCGATAGAAGACCCAGCCACCCTCGCGGAACCGCTCGACCAGGCCGGCCTCGGCCAGCACCCGAAGGTGCCGGGAGACGCGGGGTTGGCTCTGCCCCAGCACCTGGACGAGCTCGCTCACGGTCCACTCTCCCTCGGCGCAGATGGCGAGCAGGCGCAGTCGGCTCGGCTCGGCGGCGGCTCTGAGGCCGTCGAGCAGGGGACCGAGCTCGCCGGTCGGTTCGTCGTCGTTCGGGGCGATCGTCACGTGGCGATATGTACATCTCTTTATATGACCGGACAAGTGTCCGACCCGCGAACGGCACACCCCACGATGCTCCCTGCCGAAAGCCACGGCGGGCCGCGCGATCCGGGCCCGGCGGGCACGGCCCGACCATCCGTCGGCCGTTCCAGCGGCGGCGGCATCCGAACCCGGGAAGCCCTCACAGCACCTCCCCTTCGCACCCTCCGGGTCGACCCGCCCCGTCGGCCGACCGTTCGCCCCGAACCGCTGCCCGGCCCCGCCCCCGAGACCGCCGGCCCGCGCCCTCTCCCGACCCCTCTCGGGACCGGCGGGTCGCTCGAGCCGCGGTCCCGCCGTCCGCCCCCGGGCTGGCCGAGCTTTTCGCTCCGGAGCACCCGCTGGCGTCGCACCGCGCCTGCGCCCGGGAACATGGTGTGTGGGCGCGTTCACCGGCGGTTGCCCGCTTCGCGATCTCGCCGGCGTTGACGATTTCTTCACCTTCCCGTGCCAAGCTCGGGGCCGACCGGGCGACCGAAGCGGCCCCGCCGCCAGGGAGCGCGGGCGGCGGCGAGCCTTGCCGGGACGGTTGTGTACGACTAGGTCGAGCGAGCGGCTTGCGGGCATTCGAGCGGTCGAGGCGGAAGGAGACGAGCGTGCAGCGAGCCAAGGGGGCGGCGCGTGGGTGGCTGATCGCCGTGCTCGTGTTGCTGAGCGGGCTGCTCCCGGCCCGACCGGCGGCGGCCATCGAGCCCGACGATCCGCTCGAGCCCGTCAATCGCGTCGTCTTCGCGCTCAACGAGCTCCTCGACGTGATGCTGGTGGGCCCGGTCGCCGAGGCTTACGGCGAGTTGCCGGCACCGCTGCGCACCGGTGTCGGGAACGTGTTGGAGAATCTCCGGGCGCCCGTGACCTTCGTGAACGACCTGCTGCAAGGCGAGAGCGATCGCGCCGGTACCACCTTCGCCCGCTTCTTCGTCAACAGTACGCTCGGGCTGTTCGGTCTGTTCGACATCGCCGCCGAGCTCGGCCACCCCCGACACCAGGAGGATTTCGGCCAGACCCTGGCGGTTTGGGGGGTGGGCGACGGGCCGTTCCTCGTCCTGCCGCTGCTCGGCCCTTCGACCTTGCGTGATCTGGCAGGGCTGGTCGTCGATCGGGGGGTCTTCGACCCGTGGACCGCGCTCGCCTCCGGCGAGCTGCGTGCCGCCCGTGTGGCCGGTGAGGCGGTCGACACCCGCCACCGGCTCGATCCGCTGATCCGCGACGTGCGCCGCAACAGTCTCGATCCGTACGCGACGCTGCGCTCGGCCTATCGGCAACGGCGGGCGGCGGAGATCCGCAACCATCGTCCGCCGACCGGGGATCCGGCCTACGAAGTGATCTTCCGCGACGAGGAGGACGAGGATGAGCGGTGAGCGGAGCGTCGGCCGGCGGCGCGCGGTGCTCGTGAGCCTCCTCGCAGCGGCCTGGGGCGGGCTCGCCCGCGGTCGCCCGGCAGCGGCCACCTCGCCGGCGCCGGCCGCCCGCTTCGTCGACGAGATCGGCCGCAAGGTGGTGGCGGTCCTGAGCGAGCGGGGCATCGAGCGCGCCGTTCGACTGGAGCGGCTGGCTCGGATCGTCGAGGAGGCCACCGATCTGGCGGTCGTGGCTCGGCTCGTGCTCGGCCGGTACTGGCGCGAGGCGAGCGAGGCCCAGCGCGCCGAATTCGTGCGGCTGTTCCGCGCGCTGCTGCTCCAGACCATGGCCGACCGGCTCGATTCGTACGGCGGTGAGACTTACGAGATCGTGGGCGTTCAGCCGGTCGACGAGCGCGATACGATGGTGAGCACCCGCATCCAGCGGCCCGGCGGCACGCCCATCGCGGTCGATTGGCGGGTGCGCGCCGACGGGGGGCGTCATCTGGTCGTCGACGTCGTGGCCGAGGGGGTGAGCCTCGTGGTCACCCAACGCTCGGAGGTGGCCGAGATCGTGGGACGCTCGGGGATCGACGGTCTTCTGGCCGAGATGCGCCGGCGGCTGGAGGCCACGGCGGCGGGGACCGGCCCCTCGCCGGCTCCGGGCGGCTGACCCGAGCCGGGCGCCGGGGCCGGCGCGGTGCCGCGGAC
>FWPV01011057.1_pt1 | contig 14513 bp, 9 predicted proteins | sample 2228371 | NCBI WGS metagenome assembly FWPV01 (sample SAMEA103939776, study PRJEB20133) | metagenome
CACGTTGCGCTCGATCACGCGCAGGCCATGCGCTTCGAGATGAGCGGCGGCCAGGGCCTCGGCCGCCGCGCCGCGCGCTTGCGCCGGCGTGCGGCGAGCGCCAAGCCGCCCAGCCCGAGCGCCAGCGTGAACGGCTCGGGGACCGGGGTGAAGCTCAGGTCGTCAATCCCCTCCTGCTCGCGAGTCGACACGAACAGAGCGTACCGGAACGGCGTGGCGGAGGAGACAGACATGAAGTTCGCCGCGTAGGTTGTGCCGTCGTCCAGGGCGGACGCCAACGCGATGACCTGGAAGTTGTCGTCCAGCGCGGCCAGCTGCACGGTCTCCCCCGACTCGGGGCTGTAGCGATCCGTGAGCAGGCTGACGTATGTCACCGGCGTGGAGAACGTCATCAGGAGGTCGGCGGTGCCGGGGGCGTAGCCCACGGTCGTCGGAGACCATGCCAGCGGACCCTTCGAACCGTAGATGGCCTGAGTCATAGACGGCAGGACCACCGTGTCGCCCACGTTCAGGCCCGCGGTGACGGCCCCGTAGGAGAACAGCACGCCCTGCGCGGCGTACAGGTTGCCCGCATTGGAACCGGTGCTCAGCAGCTCGAAATCGATGGTGACGGCGGAGGCGGTTCCCGCAGCAAGCAGAGCCATGGCGACCAGCGGAGTCTTCATCATTCCCTTCACCCGTAACCTAGAACAACGTTGCGGCCCCTCGCCGCAACACGAACATTGTAACCCGCCTTACGGTCGGTGCGGGACTTTCCGAAGCAGAACCGGCAATCTTGCCGGGTGGAGAGTGGGTCCAAGGAGACCTGGTCGGGGCGACACGATTCGAACGTGCGACCTCTTCCACCCCATGGAAGCGCGCTACCAAACTGCGCCACGCCCCGACGCCGAACCGACAGTATACCAGCGGTCAGTGGTCCAGAGGGAAGGCTGGCGGACCGACCTTCCACTCCCTCTTGCCCCGCCAAGCGTCGATCGCCTTCTCGAACAGCCCGTAGCCCAGCTTGCGCGCCGGTGCGTCGGGCCTCAGACGGAAGTCGCCGCGGGACGGATCGACGAAGCCGGGGTCGAGCACCTGCGAGTCGAGATCCTGCCCTCGGACGCGCCACTCCTGCAGCGACCACCCGGCGAAGTCGAACGGCGCCCCGTCAGCGCGCCAGTACAGGTTCTTCCGGAACTTGTAGTTGTTGTTCCCCCTCCAGTTGCTGCCCAGCAGCGGCGCGTCCTTCCAGTAGACGATGTTCCGCTCGAAGGTGAACGACAGGTGCGGCTCCTCGCGGGTGCGCATCACCTGGGCCTCGCCGCCGAACGCCAGGACGTTGTCGGTCACCGCATTGTCCTTGCCGTAGTGCTGGTGGAACCCAGCGCTCTTGGTTCGATACACCACGTTGCCGTACATCCGGACGTCCGTGCTGCCTTCGTCCGTGTACAGGCCCCAGCCGCCGTAGGAGTGGCTCTGCACGTCGTGGATCAAGTTGAAGCAGACCTCGTTTCCCGGCGCATTGCCGAGGTGGTACACGCCGCCCATGTCGCTGAGCAGGCCCTGGCCGATGTGATGGATGTGGTTGAACGCGATGCGGTTGTGGTGGCTGTTCGCAGGCTGGTAGCCCCAAGACCAACCCACGCTCACCCCGGTGTAGTAGAAGTCGGCGATCTCGTTCCGCTCCACCACGTTTCGCGGACTCTGACCGATCAGCACCCCCACCGCGGCGGGGTGCAGACGGCCGCCGTTCACGATCGTGCAACCCCTCACGGTGTTGCGCTGAGCTATGGCCGACTCGTCCTCTCGGTACGCCAGCGTGCCGAGCTTCACCCCGCCGGCGCCGAGCCTCCACAGCCGGCAGTTCTCTACCACGCAGTCTCTGGCGCCGTCTCCCAGCTCGATCGCAAAGGCCTCCACGTCCGCCACGGTGCAGTCGCGGATCTCGACCTTCGAGGACCGCTCGACAAGGATCGCCCCGGGGAGATCGGACTCCGCTTGCGGCCAGTTGCGGCCCTCCGCTGGCAGAGCCGGGGTGACCGCGTGCCGGAACTCAAGGCCGCGGAACGCCACGTTCGACGCGTCGCGCACCGCCACCAGCCGCTCCAGCCTCGGCGCGATCGGAAGGAAAGCGGACCTCTGCCTCGGCGGGACCGCGAGGAACGTGCCGGTCGACGAATCCAGCACCCACTCGCCGGGCTCGTCCAAGCCCTCCGGCGCGTTCTCCACCAAGTACCGTCCACCCTTCTGGAAGTCCGCCCAGCTGGTCGCCCAGCCGGTGGCCCCCGTGAAGGTCACGACGTCACCCTCGATCGCGCGGATCCTCATGCGCGCCATGCCCCAGATCATGATGGCGAGCACCTCGCGGTCGCGCAGGTTGCTCCAAGAAGCGCTCAGGTCTCCAGCCTGAAACTTGAACCGATCGTGGCCCTCGCGGTTGGCCGTACCGGTCGGCGGCAGGACGTCCGCGATGCGGAACCATCCGGTCTTCGGGAGCCTCGCCCTGGGCAACCGCCGCTCGCCGACGTACAGCGACAGCGGCCTCCATCCGCCTCCGGCGGCTTCCGGAACCTGCAGCCGGATCCTTCCCTGCCCGTCCGGCTGCCAGCCTTTCAGCGGCACTCCGCCGGAAAGGATCGGTCGCTCGTTCGGGTACGCCTCGAAGACGGTCGGAGAGGTCGGGGTGCCGCTCGCATCTCGACCGATCTCGATCGTGCGCTCCAAGAAGTGTGTTCCGCCGCGGAGCACGACCCGAATCGGCTCGTAGCGCTGGATCTTCAGCCTGCGCAGGCGCTCCACCTCGCGCACCGCTCGCCCGACCGTCCGGAACGGGCCGCTGGACCCTCTCCGCAACTCCGCCCGTCCGTCCCAAGCGTCGTTGCCCCTCGGCGAGACGTAGAGCGTCTCGCTCCCCTGCACCATCGCCATGGCCGCCATCGCCCACACCATGGCGGCAGGATACCGTCACCGTCCTTCAGATGCGACGCAGCGCGCCTTCGAAGTCCTCGAGCAGATCGTTGGGATCCTCGATGCCCACGCTGATGCGCAGCAGGTTCGGGGGGATGCCGCGCTCCAGACGCTGCTCCTCGCTCATCGTGGCATGGGACATCAGCGGCGGGTAAGCGACCAGCGATTCTACGCCTCCTAGGCTCTCGGCGAGCTGCACCACGCGGAACCCTTCCGCCACCTTCGCGGCGTCCTCGGCGGTGGAGCCGACCTCGATCGCCATCATCGCTCCGAAGCCGCGCATCTGCCTCTTCGCCAGCTCATGGTCCGGGTGCGACGGCAGCCCGGGGTAGTGCACGCGGCGCACCTTCGGATGGCTCTCGAGGTGCTCGGCCAGAGTCTGGGCGTTCGAGCAGTGGCGGAGCATGCGCACCTCGAGCGTCTTGAGCCCTCGGAGCGTGAGCCAGCAGTCGAACGGGCTGGGGGAGGCGCCGGTCATCTTGAGCCACTCGAACATCGCGTTCCCGATTTCCGGATCGTTGGTCACCGTGCAGCCACCCACCACGTCGCTGTGACCGTTGATGTACTTCGTGTTCGAGTGGACCACCACGTCGACGCCCAGATCCAAGGGGTTCTGCAGATAGGGAGACGCGAACGTGTTGTCGAACACGCTGACGACCCCTCGCGCGCGGCAGATCTCGGCGAGCGCCCGCACGTCCATCACGCGGAGGATCGGGTTGGTGGGCGACTCGAAGATCGCGAGCCGCGTGTTGGGCCGGATGGCCGCCTCCAAACTGGCCGGATCCGAGGCGTCGAACTCCCCGCACTCGATGCCCTGCAACGGCCACACCCGCTCCTTCAGGCGGAACGTGCCCCCGTAGATGTCCGAGGCGACCAGCACGTGGTCTCCCGCCTTGGCCAAGCTGCCTGCGGCCGTGATGGCGGCCATGCCCGACGCGAACACCGTGCAGTGCGCTCCGTTCTCCAGAGACGCCAAAACCTGCTCCAGGATGTGCCGATTCGGGTTGGCGCAGCGGGTGTAGTCCACCGGAGGCACGTCCGCCAGGCTGGTCCAGCTGAACGTGGAGGTCTGGTAGATCGGGTTGACCACGGCCCGGTAGTCGCTGTCGGGGTCCTGCCCCACCCGAATGGCCTTCGTCGCGAACCGCATGACCCCGCAAGATACCCCGCTGGAAGGAAATCCCGGCGATCTGCCCAGGAGGACCAAACCAAGCTCATCCCGAGAAGAAGAAGGTATGGCACGAAAAGTGCCGCTACAATGGGACCCATGAGCTGGCGAGCAGGAAGCTTCGTAGGGGTCAGAGCCCTTGCCCTCCTCACGACGGTGACGGTTGCCGGTGCGGCTTGGCCGCAGGCGCCCGACGAAAGGCATGGAGCGTTGGAGTCGGTGCTCCGGGCAGCGGGCTACTCGCGCGACAAGGGCCGGATCCACTGGACGTTCGCGCTGTCCACCGGGCACCTCGGCTCTGATCCCGCTTTGGCTAGGGCGGCTCAGGACGAGGTGCGCCAGATTCTTGAACGCTTCGCGGCGCCCGGCGACCGCGTGGAGGTGGCCGGCTTCGAGATGACGGTCTGGACCTCTAAGGGGCCCGTCGACCTGCCGGAAAAGGGCTGGTGGGCCGAGGTCCAGCGGCTGATGCCCACCACCCCCGCGCCGAGCAGCAAGGGCGGCCGCGACATCCTTCGCGCGTTGGCGACGGTCTCCGAGAGGCCGCCCAAGGGCAGAGTGCTGGTCGCGATTACGCCCGGACCGAGCCAGCTGCCGCGCGGCGGCGAGGGCAGCCTCCTCAGCGAAGGTTCCGCCGAGTTCCGGAAGGTTCTTGCAGCGGCGGCTCTGCGGGAGCCGCTGACATATCCGGTGGTGGCCGACCACGCCGGCGGTCGAAACCTCTGGGTCACAGTCCTTGCCCCGGAGCGGCTGACCGCTGGCAGCGAGCCGAGAAAGAAGCTGGAGCCGGCTCCTCCAAAGGCGGGGGTGGCTCCTTCCAGGAACATTGCGAGAGGCGGCGGAGTTCCCGCGTGGCTCGTCGTCGTGCTCGTGCTGGGTTGCTCCACCGTTGCCTACGCGCTGGCAGCGAGGAGAAGGCCGGGCGAAGAGGACCCGCAACCGGAACCCTCGGCGCCTGCAGCCGTCGACGAGCAGCCCGCAGACGACCCCGAACCGCCGGCGAAGGGCACGCCAGAAGCAGACACCATGCCGCGCGCACTGATCCACACGCTCGATGCGATCTCTCAGGACCTCGCGGAGACGGTGAACAGCCACGCCGAGGCCATCGCCGCGCTCAAGGCCAACGTGCTCGAGGTCGGCGCCCTGCGCCAAGAGGTCGTCCGCAAGGAGGCCGAGGTGGACGCGTGGATCGACGCTGCGATCGCGTTCCTCGACGCCGCACACCGGGCCTCCACCATGCAGGACGTGACTCCCGAGCGCCGCGAGACGTGGGCCAAGGCCGCCCAGAGCTTCGCACGGCGTTGCGCCCGCAACGGCCTCGACGTCATCGACCCCAAGCCGGGCGACCCCGTGGTGGCCGGACTCCACGTCATCGAGGAGTTCTCGGACGCCGAGCCGGGCGTCGTCTCCGAGTGTCTCGTGTGGGGCTTCCGCACCGGATCCCGCGTGATTCGGCCCGCGAAGGTCGCCGCAGGAAAACCTCTGTCCTGAAACCAGTTACGGAACCATGAACCAGCAGGAACTCGCCTTCGGAATCGATCTCGGCACCTCCACCTCCATCGTGTCGGTGCTTCGCGACGGGAAGCCTTTCGCCATTCCCGATCCGCTGACCAAAACCCCGATCGTCCCGTCCATCGTGGGACTGAACCGCCGCGGCGAGCTGGAGGCGGGCGAGGCCGCCCTCCGCGCGACCACCGATCCCACGAAGCTGATTCGCGAGGCGAAGCGGTCGATGGGCACCGACGATCGCTTCACGCTGGGGGCACACGCGCTCTCGGCCGAAGAGGTTGGTGCGCTGGTGCTCAAGAAGATGGCCGCGGTGGCGGAGTCCTACCTCGGCGTTCCGCTGCGCAAGGCGGTGATCACGGTGCCCGCATACTTCGGGGACCTGGAGCGACGCGCCACCCTCCGTGCGGCGGAGCTGGCAGGCATCGAGGCGATCCGTCTCATCAGCGAGCCCGTGGCGGCGGCCGCCGCCTTCGGGCTGGACAACCTTCACTACGAAGGCACGGTGCTGGTGTTCGACTGGGGCGGCGGCACGCTGGACGTGACGATCCTCGAGATGATCGAGGGGGTGCTGGAGGTCAAAGCGAGCCACGGCGACAAGATGCTTGGCGGCAAAGACATCGACGCGGTGTTGGTCGAGCACGCGCTCGCGGAGTTCCGCAGGCAGTACCCGAACGCGCAGCCCACAAAGAACGCTTTGGAACTTCTGAAGCGCTCCTGCGAGAGCGCCAAGAAGCAGCTGACGGAGAGCAATTCGGCGGACATCGTGGTCGAGAACTTCGCTGCCAGCGAGGGCGACACGGTGGAGCTGTGCGTCACCGTGACCAGGAGCGAGTTCGATCGGATGATTCGTCCGCTCATCGATCGGGCGCTCCAAACGGTCGACGAGGCCCTCCGCAAGGCCAACTTGCAGAAGAACGACATCCAGCAGGTTCTGCTGGTCGGCGGAACCACCTACACTCCGTCGATCCGGGAAGCGGTGGTGCGGCATATGGGTCGCCCGGCCCTCAGCGGAGTGGACCCGGACCTGGCGGTGTCGCACGGCGCGTCGATCTCCGCGGCCCTCGCACTCGGGGTGATCGACCCGAAATCGGACCAGAGCTTGGTCATCGCGGACTGCAACACGCACGGTTTGGGCGCCAGGATCCTTCATGTGGATGAATACCGCGCCTACCATGTGTACGACGAGCTCATTCCGCCCAACACGCCGATTCCGTACTTCACGAAGCGGCTCTACAGCCTCCTCTACCCCGACCAGACGGAGATGGAGCTGCATCTATACCAGGACGTACACAACACGAAGCAGCTCGAGGACTGCGTGCCGACCGGCAGCTCGGGAGTCATCACCGGCATTCCCCCGGCGCTGTACGGCGAGCCGCACAAGGTGGAGGTCGACTTCAGCTATGACCAGAACCACATCGTGCAGGTAACTGCAACGATCGTGGGTGTCGGCAAGTCGACCACCATCCGGCTCCAATCGGACAGCCTCCTGCCCAGCGAGGCCGGCGGAGCTGCGGCCAAGAGCAAGATTGACCAGCTGTGGCAGAGCTCGCCCTTGGCGAAGCAGAACGAGCGTCTGATCGAGCGAGCCCAAGAGGCGATCCGAAGCGGCCACCCCAAGAGCGAGATGCTGGAGGCGCTCGTGGCGGACCTCAAGGCAAAGATCGCCACCAACAACGCGGATGCGGCGCGGTCCATCCGTCAGCGCCTCATCGACCTGCTGGCTGAGGTGTGAGTCCGTGGGAGACCGCCTTCCTGACTACTACGAGCTGCTCGGCGTCTCCCGAGACGCGTCACCCGAGGAGATCAAGCGGGCGTGGGCCAGACTCGTCCGTATCTACACGCCGGAAAAGGACCCCAAGCGGAACCACGAGCTGAACCAAGCCAAAACAATCCTGCTGGACCCCAAGGCTCGGAAGGAGTACGACGTTTCCCTGGACTACGGCGAGGAGATCGAGGAGCTGCTCGCCGAGGCCCACGAGGCCATGGAAGAGGAGCGGTGGGACGACGCCGTTGAGCCCCTGAAAGAAGTCCTCGCTTACAACAAGGACGACCTCAATGCGAGGTTCCTGCTGGCGATTGCACACCAGAGGGGAGGTCGGCCGAAAGATGCATGCGCTGCCCTCGTATGGCTGACCCAGAAGGCTCCCGACTCGTCCCTCTACAGGATGGTCCTCGGTCAGGTGCTCGAAGAGCTCGGTCGCCTGGTGGACGCCGAGGTCGAGCTGCGGCGGGCTTGCGAGCTTGCTGGAAGCGACTCTCAGCCTCACCTCGAGCTGGCGAGGTTCCTAGCGCGCCACGATCGCTGCCCGGAGGCGGAGCAAGCGATCGAACAGGCGATCCAGGCCGACGGCAAGGTCGACGTTTCGGACTTGGACGCCCTCTTCGAGTTGCCGCTGATTCACCTCCGTGCGGGCCAGTACGCGATGATCGGCCAAGATGCCCAGCGCATCGCACAGCTCCTGCAGGGAGCCGATCCCGGTCTGAGAGAGTACGCGGCGTTCCGCTTCCTCAACTGCGCCGACGCCCTGGTGAAGGTGCAGCGTTACCGGGAGGCGGTTCTGTTCGTGGATGCCAGCAAGAAGCTGGCCCCGATCCCCGCAGAACTCGCCAACTGGGAAGCTTACGTCCGGCGGGTAGCAAGCTGCGTTTCGGAGCTTCTCCGCATGCAGGAGGACTCGAATGTGATCAAGCCGATCGGGGCCATCGCTTACGCCCACGTCGCGCACCTTGCCGACTGGGAGATCGACGTGGACCCCGAGGAACTGTTGCAAAGAAGCGTCCTAGCGTTGAACTCCCTGCATCCCGCTACGGTCCGCTCGAGCATCCATCGGCTGCGCTCCGAGTATCCAGCCATCTACGACCTGGCTTCCGAGCATTGGGCCCGAATCGCGTCCACAGCAGAGAGGCTGATGCAAAGGTGGCAACCGCAACCCGTGTCCCGGCCAGCGGCGGCAGTCGTCTCAGGCTCTGGCACGAGCGGATGCGGGGTTCTGGCGCTTGCCTCCCTGACCTTGTTTGTCCTGACAGCTCTCGCGGTCTTGCTCTGATCCCAGCGCTACTTCAGGCCGGTGAGGGCGATGCCTTGGATGAACAGGCGCTGCGTGAAAAAGAACAGCACAATCACGGGCGCCACCACGATGGTCGACGCCGCCATCAGCAGGTTCCACTGGGTGCCGCCGTGCTGGCTCTGGTAGAACTGCAGGCCCAGCGCCAGCGTGAACGTCTTCTGGTCCAGCAGATAGATGAGCGGGCCGAGGAAGTCGTTCCAAGTGCCCATGAACGAGAACAGCGCCACCACGGCGATCGCCGGCTTGCACAGCGGCAGAACCACGTCGCGGAACACGCGCCACTCCGAGGCGCCGTCGATCTTCGCGGCCTCGCTCAGCTCGAACGGGATGGTGCGGAAGAACTGCCGCAGAAGGAAGATCGAGAACGCGCTGCCGAACCAGGCCGGAACCCACAGCGGCCGGAACGTGCCGATCCACTCCAGCTGGCGGAACAGAGCGAACGTCGGCACCATCAGCACGGGGAACGGCACCATCATGGTCGCCAGGGTTGCGGCGAACATGGCGTCCCTGCCCTTCCACTTCAGCCGCGCGAAGCTGTACGCCACAAGGGTGTTCGAGGCCACGGTTCCGGCCACCACCAGCACGCACAGGATCAGCGTGTTGCGGGCGTAGACCAGGAACGGGATGTAGCCGAGCTTGTCCGCGCCATAGGTCATGGCGTCGGAGAAGTTGGTCCACATCAGCTTGCTGGGGATCCAAACCGGCGGGATGCGCATGGTCTCCTCGATCGGCTTGAGCGCGGTGGAGACCAGCCAAAGCAGCGGGAAGAGGAACAGCACGGACATCGCGACCAGCACGGCCTCGATGCTCAGCACGGCCAGAAGGTTGCGGCGCTTCATCAGGCGGTCCCCCCTCCTCCGTAGTGCACGTGCTTCTCGGTGAGCTTCAGAGCCAGCATCGTCAGGCCGAAGATCGCCAGGAACATGATCCAGCCCATCGCGCTGGCGTAGCCCATCTTGTTGTAGAGGAACGCGTTGTCGAACAGGTACATGGCGTAGAAGTAGGTCGAGCGGGCGGGGGAGCCGCCTGGGAACATCACGTACGGCACGGTGAACACCTGCAGGGTGCCGATGATGCCCATGATCAGGTTGAACAGGATCACCGGCGAGATCATCGGGATCGTCACGTGCCGAGTCTTCTGCCAAGGCGAGGCTCCGTCCAGCTCCGCTGCCTCCACCAGGCTCACGGGAACGTCCTGCAACCCGGCCAGGTAGATCAGCACGGCGTTGCCGACCCCCCAGACGCCCAGCACCACCAGGGCCGGCTTCGACCAAGCCGGGTCCCCCAGCCAGTTCGGGCCTTGGATGCCCACCATCCGCAGCACCTCGTTCAGAATGCCGTGCTCGCCGTTCAGGATCCAGAGCCACAGCACCGCCAGCGACACCATCGGCACGAGCGACGGCAGGAAGAACACGGTGCGGAAGAACGTGGTTCCGGGAACCTTGGCGTTCAGCAGCATCGCCAGACCGAGCGCCATGACCATGCCCGCCGGCAGCGAGATCGCCGCGTAGATCGCGGTGTTCTTCACGGTGATCCAGAACACCTCGTCGGCGAACAGCTCCCGGTAGTTGTCCAGCCCGATGAACACGGGCTTCTTCAGCACCGAGTAGTCGCAGAACGAGAAGTAGATCGACGCGATCAGCGGATAGGCCAGGAACACCGAAAAGCCGATGAACCACGGCAGCGCGAACACGTAACCGACCAGGCTCTGTCTGCGCCGGCTCATCGCGATCCCTCCGCCTGCTCCCTCAGCCGCAGGCGCTTCAGATACTGCTCCAGCTTGGGTTGCATCCTCTCGGTCACGGCGTCCAAAGCCTCCTTGGGCGTCTTGCGCAGCAGCCCGATCTCCTCGAACGCGTTGTTGAGCTCGGCGGAGTACTCCGCCCAGATGCCCAGCTTGGGCACGCCGATGGCGTTCGGAGAGGCCGCCAGCGAGTCGAACAGCCGGATGTGCGGGTTCGGATGCCGCCGCCAGAACTCCTCGCTCACGTCGGTCAGCGGCGAGTTCTTGCGCTGCAGCAGGCACAGGGTCTCCATGCACTTGCGGCTGTTCACGTAGCGGATGAACTCGAACGCCTCGCGCGGGTGCTTGGCGCCCCGCGGGATGATCAGCACGTCCGCCTCGGCGATGGTGGTCCGAGCGAGGTCGGGCCGGTCGGCCGGGTGCGGGAAGGGCGCCGCCGCCCACTCCAGCTTGGGGTTGTACATGGAGATGAAGTTGTACATCCACACGCCCTGCAGCACCATGGCCACCTTCTCGCTCATGAACGCGTTCTGGGGCGAGGAGAAGTTGCCGAACCCGCTCCGGAAAGTCTGCACCTCGTTCGGGCCGTACTTCTTGGGGAACGACTGCACCCATTCGAAGGCACGCACGTTCTCGGGGGAGTTGGCGGTGATGCGGCCCTTGCCGTCCCAAAGCGTGCCTCCGAAGAAGTAGCCCCAGGCCCAGTTCCACCACCCCGGTTCGGCGGGCAGGAACCCGGCCACGCGGATGCGGCCGTCGGGCCCCTTCTGGACCATCCGATCGGCCATCGCGCTCAGCTCCTCGATGGTGCGGGGCGGTTTGCCGGGGTCCAGCCCCACCCGGCGCATCATGGCGGTGTTGTAGTGCAGCGCGGTGGTGGCCGGGGTGCTGGGCAGGGCCCACACGCGCCCACGGTAGTTCACGGCGTTCCAATAGACCGGCTTGTAGTCCTCTGGACCGATTCCGGCCTCCCGGCAGAAGTCATCGAGGGGAGTCACCGCCCTGTCGTCGACGAACTGGGCCACGTTCGCGCTGAAGATGCCGGCCACGTCGGGCGGGATGCCGGCGCTGGTGGCCAGCATCGTCTTGTTCTGCACGTTGCTGACCGTCAGCAGCTGTACGAAGATCCGGTCCTGCGACTTGTTGAAGTCGTCGACGACCTTGCGCATCGCGTCGCCCTCGAAGCCGGTCCACTTCTCCCAATAGGTGATGCGCACGGGACCGGGGGGCTGGTCCTCGCGCACGACGCGCTCGCTGGCCCACACGGTGGCCAGCACCACCAGGAAGAAGCCGGGCAGGGCGAAGTCACCCAGACGGTTCACAGCGCCATCTTGGCACGAACGGCACCGCGGGGCGGAGGCTCACGCGGCCTCGTTGGTCGCTTCCGCCAGCCACGCCTCCATCCTGGCGCGCACGGCCTGGAACCGGGCCGCCAGGTCGCGAGGGTCCCACGGTCGACCCGTGGCGGCCGCTTCCTCGACCTCCGCCGCGGCGGCGCGCACCGACTCGGCGCCCACGTTGGCCGAGGCGCCCTTGATCGTGTGCGCGATCGCCTTGGCCCTCTGGCTCTCGCCGTGCTCTCCCGCCTCCCGCAGGTCGGCCAACCGCTGGGGGATGTCTCCCAGATACGCCCTCAGGACGTCGACGGCGAGGTCGAGGTCGCCACCGAGCCGGTGCAGCATGGACTCCACGTCCCACACCGCCGTTGCGACCGTCTGGGGATCGGTCGGGGCCTCCGCGGCGTCGGTCGCGGGCAGCCAGCGGCGCAGCGCGCGGGCGAGCGCATCCTTCGATACGGGCTTGGCCACGTAGTCGTCCATGCCTGCGTCGAAGCACCGCTCCCGATCGCCCTGCATCGCGTGGGCGGTCATGGCCACGATCGGCACGTGCGGGTTCTTCACGCCCGCCTCGCCCGACCGGATTCTGCGGGTCGCCTCGAAGCCGTCGAGCACCGGCATCTGAACGTCCATCAGCACGAGGTCGAACGGGAACTCCCTCAGAGCCCGCAAGGCCTCCTCGCCGTTTGCCACCGCCTGGGCCCGAATCCCCAGCTTGCGAAGCACACCCAGCGCGACCTGCTGGTTCACCGGGTTGTCCTCGGCGACCAGCACGTGGGCGGGCGGAAGCGCGGGATCGTTCGAAGGCGCGGATGGGCCGCCGCCCTGGTCCGCCAAGGCTCCGGACAGCACCCGTGCCAAGGCCTGTCTCAGCTCCGAGCGGCGGATCGGCTTGGTCAGCCGGGCGTCGAAGGGGCCCGACTCGGCGTCCTGCGCCGCTCCCAGCGAAGAGAGCAGAACGAGGCCCGTGGTTCGGGTGAGCGGATCGCTCCGCACGCACTCCGCCAGCTCGATGCCGTCCATCCCCGGCATCAGGTGGTCGATCACCGCCGCGTGGAAGGGCTCTCCGCGGCCCGCGGCATCCTGCAGCAGGCTCAGCGCGCGGGCTCCGTCGGCGGCCTCGATCGTCTGTAGCCCCCACGACTGCAGCGCCTCGGCGACGATCTCCCTGTTCGCGGCATGGTCGTCCACCACCAGCACCCGCTGACCGGAGAAGGGAGCGTTTTCCGACCGTGGCGCCTCGTCCCTTGCGAGCCGCACCTCGAACCAGAACGTGGAACCCTCGCCGAGGCGGCTGGAGACCCCGATCGATCCGCCCATCAGCTCGACGAGCTGCTTCGAGATCGCCAGGCCCAAGCCGGTTCCGCCGTACCGCCTGGTGGTGGAGGCGTCGACCTGCGTGAACTTGTCGAACAGGACGCCGATCTTCTCCTCCGGAATGCCGATGCCCGTGTCCCGGACCTCGAACCGCACCACCACGTCGGTTCCCTCCTCGCTCAAGAGCCTGCCCACCACGTCGATCTCGCCCGAGTGCGTGAACTTGAGCGCGTTGCCCACGAGGTTCGTCAGCACCTGCCGCAAACGTCCGGGGTCGCCGACGACGCGGTTCGGCACCCGGGGATCGAGCCCGCAAGCGAACTCCAACCCCTGCTGGAACGCCCGCACGCCCATCACCGCCGCGAAGTCGTCGAGCATCTCCTGCAGGTCGAACGGAGTGCGCTCCAGCTCCAAGCGGCCCGCCTCGATCTTGGAGTAATCCAGGATGTCGTTGATCACCGTCAGCAACGACTCGGCGCTCGAGCGGGCGATCTCGGCGTACCTCCGCTGCTCCGGCTGAAGCTCGGTGTCCTGCAACAGCCCGAGCATGCCGATCACGCCGTTCAGCGGCGTGCGGATCTCGTGGCTCATGTTGGCTAGGAACTCGCTCTTGGCTCGGCTGGCGGCCTCCGCCTGCACCGCCATCTCGTTGGCCGCCAAGATCGCTGCCTGAAGCTGGTCGTTGGCGGTCCTCAGGGCCTCCTCGGCGCGCTTGCGGTCGTCGATGTCCTGGAACGTGCCGTACACGCGTCGGCACTGACCGCGCTCGAACACCGGGTACCCGACCGCGCGCACCCATCTCTCCCGACCGTTGGCGGTGACGATGCGCAGCTCCGCATCGAACGGCTTGCCCTCGGATACAGCTCTGTTGAACAGCCTGCTGATCGTTTCTCGGTCCTCGCCCTCCACGTAGAAGTCGATCGCGCGCTGGAGCTCCGGGACGTAATCCGGGCCGACCTCGTGGATCTCGCGGGTGATAGGGCTCCATTCGACAGTGCCCTGCAGCAGATCCACCTCCCAGGTGCCGATGCGGGCCGCCTCGTTGGTCTTGGTGAGCAGGTCCAGCCGCTTCTCGGCCTCCTGCTCGGCGAGCTTCTGCTCGGTGATGTCCGTGGTGCCGCACAGCAGACCGAGCACCGCGCCGTCGTTCTGCAAGAGGGGCGAGCCGAACATGCGATGCCACCGGACCGACCCGTTCTTGTGCAGCACCCGGTACTCGGCGCCCTGGAAGCGCGCCCCGGCGAGTCCCGCCAGCAGCCCGCCCGGAGCCTCGAGGTCGTCCGGATGGACGAACTCGGAGAGGTGGTGGCCCTCCACCTCGGCCGGAGCGTAGCCCAACAGCCGCTCCCATCCGCTGGAGGCGAACGTGAGGACCCCCTCGGGGGAAAGCTCGAACACGGCGAAGTCGCTGTTCTCCAGCAGCT
>FWPV01011058.1_pt1 | contig 14512 bp, 15 predicted proteins | sample 2228371 | NCBI WGS metagenome assembly FWPV01 (sample SAMEA103939776, study PRJEB20133) | metagenome
TTGCTATGCCTTCGTGAACTGACATCATGGAGTACACACCGATTTCGCCGTTTATGCGGCCGATCTCGCACGCCCATCTGCGCGTGGTCGAGCGGCCTGAGGCGTCCGTTCCGGGCAAGCCCGTCAACAAGTGGGAGCTCCTTCGCGAGCTTTCGAAGGCGCAGGCCGCATTTGGCGTTTCCGAGCGCGATCTGACCGTTCTGCAGGGGCTTCTCAGCTTCTTTCCGGATGATGCGCTTGGTGGGAACGCTGAAATGGTCGTCTTCCCGTCCAACAAGGCAATCTGCGAGCGGCTGAATGGCATGCCCTGCTCTACGATGCGCCGTCACCTGGCCCGCCTTGTCGAGGCAGGCTTGCTCATGCGGCGCGATAGCCCCAACGGGAAGCGATATGTCCGCAAGCACGGCGAAGAGCGCGTGGCGTTCGGCTTTGATCTCTCGCCACTCTACTGCCGGTCCGAAGAGGTGGCACGGGCCGCAGAGGCCGTGCGTGAGGCCGAGGACCGTGTGCGCCGGCTGCGGGAGGTCGTGAGCCTCATGCGGCGCGATCTCGCTGCCGTGGCGGAGTTTGGAGAGGAGATCCGGCCAGGCCTTGGCCTCTGGGATCAGCTTCGCGACAAGGCTGTCCTTACTGCGCACGCCCTGCGCCGCAAGCTCAAGCTTGAGGAGCTCTCCGCATATCGGACCGACCTCGACGCCCTTCTTGACCATGCACGCAACGTCATTGATGGGCCTGAAACAGAAGAAATGAACACCAATGGTGCCAATACTGAGCGTCACTATCATAATTCAAATGAAGAATCTATAGATCTTGAACCTGCCTTAGAAAAAGGCGGGGCGGCGGCCGACGCGCCAGATGTTGAAACGGATGCACCTGGTGCTGACGTGGAAGAAGCGGACACAAGACGCGTGCCAAAGATCCCGCTTCATCTGGTGATCGCGGGCTGCCCTTCGCTGAAGACCTTTTACCAGGGCGACATCCGCCACTGGCATCAGCTCTTCGACGCGGCTTGCCATGTACGGCCGGCCATGGGGATCAGTGCGTCCGCTTGGGAAGAAGCACAACGGTTCATGGGCCCCGAGCAGGCATCGATCGTTGTCGTAGCCATGTTGGAACGCTTTGCCGATATCCGATCGCCCGGTGGCTACCTCCGCGCGCTGACATCGAAGGCGGCAGCGGGCGAGTTCTCTTGCGGGCCGATGATCATGGCGCTGATGTCCCGGCGAACCGCGGCATAATGTTCACAGCTGTGAACTGGCTCGAGCGGGACGAGAGTTCACAGCTGTGAACTACATGACAGGTCGCGAGACGATGAACGAAGAGAGGGAAAGGCTGGGGGTTTGAGGGGTGACGGTGAGTGAGATCGGGAGAGTGGCTTCCGGCGCCCGTCGTGGAGAAGATCTGATGGCGAAAGCAGCCCAGAAAGTCACCCTGTCCCCGTCGCGGGACATCCCCTTCGACAAGCTCGTGCTGAGCCAGTCCAACGTGCGGCGCATCAAGGCCGGCGTCTCGGTCGAGGAACTGGCCGAGGACATCGCGCGGCGCGGCATGCTGCAGGGCTTGAACGTCCGGCCCGTGCTCGATGCCGAGGGCGTCGAAACCGGCATGTTCGAGATCCCGGCCGGTGGTCGTCGCTTCCAGGCGCTATCGCTCCTGGTGAAGCAGAAGCGTTTGGCCAAGACCGCGCCGATCCCCTGCATCGTGCGGGATGCGGCGTCGGAGATCCTCGCCGAGGACGACTCGCTGGCGGAGAACATGCAGCGCGTTACCCTCCACCCGCTGGACCAGTTCCGTGCGTTCCAGGCCCTGCGCGAAAAGGGTCAGGGCGAGGAAGCGATCGCGGCGGCCTTCTTCGTGACGCCGCAGATCGTGAAGCAGCGCCTGAAACTTACCTCCGTGTCCCCTGCCCTCCTCGAGGTTTATGCCGAGGATGGCATGACGCTCGAACAGCTGATGGCTTTCACGGTGAACCCGGATCATGAACGTCAGGAACAGGTCTGGGATGCGGTGAAGAACTCCTGGAACAAAGAGCCCTACGCCATCCGGCGCATGCTGACCGAGACCTCGGTTCGGGCCTCGGATCGCCGCGCCGTCTTCGTCGGCATCGATGCCTATGAGGCCGCGGGCGGTGTCGTTCTGCGCGATCTCTTCCAAGGCGACGATGGTGGCTGGCTCGAGGACCCTGCCCTGCTCGACCGGCTGGTCACCGAGAAGCTTCAGGCGGAAGCCGAGGCTCTGGCTTCCGAGGGATGGAAGTGGATCGAGGTCGCGACCGACCTGCCCTATGGCTACAGCCACGGTCTGCGGCGCCTGGCCGGTGATTCGGCGCCGATGACCGACGAGGAAAGCGCGGCCCACGCTTCGCTCCTCACCGAGTATCGTGCGCTGGAGGAGGAGTGTTCCGGCCAAGACGAATACCCCGAGGAGATCGATGCCCGGCTCGGTCAGCTCGAGATGGCGATGGAAGCGCTCGAACAGCGGCCCTTGATCTACGACCTGGCCGAAGTTGCGCGCGCGGGTGTCTTCGTCACGCTGAATCGGGATGGCGGCCTGGCTGTCTATCGCGGGTATGTCCGGCCCAAGGACGAGCCGCGCGAGGAGACCGCGGTCCAGGAGGGCGATCGCGCGGATGTCATGGGGCAGGGGGGTGATGTCGGTGTTTCCAGCTGGAAACCATCGGGGACCTCTGTCGGCGGCACCGTCATCACTTCGGGTGGTCAGCCGATCGGTGCTGATCCAACCGAGGAGGACGATGACGGCGCGCTGAAGCCGTTGCCCGAACGGCTGGTCATGGAACTGACCGCTCACCGGACCCTCGCGCTGCGCGAGGCCATCGGGCGCTCGCCGGACGTGGCGCTGACGCTTCTGCTCCTGAAGCTGGTGACGGACACCTTCCGTACCTCCTCCGCCTCAGGCAGCTGTCTCGAAGCCTCGGTGCGCCATGTCTACATGTCCGCGCAGGCGCCCGATCTGAAGGACAGCGTCGTGGCGAAGCTCGTCGACGAGCGTCACGCGGCGTGGGAGGCCGATCTGCCCCTCGGCGACGATGCTGCGCTCTGGGGCTATCTGACCGTTCTCGATCAGGGCAGCCGTTTGGCACTCCTGGCACATTGCCTCAGCTTCGGGATCAACGCGCTCCATGAGAAGGTGAACCCCTATGGGGCTGGCATCTCCGCCAGCGGTCTGACTCGTCGCATGGCGCATGCCGACCTCGTGGCTCGCGCGGTCGATCTCGACATGGTCGAGGCGGGCTGGGAGCCGACGGTCGACGGCTACCTGAACCGTGTGCCGAAGGCCCGCATCCTCGAGGCTGTTCGCGAGGCGAAGGGGGAAGGGACCGCACAGCTTCTCGATCACCTGAAAAAGGGCGAGATGGCCACCGAAGCCGAACGGCTCCTCAACGGTAGCGGTTGGTTGCCCGAGGTCCTGCGCCGGGCCGATCTGGCGGCGCACGACGGCGAGGATCTCGCCGAAGGGCAGGAGGAAGATGTGGGTGAGCCCGAAGACATCGATCTCCCGGCCTTCCTGACGGCCGATCTGCCGAACGGCGACGCGTCGATGATGGCCGCGGAGTGATCTGAGCCATCCGGGGGGCGGGGTAACCCGCCCCCTACTTCTCACAAAATACAGCAATATCAATATGATGAATGCGGATGCTCGCATTCAGGATGAGGAATCATGTCTGCAACAACCATCATCGACACAGCCCCACTCGGGGCGCTGATCCGCTATACCGACGGCAGTCCCAAACCGCCGGCACGTTTCACCAAGAAGCTGGCAGCCTGGGAGCGTTCGAACGGCGTCGGTCGTCTCGTGAAGAAGGAACCGCCCAGGGTCTATCCGACCTGGACCGCTCCGGCCTCCTTCACGCTCCATGAGGGGAATTTCTCCTCGGACGGGGTGATCCTGGTCACCATCATGCGCAGTCATTCGGCGGATAGCCGTCTGATCTTCGAGGTGGCCGAGGAACCGAAGCCCGGCCAGGTGCGCGTGCTCCTCGACTTCGGTGGAAACACCGAGCTGCTGCATCTGGCGGAATCCATCACGGCGGCCGAGCTCTGGATCGCACGCGAAGGTTATAGCAATGCCCGTAACGAAATCGTCGGTGCCGAAGACGGCGATAGGGCAGGGGGCGCGGACCTGGCCGCTTGAGCCCTGACATGGCGTGAGGGGCCTGTCGACGGGCGGGCCTCTCACCGACCGCACCCTCGTCCCGCGATGTCGCGGGGCGCCAAAGGATCCATCCCCCAAAGACGGAGGTCTTCAACCATGAGCCTGGCCGGGAGGCTGGCGATAGAGCAACTCAGCGGGACAACAAGCTCCAGTCGTCAGGGCACCATCCCCCGCTCGCCATCCCCTTCCTTGCCCCGAATCCCGTCTTCGAGATCAACCCGCGAGGGGTCGGACTACGGGCAAGCCCGTGCCGCCGGGTGGATTCGGACGAGCCGAACGCACCCGGTGATGTCAGCCAGTCTTCGGGCCTGCGGGGTCCTGTCGCGCGGGGGATGGTCCCCCGCCTCCAAGACAGGAGCCAAACAGATGTCCCGCAAAGACGCACACGCCTTCGCCGCCTCCCTCGCCGCCACGCTCATGGTCTCGATCGTCGTCTTCCAGGCAGGGGATGGAACCTTCGGCGCTGTCCCCGCCGATGAAATCGACGGAGACGAGGTCGTGATCGTTTCGGAATACGATCCCTTCGGGTGAGGCTTTGGCCTCACTTCCCGAGGGCTCGGCTCGGCGCAGGTGCGCCTCCGGGCCTATCGCCGATAGAGTGATCGGTGATGCCGATCTTGGCAGACCAGTGTGCCACCTGCGCACGTCGTAGGACGCGATGGGCGGAAAGCTGACGGTCGCCGTTTCTTTTTCGTTTCAGATGATCCGACGTCACAGTCCGGAAAGCGGCTTGCCTCGCGGGCTTGCGGTATCAAACATTCGGACCGACAGCTTCAGGTCCAGTGATATCCCCCGCAAGCTGCCCGCCAGCATCCGCCCCGCCTCCAGCAGTGCCTCGACGGGCATCGGATCCAGCCTTTCCAGAACGAACCACATGTCCTCGCTCGCCTCGGTGATCTGAGTGCGCGGGCCCTGTCGCCAATTCCAGCGACGGCAGGTGACGCCGAGATCGTCACGCCAGATGACTTCGCCCGCCTCGGGCGTCTCTACGACGGGCTGGCCTTCGGCCATAGTATGGAAGGGCTCGTCTCCCTTGGCGAGACACAGGCGCGGTAGACCTGCGTAGGTGGTGGCATCCTCGCCGCCCACGGGGACGGCGAAGCGCAGGCTAACGGCGTTGTAGAGATCGACGACCGCGTTGAGCGGGCGCATCGCGCCATCCTTCACGGCGCGCTTGCGCAGGGCTTCGGCCGAACAGGGCGTCTTCTTAGGTTTCGCCCCGAAGGCGCGGTAGGTGTCACGCCAGGCGTCCAAATGTGCCTCAGCCCAAGGGAAGGTGTCGAGGGACTGCACCGCCTCGGCCAGAAGGGCCTCGCTGGCCGCATCGCTCGGACCGTTGCGTCCGCCGCTGACATAGACGCTGAGGGCCATGAAGTCCGGACGCAGGGCAAAAATCTCGCCGTCGATGATGGGGTGGAGCGTCATGGGGTCCTCGGTCCGCTGGGCAAGGGCTTCGTCGCATGCGAAGCGTTACGTGTCAACAAAGTGAACCGATATGGACGTTGACCGCAGATCACGAAGCAAAGTATCACATCATAATGACCGACACAGCACATTCACCGAGCCTCACCCGCGCGGACGAACAGGAAGCGGCACTCGCCGCCTCGGTCGCCGCGCGCATTTTCGAGCTCCGCAAGGCGAAAGGACTGTCCTTCGAAGCGCTCGCTCAGAAGGCGGGCGTCGCCAAGGGCACGCTGGTCCAGATCGAACAGCAGCGAGGAAACCCGAGCATTTCGACGCTCTGCCGCCTAGCCGCGGCGCTCGACGTCTCGGTGGCCGATCTCGTCGCACCGACCGAGGCGACCACTCGGGCCGTGACACTCCTTAGCCGAGACGATGCCCGGCAACTCTGGACGGGCCCATCAGGCGGCACCGCAACGCTGCTTGCGGGGACGCAAGGCCCCGACATGCTGGAAATCTGGGACTGGGTCCTGATGCCCACGGAAAGCTTCGAGGCGGCCGTTCACGGGGCCGGAACGCGAGAAATGATCCATGTAACGGAAGGCACGCTTGCCCTGACCGTCGACGGCGCGACCCATCTGGTCGCGGCGGGCGGATCGGCCATCGCGCTGACCGACAGGCCCCATGCTTATGCCAACCCCGGCAAGGAGCCGCTGCGCTTCACCATGACCGTCCACGAACCGGCTGCGGAGTAGCCACCCATGTATCAACCCGAACAGCACCGTGAAGACCGCCTCGACGTACAGCACGACCTGATCGAAACCCACCCCTTCGGTCTTTTGATCTCGCACGACAGCGAAGGGCTTCAGGCGAACGGCTTGCCGTTCCTTCTGCAACGCGCCACCGGACCGTTCGGCCGGTTGCAGGCCCATATTGCCCGTGCCAATCCGCAGTGGCGTGAGCTCGATGGTGCCGATGTGCTTGTCGTCTTCCAAGGACCGCTCACCTACGTGACGCCCGCGTTCTACGAGACGAAGCGCGAGACGGGAAAGGTCGTGCCAACCTGGAACTACGCGATGGTTCAGGCACGTGGAACAGCGCATGTGCGGTCGGATACCGCATGGCTCGACACGCAGATCGCGGCACTCACCGACCGGCACGAGGCCGACAGGCCCAAGCCTTGGCACGTCTCTGACGCGCCGCGCCCCTATATCAAGGCGCAGTTGCGCGGCATCGTCGGGATCGAGATCGAGATCCGCAGCCTCGAAGGCAAGTGGAAGGTCAGCCAGAACCGGCCTGAGGGCGACCGCAAGGGCGTGGCCGCAGGGCTGGCCGAGGCGCATCCCGAGATGGCGGCGCTCGTCCGCCGCTACGGAAAGATCGGAGATGAGGCATGAAGGTTGAGACCATGGCCGTCCATGCTGGTGAGGCGGTGGACCCGACCACCCGCGCCTCGTCCCCGAACCTCGTCATGTCCGCAACCTTCCTCCCGCGCGAATTGACCGGCTTTTCGGCCTTGGACGAAGACGAAAACGCCGGATACATCTATGCTCGTTCGGGCAACCCGACGGTGCGGCAACTGGAAGAGAAGCTCGCCGCACTGGAAGGTGCAGAAGATGCGCGTTGCTTTGCGTCGGGCATCGCCGCGACCCATGCGGTCATCATGGGGCGTCTCAGCGCAGGCGACCACGCTATTTTCCCCGAAAACGCCTACTCTGGCACCGCAGAGTTCATCCGCAACAGCCTGCCTCGCTTCGACATCAGGACTAGCTTCGTGGACACCGCAGATGCCGAAGCGGTCGCCGCCGCGATCAGCCCCGCGACCCGCATGCTCTGGCTCGAGACGCCCTGCAACCCGACGCTCCAACTCGCCGACATCGCGCTTCTGGCCGACCTCGCCCATGCCCGGGGTGTGCGCGACGTGGTGGTCGACGGCACCTTCGCCTCGCCCATCGGCACGCGGCCCTTGGCACTCGGCGCGGATTTCGTCGTGCACTCGCTGACCAAATACATCTCCGGCCACGGTGATGCGATGGGCGGCGCGGTGCTGGGTCGCAAGGCCGATCTCGATGCGCTCAACCTCGAAGCGGCCGTGCATTTCGGTGGCGTCCTGTCGCCCTTCAACGCTTGGCTCATCATGCGCGGAGCCGAGACATTGCCGATCCGGATGCGTGCCCATCAAGACAACGCGATGGCCGTCGCTAAATGGCTCGAGTTGCATCCTGCCGTGTCCCGCGTGTTCTACCCCGGCCTGCCCTCGCACCCCCAGCACGACCTAGCCCGCAGGCAGATGGCGAACTTCTCCGGCATGCTTGCCTTCCAGACGCATCAAGACGGGGCCGAGATTGCCCGGAAGATGGTGAGCGACCTGCAACATGTGCATTTCGCCGTCTCGCTCGGCCATCTGCGCAGCTTGATCTACTGGATCGGCACCGATGACATCCTGCAATCGACTTACCAGCACCCGCCCGAGGCCGAGGCGCGCTTCCGTGCCCTCACGGGTCGCGGCATCTTCCGCCTGTCCGTCGGATTGGAACACCCTGAAGACATCTGCGCCGATCTGGCGCGCTGCCTGTGACCGGAGCGCCGAAGATGCCCGAAAGCTTGCCCCCGACCGACCGCAGCCGCCTGCGCCGCATGCATGATCTCGGCAGCTTCGACATCGCCACCATCCACGCAATCCTCGACGCGCAACCGCTCTGCACCGTGGCGTACGTCCGCGACGGCAAACCTTACCTCACCCCGACGCTGCAATGGCGCGAGGGAGATAGGGTCTACTGGCACGGCTCCTCCGCCAGCCACGCCCTGCGCGCAGGGAAGGGTCAGGATGTCTGCATGAACGTGACAATACTCGACGGCTTCGTCCTCGCCCGTTCCGGCTTCAACCATTCTGTCAATACGCGTTCTGTCACGCTGTTCGGCATCGCCGAGGTGGTGCCGGAGGACGAAAAGGCCGCGCGCCTCACAGCCATGATCGAAGGCCTCTGGCCAGGTCGCAGCGCGCTCCTGCGCCCGATGCTGCCACAAGAGGTGAAAGCCACGACGATCCTCTCACTGCCCATTACCGAAGGCAGCGCCAAAATCCGGTCTGGGCCGCCCGTGGACGAACCCGATGATTACGATCTACCGATCTGGGCCGGAATCTTGCCCTTGTCCGTCTCGCTGGGGGCACCCGTGCCCGACACGCGGAACAAAGATGGTGTTGATACGCCGGACCACGCGAAGGGAGTTGCTCGCTTGGCAGGGCAAGCCTGAGCCCAACCGGGCGGGTTACCTACCTGACCGTCCGCTATGGGCCGGGTGTGTCGATAAAGCCCCGGTTGCTCGCAAGGGGGCGGGAAGCGGGCTTCCGATGCCGTGTCGACCGGTCGGCTGGAAGGTCATGGCCTGACGACAATGCGTTGCGTGGCGACGGTTGCGGCCTCTACGGCCCCGGCCAGATAGCCCGTTTCCGATGGGCTCGTCTCACTGCCAGCCATGTGCAGGACGCCTTCCCAATCCCCGTTCACCCAGCCGCCAGGAAAGGCAGCAGGATGGCCCGACGGGGTGCTGTCCGCGCCGGTTGCGGTCATCGTGTCCTGCGCCCAGTCCTTCACGAGAGTGGCGACCGGGTTTGCCGCCTCAGGGCCGAAGAGCCGGACAAGCTGCTGGACTGCGGCACGGACCAGGGCCTCTTCGCCCAAGGCCGCGCGATTGACTGCGGGAACCCCGACAAAGCCGAACAGTGCAGCCTTCCCGCTGGCGGTCGTGGCGTCATGGATCTCGGCCAAGGGGCCAACCATGCTCTGCGCAGTGCCGCAAAAGCCTGCCTCGCGCCAGAAGGAGCGATTGTAGATGGCAAAGATCTTGGCGTGAGGGGCCATCCAGGTCGCCGTTGACCGCCAGCGTGCGAGATCACGGGCGTCAGGCGCGGGCTCCATCGCCACTTTCTCCGCGAAGAGGCGCGGCGGCAGGGCTGCGATCACCTGGCCTGCCAGGATGGTCTGGCTGCCGATGGTCAACTCCACCCCCTGTTCCGTCCTGCGCAAGGCACTGACGGGCGTTCCGAAATGCAGCCTGTCCTGCGGCAAATCCCGCATCAGCTCCCTCACGACGGAGGCGGTCCCGCCCGCAAGTCGCAGCGATTTCGGCTCCTGCCCCAAACCCGGCATCCGGTGCGGGCCTTCGCGCGACATGCGCTCGAAGACCACATCTCCCGCATTGTACTGACAGAAGAAGGGCAGCCCCAGGTCTTCAACCAGGGTCCCCATTGCCGGCTGCATCTGCGGCCAGAACCACGAGGCGCCAAGGTCGAATCCGTCCTCGGCAGGCTCTCCCCGTTCGTCGACGGTCAGGATGCGCCCACCCGCCCGGCTCCGCGCCTCGAACAGGTGAAAATCGAAGCCGGCCTTGTGCAGGCGTCGCGCGGCGGTCAGTCCGGCAAGGCCCGCTCCGATGATCGCGACCGTGGTGGTCATCTCGTTTCTCCGTTCAGGCAGGGATTGTCAGAATGTCGGCGTGCTGCAGCGGCGCGTCCTTGATCCAGACGCGCGCACCCTGCGGTCCTGCCACGGCAACGAGGTCCAGCCCGGCTGGAAGGCGGCCCCAGCCCTGCGGCCCGAGGCTCACTTCCCCGATCTCCAGCCGACCCGCCACGACCAGAACCTCCAGCCCGCGAGGGTTCGTGATGACATGCGCCGCGCCTGCCTCCCAATCCTCGATCATTACCCGCTCCGCCCCATCGTCGAACAGAAGGCGGGACGACAGGACACCGGCAGGCAACGGCAGCACCTCACCCTCGCCCGGGCGCCGGACGATCTGCGCGTGGTCCCCCTCGCGGAACTGCCAGAGCCGGACAAAGATCTCGCAGCCCTCTGCAGCGGCGGGACTGTGCGACGTACCGGGTGGGTTGCGGAAATAGCTGCCCGCCGGATAGTCGCCATGTTCGTCCTGAAACGTGCCGGACAGGACGAGGATCTCCTCGCCGCCGGAATGGACATGCGCCGGAAAGGCGCTCCCCACGGCATAGCGCACGATGGACGTGGCCCGCGCGACCTCTGCCCCTTCGCGGTAGAGCATCCGGCGATCCACCCCTGCGGCGGGGCTGGGCACCCAATCCATTGCAGCCGCATCCAAAAAGACCGGTTTGGTCAAATCGTCATTGATCCGCATCCCGCTCCTCCATCTTCAAAACCATCCGGAACTTCGCCGCACCGCTGCGCATCCGAGCCACCGCCTCGTCCGCCTTCTCGAAGGGGACGATCTCGATCCAGGGTCTCGCCCCGACGAGCAGGCTGAAGTCCAGCGCCCGCTCGCTGTCATGCGGCGATCCGGTCAGCGAGCCGACGACACCCCGCTCCCCGCCGACAATTGCCCCCATCGACACCGACAAGGGATCGCGCCCCACGCCCAGAAGCACCAAACGCCCCCCGGGAGCCAATCCGGCCACAAGCGCCGCCGTCGGTGCGGAAAGGGTCGGCGTGGCCAGGATGGCCTGCGCGCCGCCCATGGCGGCCAATTCGGTGGCGGCATCCGCAAGGTCCGTGTCGATATAGGCATACGCGCCCAGCCTCAGCGCATCTTCCGCGATGTCCTGTCCCCGCCCGATGGCCACGGTGCGAAACCCCATGCGGTGCGCATATTGCACCGCCATATGGCCCAGTCCCCCGATGCCGAAGACGGCGACGGAATCCCCCGCCTGCGCTCCACACGTCTTCAGAGCGTTGAAAGTCGCCAGTCCGGCGCAAAGGATCGGCGCGGCCTCCTCGGACGAAAGGTCATCCGGTATGGCCACCAGCCCGCTCGCCCGTGCAAGCATGCGCTCGGCATAGCCGCCATCTCGGCTGGACCCCGTCACCGGCTGATCGCTGCAGAGGTTGAACCGCCCCTGCCGACAGGCATGACACTGCAGGCAGGGCCCGCCAAGCCGCCCGACACCCACGCGCTGACCGATCCGCCAATGGGGTGCAACCCCCGCGCCGATGGCAAGGACCCGCCCCACGACCTCGTGCCCCGGCACACGATGGGCCTCTGGAGTGGCGCGCTCGATATCGGACCCATCCGCCCCGCAAATGCCGCAGGCCTCGACGGCAATCAGAACCTCACCCGCCTCCGGCCTCGGCAAGTCCCGGACCGCAAGTCGCAGCCGTCCCTGGGCGGCAATCTCGAAAGCGCGATAGGTGGCAGACATGCTTGTTCCGGTTTTGCGTCACGTCAGCTTGCTAGCATCGAGAAACCATGAGCAGAAATGGTATGAATTCACGGAACCATGAACAGGAGTCATGGATGCTCGACCGACAGCACCTGACAATCCTTCGCGAGATCAACCGCGCGGGAAGTGTGACCGCCGCTGCCGGGCGGCTGAATACCACCCAATCCGCTATCAGCCATGCTGTCGCCAAACTGGAGGCGCGCTTCGGTGTCTCGCTGTGGCGCAAGAGGGGGCGGCTCCTGGAGCTGACGCAGGCCGGGGAATATCTCCTCGCCCTTGCCGAACGTCTGGTGCCAGAGTTCGAACACGCCGAGCTTGTCCTGGCCGACCTCGCCCAAGGCCGAAGAGGCGCGCTGCGGATCGGGATGGAGTGCCATCCCTGCGAAAAATGGCTGATGCGGGTCACAGCGCCCTACCTGGCCGCCTGGCCCGATGTGGACATCGAGGTGAAAACCGCCTTCCGCTTCGACGGGATCTCCGCCCTTCAGGGGCATGAGATCAACCTGCTGATCACGCCCGATCCTGTGCATCTGGACGGGCTGACCTTCAGGCCAGTCTTCGACTACGAACTGGTTCTTGTCTTGCCCCCCGGCCATGCGCTGGCCGGCAGGGGTCACGCCGAACCAGCCGACCTTGGCCGCGAGACGCTGCTGACCGTGCCCGTGTCGGAGGACCGCCTCGACATTTACACCCGCTTCCTGATCCCCGCCGAGATCCGCCCCGCGCGCCGCAGGACTGCAGAAACCGTCGAGTTGATCCTGCAACTGGCAGCCGCAGGACGCGGCATCGCCGTCCTGCCGGACTGGCTCGTGCGCGAAGCAAGCCTCCCTCTGCCGACGCTGATGATTGGCAAGCAGGGAATGATGAAGAGCATCCATGTCGGGATGCGCACTGAAGATATCGGCATCGGATATCTGGAAGGCTTCCTCGGCATCGCAGGGACGATCAGTTCACCAGCCTGATCTTCGACAACCGGCCACCGTAGTCGACCGGCGGCTTTGGGCCGATCGCGAAGATCAAGCCTTCAACTGATGGCTAGGTCGCTCGCGGTCTTTCCCGCCTCCAACGCCTCCACGAACCACTGCGGTTTGCGCCCCCGGCCCGACCAAGTGAGCGCCGGGTTCTCAGGATGCCGGTATTTCGCCGCGACAGGCGCACGGGAGGATTTCGTTTCGGTGCCGACAAGTTCGGCCAGGGAGTAGCCCAGTTCCCGGGCGAGGGCTTCCACCTTGGCGCGGGCTTCCGTCTTCTGCCGATCCTCGAATGTGGAAATCGCCTTGGCGACGTCCTTCTGCATTTTCTTCAGCTCACTGAGCGACAGTGCCTCGAGATCGTAATCAGCCATTGGTGCGGTCCGTGTCCTGAGTGTCCCTGTATCGATAGCCTGTCGCGACAAGCTGCCGCAACTCCCGGCAGGCAAGGGCAGGGGTGGCAAAGGCTGGTGATCGCCGTCGTCGTCGCCAGTGAGCTGCTGGACTGGGGTCAGGCTGTCCCGATGGGCAAGGTGACAGGGTCTAGCATGGGCTCCCCGCGCATCTCTGTCCTCTGGGCCATCCCTTCGACTGACAATCCCCTAATCCCGTTCGGGCTCCTGCGCGCAACCCCGCGTCAGTCCTGGCCGTGTTGCCCCTTTGGGGCTGCCCGCTCCACCCCGGTCCTCTGGGGGTTTCCGGCGTCCGTTCCGGCCACCGTGCACGCGTCCCCCGACGGGCTTTTTCCGGGTCTTGTCGAAGGGATGGTCCCGAAGACAGGACACACAGGAGCTTACCATGCAGAACATCGTCATCCTCGCCGGCAACATCGGTCAGAAGCCCGAAGTGCGCTCGACTCAAAGCGGCACGAAGATCACCAACTTCACCCTGGCCACCTCGCGGCCGCGCCTCTCGGAAGGTCGCGTGATGCGCGACGAGAACGGCTACCGGGTCATGGACACTGAATGGCACCGCATCACCTGCTTCAACGGTCTCGGCAAGACAGTCGCAGAGAACTGCGAGAAGGGCATGAAGGTCCTCGTCCACGGCCGCATCCACTACACAAAGTGGACCGATGCAACCGGCACCGATCGCTACGGCTGCGAGATCATCGCCGAGAAGGTCGACTTCCTGAGCCGCCCGAAGTCGGCCGAGAACGAAAACCCCGAACTGGTCGACCGTGACGACGAGATCCCGTTCTGAAAAGAACGGGGTCTCCCCCTCGGGCCCGGCGGGGAAACCCGCCGGGTTCGGGCGATCTCGGCCCAAACCTGCCCTTCGCTCAGGGACATCCCACAAGCCATTCCAAGGGAAGCCAATTGTGCACGCTGTAGGTCGAAGACGGAGCAACCGGGCCGCAGGTTCTGCGGCCCGGTCTTGTGCGCGGCTGATGTGGAGGGGCCGCGCGGTTTTGAGCCGCAGGTGGCTGCGGTTCAGGGAGGTGGGTATCAGATGCCTTCCAGCGCCGGGTTCTGGGTCCTTACCCCGGTGATGTAGGAGACGATGTCGCTTCCGTCCGTTTCGGATTTCCGCAGGTCGGCCGAGATGTGGCCGCGGCGGAAGACGATGATGCGGTCGACGAGGTCGAAGACCTGACGCAGGTTGTGGCTGATCAAGATCAGGGGAACGCCGTTCTTCTTCAGCGTCTTTATGATCTCTTCGACCTGCGCGGTTTCCTGCACGCCAAGGGCGGCCGTCGGTTCGTCCATGATGATCAGCTTCGACGCGAACATGGCCGCGCGGGCGATGGCGACGCATTGGCGTTGACCGCCTGACA
>FWPV01011060.1_pt1 | contig 14510 bp, 10 predicted proteins | sample 2228371 | NCBI WGS metagenome assembly FWPV01 (sample SAMEA103939776, study PRJEB20133) | metagenome
AAAAATGGCGGTGGAGCAGAGGATTGCCGCCGGAAAGTCCAGACCGGGGCTGGCAACCGTGCTGGTGGGCGATAATCCCGCCTCGCATGTATACGTTCGGTCGAAACGCAAAGCCTGCGCCGAGGTTGGCATCGAATCGTTCGGGTTTGAACTGCCAGCCGATGCCAGTCAGGAGCAGGTGGAAAAAGTGGTTCGGGAGTGCAATGAAGACCCACGCATTCACGGCATTCTGGTGCAATTACCCCTGCCGGCCGGGCTGGATGAAGAAGCGGTGTTGAATACCATCAGCCTTCACAAGGACGTGGATGGTTTTCACCCGGTCAACATCGGGCGATTGGCTCAAAAAGGGCGCGAACCGGCTTTTGTACCCTGCACACCAGCGGGTTGCATTTATCTACTCAAAAAGACCCTGCCATCCCTGCGCGGAGTGAATGCGGTTGTGCTGGGGCGTTCTAACATTGTGGGGATGCCGGTTGCGCTGCTGCTGGTGCGGGAGGATGCAACCGTCACCATTTGCCACTCCCGTACCCGCGATTTGCCTGCCGTGGTGCATCAGGCGGATGTGCTGGTTGCTGCGGTTGGCAAGGCTGAAATGGTGCGCGGTGACTGGGTCAAACCGGGGGCGGTGGTGATTGATGTGGGCATCAATCGCATCGAAGACCCCAATCATCCCAAAGGTTCCCGTCTGGTTGGGGATGTTGCTTTTGATGAGGTCAAGGAGGTGGCCAGTCATATCACTCCCGTGCCGGGTGGGGTTGGACCGATGACCATTGCCATGCTGCTGCAGAATACCCTGAGGGCAGCCGAACTGGCCGATAAAATGTGACGAAAATCATATTGTCTGACAATTGACAACAAAACGGAAATCCATTAAACTGAGGTTGTCTGATGTCTAATCAGTTCACATCCCCCATGCGCGACATACAAACGAGAATGGATTTGCCATGACGCAAACTCTGCTCGTCAAAAATGCTACGGTTCTGGTCACCATGGACGACCTCCGCCGCGAAATTGCGGATGGAGGTCTTTTCATCCGGGATGGCTTTATTGAGCAAGTGGGCAAAACATCAGAACTGCCTGACAGCGCTGATGAGGTGCTGGATCTTTCCGGGCATGTTGTCCTTCCTGGATTGATTAACACCCATCACCATTTTTACCAAACGTTGACGCGGGCTGTTCCGGCAGCACAAGATGCTAATCTGTTCCACTGGTTGAGGACGCTCTATCCCATTTGGGCGCGGATGACACCGGAAGATATCTTCATCTCTACCCAAACCGCCCTGGCAGAACTGGCGTTATCCGGCTGTACGACGGCGTCGGATCATCTGTATCTTTTCCCAAATGGTTCGCGTCTGGACGATGAAATCGAAGCGGCACGTCAGGCAGGTTTGCGCATCCATGCTTCGCGCGGTTCGATGAGCCTCGGCGAAAGCAAGGGCGGTTTACCACCCGACTCAGTTGTAGACAATGAAGAGGCTATTCTGCGTGATTCGCAGCGTCTCATCCAGACCTATCATGACCCAAAACCCGGTTCGATGGTGCAAATTGTGCTGGCGCCATGCTCGCCATTCAGTGTGACGGGTGACTTGATGCGCGAAAGCGCACGGCTGGCGCGCGAGTATGGCGTTCATTTGCATACCCATCTGGCCGAAACGCAGGATGAAGAGGTTTTCTGCCAGCAAAAATTTGGCTACCGTCCGGTTGGGTATATGGAGTCGTTAGAATGGGTGGGTGAAGATGTCTGGTTTGCTCATGCGGTGCATGTGAACACAGCCGAGATTCAGGTTTTTGCTCGCAGCGGCTGCGGAGTTGCACATTGCCCCTCCTCCAATATGCGGTTGGCTTCGGGAATTGCGCCGGTGATGAATTACCTGCAAGCCGGAGTAAAAGTTGGCCTGGGCGTGGATGGTTCAGCCTCCAACGATGGTTCGCACATGTTGGCTGAGGCACGCCAGGCTTTGCTGCTGGCGCGTCTGGGAGCGGGGGTGGCAGGGGCTTCTCTCAGTCAGCAGGCGGCGCCACCCCTCATGACTGCTCGGCAGGCATTAGAACTGGCTACGCGGGGCGGAGCGGCTGTGCTTGGACGTACCGACATTGGCTCGCTTGAGCCCGGCAAATGCGCGGATTTAATTGCCTTCAACCTGAACCGATTGGATTACGCAGGGGCGCTGCACGATCCGCTGGCAGCGCTGGTATTTTGCCAACCGCGCACGGTGGATTACACCGTCGTACATGGTCGTTTGATCGTCCGCAAGGGTGAATTGCAGACAATTGACCTGATGCGTCAGATTGAAATGCACAACCAACGGGCAAGACGCTTATTAACCAGTTAGCAGCAACCTGTTTCTTTTGAGAGACAGGTTGCCTTCTTACCGGAGGTAAAGAATGAAATCGTTAACCGCTGAGAACACCCAAAAGTTGGTGGATTGCGCGATGGGGCGCATTCCGGCTGATCTGGTTGTCCGCAACGGCAAGTGGGTGTGTGTCCAATCCGGAGAGATCATCCCATCTACGGATGTTGCCGTTTTGGATGGAAGAATCGCTTTTGTGGGTGATTCGGCAGAGCATGCGATAGGGGAACACACTCAGATTATCGAAGCAGAGGACCGCTACCTTTGCCCAGGTTTGCTGGATGGGCACATGCATGTAGAGTCGGGTATGCTGACGGTCACCGAATTTGTGCGTGCAGTAGCGCCTCGTGGAACAACCGGTATGTTTATTGATCCTCACGAAATTGCCAATGTGTTCGGACTTGAAGGAGTGCGCCTGATGGCGGATGAGGCTGCCCATCAGCCTATTCATGTATTCGTGCAAATGCCATCCTGTGTGCCTTCAGCTCCCGGGTTGGAAACTCCCGGCGCTGCGATTGGCCCGCAGGAAGTAGCCGAAGCAATGAAGTGGGATGGGATCATCGGGTTAGGTGAGATGATGAACTTCCCCGGCGTGTTCAACAGTGATCCCAATGTGCATGCTGAACTGGAAGAAACCCGTAAGGCTAACAAGGTAATTGGTGGTCATTACGCTTCGCCAGATCTGGGCCTGCCGTTTCACGGTTATGTGGCTGGCGGCGCTGAGGATGATCACGAAGGGACGACCCTGGAGGATGCAGTACAGCGCATACGGCAAGGGATGAAGGTGATGATGCGCTACGGCTCGGCCTGGCATGATGTAGCGGCTCAGGTCAAAGCCGTTACGGAAATGGGATTGGACCCGCGCCATTTCATTCTCTGTACGGATGATTCTCATTCGGCGACTCTGGTACAGGAAGGTCACATGGATCGCGTTCTCCGTCATGCGATTACGCAGGGCTTGAAACCGATGCAGGCGATTCAGATGGCGACCATTAACACCGCCGTCCACTTTGGGCTGAGTCGGGATTTGGGCATGATTGCTCCCGGCCGGTTTGCGGATATGGTTCTGGTAAAAGATTTGGTCAACTTTCATGCCGATTTGGTCATTGCCAAAGGGAAGGTGATTGCCCGCCAGGGAGAATTGCTGGTTCAGCCGCTGCCATATTCTTACCCGGAATGGGCAACTCACTCTGTACGATTGAAACGCCCGTTAACGGCGCAGGATTTTGATTTGATTGTGCAAGAACCGCGAAATGGGAAGGCTACGGCGAACATTATCGGTGTGATTGAAAATCAAGCGCCCACCCGCCACATCAAGCGTGAAGTCAATGTCGTCAATGGAAAAGTCGTGCTGGATGGAGAAGTTGACCTTGCCAAAATTGCTCTGGTTGAACGCCATCACGCCAGCGGGATTGTGCAGGTGGGGCTGGTTTCGGGATTTGGTTTTGACCAGAAATGTGCCATTGCCACAACGGTTGCGCATGATAGCCATCACATGATTGTGGTTGGAACGGACGAAGCCATGATGGCGCAGGCGGCCAATCATCTGGCGGAGGTCGGTGGCGGGCAGGTGGTCATCAAGGATGGGGAGATCATTGGTATGGTACACCTTCCCATTGCCGGTCTAATGTCGAACAAACCTGCCGAAGTAGTCGCCGTTGAAGCGGATAGCGTGCTGCAGGGCTTCAAAGCCTGTGGCTGTCATTTGAATAACCCCAATATGCAACTCAGTTTACTGGCGCTGGTGGTGATTCCGGCGCTGCGTATCTCCGACCGCGGGTTGGTGGATGTGATTCATTTCCGCTTCCTGCCGGTCGTCGAATCCTAAATAGAGAGGAAAAAATGGAGACCATGATGCATCCATTTCAGAGACTGCAGGTTGAGCTGGCGGAAATCATTGCGCGAACCCCACCCGGTGAACGATTACCATCCGAACCGGCGCTTGCCAAACAACTGGGTGTTTCCCGTGCTACGCTGCGGGAGGCGATGCGCGCCTTCGAAGGACAGGGCCTAATCCGGCGAAGACAGGGAAAGAGTGTATTTGTGGTCAGCCACGTTCAGGTGATCGAAACCGGTCTGGAGGTTTTGCAAAGCATTGAGAGTCTGGCTGAAAAAATCAACCTCAAAGTCTTTATGGGGGAGGTGAAAATTATCCGGCTGGAAGCGGATGCGATGCTGGCAGAGAACCTGAATGTGGAAAAGGGAACACCGCTCATCAAGGTGGAGCGGGTGATCACCACCGAACATCGCCCGGTCGCCTACTTGATTGACATATTGCCTGAAAATGTGCTTTCTCCGGCTGAGTTAGAACAAGGCTTCACTGGCTCGGTATTGGACTTTCTGCTGAAACGCGGCGATCTGAACCTGATGAACTCCTACACCGAGATCAATGCAACCTCAGCGAGTTCCGAGATTGCCAAAGCCCTTGAAATTCAACGCGGCGATCCTTTGCTGATGTTTGAAGCCTATCTTTATGACGACGGCGGGCGGGTCGTGGATTATTCTCACAGTTACTTCCTGCCCGGCTATTTTCGTTTCCATCTGGTACGGCGAGTCGGCAGCCGTCCAAATGCCAATCATGTGTGATGAAGAGGAGGTGATTTCATAGCGCTGCAGGTGTAAAGACATCCCTACGGTGTTAACCGTATATCAAATTCAAGCGTTTAATCATGTTCATTTGGAACATCCATTTCAAAAAACAAACTGGAGGTAAATGCAATGCGTAGTTTTGCTGGTCGTGATATTCTCTCGTTGAAGGACTTCGAACGGCAGGAGTTCTTTCATGTCTTCGAAGTAGCGCGGAAAATGGAGGACATTGCCCGCGAGCGCAAGAATATTGATCTCTGCAAAGATAAAACTCTGGTGACGGCTTTCTATCAGCCCAGCACCCGCACCCGCCTGGCTCACGAAGCCGCCATGCACCGTCTGGGTGGGCATGTGACCGGTTTTGCCGATGCTAAAATGACCCGCGCCGGTGACTGGTATCAGGAATCCATCAAGGATACTGTAAAAATGCTGGAATTCTACGGCGATGTGATCGTCATGCGCCACTTCCAGCAAGGCGCACCGCACGAGGCAGCCAAATGGGCATCGGTTCCGATCATCAACGGTGGTGACGGCTGGGGTGAGCATCCTACCCAAATCCTGACCGACCTCTATACCGTTCTGCGCGAAAAAGGTCGTATTGATGGTTTGAAGTGGCTGGCGGTAGGGGATATGCGCATGCGCACCATGCATTCGCTGGGATACGCCTTAACCCAATTCGACTGCCCGATTACGTTTGTTTCCCCGCCGGAAATGTCGCTGACCGAGGAATTCAAGGCTGAACTGAAATCCTACAGTCTGAATTTCCGTGAGGTAGAGCATGTCGAGCAGGCAATTGCGGAGGCGGATGTCATCCTGGTTGAGCCGGTGGTTCAGCCGGACTACACCAAAGCCCGCGACGAGCGCGCCGGTAAAGATGTGGGAATGACCCCCTCGAATTACAAAATCACCCGCGAACTACTGACCACCAAGGCCAAATCCGACGCGATTCTGCTGCACTCGCTGCCGCGCATGGATGAAATCCCCACCGATGTGGATATTACCCGCTGGTCACGCTACTGGCAGGAGGCTTACAACGGGGTGGTCATGCGCATGGCGTTGATTGCGCTGGTTCTGGGTAAGATGGAATAAGCCTTACCACTGGATATTTGGAGGAAATATGCAAACCTTTTTGCACGGACGTGACCTGATCGGGGATCTCGACTTCTCCAAAGAAGAAGTTGAAACCGTCCTCGATGTGGCGTTTGACCTGAAACGCAAGCGCGCTTTGAATGAGTCCACCGCCTACCTGCGTGATAAAGTGCTGGCAATGCTGTTCTTCTTCAGCAGCACCCGCACGCGTGGTTCGTTTGAGGCTGGCATGGCGCACCTTGGCGGGCATGCGGCTTTCATTGAAAGCCGAACCACTCAAATTGCCCATGGTGACACTCCGAAAGAAATTGGCGAGATTTTCGGCCGTTATTTCGATGGGATTGCCATTCGTCATGTGGATTGGGGGGTAGGCAACAAGTACATCAGCGAAGTTGCCAAATATTCCCGTGTGCCGGTGCTGAACATGCAGTGCGATATCTGGCATCCCTTCCAGTGTCTGGCAGACCTGATGACCATCGTCGAAAAGAAAGGCCGTGATCTGCGCCGCAAGAAGATGGTGGTCTCTTGGGCTTATGCGGCTTCGTACCAGAAACCCATGTCTGTACCCCAGTCCCTGATTGTGCAGATGCCGCGCTTTGGGATGGATGTCGTTCTGGCGCATCCGCCCGAATTCCGCCTGATGCCGGAAGTGATGGAGATGGCTCAAGAACAGGCGCGAAAGTACAAAGTCGGATTTGAAGTAGTGGATGACATGGAGGAGGCTTTCAAGGATGCGGATGTCATCTACGCCAAATCGTGGGGCGCAATGGTTCATACACCGGACGCCAACGAAGGTGCGGAGATCATCAAGAAATACTCCCACTGGATTACGGATGAGCGCAAGATGGCTCTGGCCAAAGAGGATGCCATTTACATGCACCCCTTGCCCGCTGATCGCAACATCGAGGTAACGGATGGGGTGATGGACGGGCCGCAATCGGTTGTGTACGATGAAGCCGAAAACCGTATGCACGCCCAAATGGCCGTCATGGCGCTGACGATGGGCTAAACCTTCACTTAAACTTAAATTTCAGAGAGGAGATTTTTTAGAAATATGGCTAAGAAACTTGCAGTAGTAGCAATTGGCGGTAATTCACTGATCAAGGATAATTCCAAAGTATCGGTTGAAGATCAGTATCAAGCCGCCAAAGAAACCGCATACCATATCGTCGATATGATCGAAGATGGTTGGGATGTGGCCATTGGGCATGGCAATGGACCGCAGGTGGGCTTTATTCTGCGCCGTTCCGAGATTGCAGCCAAAGTGGAAGGCATGCATGAGGTTCCGCTGGATGTGTGTGGTGCCGATTCACAGGGTGCCATCGGTTACGCCTTGCAGCAGAATCTGCAAAACGAACTGCGCCGGCGGGGCATCCAAAAATCGGTGGCTACCGTGGTTACTCAGGTGCGGGTAGATGCCAATGACAAGGCCTTCCAGAATCCCACCAAACCGATTGGCGGTTTCATGGATGAAGCCGAGGCTAAACGCCGCGAAAAGGAAATGGGCTGGAAAGTTGTGGAGGATGCCGGCCGCGGTTGGCGCCGCGTGGTAGCTTCCCCCATTCCGCAGGAAGTAGTGGAACTCGAAGCCGTCAAAACTTTGCTGGATGCCGGTGTGGTGGTCATCACCGTTGGCGGCGGCGGCATTCCCGTCATCCGCAACGAACAGGGTGACCTGCAAGGTGTGGCAGCGGTCATTGACAAGGATTATGCCAGCAGCCTGTTGGCGCGTGAGATCAATGCCGATCTCATGGTGATTTCAACCGCAGTGGAGAAGGTGGCGCTGAATTACGGAAAACCCGATCAGAAGTGGGTTGACCGCATGACGCTGGCGGAAGCCAAACAGTATCTGGCTGAAGGAACTCACTTTGCCAAAGGTTCCATGGCGCCAAAGATTCAAGCGATCATCTGGTTCCTCGAAGCTGGCGGTAAGCAGGCTTTGATCACCAATCCAGAAAATATCGGCCGCGCCCTGAAGGGTGAAACCGGTACCTGGATCGTTCCGTAACCGCAAATCCAAGGGTCTGCCTGACTCTATCAGGCAGACCCGCTCCAACAAGGATTTATTGGTTCCATAGACAATCGTTCCTTTTTGGCGTTTGGAGAATTTTTCTTCTTCTATTGGTACCTATTTCGTGTAAAATAATAGGGTAGTTTAGGGCTTGCCCCCCGGCCCTTGACGTTTCCTTGAATGGGGTGGTCCAGCTTGTTTTCCTGCGTTTTTTCAATGACAAAGAAAGGAGGTAGGTGGAAGAAGAGGATTTGAATTACCGCTGATGTCCCCGTAAACTGTTCCCAAATTAACCGCTTTTGAATTGAACAATGGAGGAGAAAATGAAATCCAAACGCATCTGGTTTGTCCTGAGCTTCGTTTTATTGCTCACCCTGTTGGTGTCCGCTTGCCAACCGGCGGCCACGCCGACCCAACCACCGGCCCAACCCCAGCCGACCCAACCACCAGCCGAACCTCAACCAACTCAACCGCCAGCCGAACCGCAACCTACCCAACCGCCGGCTGAACCGGAAGAGTTTATTATCGGAATGCTCCTGGTGGGGCCTTACAACGACCGCGGTTGGAGCCAGGCGCATTACGATGCCGGTCTGTATGTGGAAAAGAAGATCCCCGGCGTTAAGATGATCTATATTGACAAAGTCAACCCGGCCGACCGCCCCGGCACCACCCCCGAACAATTAGCCGAGGACTTGCTCTCCAAAGGTGCTCAGTTGATCATCTTCAACTCGGATGATATGAAAGACGGAGCGATCAATTTCGCTCGCAGTCATCCGGATGTGGCGGTTATCCATGCTTCTGGCGATACATCCTGGAAGGAAGGTGTCAATTATATTGAATTCCCCAAGTTTGGCAACACGATGGGGAAGATGGAATACGGCAAGATGATTGCCGGTTGTGCCGCTGCGTTGACTACCAAGACCGGTCAAATTGGTTACCTTGGTCCGTTGATCAATGATGAAACCCGCCGTTTGACGGCCTCAGCGTACTTGGGCGCCAGATATTGTTATGAGAAGTACGCTGGTAAGAACCCGGATGACCTCAAGTTCAAAGTAACTTGGATTGGCTTCTGGTTCAATATTCCCGGTTTCACTGCTGATCCAACCCAGGTGGCGGATGATTTCCTGAACAGTGGGTACGATGTGGTCATCTCCGGTATTGACACCACCGAAGCGCTGGTACAGGCCAGCAAGGCGCGCGCGGCCGGAAAAGAAGTGTGGGCAATTCCGTACGACTATGAAGGCGCTTGCGCCGAAGCGCCGGAAGTATGCCTGGGTGTGCCTTACTTCAATTGGGGACCTGCCTACCTGCGGGCTGTTGAGCAAGTCAAAGCCGGCACTTTCAAATCTTACTTTGAATGGGTCGGGCCGGATTGGTCGAATATCAACAACCACGACACTTCCGCGGTTGGCTTCGTGTTTGGCGATGCGCTCAGTGCAGATGCCAAAGCCAATGTGGAAAAATTCATTGCGGAACTGGCGGACGGTTTGAATCTGTTTGTTGGCCCGCTGAATTACCAGGATGGCACGCCGTTCCTGGCTGAGGGTGAAGTGGCCACCGATCTGCAGATCTGGTACCTGCCGCAGTTGCTGGAAGGCATGGAAGGTCAAAGCGTTCCCAGCAACTAATCCTATGTTCATCCATGATGGGGGCTGCCGCAAGTGCGGCAGCCCCATATTCGAGATACTCATCGGATCCGACGTAAAAAGGTTCAGAAGGTAAAAATCTGCATGAAGGTTGAACTCATTCACATCCACAAGCGCTTCGGAGCAGTTCATGCAAATAATGACATCACCTTGACGGTAGAATCCGGGAAAATTCAGGGTATTCTCGGGGAGAACGGAGCCGGTAAGAGCACTTTAATGAAAATCCTTTCCGGCTACATTCAAGCCGATTCGGGGGAAATTCGGCTGGACGGAAAACCGGTAAAAATCGGTTCTCCCTCCGACGCGATTCGGCTGGGAATTGGTATGCTCCATCAAGATCCCCTTGATTTTCCGCCGATGCGGGTGGTGGACAACCTTCTGATTGGCCATGATGGCAGGTTATTCCCCAATCGGCGTGAGGTCGTGCGCGACTTCAACGAATTACAAAGCCAATTTGGCTTCAATATTGATCCGTATGCTTATGTAGATACGCTGACCGTGGGGGAACGTCAACAATTGGAAATCCTGCGATTATTGTGGCTGGGTGCGCGGGTTCTGATTTTGGATGAACCCACAACGGGTATCAGCGCTTCTCAAAAAGAAAAACTGTTCGAAACATTACGAAAATTAGCCGCGCAGGGCATGTCGGTCATTTTTGTGTCCCACAAATTGGAAGATGTTGAGTTCCTGTGTGATCGGATAGCCGTTTTTCGTAAAGGGGAACTGGTGGGAGAGGTTGATCCACCGTATGTTACGGATGAATTAGTCCGATTGATGTTTGGCAGGGTGATCAGTGTCGAGGAAAAACAACGGTACGAAACCTGTGATGTTTCCTTCCATCTCGACCATGTGACCATTGAGGATTATCGTTTGCAAATTCGGGATATCAATTTGACCGTGAGTTGCGGAGAGGTAATTGGTTTGGCAGGCATGGAAGGTTCCGGGCAGGTGCAGTTTTTGCGTACTTGTGCCGGCTTGATTCGGCCGGTAGCCGGTGAAATTAATCTGGGCGGTAAACGCCTGACCGGCAAGCCTTACCGGGCTTTTCTGGAAGCGGGGATTGCCTATGTCCCGGCTTCCCGCATGGAAGAAGGGTTGATTCCTGGCCTTTCTCTGACCGAACATTTCATCCTGGCGGAAGAACAAAGCGGCTTCTTTATTAATTTTGATAAAGCCCTGGCAACCACTCGCCAGCGGATTGAAGATTTTAACATCAAAGGCACACCTGTCAGTACGGTTGAGTCACTTTCCGGCGGCAATCAACAGCGCGCTTTGTTGGCCATGCTGCGTCACCCGGTTAATTTACTCTTGCTGGAACACCCAACCCGTGGTTTGGATATTGAATCGGCCATTTGGATTTGGGGAAAATTGAAAGAACGGTGCAAACAAGGCACAAGCATTATTTTTACTTCGGCAGATTTGGAGGAAATTCTGCAATACAGTGACCGAATTCTGGTCTTTTATGGAGGAAAAGTATCTCCACCGTTGGATGCCGAATCCACAACCGTTGAACAGTTGGGTCAGTTAATCGGTGGTAAAGGTTTCTAATCCCCATGCACAAGGTGACGGTATGACCATGATGAAGACATCCTCGCGCTGGAGCGGCATCGCATTTCAGGCATTGGCGGTTTTGTTAGCGCTGGCGTTCACTACCTTGGTGATGCTGATTTCAGGGGCTGATCCTTTGCAAGTGTATCAAAACATTATCGCCGGCGCGCTGGGCTCTCCGGTAAAAATCGCCGATATTCTGGTGGCGTGGACGCCGCTGCTATTGGCAACGGCAGGCTTGTTGTTGACTTTCACAGCGGGTTTGTGGAATATCGGTATCGAGGGTCAAATCACGCTGGGAGCCATTTTTACCACTTGGGCGTTGCGAGTATTACAGCCCACCGACCTGCCGCCTTCCTTGATCATGGGAATTGGGTTTTTGGCAGGGGCTTTAGGGGGAATGTTCTGGGCAGGTTTGGTTGCCCTGTTGAAGATTTTTGGAAATGTCAATGAAATTTTTGGCGGACTGGGCCTGAATTTTGTGGCAACGGCGCTAACCATCTGGCTAATTTTTGGGCCGTGGAAGCGTCCCGGTGTCGGCTCGATGAGCGGTACGGAGCCTTTTCCTTTAGAATTGTGGTTACCGACACTAACGGGTTTTCGGCTCAGCCCATTATCCCTGGCTTTAGGAATCATTGCAATTGTGATTGTGTATATTCTGTTGCGCGGCACCTATTTTGGGCTGCGTTTGAAGGCGGTTGGGCGGAATGGCAGGGCGGCTTATCTGATGGGTATTCCCACCACCCGCTATATGCTCCTCGCTTTTCTGTTGTGCGGTTTGATGGCCGGCTTGGCCGGTGCGACCCAAGTCTTGGCTGTGTATCACCGCTTGATTCCTTCGATTTCTTCCGGCTATGGCTTCCTTGGTATGATGGTGGCCATGCTGGTTAACTATCAGGCTTTATGGGCAGCGCCGGTTGCCCTGTTTTTTGCGGCATTGAACATTGGAAGTATTCAATTACCCATTGTGTTGAAGTTGGACTCGTCCCTTTCCGGTGTGCTGCAAGGTTCGCTGGTCTTGTTTGTGTTATTGATGGATGGCGTCCGCCGCCGCTTGACACGCTCTTAATGAGGTCATGAACATGGATACTCAAATCATCCTGATTGGCTTGGCTGGCGTTTTAGCCTCATCCGCACCGATTGTTTTTGCAACAATTGGTGAAACCTTTGCAGAACGCAGCGGGGTTATTAACCTGTCTCTCAACGGCACAATTTTGTTGACCGCCATGGCGGGATTTGCCGTTGCCGTTACCACCAACAGTCTATTTCTGGGTTTTCTGGCAGGGGCTTTGATTGGTGGTCTGGTGGCGCTGATTGTGGCATTTAGCAGTATTACGCTGAAGCAGTCTCAAGTGGCGGTTGGCTTCATTCTGGCGCTGACTTGCCGGGATCTGGCCTATTACCTTGGTAATCCGTTCATGGGTTTGCAGGGGCCGCGGGTTCCTTCATTGCCAATCCCCGGCCTGGCGGATATTCCGATTATCGGCGTTATCTTTTTCCAACAGGATATTCTGGTTTACGCCAGTTTTATTCTGATCATCGTTTCCTATGTGTACATTTTCAAAACCAAACCGGGCTTGATGCTGCAGGGAATTGGCGAAAAGCCGGCAACGGCTTTTGTGCGTGGGGCCAATGTCAATCGAATGCGCTATTTTTACACGGTTTTTGGCGGTATGCTTGCAGGTCTGGCTGGTCCGATGTTTTCCTTGAGTGTCAAAGCCGGATGGAAAGGCACCATTTCGGGGCTGGATGGGTTCGGGTGGATTGCTCTTGCTCTAACGATTTTCGGCGGCTGGAATCCATTGCGGGCGGCTTTTGGCGCCTACCTGTTTGGTCTGTTGCAGTGGCTGGGCTTGGTGCTTCAACCCAGTTTGCCGAATATCCCTTCACAGGTTTTGCAGGTGGCGCCTTTTCCGCTGATGATTTTGACGCTTTTGCTGGTCAATATCGGGAATGCCGAATGGGTTGACCGGACGCTGGCGGCTTTACCGGAGAAAACCCGTAAGGGGCTGGCGAATATCCTTCGAGCGTTGCGTACTTCTCCACCGGCTTCACTGGGCGTACCGTTTGAAAATGAATAATTCAATTTCTGATTGAGGATAAAAATCTATGAGTGAATTTGTCGGTTACCGCTGTTCGTTGTGCAACACTGAATATGCCCCTGGACAGGTCACCTATACCTGCCCCAAAGATGGCGGAAATTTGGATGTGCTGCTGGATTACGCTGCCATCCGTCAGAAATACGAAATCAATGATATTGTTTCGCGCTCGGACTATTCGCTGTGGCGCTATTTGCCGTTGTTGCCGGTCAAAGATCCTGGGGGAGAAGGCACACCATTGCGGGCGGCCGGCTGGACGCCCACCTATTATCCAACCCGGTTGGCGGAGAAGTTGGGATTACGGCATTTATGGATCAAAGATGAAGGTCGCAATCCGACGGCTTCCTTCAAGGATCGGGCTTCCTCGGTAGTGGTGGCGCGTGCCCGTCAAATTGGAGCCGAAGTGGTCGTAACCGCTTCAACCGGCAATGCGGGGGCTGCTCTGGCTGGGATGGCAGCTGCTATTGGTCATAAGGCGGTTATCTTTGCGCCAAAAACCGCGCCGCCAGCTAAGGTAGCCCAACTGCTGGTTTACGGCGCTCAGGTCATTTTGGTGGATGGAAATTACGACTCGGCCTTTGACCTGACCATTCAGGCTGCGGAGGAATTTGGCTGGTACTGCCGCAATACGGGATACAATCCTTTCACTGCTGAGGGTAAGAAAACGGCGGCATTTGAAATTTGGGAGAATGTCATCTTGAATCTCAAACGAGATTTACCCCCCCTGGCGGTGTTTGTTTCAGTGGGAGATGGAAACATTATCTCCGGCTTGCACAAAGGATTCAAGGATTTGCAGACTCTGGGCTGGTTGGAGAAAATGCCGCGTATTTTTGGCATCCAGTCCGAAAAATCAGCAGCGGTTGCCAATGCTTTCTTCAAGGGAACGGAAGAAATTGAACCCGTCCAAGCAACCACCATTGCCGACAGTATCTCGGTGGATTTGCCACGGGATGGGGTGCGCGCAGTACGAGCAGCCCGCCAAACCGGCGGCGAATACATTACTGTTTCGGATGAGGAGATTATCGCCGGGATTGGTGAATTGGGGCCGCTGGGTATCTTTGCCGAGCCGGCTGGTTCCACGGCTTACGTAGGCTTGAAGAAGGCCATTGCTATGGGTAAGATCACGGCGGAGGATCCGGTGCTGGTCATCAACACAGGCAGCGGGTTGAAGGACATCCGC
>FWPV01011061.1_pt1 | contig 14510 bp, 13 predicted proteins | sample 2228371 | NCBI WGS metagenome assembly FWPV01 (sample SAMEA103939776, study PRJEB20133) | metagenome
CGATGCTCGATCCCCGCACCGTGGACGACCTGCGTCGCGAGCGCGGCTGGGCCATCGCGGCCGACGGTGCTGGTTGGCGTCGAGTGGTGCCCTCACCCGAACCGCTCGGTGTGCTCGAGCATCAGGTGGTGCGCCTGCTGGCCGACGCCGGAGTCGTCGTCGTGTGCGCCGGCGGCGGGGGCATCCCGGTCGTGCGTGAGGGAGCGCAGCACCGCGGGGTCGAGGCCGTCGTCGACAAGGACCTGGCGTCAGCTCGGCTGGCCATAGACCTGGGCGCCGAGGCGCTCGTGCTGCTGACGGACGTGGCAGCCGTGCACGCCGGCTGGGGCACGCCGGAGGCTCACCCGCTGGCCACCATCGACCGGACCACGGCGGCCGACCTCAGGCTCGCTGCAGGCTCGATGGGACCCAAGGTCGAAGCCGGCCTGCGCTTCGTCGAGGCCACCGGCGGCTATGCCGCCATCGGCGCCCTCGACGACGCGGCCGCCGTGCTCGCCGGCACCACCGGTACGAGGTGCGTCGACCGAACGACCACCACCACGACGAACGGAGCGACGACATGCGCCGCATCGTGATCCTCGGAGCGGGAGGGCGCGACTTCCACGACTTCCTCACCGTGTTCCGCCCCGACCCCGATGTCGAGGTCGTGGCGTTCACGGCCACGCAGATCCCCGGCATCGCCGACCGGGTGTTCCCGGCCGAGCTCGCTGGCGCCCGCTACCCCGACGGCATCCCGATCCGTCCCGAAGCTGAGCTCGAGCAGCTGATCGTCGCTCATCGGGTCGACGAGGTGGTGCTGTCGTACTCGGATCTTGCGTACGACACCGTCATGCACCTCGCCGCCCGTTCACAGGCAGCCGGAGCCGGCTTCCGGTTGCTGGCGCCCGAAGCGAGCATGCTCCGCTCGAGCAAACCGGTCGTGGCCGTGTGCGCCACTCGCACGGGCACCGGCAAGAGCCAGACCAGCCGCCGGATCGGCGAGCTGCTCGTCGAGGCCGGCCTGCGAGTGGCGCTCGTGCGCCACCCCATGCCCTACGGCAACCTGCTCGCGATGCGAGTCCAACGCTTCGCCACACTCGACGACATCGACGCCAGCAACCCGACCATCGAGGAGCGGGAGGAGTACGAAGAGCCGGTGCGTCGCGGGCTGCTCGTCTTCGCCGGTGTCGACTACGCGGCTGTCCTGCGAGCTGCCGAGGCCGAGGCCGACGTCGTGCTGTGGGACGGCGGCAACAACGATCTGCCGTTCTTCGAACCGGACCTGTGGATCACGGTCGACGACGCCCTGCGAGCCGGGCACGGGCTGGCGTACCACCCGGGCGAGGTGAACCTGCGCCGCGCCCAGGTGGTGATCGTGTCGAAAGTCGACAGCGCCACGCCGGAGCAGGTGGGTGCCGCGATCACCACGATGAGGTCGGTCAACACCGAGGCCGTGCTGATCACGGCTGCCTCACGGGTGACGCTGGACGACGGTCCCGATCTGACCGGGGCGCGAGTGCTCGTGGTCGAAGACGGGCCCACCCTCACCCACGGCGGGATGAGCTTCGGCGCCGGTACCGTCGCCGCCCGCGCCCATGGCGCCCGCGAGCTGCTCGACCCACGACCCCACCTGGTCGGCTCGCTCGCAGACACCTATGCAGCCCATCCACACCTCGGCGTGGCGCTCCCGGCGATGGGCTACGGCTCGGCCCAGCTCGCCGACCTCGAGGCCACCATCCGGGCCTGCCAGGCCGACGTGGTGGTGACGGGCACCCCGATCGACCTGCGGCGGGTCCTCGACCTCGACGTGCCGATCCGCCATGCCCGCTACGAGCTCGACGAGATCGGCCGCCCGGACCTGCGCGACGTGCTCGCCCCGTGGATCCCGCGGTGGCGGCCGACCTGAGGCTGGCTCAGCCCATCGTGCTGGTGCGGTCCGGCCGCACGTAGACCACGACTCGTTCGTCGCCGGGCTGGTGCCACGGGTACTCCTCGACCCCGAGGTACTTCTTGGCCGAGGAGTTGATGTAGGCCAGGTCGGGGTCCGGTTCGATCCGAACGACCGTGCCGCGCACCTCGAGGTAGCGATAGGGATTGGCGGGGTCGCAGATCGACAGCGCGACATGGGGATCGCGTTGGATGTTGCGGTACTTCTGCCGGCCAGTCGTGATCGAGAACTTCACGTGCTCGCCGTCCCACTGGAACCAGACGGGCGTCGACTGGAGTGTGCCGTTCGGGCCGTGCGTTGCCAGGTGGGCCAACGCGGTCGAGTCGAGAAGGTCGGCGTGGGTGTCGGGAATGGTGGCGCTCACGAGAGGCCCAACCGGTGCGGGGCCAGCAGCATTCCCCAAAAAAGCCGCTGAGCTCAGCGGGTGGTCACCTCGACCACGCCGGCGAGCGACAGGGTCGCCACGGCCCGGCGCAGCTCGTCAGGCGACATCTCGTCGAACCCCTCGGCCAGACGCCGGACGCCCTCCGGCCGAAAGCCGCGGAGGCGCAACGGCACGCCCGGGGCGACGCGCTGGAGCCAGTCGGCGGTGCGCAGCAGCTCACGGTCGGAGTCGTTGACGCCGGGTACGAGCAGCAGGTGCACCTCGTGCAGCTGTCGTCTCGCTGCGAGCAGCTCCACCGTCGCCAGCACCCGCGCGTTGTCCTGCCCGGTCAGGAACCGGTGCACCAGCGGGTCGAACGCCTTCAGCTCGACGACTGCCATGTCCATCCAGGGCCCGAGCAGCTCCCAGACCGTGGCATGAGCATCTCCGTTGGTGTGGACCAAGCGCGTGAGTCCGGACAGCTCTTCGTCGTCACCGAGCGCACCGAACAGGTCGACGACGAAGGGCCACTGGCAGGTGGCCTCACCGCCGGCCACCGTCACCCCCGAGATCCGAGGATGAACAGCCCGGATCGACTCCACCAGCTCGTCGACGTCGACCCAGCGACTGCCCTCCACCTCGCGGTGCGGGATCGTCGCCGGGTGGTCGCACACCAAGCAGTTGAACGTGCAGCCCTGGAGCACCACCACGAAGCGACGACCGGGGCCGGCCGCGGTCGATTCCGGCACCGTGCCAGCGAGGAGCCCCGGCGACCGCCTCGTGACCGACCTCGGACCGACCGTCATACCCGCAGGGTGCGAAGCAGTCGTCCCGGCCGATAGGGCCGAACGGCCCGGGACGGGTGGTCATCGCTCCCGAACCTGCTCCGGCGGCACGACCGTCGGTTGGTCGCACCAGGTGTGCCGTCAGGAAAGCCCGACGATCTCGCCGTCTGCGTCGAGGTCGATGCGCTCCGCAGCCGGGTGGGAACCCAGCCCGGGCATGGTGCTCATCGTGCCGCAGATGGGGTACACGAAGCCGGCACCCACCGAGGCGCGGACCTCGCGCACCGGCAGGCGGTACCCCCGGGGGCGTCCGAGCAGGGAGGCGTCGTGGGAGAGCGACAGGTGGGTCTTCGCGATGCACACGGGCAGCCGTCCGTAGCCGAGCGCCTCGAACCGGTCGAGGGCACGGGCGGCAGAGGGCTCCTCGACGACCCCTTCGGCTCCGTAGACCTCGCGCGCCACGATGGCGATCTTCTCCCGGAGGGGGAGATCGTCAGGATACAGCACGCGGAACGACGACGGCTCGGCAGCAGCCTCGAGCACCGCCTCGGCGAGCTCGATCGCACCCTGACCGCCGTCCGCGACGTTGGTGCACACCGCGACGCGGACACCGGCGCGTTCGGCCACCTCGCGGATCGCGGCGTGTTCGCTCGGGTGGTCGGTCGCAAAGGCGTTGATCGCCACCACCGGGGTCACCCCGTGGCGCCGGACGATGTCGAGGTGGGCCAGCAGGTTCTCGGCGCCGGCCAGCACCTCGTCGGGTCGCTCGGCCAGCATCTGCTCGGGCAGGGGCTTGCCCGCCACGATGCGATGGCGTCCGCTGTGAGCTTTCAGGGCGCGCACCGTCGCCACGACGACGGCGGCATCGGGAACGAGCCCGGCCGTGCGGCACTTGATGTTGAAGAACCGCTCGGCTCCCATGTCGGAGCCGAAGCCGGCCTCGGTCACCACCACGTCGGCCGCCCGCAGGCTGATCAGCCGTGGGCGATGTTCCCGAACGGTCCGGCGTGAACCAGCACCGGCGTCTGCTCCAAGGTCTGGAGCAAGTTGGGTCGCAGCGCATCGCGCAGCAGCACCGCCATGGCCCCTGCGGCGCCGAGGTCCTCCGCCGTCACGGGCTCGCCGCTCGCGGTGTAGCCGACGACGATCCGGCCGAGCCGCTCACGGAGGTCGGCGAGCGAGCTCGCCAGCGCGAGGACGGCCATCACCTCCGACGCCGCCGTGATGTCGAACCCACTCTGGCGGGGTACCCCGTCGAGGCGCCCACCCAGTCCGATCACGATCGAACGCAACGCTCGGTCGTTGACGTCGAGGGCGCGCTTCCAGTCGATGGCATGGATGTCCAGCCCCAGCCGGTTCCCGTGGAACAGGTGGGCGTCGACCATCGCCGCGAGCAGGTTGTGGGCCGCGGTGACGGCGTGGATGTCGCCCGTCAGATGCAAGTTCAGCCGGTCCATCGGCACGACCTGGCTGTAGCCGCCCCCGGCGGCCCCGCCTTTGATGCCGAACGTCGGGCCCATACTCGGTTGGCGGAGGGTCACCACCGAGCGCTGCCCGAGCCGACCCAGTGCCTGACCGAGCCCGACCGCGGTCGCCGTCTTGCCCTCGCCCAGTGGGGTCGGCGTCACCGCCGTGACCAACACGTATTTGCCCGTCGGTCGGTCGGCCAGCTCGTCGAGCGCCGCGAGATCGAGCTTGGCCACTCCACGCCCGTACGGTTCCAGCAGGTGTGGGCCGAGCCCGAGTCGGGCCCCGACCTCTTCCATCGGCGCGAGGCGCGCGGCGCGGGCGATCTCGAGGTCGGGCGGCAGGCTCACACGGCCGAACCGTAGTCAGCCCAAGGGATGCACGAGCGCACCGTCGGCGTCGGGCAGACTCACCACGAGCGAGAGTCGGGACGCGTCGTCGCCCACCAAGAACACCAGCGTGCTCGTTGCTCCCAGCCCCGGGCCGAGCACGCTGATCGGTGTCGGGAGCCCTTCGAACGGTTGGTCGGCGAGTGGCCAGCGACGCCCCGCTCCGTCGACGAGGACCAGCGCGTCCGAGGGCGTCACCTCGATGAGGTCGTCACCCTCGTAGGACAACTCGACCTCGACCGCCACGTAGCGAAAGCCGTCCGGGGCCGACCCGAGCGAGTAGGCGAAGGGGTCGCTGACCCGCAGCACCGTCACGTCGAGGTTGTCGGACGGCCGAGCAGCGGCGATCGCCGGGCGAGCTTCGGCGCCGGCCATCGGGTTCTGCTCGGGCTCCGCCGAGCTGAGCGGCGCAGTCGATCCGGACCGGTCAGCTCCGCCGTCGAGGTAGACGGCTGCGCCGAGCCCCGCGCCGGCCAGCACCGCGACGACACCGAGCACGACCGGCCCCCGCCGGCGACGGCGCTTGGCCACCACCACCTTGGGTCCTTTCACGGCGCGGGTGGCGTCGAACGAACGCTGAGCGTTGGCGGCACGCTCCTGCTCGGCTGCGTAGTACTCAGCGGGCGTCGGCGGAGCCAGTGACGAAAGCGGCGACGGCGTCGCACCAACCCCATCAGGCTCGCCCAGCGCAACGGGTACCGTCGGGCGCGGCCGCCGGGCGGTGCCCGTCGCCGGCGGTGCCGCCAAGACGGGCTCGGCGAGGAAGAGCCCCGAGCCCTCCGGGTCCACAGCCTGTGACTCTGGTGCCTGGTCCATCGTTCCTCCCACCGAAACGGCCTCGGTGGTATCGGCGCAGGCGAGGAGGTGCTTGAGTCACCACGTGTCGACGTTGGGGCGCTTTTTGCCCCGGCGCGCTCCCGGGGCCGGGGTCGAGGTGAGCACGGTCGAGATCCACCGACGGGTGTCGGCGGGATCGATCACGTCGTCGATCTCGAAGTGCGTGGCCACCGAGAGCGCTTTGCCGTGCTCGTACATGCGGGCCACCATCTGCTGGAAGACCGCTTCGCGCTCGGCATCGTCGTGGATCGCCGCGAGCTCCTTGCGGTAACCCAGCCGCACCGCTCCTTCGAGCCCCATGCCCCCGAACTCCCCGGTGGGCCAGGCGACGCAGGCCAGTGGCGCCTTGGTGCTCCCGGCCATCATCGCCTGGGCACCGAGCCCGTAAGACTTGCGCAGCACGATGCTCACCACCGGCACCGACACGTTGACCCCGGTCACGAACAACCGCGAGCAGTGGCGTACGAGCGCGGTCGCCTCGACCTCGGGGCCGACCATCATCCCGGGTGTGTCGACCAGCGTGACCACCGGCAGGTCGAACGCGTCGCAGAGCTGTAAGAAGCGAGCCGCCTTGTCGGCTCCGTCGGAGTCGATGGCCCCGGCGAGGTGGCTCGGGTTGTTGGCGATCACCCCCACCGGGCGCCCCTCGACCCGGGCCAGTGCGGTGACCATGCCGAGGCCGAAACCACGACGCAGCTCCAGCACCGACCCCGAGTCGAACAACAGGTCGATCACGCGTCGCACGTCGTAGCTCTTGAGGCGCTGCTCGGGGATCACGCTGCGCAGCAGCCGAGCGTCGGCGCACGTCCACTGCTCCAAGGGGCCTTGGAAGTAGGAGAGGTACTGCTTGGCCACTGCGACCGCCTCGGCTTCGTCGGCGACCGCCACGTCCACCACGCCGTTGGGCACCTGCACGTCCATCGGCCCGACGTCCTCGGGCGCGAACACCCCGAGCCCACCACCTTCGATCATGGCCGGACCGCCCATGCCGATGTTCGCATCGGCGGTGGCGATGACCACGTCGCAGCAGCCGAGGATCGCGGCGTTCCCGGCGAAGCAGTAGCCGGCCGCGACGCCGACGAGCGGCACGAGGCCCGACAGCCGCGCGAAGTGGTGGAACGCCCAGCAGTCCAAGCCCGACACACCGAGCCCGTCGGTGTCGCCCGGCCGACCACCGCCGCCCTCGGTGAAGAACACCACGGGGAGGCGCAGCTCCTCGGCCAGTTCGAACAGGCGGTCCTTCTTGCGATGGTTCTGGGCGCCTTGGGTGCCGGCGAGGACCGTGTAGTCGTACGACACCACGACGCACTGACCGGCCCGACCCGGGAACAGCTCACCGTTCACCCGGCCGATGCCGCCGACCATGCCATCAGCTGGCGTGTTGGCGATGAGGTCGTCGAGCGAACGGCGACGGCGTTGGGCGGCGATGACCATCGGGCCGTACTCGACGAAGGATCCCGGGTCGACGAGGTCAGCCAGGTTCTCGCGCGCCGTGCGTCGACCCACCCGCCGGCGCTTCGCCACGGCGTCGGGGCGAGCGGCGTCGAGCCCGAGCGCCCGTCGCTGCTCCACCTCGGCGAGGTCCGGGCGGATGTGGTCGAGGTCGAGCTCCTCGGCCGGGGCCTCGTGCCGGTGTTCGACCACCGCTGGCTGCACGGTCACGAGCTCTTGCTGAGCCACCACGGTGTCGCCGACGGCGACGGCCACGCCCGAGACGATCCCGTCTGCTCCGGCCAGGACGTCGTGTTGCATCTTCATCGACTCCAACACGACGACCACCCGACCGGCCGGGACGGTGTCCCCCGGCGCGACCTCCACGGCGACGACCGTGCCCTGCATCGGCGACCGCACCACGATCTGCTCCCCCACGTCGGGCGACCGTAGCAAGGTGTGCGAGGCTGCCCCCATGGCCGACGCCGCGATCCGACCGTTCACGATCTCCGTCCCCGAGGCGGCCCTCGACGACTTGCACCAACGCCTCCGGCACACTCGCTGGCCCGACCAGATCCCCGGCTCGGGTTGGGACTACGGCACCGACCTCGAGACCCTCCAGTGGCTGTGCCGGTACTGGCTCGAGGAGTTCGACTGGCGAGCGGCCGAGGCGCGCCTCGACGCATGGCCCCAGTTCACGACGACGGTCGAGGCGACCACCAGCTCTGGCGAGCGGGCCCCGATCCACGTCCACTTCGTGCACGCCCGCTCGCCGCACACCGACGCTTTGCCCCTGGTCCTCACCCACGGCTGGCCCGGATCGGTCGCGGAGTTCTTGAAGGTGCTCGGGCCGCTCACCGATCCCACGGCCCACGGTGGCGACGCCCGGGATGCGTTCCACGTGGTGGCCCCCTCGATGCCCGGCTACGGGTTCTCGGGGCCGACGGCCGTGCCGGGCGTCGACATCCGCACCGTGGCCGAGGTGAACGCGGCGCTGATGGCCCGGCTCGGGTACGAGAGCTACGGCGCACAGGGCGGCGACTGGGGTGCCATCGCCACCACGTGGAGTGGGCTCATCGACCCCGACCACGTGGTGGGCATCCACCTGAACATGGTCGTTGCCGGCCCCCCACCGGACGCCGACGACCCGATGGCGCTGGTCGAGGCCGACGAGCTCGAAGGGCTCGGGGCGATGGCCCACTTCGCCGAGCACGAGACCGGCTACCAGCGCATCCAGGGCACCAAGCCGCAGACGCTGGCCTACGGGCTCACCGACTCGCCCGCCGGGCTGGCGGGCTGGATCCTCGAGAAGTTCCGCACCTGGAGCGACTGCGACGGCGACGTCTGGTCACGGTTCACCCCCGACGAGCTGCTCACGAACATCGGGATCTACTGGTTCACGGGCACCATCAACGCCTCGACGCGCCTCTACTACGAAACGATGCGGAGCGGCCGGTTCGGCGTGGCGGGTGAGCGCGTCGAGGTGCCGATGGGCGCGGCGATCTTCCCCAAGGAGCTCTACCGCCCGCCCAAGGCGTGGGCTGAGGCGTGGTACGACGTGCGGCGCTGGACCCGGATGCCTGCTGGCGGGCACTTCGCGGCCATGGAAGAGCCCGCCGCACTCGTGGACGAGATCCGGGCCTTCTTCCGCGACCTGCGCTGAAGCCCGCGCCGGGCCGGCGTACCATCCGAACGGCATGGCCACCTCCGAGCGCACTCCTTCGGTGACCGTGGAGGTCGCTGGTCGGGTGGTGACGCTCACGAACCCCGACAAGGTGCTATTCCCGGCCGTTGGTGTCACCAAGAGCGACCTGGTCGGGTACTACCTGTCGGTCGGCGATCAGGTGATGCTACAGTTGCACGACCGCCCGGTGATGATGCAGCGCTTCCCGAACGGGGTCGGCGGCACCTCGTTCTTCCAGAAGCGGGTGCCGGCGTCGGCGCCGGACTGGCTGTCGACTGCGGTCGTCACCACGCCCAACGGGACCCGATCGAACGCGCTGGTGATCGCCGACCTGGCCCATGTGGTGTGGGCGGTGAACCTGGGTTGCCTCGGCTTCCACTCCTGGCCCGTTCGGGTGCAATCCGACGGTCGCGTGAGTCCGATCGTGGACGAGCTGCGCATCGACCTCGATCCTCAGCCGGGCACGACGTTCGCGATGGTGGTGGAAGCGGCGGGGGTCGTGCGAGAGCTCCTGCGCGAGCTCGGGTTGACCGGCTATGTGAAGACCTCCGGCTCACGGGGTCTGCACGTCTATCTCCGCTTGCTCCACCGGTGGGACGCTTATGCCGTACGAGCCGCGGCCGTGGCCGCGGCTCGCGAGCTCGAGCGCCGCCGTCCCGACCTGCTGACGGCGCAGTGGTGGAAAGAGCAGCGGGGCGAGCGGATCTTCGTGGATTACAACCAGAACGCCCCGCACAAGACCGTGTTCGCCCCGTGGTCGGTGCGGGCGCTACCTGATGCCCCGGTGTCCACACCCATCCGGTGGGACGAGCTCGACTCGGTCGAACCGCACGAGCTCACGATCGCCACGGTGCCCGACCGGGTGCGGGCGGGGGGTGACCCGTGGGCCGACATCGACCAGCACCCCAACGACTTGGGTGCGCTGCTGGTCCTGGCCCAGCGGGACCAACGCCGCGGTCTGCCCGACGCACCGTGGCCGCCGGAGTACCCGAAGATGCCCGGCGAGGAGACCCGGGTCTCCCCCAGCCGGGCCCGCACCCCCGACTGACGTACACATGGTGTCAGACACCATGTGTACGTGTGGACGTCAGGGGAGCTCGGGGGCCCAAGCGACCCCGTTGATGTGGCCGCCGCCGTCGACGTAGAGCGTGTTGCCGGTCAGGTATCGGCACGCCTCGGACGCGAGGAACAGCGCGACCGGGGCGATGTCGGCGTCGGGGTCGCCCATCCGCCCCATCGGGTTGGCGGCCTCCATCTGGGCGAACATCTCGGGCAGCATCTGCTCGAGCATCCGCGCCGGGGCCGTCTTGGCCCCTGGGCAGATCGCGTTCGCCACGATCCCGTAGCGGGCCCACTCCCGCGCCGCGGTCCGGGTGAGCGTGCGCAGCGCCTCCTTGGCGCAGTTGTACTCGAGGGTGCCCATGTGGGCGTTCACCCCGTTGAGCGAGCACATGTTCACGATCCGCCCCCACCCCTGGTCCCGCATCAACGGGAAGACCGCTTGCATCGCCCACAGCGGACCCGAGAACCCCACGGCCATCCCCCGGGCCATCTGCTCGTCGGTCTTGTTCTCGACCCGGCCGAGCGACCCACCGCCCCACGCGTTGTTCACCAGCACGTGGACCGTGCCCCAGGCTTCGACGGCTGCGGCCACCATCGACTCCACGTCGGCTCGGACCCCGACGTCGGTGCGAACGAACCGCGCATCGGCGCCGCGTGAACGCAACTCGTCGGCCGCTTCAGCTCCAGTGCGCTCGTCGAGCTCGGCGACGAGCACCTTGGCCCCCTCGGCGGCGTACAACCTGGCCACGGCTCGCCCGATGCCGTCGCCGGCTCCCGTGATGATGGCCACCCGACCGTCCAGCTGTCCCATGCGCCCATCTTGGCGCGCCCGGACCGGGGGCGTCGCCAGGCGCGGTCCGTCAGGCCTGGGTCTGGGTCGGCACCTGCAGCAGCTCGACCCGCACGCCGTCGGGATCGGCGATGAACACCACCTCGATCCCGAGCTGTTGCGACGTGCCCTCGACCACCGTACCGCCACACGCGACCAGCCGATCCACCGCAGCGGCGAGGTCGTCGACGTGGAACGCGAGGTGCGTGAACCCGAGCGTCGCGCGGCTCGACGAAGGCCGTCCCGAGACACCCGGCTCGGTGAACGCCAGCAGCTCGATCGCCAGGCTCCCGGAGCGGATGAACTGCGAGGTGACCAACGTCCGTCCACCCACCTCGAGCGCCTGCTCCAGGCCGTGCATGACCTCGCTGTCGAGGTCGTACCGCTCGGCTCGCTCGAAGCCGAGACCGTCGCACCAAAAGCGCAACGAGCGCTCCAGGTCGCTGACACAGAGCCCGAGGTGCGACAGCTGCACGACACGCATCCTGCCACGCCGACCGCTACCTTCGCGCCCGGACGGCGCCGACTCGAGCACGCCAGGAGGGGATCGCACATGGGGGCCTTGGTGACCGGTGGCGGGTGGATCTACGGGATGCAGCTGCCGATCCAGACGCTCACCCGCACCCTGGTCGACCCGTGGGAGGACGAGGCCACGGTGGCCGACCTCGTCGAGGTCGCCCGCCACGCCGAGGCCACCGGCCACGCCTTCGTCGGGGTGTGTGACCACGTCGCCATCCCCGACGACGACTACGCCGCCCGGATGACCACCACGTGGTACGACACCGTGGCCACGCTGGCGTTCCTGGCTGCACACACCACCAGGGTGCACCTGCTCTCGGTGGTGTGGATCGCGGCGTACCGGCATCCGCTGCAGACTGCGAAGTCCTTCGGCACCCTCGACCACCTGTCGAACGGGCGGGTGATCCTCGGCGTGGGGGCCGGCCACGTCGAAGGTGAGTTCCGCGCACTCGGTGTGGACTTCACCCAGCGGGGGCGCCTGCTCGACGAGACCCTCGACGCCCTGCGGGGCGTGTGGACCGACACCTACGTCAGCTTTGCCGGGGACCACTTCCACTACGAGCGCGTCGGCGTCGGCCCGCCGCCGGTACGGGGCACGCTGCCGATCTGGGTCGGCGGGATGGGCCCGGCAGCGTGGCGGCGCGTCGGACGCGTGGGCGACGGCTACATCCCCATGGCCAACCCGCTCAGCCAGTACCCCGAGATCCTCGACACCATCGCCAGCGCAGCAGCCGACGCCGGACGGGGCGACGCACCGTTCGACATCGGCTACATGCCGGGCTGGTCGTACCTCACCGGCCCCGTGCCCGACGGCCTGCCGCCCGTGGCGATCAACGGTGTCGAACCCCTGGCCGAGGATCTGAGAGCGGCGCGGGCGGCCGGCGCCAACGTGGTGCACCTGAAGGTGCGCGGACGCACCAAGAACGAGTACCTCGACCAGCTCTCGGCCTTCGCCGAGCAGGTCGTGCCGCTCGTCGACGAGCCCTGAGCCGACTCGGGTCGCTCACGGTGCGAGCCGCGTCACGATGTGCGACGACGACTCGAGGGTCCGGTGCACCGGACAGCGGTCGGCGATCTCGAGCAGGCGGGACCGTTGCGTCTCGTCGAGGTCACCGTCGAGGTGCACCACCCGCTCGAAGCGGTCGATCATCGCCCTGCTGGCCGGGCGTTCGCACTCGGCGCAGTCGTCGGCGTGCACCTTCTCGTGAGCCACCTCGACGTGGATCCGATCCAGCGGCAGCCCCTTGCGATCGGCGTACATGCGCAGCGTCATCGACGTGCACGCCCCCAGCGCCGCCCCGAGGAGGTCGTACGGCGACGGACCGGCGTCGGAGCCACCCACCGAGGTCGGCTCGTCGGCGAAGAACCGATGGGCACCGACGACCACGTGGTTGAGGTACCGACCCTGGCCGGTCTCGGCCACCAGCACCGGCGCGCTCGAGCGCGGCGGTGGGACCAGCGGCTGTTCGTCCACCACGAACCGCTGCGCCCAGGCCGCGATCACCGTGGCTGCGTAGGCGCCAGCTGCGCGATCTGTCAGGAGGTGATCGGCTCCGTCGAGTGACACCAGTGCCTTGGGCCACGACGCCGCCGCGAAGAGCCGCTCGGCATGCGACACGTCGACGACGCGGTCGGTGGGTGCGTGCAGCACCAGCAACGCACGGTCCAGCCGTGCGACCCGTTCGAGCAGGTCGGTGCCTCGGAGCTGACGGAGGAACTCCCGGTGGAGGGTGAACGAGCGACCAGCGATCGTGACGGCGACGGACCCGGCGTGCTCGATGTCGTCGAGTGCCGTCTGGAACAGACCCGTGAGGTGCTCCAGGTCGCTCGGCGCCCCGACGGTGGCCACGGCGCGGACTTCTTGGATCTCAGCGGCGGCAACGATCGCCGCCGCACCACCGAACGAGTGCCCGACCAGCAGTTGGGGCGCGCGAACGTGGTCGCGCAGCCACCCGGCTGCCCGCACGAGGTCGTCCACGTTCGACTCGAAGCCCGCGTTGCCGAGCTCGCCGTCGCTCGCGCCGTGACCCGTGAAGTCGAAACGGAGCACGGCCAAGCCGTGCTCGACGAGCGTCGTGGCGATCTTGGACGCCGCCGCCGACTCCTTGCTACACGTGAAGCAGTGCGCGAGCAGCGCCGTCGCCCGGATGGGCCCCGACGGCAGGTCGAGGCGGGCGGCGAGGTCACCGCCCTGGCTCCCCGGGAACCTCACTCGCTCGACCGGACCGGCCACGTCAGCCTCCCTCGATCTTGTTGTTGTCCGAGACGGTCGACCCCGACGACGACAGCAGGGCCAGCTGCCGACCGGTCAGACGCCCGGCGACCAGCCCGACGGCAACCACCACTGCGGCGCCAACCACGGCGATCGGGATCACCGGCCAGACCACGTCCAGCGGCACCTCGATCGCGAGCTGCTCACGGGCCCACGGCCACGTGACCAGCAGGGCGAACACGCCGGCGAGTGCGGCGATCATGGCGATCTTCCACACCCGTAGCGGCCGGGCGACGAGGACCAGGACCGTGAAGCCCAGCGTCATCGCCGTGAGCAGGGCCGCGCTGCGGGCCTGGTCGCCGGTGGCGTCGAGCCCGCGCACCGCGGCGTAGGTGGCGAGCACCGACAGCGCCATCACCAACCCGATCGGCACGGAGAACGCGAGCACGCGCCGCAAGAAGCCGGGCACGTAGCGGCGATGGTTCGGCGCCAGCGCGAGCAAGAACGCGGGGACGCCGATGGTGAGCGTGCTGAAGACCGTGAGGTGGCGCGGCAAGAACGGGTACGGCAGCGAAGCCACGATGCTGGTCACCGACAACACGGCCGACATCACGTTCTTCATGACGAACAGGCTCGCCACCCGCTCGATGTTGGCGATCACCCGGCGACCCTCGGCGAGCACGGCAGGCATCCGCGCAAAGCGGCCGTCCAGCAGCACCAGCTGTGCCACCCCGACATCGGCGTCTTTCAGGGCCAGTGCGTCGTTCACCCCGTCACCGGTCATGGCCACGACGTGACCCCGGGACTGCAGCGCCCGAACCATCGCGCGCTTTTGCTGTGGCGTCACCCGACCGAACACGGAATGCGTCTCGAGGGCTTCGGCGAGCTCGCGCTCGTCGTCGCCGAGGGTGCGAGCATCGACTGCCTGCACCCCGGCACCCCCGAGCCCGGCGACGGCCGCGACCGCGGCCACCGTACGTGGGTTGTCGCCGCTGATCACCTTC
>FWPV01006168.1_pt1 | contig 14509 bp, 5 predicted proteins | sample 2228371 | NCBI WGS metagenome assembly FWPV01 (sample SAMEA103939776, study PRJEB20133) | metagenome
CGCCGATGGCGCGCGTGAAGGCGCTGGAGCTTCTGGGCCGTCATCTCGGGATGTTCTGGGAGCGCCGGGAGGTGGTGGAGCCAGTGCGGGTGGTGTATGTGGAAGCGACCTCCTCCTCCGAGAAGATGAAGCGGGATTCGGACACGCCGGCGGACAGCTCCGGCTGACCGCCCTGTCACGGCGGCTGTCCCCACCCAGGCGCCGCGCTGGCTCGTGGCTACGACATAAACGACCAAAACGACAAAAGCCCCCGCCAAAACCACCTTTGGTCGTTTATGTCGTTTTTGTCGTAAGGCTCGCGGTTGGCGTCACGGGCGCAGACGGGAAGGTGAAGGCGAGGCGGCCGGAGAATACTCACTCCGGCATTGCGCGGGATGATCAGCGCGTCACTCGGACAGGGGAGGAACCCATGGGAGTCAAGGGAGTCAAGGGAGTCAAGGGAGTCAACAAGCCCCGCCAGGAGGTGCTACAGGGCGAACTTCAGGACGCCATCTTCGCGGCGGATTTCGGACACGTCGTCGAGGGGCGTGCTCCCGATGTCTACCAGGACCCGGCTACCTTCTTCCGGAACACCCATCCGGCCAGGAATCTGTGCGAGGTGGTGGGCCGGATCTTCGAGCCGCTGTCCGACAGGACCAGGCCCGGGCTGGCCCTGCGCCTGAGCACCGGGTTCGGGGGCGGCAAGACCCACACACTCATCGCGCTCTGGCATCTGGCCAGGAATATCGGCGACGTGTCTCTGGGCACCGAACTGCTCCCTGCCGCGGGACGCCCCCGGGCGGCAAGGGTGGCGGCATTCGACGGCGACAAGGCGGGAACGGACGTCTGCGTGCGGCATCCCGAGCTCATCACCCACAGCCTCTTCGGCGAGATAGCCTACCAACTGGGTGGGCCGGAAGCCTACCACAATGTGGAGGCCGTCGACGACCCGGAAAAGAGTCCGGACGCCGCCCTGGTCCGAAGCGTCTTTCCACAGGACGAGCCGGTGCTCATCCTGCTGGACGAGCTGATCAAGTATCTCCCGAAGCTCTCCCCGCGGGGCCGTGACGTCCTCCTGGCCTTTATCAGCCTGCTGGTCTCGGAGGTGCAGGCGCGCCCTCAGACCGTGCTGGTCATCACGGACCCCGGCGAGCAGGGCGCCTATGAGATAACCGGGGAGGAGAGCGACGCCCTGCGCAAGATCTGGAGGAAGCTGGACGAAGAGCTCGACCGGAAGACTAGCCATTACGACCCCATCGGCGCCGAGACCTCCCGCGTGGTGACCAGGCGCCTGTTCGAGTCGATAGACCAGACGGGGGCGCAGAAGGCGTCTGCGATGTATCACGCCCTTTACGAGCGCATCCGGACAGAGCACCCCAACTTGGTCCCCGACGATGCGCCGCAGCGTGCCAAGCAGATACCGGACTGCTACCCCTTCCATCCGCGGCTCATCGAGACCGCCCGCGACCGTCTGGGCAGCATTCAGGACTTCCAGAAAAGCCGCGGGGTCCTGCGGCTGTTTGCCCGCATCATCCGGGACATCTGGTCCCGGGAGGAAGACCCGGAACTCATCAACGAGGGCGATGTCAACTGGTCGGACGGCCAACTTCAGGCCGACCTCCTGGAGCGGCTGGGGCGCAGCCCGTTCAAGGCGGCCATCAGCGCGGACATCGAGGGGCACGCGGCGCAGCTGGACGAGGAGCACAAAACGGACGTCCACCGGCGCGTGGCGTCCGCGCTCCTGCTGGAGAGCCTGCTGCTCCAACCGAACGCCGCGATGGACGCAAAGGACGTCACGCTGGCGGTGGCCCGGCCTTCCGACGCCGGCAACGAGGCCGAGGAGGCCCTGCAGCGGCTCATCGGGGTCTGCTGGCACACCTATCCGGACTCCACGGGCACCAAAGTGCAGTTCCGCTACGAGCCCAACGTCAACGCTCAGATCGACGAGCGCGCCCGGCAGGTCCCACGTGCGGATGCGGAGCAGTCTGCGCGCTCTCTGGCACAGAATTACTTCCAGGGCGTCGTGTTCAAGCTCCGGGCGTTTCCCGCCTCTCCCGATGCTGTGCCCGACAGCCCCGAACTCAAGCTGGTGCTGAGCGAGAGCGAACAGCTCGCGCAGGATGTCTGCGACTACGAGAGCCTGGCCGACCCGCAGTCGCCCGTGCCGCGCGGGTTCCGCAACGCCATCCTGGGGGTGGCGGCCACGCCGGACCTCTGGCAGGCGAGCATCGACATCGCCAGGCGCCTGATGGCTGCGCGCCGCATCGCGGAGGAGCACCGGGGCAACACGCAGACCGACAGGATGGTGCGCGAGCAGTTGGAGGGCCCGAACGGCATCATCAAGGCGCTGGAGCGCAGGACGCGGCTGGCCGTCAGCAGGGCCTTCAACCGGGTGGTGTTCCAGGGCCGCCCGCCCGTGACGCTCCCGGAGAAGTATCTGGTCTCGGAGGAGACCGTGCTGACCGGGGCCGAAGGGCAGAAGATGCTCCAGGAGTTCCTCAGAGCCAACAATTTCATCTATGAGGAAGGCGACGTGCTGGATGTGGACCTCCTGATGAATGACCTCGTCAGCGGCGCCACGCCGTCCGTGGAGCACACGGGCGCGGTGACGGCGAAATCGGTGCACGAGCGGGCTTTGAGGAGCCCGCGCCTCCGCCTGATGCGCACGGATTCCCCGGTGCGCCGGAGCATCCTGAAAGCGGTGGACGAGGGGAGGCTGCTGGTCCGGATGCCCGACGGCAGCGTCTACGACCGGGAGGGTCTGGTGGCCGTGGAGCACGGCGAGCGCCGCAGAATGCCCGGCCGCCGCATCTCCACCCTTTCCCTCGAGGAGACCGTGCTCCTCGCGCCCTCGGACGCCCCGTGCGCGGAGGACTGGACGAAGGTGGAAGACGGCGAGCCCCGGACCCTCACCCTGGACGAGGCGGCGAAAAAGAAAAACGTCCCGCGCGAGGAGGTGGAGCGCGCCCGCAGGGAGGGCCTGCTCACCACCGTGGAGCAGGACGGTAAACTCCGCGTGGTGGTGGATGAGAAGTTCCGGAGCTGGCTCCCCGGCGGCGCCGACGGACCGCGCGAGGTCTATAACTGGGACGAGGCCGTGCGGCTGGCGGAGTCCTATCCCCTCGCCAGTCTGGAGCTGTCCGTGCCGGAGCCCGGGGCGGCCCCGGCGCTGCTGACTCTGGCGCAGCCGTTCTCAGCTCGCGGGCTCTCGCTCAGCGTCACTGTCGAGGTGAGGCTCAAGGACGGGGGGCGGGTGGAATTCGTCGCTGAGGGTGTGCGCCCCAATCATCCCCTGCAGCTGCTGGAGACGGCCAGGAAGCTCTGGACGGCCGGGCAAGAGGAGGACCGCTACTACAAAGCCGCACTGTCCCTGGATTTCGGGGAGGAGGGCAGAGAGGGCGCGGACGGGCTTCTCCGCGACGCCCATCAGAATGCGCCGGATGGCGTGGACGTGGTCGCGCGCTTCACCGCGAAGAGGACATGACGAAGGAGAGGTACGGACGGATGACGGGAAAGGCGCGGAGCGCATCGAAGCTGCGGAGGGCGCCCTTTGCGCTCAGGATAGTGGACCGGGCGGCCGGGCGGTGCGCCCTGGTGTTGCGGCGCGGACCCGACAGCAGGGGGCGCGACCGGCTGGGGCGGCTGGCGGCGGTGTCGCCGCTTGCGTTCAATGCCGGCGTCTCCCTGCTGCAGGAGGCGGTGAAGGCCTCGAACGGCCTCCAGGGGCGGGTGGAGCTGAGTCCGGGGCCAAGCCTGCCCCTCACGGAGGACTGGGGGGCCAGGGTGGCCTGCTACGCCATCATCTCGGCCGGACTCAGGGATGCGGGCAGGCTCGGAGACGCCAGCGAGAAGCTGAGGCTGGCGGACGGCACCGAGGCCGCGTGGTGGCTGGGGCTGCTGACCGGGAGCGCCGGCAGCCGCGCCGCGCGGGCGCTGCGCATCCTGACGGGAGCGGTGGCATGACGCGCCCCCGCCTGCTCATCGAGGAGTGGCTGCCTGCGCGCGCCATCGGCGTCGAGTGCATGCGGGCGCGCGGGAGCGCAAGCGCCCTGGAGCCCACCACATTCCTCCACGTCTGGTGGGCGCGCCGCCCCCTGACCATCAGCCGGGCGGCCGTGCTGGCGTCGCTTCTGCCGTCGGACTTCGACCGCCCCACGTTCGAGCGCCTGCTCGGGTTCGGACTGCCGGGGGATGAACTCGTCGCGATCCGGGAGCTGATGGACACCGGCCTGCAAGTGCAGGGCGGCTTCGCCTGCGGACGGGCTTTCAGCAACCCTCTCAAAGGTGCTGACCTCGAGGGCGCTCACCGCGCTGCGACAGAACTGTGGGGCCGCACCCCGGAGGTGTTGGACCCGATGGCGGGCGGCGGCTCCATCCCGCTGGAGGCGGCCCGGCTCGGCTTCTGCACGCTGGCGAACGAGCTGAACCCGGTGGCCTGCTCCGTGCTGGAAGCCACGCTGGACTACCCCTTCCGGTTCGGTCCCGGGCTTGCCCACAGAGCCAGGCGGTGGGTGTCCGTGTGGGAGGAAAGGGTCGCGGCACGCATCGGAAGGTTCTACCCGAAGGACCCGGCAGGCCGCATCCACGCCTACATCTTCGCCCGGACGGTGCCCTGCCCGGACACGGGGCATCCCGCGCCGCTGGTGCCGGACTGGAGCCTGAGCCGCCCCGCCGGAGGCCGGCATATCGTGGCGGAGCCGGTGGTGACGGACCGGCACGCGGGGAAGTGGAGCATCCGGGTGCGCGAGGTAGGCCGGGGCGCGGGGCAGCTCTCCTCGCCGCCGCAGCCCACATACCGGGGCGGAAGGGGCTGGTCGCTCTTCACCCGCACGGAGATGCCCTCCGACTACATCAAGGCCCAGGCGCAGAACGGCAGGATGGGGAGCGTCCTTTACGCCGTGGTCACCAAGGCCACGTCCCGGCCTGAGTTCCGCCCTCCCACGCAGACGGACCTGGACGCGCTGGCGGCCGCGGAGGCCGAACTCCGGCGCCTGTGCCCGCAGTGGGAGCGCGACAACGTCATCCCGACGGAGCTGTATCCGGAGGAGACGACAGACCCGCGTCCCCGAATGTACGGCATGCGCCGCTGGGCGGACTTGTATGCTCCCCGGCAGCTGCTGGCGCTGGGGACGATGGTGGAGGAACTGCGGAAGCTGCGGCCGGAGGTCATCCGGGCCGAGGGCGAGGAGACCGGAGAGGCCATCCTGCACCTCCTGGCATTCGTGCTGGATAAGTTCCTCAACTACAACTGCCAACTCGCGTCCTGGAACGCAACGCGCGAAGTCATGCGTAGCGTATTTGATAGGCACGATTTCTCTTTCAAGGCGACCTTTGCCGAGATGGCGCTGTGCGTGGCCGGCGGAGGGCTGGAGTGGGCCGCGGACAACGTGCTGGAGGCCTACGAGAAGCTGGCCGCCCTGCCGAAGGCGCCGGGCGCGCGGCCGGTGACCGTCACGCAGGGCAGCGCCCACCAGCTGGCGCACCTGGAGGACGGCAGCGTGACGGCCGTGGTGGTGGACCCGCCCTACGCGGACAACGTGCAGTACAGCGAGCTGGCGGACTTCTTCTACGTCTGGCTCAAGCGGACGCAGGGCCACAGGCGTCCGGAGTGGTTCAGCACCTATCTCTGCGACCACACCCATGAGGCCGTCGTGAACATCACCCGGCACCGCAAGGGCGCGGAGAAGACCGCCGAGGCCCGGCTGCGGGCGCACCGGTTCTATCAGGACCTGATGACGGGCGCGTTCCGGGAGGCACACCGCATCCTGCGGGACGACGGCGTGCTGACGGTGATGTTCACGCACAAGAGCCAGGACGCCTGGGGGGCGCTGTTCGAGTCGCTCATCGATGCGGGCTTCAGCGTCACGGCCACCTGGCCGGTGCAGACGGAGAGCGCCCACAGCCTGCACCAGGCCCGGAAGAACGCGGCGCAGAGCACGGTGCTGCTGGTGGCGCGCAAGCGCAGCCCGGACGCGGGGCTGGCCTACTTCCCGGAGCTGGAGGCGGAGATACGCAGGACGGCGCGCGACGCGGCCGCGCGGCTGCGGGACCAGGGCCTGAACAGCGTGGACCAGCTGGTGGGGGCATTCGGGCCGGCTATCGAGGTGCTGACGCGCTACCGGGAGGTGCGCACGGGCGTGAACGAGGGGCGCATCGGTGTGACGGACGTCCTGCAGACCGCGGCGGACGCGGTGGCGCAGTGGAGGGAGGAGCAGCTGGCGCAGCGGGGGCTTGCAGGAGTGGACCCGGAGAGCCGCTTCTACCTGCTGTGCTGGGACGTGCTGGGCGCGGCGGAGGTGCGCTTCAATGAGGTGATGCTGCTGGGCCGGGCCGTGGGGATGGACGTGGAGCGCCTGAAGGAGACCGGCCTGGTGGAGAGGGTGTCGGAAAAGGTGCGCATCCTCCCCGCCTCGGAGCGCCGCCGGGAGAAGCCGGTCCAGGACCTGCAGCAGGAGCTGAGCGTCGGGAGCGCGCCGGCCGGCCGCGGAAGGAAGGCGGCGCCGGCCCGGAAGGTGCATCCGGACGACCGCTCCTTCCAGTCTGCCGTGGACGCCTGCCATGCCCTGGCCATGCGCTATGCGGACGCCGGCGGAGGCTCGGGCGGTATCGGAGCGGTCAAGGCAATGGCCGGTCACCACCGCTGGACGGCGGACAGCCCCTGCGCCCGGCTGATGGAGGCGCTGGTGAACGCGGCTCCGCCCGCGGTGCGCTTCCCCGGGAAGGGCCGTCAGAAGACCATGGCCGACGTCTACCCCGAGTTCCGGGCTTGGCACAGCATCCTGGAGGAGGTCTTCGGCATCCGGCCTCCGGTGTGGAAGAAGCCGGAGCCTCCGCGCACGCTGTTCACGGGCAAGGGACTGGATGATCTGGAGGAGCCGGAGGAGGACGACGAGGAGGAGTCCGGGGAGTGAGCCGGCCGGGCGGGCCGGTGATGTGAGCGGACGGGAGGTGCGGTGATGAAGGACGGACGGCAGGACCACAGGAGCCCGGAGCGGCTCAGAGAGCGCGCCTGGAAGCGCTTCCTTCAGGGGCCTGACACCAGCCTGCTGGACGAACTGTACGTGCCGGCGCTCGGCTGTGCGGTGCGCTACGACCGCTGCTGCGCCTACTTCTCCAGCAGCGTGCTGTCGGCTGCCGCCCGGGGGTTCGCAGGGTTCATCGGGAACCTGATGCGGGCCGGGTCCGGGGCGCGCCGGCCTGCCGCCCGGCTGCTGGTGAACGAGCAGATGGACCCCGCGGACGTGGATGCCATGCTGGCCACCGGCGACGACGCCAGGCTGGCGGAGAGGCTCCTGCGCAGCCTCAGACTCCCTCGCGGCCGCAGGTCCCCTGCCGAGCTTCTGCAGAAGGAGCGTCTCCGGATGCTGGCCTGGCTGGTGCGGGAAGGCTGGCTGGAGGTGAAGGTGGGCGTGATGCGGGACGGCCAGGGCATCCTGCACGCCAAATACGGGCTGGTGACGGACGCGGAGAGAGACTGCCTGGGCTTCACCGGCAGCGGCAACGAGACCGGCGAGGCCCTGACCGCGAACTACGAACAGCTGGAGGTCCGGGGTTCCTGGGAGGACCCGGAGTTCGTGGAGCACTACCGCAGCGAGTTCGAGAAGCTGTGGCGCGACGAGCACGAGGCGGTGCGGGTGGTCAGCCTCCCCGAGGCGGTGCGGGAGAAGCTGATCTCCTTTGCGCCGAAGGATGCGCCGGTGGTGGAGCCTCGCCCGGGTCCGGAGGCCGCGCGCGCCGCCATGGTGTGGAGGTTCCTGAACGCTGCGCCGTTCCTGCCGGGCGGGGAGACGGTGAGCGACGCCACCGCTCCGGTGGACCTGTGGCCTCATCAGCGGCGGGTGGTGGAGGACGTGACCCGGGCGTTCCCGGCAGGGCGTCTTTTGTGCGACGAGGTGGGGATGGGCAAGACCATCGAGGCCGCGCTGGCGCTCCGGCGTTTGCTTCTGGGCCGGGGGGTCCGGCGGGCTCTGCTCCTGGTTCCGGCGGGCCTGATGCGTCAGTGGCAGGAGGAGCTGAGAGAGAAGGCGGGTCTCGTGGTGCCGCGGTTCGAGCCGGGCGGGCTCCACGTTCCGGGCAGGCAGGTCAGGAAGATGGATGTGCGGGAGGCCCTGGGCGAGAACCTGCTCATCCTCAGCCGGGAGTGGGCGCGGCTGAAGGAGAACCGGGAGGAGCTGCTCGCCGCGGAGCCTTGGGACCTGGTGCTTCTGGACGAAGCGCACGCGGCACGGCGGAGGGAGCCCGGGGAGAACTCGTTCAACTCGGCGAATCTGCTGCTGCAGCTCCTGAGGGAGCTCCAGCTCCGGCGGCGAGCGAGAGGCATTCTGCTTCTGAGCGCCACTCCGATGCAGACGGACCCCTGGGAGCCGTGGGACCTGCTGACGGTGCTGGGCGTCGGGGGACCGTGGATGGTGGAGTTCAGCGACGTGCGCGCCTACTACGACGGGCTGGCGGCGCTCAACGACGGCTGGCCCCCACGCGCCCGGCGGCAGGCCATCGAGCGGCTGGTGCAGGATGACGACGAGTTCCCCCCTCCTCCGGACTGGTCCGGGTGCCGGACGGCTGCGGAGTTCGTGGAGAAGATGCCCAGACTGGGCCCTGCCCGGCGTCCGGACTGTGCGGCCTACCTGCGGCGGGGGGCCCCGCTGGGACGCCGGATGCATCGGAACACGCGCGACACTCTCCGGGAATACTACCGGAGACGGATGATAGACACTGAGCCCCCGCGCCGCCGGGTGTCGGACGAGGTGTTCGACTACGGGGACCCGCAGGAGCGCAAGATCTACGAGGAGGTGACCGGCTACATCGACCGGCGCTACGAACAGCTGGAGAAGGAGAAGACGGGCAAGGGTTTCGTGATGACCGTGTACCGGCGCCGGGCTTCCAGCTCTCCGCTGGCCATCCAGAGTAGCCTGGAGAGACGCCTCGAGCGTCTAGATGAGCTGATCCGGCGTCACTCCTTCGACCCGTGGCTGCCATCTCAGGAGGATGTGGACCTGCAGGACCTGGCAGACGAGGATACGGAGCGCATCGATGCGGGCCTGCCGGACGATCCGGCCTTGGCGGAGAAGGAGAAGCGGGATATCGAGAGCCTGCTGTCCCTTCTGGAAGGCTTGCAGGGGACGGACAGCAAGTTCGCCAGCTTCTTCGAGGTGCTCGAACGCCTCACCGGGGAAGGCCGCATCGTGCTGGTTTTCACGGAATACTACGACACGATGGAGTATCTCCGACGGCGGCTCGACCCTGTGTATGGAGACAGGCTGGCCTGCTACAGCGGCAAAGGCGGGCTGGTGCGGGATGGTGGGGAGTGGAAGGAGGTGGGCAAAGCTGAGATCACCTCGCGCCTGCAGTCGGGCGGCATCGGCGTGCTGGTGTGCACGGACGCCGCGAGCGAGGGCCTGAACCTGCAGTCGGCCAGCGCGCTCATCAACTACGACCTGCCGTGGAACCCCAGCAAGGTGGAGCAGCGCATCGGCCGCGTGGACCGCATCGGCCAGCAGGCGTCCGAGGTGCCCATCCACAACATGTTCCTGAAGGACAGCGTGGACATGCGCGTCTACCAGGCGCTGAGGCGGCGCTGCGGGCTTTTCGAGCACTTCGTGGGTCCTATGCAGCCGGTCCTCGCCGAGGCGCGCAGAGTGCTTCGACAGAACCCGGGGAAGCGTGACGCGGACCAGTTGGTCCGGAAGATAGAGCAGGAGTCGGAGGAGGTAAAGGGGGATGTCCTGGTCGCAAGCGCCTTTGCCCGGTCGGAGGGAGAGGAGCCCCCGTCGCGTCGGCCGCTCGTGACCAGGTCTGATTTGGAGGAGGCTCTTGGGATGCTTCGGGCCGGGGAATCGCCCGTGCAGGCGACAAGACTGCCGAAGCAGGCGGGATGGAGGCTGGAGGGCCGCGGCCTCGGGGCCGGCAAGGTGGCGCTCACCGCGCAGGAGCTGGAGCGGGGGACCACTCTCGAACCTCTGACTCCGGGGATGGGCCTGTGCGAGGAGGTGGTTAGGCTGATGGGGCCGGAAGGCATCAGCCCGTTGGTGGTGGTGGAGGCGAAGAGCGGTCCCTATCGGTGTGCGGAGGCGCGGTGGGTGGGATTTAGAAGGACAGTCGCCGTGGAGGACCTCGGGCATCTGAAGCGCCTGCTCAAGGCGTGGGATGGCGCTCCGCCGGATGCAGGCCGGGTGGCTCGGGCGGAGCGCGAGGCTCGGAAGGCGGCTGTCGCTCGGCTGGAGGAGATGCGGAGAAGAGCGGAGGCCGCGGAGCAGGCCGGGCTGGAGCGGCAGGTGGAGGCCGCCCGGCGCCGCCTGAAGCGTGAACTGGCGCGCACGCTCCTGGCGATGTCGGACACCGACCCCGCGCGCACACTGGAGCATTTTGCGCGGCAGCCCTCCTCTTCGTATGACCGGTTCCGTACCGCCCGCAGGCTGCTGGGTGTTACTGTCGAATGGTCGCAGGAGGAGATTCAGGAAGCCAGGGAGTTCGTGAGGGGGCTGGGCGAGTCGGCCCGTCAGTCGCGTCAGACCTTCTCGGAGATCGACGCCGCCCTGAACGACCCTCGCTGGAAGGCTGCCGGCTGAGGTTGCTGGGGAAGGGTCCGCCGGGACCGGGTTCAGCGCTGGATGCTGCAGGTGTCGAAAAGCCCGCTCAGCCGCTTAATCACGCATTCTGGTCGTAGACGAACGGGTTGAGCTTCTCGGACTGGCCGCGATTGGAGCCCGGGCAGGTGATTTCCTTGCGGGAGCCATTCGTCCCGGACCGGGAAGCGAGTGCCGCCCCAGAGGCACCACACTGCGCGCTGCTGCTCCCACTTCTGCTCTGCAAAAAGCCATCGGCGCATTGCGGTGATGACTGGAAGAGCGAGAGGCATTCCTCACAAAGCACAGAAAATCCACGCGGTTGTTCCGGCCTCCTGCGACCAGTCCCGTGCGGCAGGCGCTGACTGAGTGAACAGGCGCTTGCGCTGCACAAACAACTATGCATTCACCGCTGTTGATATCCCGCAGACGAAGAGTGCCATCCATACTCGTGTGGTTCCGTTACCAACCCCGGCGAGCATACAGGAGCCGTCAGGAGTTAACGCAATACATCTTGTGGGGTAACCGCTGATTGGCCAGACCTGCTAAGGGATTTGCGGGTTGAAGCTTTTGAGGCGTACCTTGCCGTCCAGGCCGCCTGAGACAGCGGCTGACTCGTCATGCGTGATTGCCGCTGATTCGACAGTGGTCGATGGCTTTACATCCAGAGACGCCAAAATAAGGCCTTCCGTGGTGTTCCATAGACGGTGCCCTTCCTCTGTCTGGTTCCCCGTCGGAAGTTCCCGCGCCGCCGGTAGCCTCGCTCCTTTTTCGCCTGGCTACGACATAAACGACCAAAACGACAAAAGCCCCGCCTCGCCACCCTTTGGTCGTTTATGTCGTTTTTGTCGTAACTCCCGGCGCGGTCGGCGGAGTGGCCTCCCGCAGGCTCCGGGGCTATTTTCTCCGATCGCCCTGACAGTTCCTGACACCCATAGGCCGCATCATTGACGCAGAGGCCACCCGGCTCGCCGGCCGGGCGGTCTCGGGGCAGTTCCCGAGAACAGATTCCTCTTGACAGCAATGCGGCGAGGACTTACACTCGGGGCAATCCTCCGGCGGGTCCGACACGGGCGCCGGGTCTTTGGAGCAATGTCACTTGCCGGCCACAGGTCCGGCGGAAAGGGAAGGCTGGGAATGAAGAGTCCGGTCCGTTTCATTTGCGCGGCAGCCGCCGCAATCCTGCTTGCAGGCGCATCGACCGCCTCCTGCGCCGTCATCCGTGTGAAGCCCACGGGCAGCGACGCCAACGACGGTTCCTCGTGGGCTCTCGCAAAGCGCACCATCCAGGCCGCCGTGAACGCCGCAAGGGAGGGCGACGAGGTCTGGGTGGCCCGCGGCACGTACTACGAGAGTATCGATGTCAATAAGCCGATGGGGCTGTATGGAGGGTTCTCGGGGCAGGAGACATCGCGTGAGCAGAGCAAGCCGGGGGTCTGGACAACAACAATTGATGGACAGCTACGCGGAAGGTCAGTTAAATTAGGGGCTTGGTCAGGGCGGATAGTCTTGGACGGATTCACCATTGCTCGCGGGAAGGCACCTGAAGGTGGCGGCGTTTTGGTGTATGGAACGTGCGACGTATGGATTACCAACAATAGACTGGTAGACAACGTTGCTTCCTATTCAGGCGGTGGACTGTATCTTATGAGTTCCACTGTGTCACTGAGAGTATATGGCAATGTATTAGTCAACAACCATGCATCCTTTAACGCCGGAGGCATCTTCACAGGAGAGGGGGCACATGCTTCGATTAAAGGAAACCTGTTCATAAGTAATTATGCAGGTCGGCAAGGAGGGGCCTCATTTGCATGGGCCTCTACTGATCTCACGATTGCGAACAACACTTTTGTAGAAAATTCGTCTCTTATCGGGGCGGGGACCTTCGTATATAATGCTAAGGCGCGCCTCACGGGCAACATCTTCGCTTTCAACACGTCCGCTGTGCGTGCCGACGGACCTCAGCTCCCTCTGGCGGACCGCAACTGCTTCTTCGGCAACGGACAGAATTACGATGGCCTGCCTCCCGGCCCCAACGACATCCACGCGGACCCTCGGTTCGTCGCGCCGTGGGCCGGGGACTATCACCTGCGCCCCACCTCCCCCTGCATCGACGCGGGGAGCAATGTGGGGATCGAGCCGGGCGAGACGGACCTGGACGGCAAGCCGCGCATCCACGGGGCCAGGGTGGACATCGGCTGCTTCGAGTACGACGGGAGCCCCTACCGGGTGCGGGAGGTCACGCAGGCCCGGGCTTTTCCGCACGCCTTCCCCGTCAAGCTTCGCGACCGGGTGGTGACGGCGGCGTTTCCGGACGGCTTCTACGTCCAGAGTCTGGACCGGACCGCGGGGATGAAGGTCATCTCGGGCATCCCGGTGCAGCCGGGCGACCTGGCGACTGCGGCCGGGACGCTGGAGGTGCGGGATGGAGAGCTTGTGCTGGCGGCCGCCTCGGCTTCAGTGGCGCCCGGCAGCGAGGAGTGGGTCCCCGGGCCGCTATCCGTGCGGGGGCCGCATCTGGGCGGGGGGCCGTTCTTCTGGCAGCACAACGGAGAGCCCTGCGGCCAGCCTGCCGTGGGGGGCGGCGCGGGACTGAACAACGTGGGCCTGCTGGTGCGGGTGTGGGGACGCGTCGAGGAGCCGGCCGCAGACGGGTTCATTCTGGACGACGGCTCGTCAGCGAGGATCCGCGTCGTGCTGCCGGGCGGGGTGTCGGCGCCGGAGGCCGGGCAGTTTGTGGCGGTCACGGGCATCAGCTCCACGCAGGTCGAAGGGGGTGGCATCCTGCCGGCCGTCAGGGTGCGGCGGCAGGAGGACATCAGCCGCTTCCTCGAGTCGGGCGCGGCCATCGCCGGGCGCGTGTCGCAGCAGGGGATATTGAGCATCCAGCAGCTGGTGGAGAGCCCTCACCCGTATGACAACGACATCGACGAGACGTGGACGGTGCGGGGGCCGGCCGGGACGCGCCGGATGCGGGTGCATTTCGCGCAGGTCGATGTGGAGAGCGGCTACGACTTCCTGCACATCCGGGACGCCGCGGGTCTCATCCGTCAGACGTTCAGCAAGGGAAGTCCGCTGTTCGACGTGTGGTCGGTGTGGGTGCCGGGAGACACGGTGAAGCTGAACCTTGTGACGGACTCCTCCATCACGCGCTTCGGGTTCGTGATGGACCGCTACGAGGCGGAGGTGGAGGGCGCTCCTCTCGCGGGGGTGGTGATGACCCTGGAGCCGGGCGGCCGGACGGTGGTGACCGGGGAGGACGGGAGCTACCGCTTCGAGGGACTGGCGCCCGGGAACTACACGGTCACGCCGTCCTTTGCCGGCCACACGTTCTCACCCTCCAGCCGTTCTGTGACGCTGGCGGGCAACCAGCTGGCCGACCGCGTGGATTTCGTGGGGACGGCCGGGCAGCCGGCTTCAGCAGGGCACTGACCCCGGGGGAGGGCGAGGCTCCCGCCAAGCCCTCCCCGTATCTCCTCGCTGGAAGGCAGGCAGATGCGCCTGAGGGAGACCGGGGCGAAAAAGCGCAGGTAGGGTCTTGCGCGGGAGAGAAGGGGAGTGGTATAATTTTCCCGATACTGCTGGAGGCGCGGGCCTTCATTGACGCGTTCCTCCTGTAGGGGGAAGCTCTCCAGCGACAGGTCCGGTTTGTGCAGCAAGGCTTCGGTGGACTCCGGACGGGGCAATCCTGAGAGGGAGAGGACGACAATGTTGGGACTCTTTGGTCGGTGGCTTGGCGGGACCAACAGAGAAGGTCTCTCCGCTATCCTTCGCGTTTTGAGCGGTCGCAAAGTCAACTGCTGGCTGTTGCCCGTGGCGGCGTTGTTCGCGGCGTGGTTCCCGGTCCTTCCCGTCCAGGGAGCCGAGGACAACTGGGTCGTTTTGATCGCTGGAGGCTCCGGCGGCGCGTTCAACAGCCCGAACAACCTGGGTCACAACCGCATCGTCCTGGGCACTCAGCCCACGAC
>FWPV01011064.1_pt1 | contig 14509 bp, 7 predicted proteins | sample 2228371 | NCBI WGS metagenome assembly FWPV01 (sample SAMEA103939776, study PRJEB20133) | metagenome
GTAACCAACAACATCCAAATCCGTCTGGCATTTAATCAATGGCTGCGTAATTTACGTACCGAGCTGGATCGGTTGTCCGTTAAATAAATGTAGCGGTCGCTGCTTCATCAGTCTTATAAGCGGTTATCAATAAAAAGGGGAGGGTCATTACTGACCTTCCCCTTTTTTTTGCGCGTCTGCCGCTGTGCAATTACTGCAGATCGTCCAAATATTTTTCAGCATCCAATGCCGCCATACACCCGGCGCCGGAAGAAGTAATAGCCTGACGATAGATATGGTCAGCAACATCGCCTGCAGCAAATACGCCGGGGATATTGGTAGCAGTTGCATTGCCTTCCAGGCCACTTTTCACTTTGATGTAGCCATTGTGCATATCCAATTGGCCTTCAAAGATATCGGTATTGGGTTTGTGACCTATGGCGATAAACACGCCCGCCACATCAATTTCCTGGGTTGCTCCATCCTTTGTACTTTTCAGGCGCAGGCCGGTCACGCCGGAATCGTTACCCAGAACTTCCTCTAGCTGATGGTTCCAAATCACTTTGATATTACCGTTGGCAACTTTAGCCATAAGTTTATCTTGTAGGATTTTCTCTGATTTCAATTTGTCACGGCGGTGAATCAGTGTGACTTCGCTGGCAATATTGGAGAGGTAGAGCGCTTCTTCAACAGCGGTATTGCCACCGCCGACTACCGCAACTTTTTGACCGCGGTAGAAGAAACCATCACAGGTTGCACAGGCGCTGACGCCTTTACCCATGAAAGCTTCTTCTGAAGGCAAACCCAAATATTGGGCTGAGGCACCGGTAGAAATAATGAGCGCATCGCAAGTGTAGGTATTGGAGCCTATCAGCTTGAAGGGGCGCTCGGTCAGAATAGTTTCGTGAATATGATCGAATACGATTTGGGTATCAAATCGCTCGGCATGCTGTTGCATTTGCACCATCAGATCAGGGCCTTGCAGGTCGTGCACACCACCGGGCCAGTTCTCTACTTCAGTCGTAGTGGTTAATTGACCACCTTGTTGCATACCGGTGATAACCACAGGTTTAAGGTTGGCGCGGGCGGCGTATATCGCTGCTGTGTAACCAGCGGGGCCGGAGCCGAGGATAATTAAACGGTGGTGTTGTACGTCACTCATAGTAAATCCTTGAAGTTGCAAAGAAAAATTAAGGAAAAAACCCAAAAGGAAACCCGGAGGATTTTGGTGGTGTGGGCATGGCCCCTTAATGTGGGGGCATGATAGGCGAATCGCAATAGCGGCGCAAAATTGTCTGGCTCAATCTGCCGTATTAGGTTTGGCTATTTGCCTCGCGCGCAATCACCCCGTGAGAGCGTTTAAAACGGACAAGCGATTGCTCCACTCGTTGGCATTGTGATCGCGCAGGAATTGCTCAAAAGCGTCCGGTGGTAATGGTTTGGAGAATAAATAGCCCTGCAGCAGATCCGCGCCATAATCGCGGCAAATAAGAGCTTGCTCGCGCGTTTCGACCCCTTCCACCACTACAACCAAATCCAGGCTTTTGGCAAATACAATCATTGCGCGCAATATCCGGCAGTCAGCAGGGTTAGTGGGTACGCCTTGTACAAATTTGCGGTCGATTTTTAAGGTGCGCGCGGGCAGCTCTTTGAGATAGGAAATAGACGAATAACCTGTGCCAAAATCGTCCACGGCTATATCTATTCCGTAATCTCGAATCATCTGTAATTTCTGGGCAGTACGCCCCAGATTTTCAATGAGAATGGATTCGGTAATTTCAAGGCTCACACAGTGCCCCGGTAAACCACACAGATTGAGATCGGTGATAATCGCGCTGTATAGATCTTCATCTGTCAGTAGTTGTGCGCAAACATTAAATTTCATATTGAATTCATCATCGACCAGCCCCTCATGTCGCCATTTGGATAACTGCTTGCAGGCATTCAAGCGGCTGCGCGAATCGATCTCGCTGATCAAGCCAATTTCCTCCGCCAGAGTGATAAATTCACAGGGTGGCAATATGCCGCGCTCGGGGTGATCCCAGCGGATTAAACCTTCGGCGCCGCAGACCTGCATAGTTTGTGCATCCACAATTGGCTGATAAAAAAGCACAAAATGATCGGTGGGAATGAGCGCGCGCAATTCTTTTTCCATGCGCAACCGCTCCTCCATTTGGGCTTGCATCGCAGGTGAAAAAAACTGGTAATTGTCACGGCCATCTTGTTTGGCGCGATACATGGCCATATCGGCGGCTTTGAGTAAATCGCTCGCGCTGTCGCCGGCTTCGGGGTAGGTGGCTATGCCTATGCTGCTGGAAATACTGTGTTCGTTATTGCCCACCATAATCGGCCTACGCAAATCGTCCAGGATACGCTGTGCCAATTGGCAGATGGCTTCGTGGTTTTCAAAGTTGTGTGCGAGAATTGCAAATTCATCGCCACCTAATCGGCATACTACGTCGCCTGCGCGCACAACATGTACCAGCCGCTGCGCAACTTCTTTGAGCACCTGATCGCCGATGACATGGCCCAAGCCATCGTTGATAAATTTAAAATTATCCAAATCCAAAAACAGTAATGCCAATTGATCTTGTTGGCGTTTGGTGCGCTGGATTGCAGCGCGCAAACTTTCATCAAAGTAATAACGATTGGCAAGCCCGGTGAGCGAATCATTTTCAGCCAGGGCTCGCAGGCGCTGATGGCTTTCTTGTAACTGATGTTCCAGTTCATGGCGCGCACGAGCGTGGGTAATCGCACGGGTTAAATGTTTGTGGGCAATTTCCGATTTAAACAGTACATCCTGTGCCCCGGCTTCAATAAATTCGCGCTCCAGGTCTTCATCGGCGCTGGCGCCGGTAAGGATAATTACGGCGGCATGGTGATTGGGGTGTTTAGCCAGCAGTTGCAGTACTTCCATCCCGTCGATATCAGGCAGGCGATAGTCGAGTAGTACCGCATCAAAATCTTCGCTATCAAATTGTTCCAGCCCTGCTTTGGCGGAACTTGCCTGGGCGATAGTAATGTCCCACTCAGATTTTTTGAAGGTGCGAACAATCGCCTGTCGATCCAGTTCATTGTCATCGATTAATAGTAGCTTCATGCAAATTAGATCTCCGGGTTTTAACGCCAGGGTTACTGTTGGCTATCGGGTAATTCGATCACGCGCCAGTAGTGATCAAGCAGCCCAATCACCTGCATAAAATCGCTATCCATGCGCTGTTTGAGTAAATAGCCGGCCACATGCTCACGGTAGGCTGCCAAAATATCTTCATCGGATTTGGATGTGGTTAGCACAAACACTACCGCATGGGTTAGTTCCGGATCGGCGCGTAATACCTCCAAAAATTCAATACCGTTCATGCGCGGCATATTGATATCCAACAGAATAATATAAGGGCTTGGCATATTGCCATTACGCAACATTTCAAGGGCCTCCACACCATCTTTGGCGCGGTAGAGCGGGTTAAGCAATTTCAGTTTATGCAATGCACGCCGCAACGCGGTTGCGTCTATATCATCGTCGTCGATGATAAGAAGACTGACAGTTTTAACCTGGCTTGGGTTTAAATTCGGATAGAAGTTATCAGTCATCTTTTACGCCTTTGTCTATGTGTTGCGGCCAGCTGAAATAAAAACAGCAGCCGCGTCCTTCTGACACAAGTTTGATGTGACCGCCGTAGGTGGCGACAATTTTTTTTATCAGTGCGAGGCCCATGCCGCTACCTTCCAATTCATCGCGTGGTTTCAGGGTTTGAAACATGCCAAAAACCCGCTGCTGGAATTTTTCCGGGATACCCGGGCCATCATCGCAGATGCTAAATTCATAAAAATGATTGGGTAGTTGCTGACAAGCGATGCGAATAACACCGTGGGATCTGTTCAAACGGGGTGCTGAGGGTAGTAAAACGTGGCAGGTTGTCAGCCAATTCAAGGCGCAAACCGGGTTTGGTGTTTTGAATTTCAAACAGTTCTTTTGCCATATGTGCGACATCAATCTCAACCAAATTGCCATCGGTTTTTCCGGCGCGATAAAAAATCAATAAATCATCCAACAGTTTTTCCATCCGCTGTATGCGATTGCGCAGCATTGCTGTGTGTTTGTTAACTTCGGAAAATTGTTGCTCCTGCAAATCTTCGTCAATCCAGGTTGAGAGCTGGGCAATACCGCGCAGTGGCGATTTCAAATCGTGTGAGGCGACATAAGCAAAGGTTTCCAGCTCTTTATTGGTTTGTGCCAACTGATGGTTAATATTTTCCAGTTTGGTTTGATGACTCGCGAGCAAGGCAGTTGATTTATCCTTCTCATCAATATTCCGGGCAAAAACCCTAAGTGTTTTCGCCATATCGCCAACATCTTTCGGGTGATCCAAAAAGGGAATAGGTGTAGTGGTGTTGCCTTGTGCAAGCGCTATCATGGTCATGCGCAGTTGTTGCAATTGCCAGCTTAAGCTGCGTGTAATCAAAGCAGCCACGAAAAAACCTGCCAATAAAACACCAAACATTACCGTTAACATCAGGTTGCCTGCGTGATTTTTCGTGAGTAGTGCTTGATCATTCAGCGACTGCATTTCTGTTTGCGACTGGGCGATAATTTCGTCGCACAGTTGTTCCAATTGCTGCGTGTATTCCTGACTATTGATAAGCGCTATGTTGCGATAGTGTTCTATGTTGCCTGCTTGTAATTGCTGGTAAGTATCCAGAAGCAGGGTTTGCCACTCGGTTAAAGTGCTTCGTAATCTATGCGTGGTATCGTTGAGTTTTGTTTTCTTATCCAGATGGGCAACTTCATTTAGAGTTCTTTCTATAGATACCTGAATAAATTGCGGCAAGTTTCGCTCTTGCATGAGCTCCGGTGCAACGGCTATATCTTTCACACTGCGATTAAGTTTCCCCACATAAGCTTTAATGCGCAGGGTTGCATTGGTCACTTGAACCGGGCCGGAATAAAGTTCTTGCGAAATATTCGCCACACTGTTTATTTGCATCATGGCAATAGAGCCTATGGCTAAAAACAGCAGGCTCATAAAGCCAAAACCGGTTACCAAGCGATTAAAAAAGTTAAGCCGATTAAACGCGTCAATAGCAGCTTGGGCGCGCAGGCTAATAATCGCCACGGCAAAAACAACCAAGCCAAGCACGGTTTGTGGGGCAATTTTAATTCCCAGCCACAAGTAATGCGGCAATAATCCAAATCCCTGACCCAGCAGTGCAGCGGTGGTTATAAGTATTATCAATATACAGGTGAGTGAAGCCGCGAGAGGGGCATTGCCTGTTTCCTGGCGAGCCAGTAACAGGGCGCCGCCGGCGAGTAAAAAAGCGCTACTGGTAACTGGTGATATGGGTTGGCTGCGCGTGGGCGGCTCGCTTAAAAAAAATTCAAACCAATCAGTGGTGTGCAGTTCCAGTTCGGTCAGCAAATCAATCAGGGTAACCAAGCCAATGCCCCAGAGCACTGCGACGCTGCCCAATAAATAGCTTTGACGGTTTTTGAGTATGGCTACCAAGCCCAGTCCACAGGCAAGAAAACCCAGCGCAGTGTTGTAAGCCATTAGCGTCGCAAAGGGGTAAAGCGCCTGCAGTAGCTGCGGCGCATGCCAGGCGCTGAGCACTATCAGGCCCACCAGTATTAACAGGCTTGCCGCGCCCAGCATAATGACCGAGTGCTCCCTCCGGGGGGTAAGTCTTCCAGGCATGGTTAATTGAATCCGTGTAAAAATCCTTCATTGGCATATTTCATCCAGCTTTCAAGCAGTCACCTGCTATGAAATCGCCAACCGCACGACAAGAGTTTAGTCCAGACAATGAGAAATACTCTCAAAGTTGTTGAGCATAAATAAATAATTAGTATTTATAATTTTTTATACTGAGTGGTGATAAAAAATCAGAATTTAACCGTCACCTAATAACAAACATTAATTATTTTTCGATTAGTTCTTTATTGTTGGTATAAGCTCTAGTGGTCAGTCAATTAATCAAGAAAGGTTTTTTTGTTGAAATTGAAGACAAAAAACGATTTTGTTGTTATGGTTAATTGAGTTTGTTTTTTTAGCGTCAACTATTTTGGTTTGGCCTTACTTTAATAAAATATAGTTGCTGCCTACAGCGACCCCGACAAAGCAGTCAGTTCAATGCACTCGTTTAACAATAGGCTCAAAGCCTGGCTGGCAACCCAATGCCAAATGCTGGGTGATGTCAGCGCCGCCATATTGGTTCAACTAAACGAAGGAACAGCCAACACTATTGCCAAGTGGCCTAATGCGGATGCTTCCAGTGAGCCGCTGCAGATACTATTAACCCGTGCGATTGCAAAGCAGCGGCTGCAGCTGGAGCAGTCCAGGGAGGGCAGTTACCGGTTTGCCCAGCCCTTAATGATCGATGGAATGTTTTGGGGTGTGATTGCCCTGGAAATTCGCCTTGCTGATAAAAAAGCCCTCACCGCCGCACTCAAGGAAATTAAACTGGGGCAGTTTTGGTTGCAGTTTTTGCTGCATCAACAGCCATCAACAAATGAGCAACAACCTGCTGTACATCCCATATCCAGCTCCGCCCATACAGCGCAAGCGGCAGATCAACTCTCCGTTGCTTTGCCCCTGGCGGTCAAGTTATTGAAGGAAAACTCCTTGCAGGAAGTGGCGATTAGTCTGGTTAATACACTTGCCAGTCAGCTCGGCGCCCTGCGAGTCAGCCTTGGGCTTTTACACAAACAAAATTTGAAATTGCAGGCGGTGTCCAACTCTGCAAACTTCGACCCTCGTACCCAGGCAATGCAGGCCGTGAATCAGGCCATGCAAGAAGCCTTGGAGCAGGGCATGAGTGTCACTTATTCCTTGCAAGCTGACAGTCAGACCGGAGGGTTGTTGGTTCGCGCGCACCAGCAACTTTTGCAGCTGCAGCAAGTGCAGGCCGTGAGTAGTTTTCCACTGCGCAAAAATGATCGGTTAGTGGGTGTGTTGACTGTTGAGTTGGATAAACACACCCAGCTCAGTGCAGGGCAACAGGCTTTTGTTGAAGCTGCCTTGCCACTTTGCGGCGGCGTTATTGCCCTGTGGCAGGATGCAAGTGCCGGTGTTTCGCAGCGCTTTGCACAGTGGCTTGGTGCAAGAGCACAGCGCTGGTTGGGCGCTGAAAATTGGCTGGGACGCTCGGTGGCGCTGGGCTTGGCGTTGCTGTTGGTTGCCATGTTTATACCTGCCACTTATCGCGTAACTGCAGATGCTTTATTGCAGGCTACGGAAAAATATCTGGTAGTCGCTCCCCATGACGGTTATCTGGGAGACGTGTTGGTACGCCCGGGTGATAGCGTGAAAAAATCCTCGCCCCTGGCTTCACTAAAAGATGATGACTTGCTGCTGGAGCGGCGCAAATTGGCCAGTCAAGTGCAGCGTTATCGTCAAGCCTATGATGCAGCTCTGGCGAATGCGGATCGTGTCGAAGCGGCCATCGCCAATGCGCAGATGGATCAAGCCAGCATTCAGTTGCGTTTAATCGAACAGCAATTACAGCGCACCAAATTATTGGCGCCTATCGATGGCATTCTGGTGTCTGATGATATTTCCCAAAAACAGGGTGCGCCCCTCAAGCAAGGTGACCTGTTATTTGAATTGGCGGCGGCTAATGAATATCGCGTGCAAATGTTTGTTGATGAGCGCGATATCGCCGCCATAGCGATAGGGCAAACAGCGCAGGTGAAATTTACCAGTTTGCCCAACCAGATGTTTACGGCGCAGGTAAAAACCATTACCCCCATTAGTGAAGTGCGGGAGGGGCGTAATTATTTTCGTGTAGAACTGTTTTTGGTTGGTAATGATGCACAAACAGCCTTGGAAATTTTGCGACCCGGCATGACTGGCTCGGGGAAAATTCACATAGGCAAACGCGCACTGGGGTGGATTTGGTTTCACGATCTTTGGTATTGGCTGCGGCTGAACTTGTGGTGATCTGGCTGTGAATAATGTCCAATCCTCCAATAACGCCATGTGGCAGCGGCTTGAGTCCTTGCGGCCATCCTTGCCGCGTCATATTCATATTCAGCGTCGCGATTACAAAGGTGAGCGCTGGTATTTATTGCAGGATAAAAGCAACGGTCGCTTTCATCGTTTGAGTCCGCCCGCCTGGCGGCTTATTAGCGCTATGGATGGGCGCAATAATCTGTCGCAAATTCTCGCGGCGGCCGCCCGGTCTGAGTTTTATGAGCAGCCTGACGATATTCCCACCCGTGATGATCTTATTCATCTGCTGCAATATTTGCATGTTGCCGATTTATTGTTGTGCGATTTGCCCCCCAATACCCGCGAGCTGTTTGCCCGCCAGGAGCAAAAACAACAACAGCGCTGGTTGCGTTTGTTGATGAACCCGCTCACCTGGAATATCCCGCTTGGCAACCCTGACCGACTGTTGGACAAACTCATGCCGGTGGCGCGTTTGCTGGCAAGCCGAACTATGGGCGTTGTGTGGTTACTGGTGGTGGGTTATGCGCTGCTGCAGGCGGGCAATCACTGGAGCCAGCTCACCCAAGGCCAGTTGGAGCGTTTGTTATCGCCCACTAATTTGCTGTTGTTATGGCTCACTTATCCGCTCTTTAAAGTGCTGCATGAATTAGGGAACGGTTTATTTACCAAAGTATGGGGCGGGCAAGTTAATGATTGTGGGCTGGTATTTGTTGTAGGTACGCCCTTGCCCTATGTGGATGCCAGTGCAGCTACCGGATTCCCCTCCAAGCGCCAGCGGTTAATGGTGGGTGCCGCGGGCATGGCTGTGGAGTTATTTCTGGCGGCCTTGGCGCTGTTGCTATGGATTCAACTTCCGGCAGGTTTTGCGCGCGATTTTTTATATAACATTATGGTGATCGGCAGTGTTTCCACGTTGTTTTTTAATGGCAATCCGCTCATGCGTTTTGATGGTTACCATCTGCTGACCGATGCCTTTGATCTACCCAACCTTGCCACTCGCGCCAATCAACAATTGAGTTATCTGCTGCGTCGTTACGCTTTTGGTGTGGGCGATATTTTTTCGCCCGCGCAAACCAAACCTGAAGCCGTTATTTTGGCGGGATACGGTGTAGCGGCGTTTATTTATCGCGTATTTATTTTGTTTTTTATCATTTTGCTGGTGGCGAGTTATTTTCCCAAGGCGGCGTTGATTATTGGTGCCTGGCTGATTTTCTTCCAATTGCTCTGGCCACTTATCAAAGCAGTACGTTTTTTATTAATCGACAAACAGTTGGGCGCCGTGCGCCAGCGCGCCTTGGTAATCTGCGGCAGTTTTATCATTCTAAGTGTGGCTGGATTAACCTTGGTGCCAGTTCCTGAATCTACCTCGGCCGAAGCGGTTGTGTGGTTGCCGGAAGAGGCGCGCGTAAAAGTTGAATCCAGTGGCGAAGTGAAAGAATTATTGATTAATAATGGTGATCAGGTAACCCAAGGGCAGCTTCTGGCGCGCTTGCACAACCCGGTGTTGGTTGCCAGTTTGGCAGAAAAGCTGGCGCAATTACGTGAATATGAGGCCCGCTACCAGCAGGCCTGGATTGATGATCGTGCCCAAGCACAGCTATTGGCGCAGGATGTGAACGCGATTAAAGCCGAGCTTGAGTTGCTGCAAAGGCGGGTGAAAAATCTTGAAATACTCAGTCCTTCCTCGGGAGTGGTGCGTATTATTCATCAGCAGCATTTGCCGGGAAGTTTTTTTAAACAGGGCGATGAGTTAGCGCTTATTGAACGCGCTGACACCCTTCGTGTTCGCGCCGCATTGCGGCAGGAAGAAATTGGCTTGGTGCGCCAATCCACCGAGCGCATTGCAGTGCGTTTGGCGAGTGAACCCTGGCGAAATATTGCAGCCGAATTACCGCAGCAGCAACCCATAGCCACTTTTGAGCTACCCAGCCCGGTGTTGGGCACACAGGGAGGAGGGCGTTTGGCGGTGGACTCCAAACAGCCAAATGGTAAACAGGTGACCGAGCAGGTTTTTTTATTGGATTTACAATTGAGTGCTAGCGAGCGGGCAGGGCATTACGGTGAGCGGGCTTTAGTGAAATTTATACATCCACCACGGCCGCTGCTGGTACAGTGGTACACCGGTTTGCAGCAGTTATTTATTCGTCATTTTGCCTGATTTACCCTATATACAGATTATTCAGTATTTTTAAACTAGTCTTAGCTAACAAATAGTTTTAAAAAAGAGTCAACTATGCCTTCAGTTTTTTGTAACCGCTTTGCTTTGATCGGATCCACTCACTTACCCGTGAGAACTGGGGTGTCGCTTACCCGCGGCGCGCTGCTATTGACCGCCAGTTTGATGGCGACCCATTCATTGGCGCAAACCTCGGAGCCTGCTGAATTAAACTGCCGTATTGAACCTTCGATTGTGGTGGAAATGAGTAGCGCCGTAGAGGGCGTCATCAGTGAAGTGTTGGTTGACAAAAATGATCGGGTTAACAAAGGCGATGTGGTTGCCCGTTTGGATGCAGGACTGGAGCAGGCAACAGCCGAACTCCGCCGGGTTCAGGCAGAATTGAATAGCGATGTGCAAGCACAACAATTGGCCGTTGAATTTAGCAAGCGAGCCTTGGATCGCGTAACCGGATTGTACGAGAAAAAAGCCGCATCCTTTTCCGAATTGGATAAACTTAAAACCGAATATGCCATCGCCCAGCAGCAACTCCAGCAAGCATTGGATCGTAAACGCCAAGCGGAATTGGAGCATAACCGGGCGCTGGCTGACCTTAGCCGCCGCACCCTTACCAGCCCGATTGATGGTGTGGTTATCGAGCGCTACAAACAGCCCGGCGAACATATATATTTTGAGCCAGTGTTGAAAATTGCCCAGTTGGATCCTTTGCGGGTGGAGGTTTTTGCTCCCGCCAGTCTTTACGGAAAAGTTAAAGCAGGTGATATCGCCAAGGTGACGCCGGAATTGGGCGGTTTGAGCAAAAAATATCAGGCTAAAGTGGAGTTGGTTGATCAAGTGATTGATGGCCCAAGCAATACCTTTGGAATTCGCCTATCCTTTGCTAACCCGGATAACCGTTTGCCCAGCGGTTTGAAATGCCGTGTTACCTTCGAAGGTGTTACCCTGGACCTGTTAGATACCCAGAGTTTGCCTTGATTAGCTGAGTGTGTGAATATTGCTCTGATGCCATCGACATTTTCCGACGATAATTTTTGATGGCAACAAAGAGAAATAAAAATTATTAAAAATGTTAGAAATATTATAAGACGGTGCGAAAAGCGCCATTCATCTAGAAGAGCTGACGATAGTTTTACATGGGTAGATTTGGCCGTTTTCCATGGTGGGGAATCCGCCCGTCTACCACAAGGATGCAGTTTGGTGAAAACCAATCCTTAAACCTTGTTTGTGCCCACGCAAGAGGCAGGTGCAAATAACAAAACTAGATACGCTCATGTCCAAGTTATTGCGCCCAAAGCGGCCCTTGATTGAAACGCTCGAACCCCGCCTGTTGTTTTCAGCTACCGCTGATATCGCCGTATTTGATGACGGCAGTTCTGATGCAGTGCAATTATCAAATGCTGCCGATCAGTTGGATTTAACGGAAGTTTATTCGGTAACCTCCGAGCCACCAGCTGAGGTCACTGCTGTGTCTTCAGCGCCAGATATCCTCGTTGTGGTGGATACGGCGGTGAGGGACTTTGAAATGCTGGTCGATGATATTCGCCAGCAATATCCCGGCAATAATCTGCAAATTATTTATTTGGACGCGACCAGTGATGGCCTTAACCAAATTACCCAGCAGCTGACACAGTTTTCCGAGCTTGATTCGCTGCATATTATTTCGCACGGCGCCAATGGCGCTATTGCACTTGGTTCGACCTTGCTGAGTGCCAATAATTTATTTACCTACGAAGAAGAATTGCGGGCTTGGCGCAGTGCGTTTAGTGAGTCGGCAGATATTCTGCTTTACGGTTGTGATGTCTCCACTACGCAAGAGGGGCAGGCATTTGTAGCCCGTATTGCCGAGTTAACCGGTGCCGATGTAGCGGCAAGTGATGATGCCACCGGCCACCGCTCATTAAATGGTGATTGGGATTTAGAATTTGCAGTAGGAGACATAGAAAGTTCTGCACTAGTGAGCGCAGCAGCTCAGGAATCCTGGGTGGATACTTTAGCGAGCAATCACTACATCAATATTCAAGGGGGGACTATCGCTCAAACAGTCTCTTCAACAATAGGTGTAGGGCAATCATTTCTGGTGGATAACGCGGGTGCAACTTATTTAGTTAATCAAATAAGTCTGCAAATGCGACTTGAATCGGGAGCTGCCAATCAGGACATTACCATTCAATTATTGGACGGCGGCTGGAATGATGCCACTCCATTAGCGAGTCAAACATTTAATTCCAGTCAACTGGACAGCAGTTTTGGTTGGCAAACTGTAAATTTTGGTGATGTCACGCTCAACCAGGGTCAGACTTACATTATTAAAGTCACCACCAACAATGCCGATGGAAAAGTCTCTGTTGCCTATCGCAGTGATACCTGGAACAACGCCGAAATGATTGTTAATGGCACAGGAAATAGTGCCAATGATTTAAATATTTTAGTTTCATACAACAATGGTAGTAATCAGGCACCGGTCAACACAGTACCCGGTGCCCAAACCACCAATCAAAACACACCGTTAATTTTTAGCAACCTCTATAGCAACAGAATTCAAGTTGCTGACGCGGACGCATTTCCAAATGACATTGAAGTAACACTTACCGCAGGTCAGGGATCGTTTAGCCTTGCGCAAACCACAGGTCTTACATTCACTAGTGGTGATGGTAGCAGTGATTTTCACATGGTATTTCGCGGCTCTGTAGGTGAAGTGAATGCTGCCTTGGCGACTATCACTTACACACCGGTGACCAACTATACAGGTGGTGACACTTTTAGTATTACCACTAAAGATTTAGGGCTAGGTGGTGGCCTGCAGGATGCCGATAATATTTCTATCACTATCAATAATGTTAACGATGCTCCTACAGTGAGCATTACCGAAACCAATTATGCTGTTGATGAACAAGCGCTACTGAATTTGCATGGTACCGGCATAGTGATCAATGATTCGGATGGTGATACGTTAACTGTGACCGTCGAAGCACCATCAACTAATAGTCAATTCACTGCGGTAGTTGGCACTACGGGCGTGATTATTTCATCTGGCAATGCTACCAATGTATTAACCCTCACTGGCACATCAACACAATTGAATAATTTGTTTGCAGGTGATAATGGTGGCACGCTGACTTATCGCTTGGCTGGAAATACACCTTCGGCAACGCAACAGTTAACCATTTCTGCCAGCGATGGAAGCTTGAGTGCAAATGACACAGCAACTATTAACATCACTGCTGTGAATGATGCGCCCGTGAACACAGTGCCTGGTGTTCAGGTTGTTAATGAAGATTCTTCGCTGGTCTTTAGTGTTGCCAATGGAAATCAAATACAAATCGCCGATGTGGATGCCGCAGCGGGCAGCCTGCAAGTTACGCTTGCTATCACCAACGGAACCCTGACTTTAGCCCAAACGACAGGGCTTAGTTTTACCTCCGGTGATGGTACGAATGATTCTCTGTTGGTGTTTACGGGCAGCGTCGCTAACATCAATGCCGCATTGGCCACACTTACCTACAATCCAACTGCGAATTACAGTGGTCCTGCACTGCTAACGCTCACCACAAACGATCAAGGCAACACAGGCTCCGGTGGTGCGCTACAAGATGTTGATACCGTTGATATCACCGTCGCCAGCGTGAACGACGCGCCCGCGGGCAGCGACACCACCCTGAGCCTCAACGAAGACGGCAGCCATGTATTTACCGCCGCCAACTTTGGCTTTACCGACAGCGACGGCAACGCCCTGTCGGCGGTGAGAATCACCAGCTTACCGGCAGCGGGCAGCCTGACCTTAGACGGTGTGGCGGTGAACGCGGGCGACAGCATTGTGCTGGCCGATATCACCGCCGGTGATTTGGTGTTCACCCCCGCGGCCAACGCCAGTGGGGCGGGTTACACCAGTTTTACCTTTCAAGTGCAGGACGACGGTGGCACCGCCAACGGCGGCGTGGATTTGGATGCGAGCGCCAACACCATCACCTTTGACGTCACCAGCGTGAACGACGCGCCCGCGGGCAGCGACACCACCCTGAGCCTGAACGAAGACGGCAGCCATGTGTTCAACGCCGCCAACTTCGGCTTTAGCGACGCCAACGACAGCCCCGCCAATGCCCTGAGCGCGGTGACCATCACCAGCCTGCCGGGTGCGGGCAGCCTGACCCTGAACGGCGTTGCCGTCACCGCGGGTCAAAGCATCGCCATCGCCGATATCAACGGCGGGTTATTGGTCTACACCCCCGCGGCCAACGCCAGTGGCACCGGCTACAGCAGTTTTACCTTCCAGGTACAAGACGACGGTGGCACCGCCAACGGCGGCGTGGATCTGGATGCGAGCGCCAACACCATCACCTTTGATGTGACGGCGGTAAACGACGCCCCCGCCGGTGCCGATACCACCCTCAGCCTCAACGAAGACGGC
>FWPV01006762.1_pt1 | contig 14508 bp, 11 predicted proteins | sample 2228371 | NCBI WGS metagenome assembly FWPV01 (sample SAMEA103939776, study PRJEB20133) | metagenome
TAGGTGCAATCAATGTTCTCATTCTATTAAAGGAGAAGCCGATGTTAACTGCCACCACTTTTGAAACTTTTGCTCTCTGGACCATTCTTTTTATCGCTCTTCTCGGCTTAGGGTATGCCCTTTTTCTGCGTCGCCAGATATTGACCGAAGAAAAGGGAACCCCTTTAATGATTGAAATCTGGGAAGCAATCCGCCAGGGAGCTGAAGCTTACCTCATCCGTCAATTGAAGACTATCCTGCCGCTGATTATCATCTTGACGGTTGCTCTCTTTTTTAGCGTTTATATTGTTCCTCCCTCCTCGGAAGCGCTGGAGCGATTCCCTAATTTATCACCCGACAGGGTAAAATTAATCATGGGCCTGGGCCGAGCCGGTGCTTTTATCCTGGGAGCTATGTTTTCTCTTTTGGTCGGCCAACTGGGCATGCGCATGGCGGTACAAGGTAATGTGCGCGTGGCCGCTGCTGCCCGCACCAGTTTTGATAAAGCGCTCCGTATTGCCTATCGCGCTGGAACCATTACCGGCATGCTGACCGATGGCCTGGGCCTTTTAGGCGGCACGGTAATTTTTATGATTTTCCAGAAGGCCGCGCCCGATGCTCTGCTGGGCTTCGGTTTTGGCGGAACGCTGCTCGCCCTTTTTATGCGCGTCGGTGGAGGCATCTACACCAAAGCAGCTGACGTCGGAGCTGACTTAGTCGGCAAGGTAGAAGCTAACGTGCCGGAGGATGACCCGCGCAATGCCGCGGTCGTAGCTGACTTGGTCGGTGATAACGTGGGCGACTGTGCGGGCATGGCCGCTGATATTTTTGAAAGCTATGAGGTAACCATTGTTTCTGGCTTAATCCTGGGTCTGGCTCTCGTGGCCATAACCGGAGAAATTAAATGGATCATTTTCCCGCTCCTGGTACGGGCGATAGGTGTTTTTTCCTCCATCGTCGGCACCTACCAGGTTCGCGGCAAAAAAGGCGAAGAATTAGGCAATGCCATGGCGGCCATCAACCGCGGGTTTTACACTTCCGCCATCCTGTGTATCGTGCTCTTTGCCATTTTGGCCCACTTCTACATGCACGAATGGCGTGCCTTTTTATCCGTCGGCGTCGGAATTGTCCTGGCCATTGCCATTGACGAGCTTACGAAATATTTTACTCACACTCATTATGCTCCGGTAAAAGAAATTGCCCGCCGTTCCCGTACGGGCGCTGCCACGCTTCTTCTTTCTGGCCTTTCCGTGGGTATGGAATCCACGGTGTGGGCCATCCTGGTTATAGCGGCCACTATCCTTTCCGCCTTGCTTATCTACTGGGGGCAGCCGGTGGCCTTTGTCCTTTATGGGGTGGCCATGACGGGAATTGGTATGCTTACGTTAACCGGGAATAACGTAGCCATGGATTCTTTTGGGCCTATCGCTGATAACGCTAACGGTATCGGTGAAATGGCGCGGATGGATAAAAAGGCCCGTCAGATCATGGCTGACCTGGATGCTGTGGGCAATACCACTAAAGCTATAACTAAAGGGGTGGCCATAGGTTCCGCGGTCATTGCCGCCGTCTCGCTGTTTGGCTCCTATCTGACCGATGTGACCAAGGTCCAGGCTCACTTAGGCACGCCTGAGGCAGAACAGCTCTTAAATACAGGCATAAGAATTAATATACCGATTGTTCTTATCGGTTTGCTCATAGGCGGTGCTGTGCCCTGGCTGTTCTCCTCGCTCACCATCAACGCGGTGAGCCGGGCTGCTTCGCTCATTGTCATGGAAGTAAGACGGCAATTCCGCATACCTGGTCTGATGGAAGGGAAAGTAAAACCTGATTATGCTCGCGCGGTTTCTATCTGCACCCTGGCCGCCCAGAAAGAGCTAATCGGGCTGGCGCTTTTAGCCGTGCTCACCCCGCTTCTCGTGGGGCTTAGCCTTCAAGTAGAAGCTTTGGGCGGTTTTCTGGCGGGAGCCATTCTCTCCGCCCAACTGCTGGCTGTTTTTATGGCCAATACAGGCGGCGCCTGGGATAACGCAAAGAAAACCATAGAAGATGGTTTATACGGAGGAAAAGGTTCCACATGCCATAAAGCGGCGGTTATCGGCGATACCGTGGGTGACCCGCTTAAAGATACTTCTGGTCCAGCCCTCAACCCGATGATTAAAGTAATTAACCTGGTTTCTGTCTTGGCGGCGCCGATAATCATTCAATATAAGAAATTTACTCCTGGGTTGGCGGTAGTGGTGGCTATTTTGCTGATTATCGCTGTGGCCGCTATTCTTTACTCCAAACGGCCAGGTTTAAAGGAGTTTGAGCTGGCGGAAGACACCTTAACTTCCCGGGAGGCGGCTGTGCCGGCTGACCCTAAGGATTAATTTTTTCGTCAGCCCATTAAACAGCGATTCTAAAAAATCTAATCTGATAAAAATTCAAGTTTTCATTTTTTGAGCTACCTCATCAAGGAAAATCAGGACGCTGATTAAAACGATAAAAAATATTCAACCTCGAGCAATCTATATGCTATCTTTTAACCCTTGCGTCAGGAGATAAGCAGGTTTCTTGGGCGTTTCAACCGCACACTTAATTCTTAGTCTCAGCTTAGGCGTTTGGGCCTGGAGACCAGTAGGTTTCTCGGACAGGGCAAAACAACGGACTTCCTTCTCCGGCATGAAAGATTCATGAAAGAATAAATTGGGCCAAAGCCCGCCCAGGACAAAATCCACAAATCAAGCTCCACGAATAACTTCCTGAATCCTTCGCTCTTTGCGGCCAACGAAAGCGACTGGCTAATGGTTTGCTATTAAGATTAATTTGAATTATAATTGGCCTTCTCATAAGACCCGCCGACGAGGTCTGAGGCATAAATGAAAATTAATGTGTGGAATTCTATTATCCAGCTCAGCCAGGAAAGAGGTGTCGAACCACAATTAATTGTCGAGGCGATAATAGAATCTTTAAGGATTGCTTCCGCTAAATATTTTACGCACGGGGAAAAAATAATCGTTAATTTTCAGCCCGAGGAGGGCGAACTCAGAGTCTACGTCATTAAAAAAGTTGTCGAACAGGTTAAAAATCAAGCGACGGAAATCTCTCTTGAAGAGGCCAGAAAAATCTGGAGTAAAGCTAAATACGGTGATTATTTAGAAATCGACCTGCCGGCTGAAACCCTGGGCCGGATTTCCGCTCAAGCCGCCAAGCAGGTCATCTTCCAGAAGGTCAGGGATGCTGAACAAGAAAAAATTTACGACGAATTCGCCTCGCGGACGGGCGAAATAGTTACCGGCGAAGTGAGACGTTTCGAAGACCAGAATATTATTGTCGAGCTCAATAACGTTGAGGCCATTCTGCCTTGGCGAGAGAAATTGCCCCAAGAGGAATTTAGTCGGGGGGATAGGGTTAAAGCCATCATTACTCATGTCGTCAAAGGACCTAAAGGCTCAAATATTTTTATTTCCCGCACCTCCCCCCGCTTCCTGGCTAAACTCCTGGAAATAGAGATCCCGGAAATAGCTAGCGGCCAGATCGAGATTAAGGACGTCGTCCGCCAGCCAGGAGAAAGAGCTAAAGTGGCGGTCTTTTGTTCGGAAAAGGATATTGACCCGGTGGGGGCATGCATCGGCGTGAGGGGAAACAGAATCCAGGCCATAAGCAAGGAGCTCCAGGGAGAGAAGGTGGACATCATCATCTGGTCCTCTGACCCCGCGTCTTATGCCCGCGCTGCTTTGAGCCCGGCGAAGATTGAACAAGTGACCATCATGGACCGAAAGCAAAAAATTCTCCAGGCCCTGGTACCGAAGAACCAGCTCTCGCTGGCTATTGGCAAAAAAGGAATTAACGTCAAACTCGCTTCGCGTTTAATCGGCTGGAAAATTGAAATCAAAGAAGTATAACATCATGGAAAAAAAGACTAAAACCAAGAAAAAAACTAAGGCGCAAGAAGCCAAAGAAGCACCGCCTCGACCCCGTTTCATCCTGCGCGAGGGGATGACGCTGAAAGAGGTGGCGGAGCGGCTAAATGTTAAAACCAGGGACCTTCTTGACCGGCTGGAAGTCAGAGGAAAGGTAGCTGATTTAGCTGACCTGATAGATGAATCTTATATTCCTGTGCTGGGCCAAGAATTCGGCTGCGACCTGGAATTGGTTTCCTACGAGCAAGAAGTAAAAAACCGCGCTCTGAGCCAAACAGAGGAGCTGGTCATCAGACCGCCCGTGGTCACGATTATGGGTCATGTCGACCACGGTAAGACCACGCTTCTCGATGCCATCCGCCGGTCTCATCTGGTCGATAAGGAATTTGGGGGTATTACTCAGCACATCGGAGCATATCGCGCCGCCTGGCAGAATCGATGGATTACCTTCGTCGACACGCCAGGACATGAGGCCTTTACCCAGCTTCGGTCGCGAGGAGCTCAGGTCACGGATATAGTCATCCTGGTGGTAGCGGCCGATGACGGCGTCATGCCTCAGACCAAAGAAGCGATTAGCCATGCCCGCGCTGCCGGGGTGCCGATCATCGTGGCCATCAATAAAATTGATAAGCCTGAGGCCAACCCGGAAAAAGTAAAACAACAGCTAGCCCAGGAAGGCTTGTTGGTTGAGCAATGGGGCGGGGATGTCATTTGTGTCGAGATTTCTGCCAAAGAAAAAAAGAATATTGATGAGCTTTTAGAAATGATCCTCCTCCTCGCTGATATCCTGGAGATTAAAGCCAACCCTCGGGTAGAGCCCCAGGGGATTGTCCTTGAAGCTAAATTAGACCCCAAAAAAGGACCTTCAGCCACCATTATACTCCAGCACGGAATCCTTGTTCCGGGACAAGCTTTCATATCTGGCCTGACCTATGGCAAAGTCAGAGCTCTCTTTGACGATTTAGGCCGGCCTTTGCGCCGAGCTGAACCATCCATGCCCGTGGAAGTTTTGGGCTTCGCTGATGTGCCCGCCGCGGGAGATTATTTTCAGGTAGTCCCGGATCCTGATACCGCCCGGCGCGTGGTGGAACATCGTTTGTCCAAAATTAAAAAAGAAGAACCGACCCGAGCCCCTGTTCTTTCTCTGGAAGAGCTCTTTAAAAAAGTGGAAAAGGGGGAAGCAAAAGAATTCCCGCTCATCATCAAAGCCGATGTTCAAGGCTCAGTGGATGTGCTGCGTAGCCTTTTGCCTACTTTTGGCACCGAACAGGTTAATATTAAAATCCTCCATGCCGCTACTGGTCCGGTGAGCGAATCAGATATTCTTCTGGCTTCTGCCTCGAAGGCCGTCATCATTGCTTACAATTTGCGTGTCCCTTCTTCCATCCAGGAACTGGCGCGTCAGGAGAAGGTAGAAATCAGGAGCTACCAGGTGATTTATCAGCTCATTGATGAAGTCAAAAAGGCAGTGCGGGGCTTGCTCGAACCGGAAATCAAAGAAGTTATTCTTGGCCGAGCTGAAATCAGAAGAATATTCGACATCGGCCGGGTAGGAAAAGTCGCGGGTTGCTATGTCCTCGAAGGGAAAATAACTCGCAACGCTGAAGCAAGGCTAATGAGGAAGAATGAAGTCATTTATCAAGGCCGAATCGCTTCTTTAAAACATCTTAAAGATAACGTGGCCGAAGTCAAAAAAGACATGGAGTGCGGGATTGTTCTCGAGAAATTTCAAGACATCCAGGAAGGAGATATCATCGTCGCCTTTTACACCGAAAAGAAGATAATAGAATAATTATCGATGGTCATCGGCGTTCTTTTACTCGAAGTGCATTTTCCTCACGCTACTTCGCTCAAAGATAAGCGGTCTGTCCTGGCCGGGTTTAAAGAAAGGGTAAAAAGGCGGTTTAACATCGCCTTGGCCGAGGTCGGCCATCATGACAAATGGCAGCGCTCCTCTCTGGCTTTCGTGACCATTAACAGCCAAAGAGATGTCGTCGACCAAACGCTCGAGAAAATCCTGACGGAAGCAGAAACTCGGCTGGAGGGAGAAATTATTCATTCCGAGATTCTCCATCTGTAAAGAAAAAGGGGAAGAATTCTTATGGACAAAAGCCGGCGGCAACAAAGATTAGCCCGCCTTTTTCAGGAAGCCATGAGTGAAATCATCGACCGAGAGCTCCATTTGCCCCGCGACACCTTCATTGCCATCAGCCGCGTAGAAATAAGCGCTGATTTAAAAAAAGCCTGGGTTTACCTGCGCGTTTTTGGCGCCAGCTCAGGCCAGAATATCCTGCCTTTTTTCGTCGAAAACCGGTCTTTTATCCGCAAAATTCTTGCCTCCAAGGTAAATATTAAGTATAATCCAGAGCTATTTTTTGCTATCGACCATGAGCCAGAGTATGAAGAAAAAATCGACCGTCTCCTTAAAAAAATTAAAGAGCATGAATGAAGATATTCTCCGTCAAGTAGCTGATAAAATCCGGGCCAGCCAGCGCATTATTATCAGCTCTCATCTTCGTCCGGACGGAGATTCTATCTGTACCGCCCTCGGTTTAGCCCTGATCTTCGAGGCTTTAGGCAAGGAAGTGCTCTTGATCAACCATGACCCTACCCCCCATCCTTTCAACCTTACGCCAGATATTAGCCGGATTCGTCTGGGCCAAATCTATCCTGAACCATGCGATTGTCTGATCCTGCTCGAATGCGCCAGCGTGGAAAGGTCGGGACAGAAAGATCTCGATGGTTATTACCTCATCAACATCGACCATCACTACACCAACGACTATTATGCTCCCCTTAATTGGGTCGACCCCCAGGCCTCCGCCGTAGGAGAGATGGCTTTTTTCTTAGCCCAGGAGCTAAAGGTCAAGCTTTCGCCGGCTATGGCTGACCATCTTTACTGCGCCATTGTTTCCGATACAGGCGGCTTCCAATTCTCCAACACTAATGCTCGGACTTTCCGCGTTTGCCACCATCTCGTCGAGGCCGGGGCTAACCCGGTGCGCATTTCTGAGTTCCTTTTTAATAATTATACCCCCGAAAAAATTAAACTTTTAGGGCTGGTTCTTTCTACTTTGCAGATGAACCCGCGGGGTAATATTGCCACAATTACCATGTTTCATTCTTTTCTTGACCGCCTTGGTCTTAAAGAAGTGGACACCGAGGATATCACTACTTTGGCGCGGGCGATAAGGGGTGTTGACTTAGTTCTTTTTTTCAAGGAAATTGACCGTTACACCTTTCGGGTCAGTGTTCGCTCGCGAGGCCAGATAAACGCAGCCGCCTTAGCCGAACATTTTGGAGGCGGCGGCCATGTTCATGCGGCTGGGTTCACTGTCCATGGCCCCTATGAATGCCTTATCCAGGAGATCCCCCAAAAGGTAGAAAAACTGCTCAATAACTTCACTGTTTCCTGAAATACGCGGGCCATGGCGATAAAATAAAATAACGTGGATAGCCTCCTTCTCGTAGATAAGCCAAAAGGATGGACATCCCATGACGTCGTGGCTTATATCCGTCAGCTCACCCGATGGAAGAAAGTCGGGCACTTTGGCTCCCTGGACCCATTAGCTACCGGCCTTCTCTTAATCGGCCTGGGCGCAGCTACCCGGCTTTTTCCTGTGCTCTCCCGCTTACCCAAAGTCTATGCCGGACGTATCAGGTTTGGCCAGGCTACGGATACTTATGACGCTGAAGGGCATCCTCTGGCGCCGCCCAGTTTCAGTTATCCCGAGGCCAGGCTTATCGACCAGATGATGCAATCTTTTGTCGGAGAAATCGAGCAACTCCCCCCACCTTTTTCTGCAAAAAAATATCACGGCCGCCCCGTTTACCGCCTGGCGCGGCGAGGGGAGACGGTTCCTCTTCGGCCTGTAAAGGTTGAAATATATCGGTTCGTCTTAATTCATTACGACCCACCTGACCTTGATTTCGAGCTCTCGTGCAGCTCGGGAACTTATGTGCGCTCCCTGGCCCATCACCTGGGTCTTATGGCCGGATGCGGCGCTCATCTGGCCAGCCTTAAGCGACTGGCAGCTGGCCCCTACCGGCTGGAGGAAGCTTATTCGGTGCCACAAATAGAAATCATGTGGCAAAACAATCAACTCGAAAAAGCGCTTATCCCTCTGGAAAAGATTTTGGAAGATAGGCCGAAAGCAGTCTTAATCAATGCTGACCCCTCCTCCCTCAGCAAAAAAAAGGCAGTTCCGGTCGACCTCTTTCGCCTTATTCTGCCTCCCGGCAGCCTCCCTCCCCTTCCTGAAGAAAAAATTATCTTCCGTCTCTTTAGCCCCGACGGCCGATTTCTGGGTTTGGCCAGGCCTGCGCCGCAAAAGGGCTATCTTCTCCCTTTTCTCCTCCTCTGAATTATTTAGCTGAAGAGCCATCTTCTTCTCTTCAAGTTCTTGAATTTTGCGGCGGGGTGGTGTATTTTAAATTTGGGATGAGATTAAATAAAAATCAAATAGAGCATATGGCCTCAGTTATTGTCCGGAATCTTGTCCATGACGGCAAGATTTTGGTCGAAGATAAAAATAAACTGGTGGATGAAATCATCAACCTTCTTTTAGAAGAGTTCATCAAGGAAGACCAGCTCGACCAAGAAGTGAGAGAAATTCTCAGCCAGCACATGGAAAAAATTCGTCGGGAAAACATCGAATACCAGACCATGTTCCGGATGATCAAGACAAAACTGGCCAAAGAAAGGAATATCGTCCTGTGAGCAATCGTCTCTCGCGCGAAAAAATTAATCACCTGGCACGACTCATCCTTAACCACCTTCACCGCAGTGAGCAGGTCGAGTTTCTGGAAGAACCCAACGAAATCCGGTTATCCATCGTTCGTTCGGTCGAGGAAGAATTAAAACTCTATGATTCCTTAGATAAGAAGGCCATCGAAAAAATCCAGGCCCAGAAAAAACCTATCGAAGAAGGAAGCCGTGAGTGGGAAATCCTCTACCGGAAATACTACAACGAAGAACTCGCCAAGCTCGGAAAAATTATCGATTGATTTCGCTTCTTTGTCCGCCAGTTCGGTGGTGGAGATTGAGGAGCGAGTTCGTTATTCGGAAGTTGACCGGATGGGCGTCGCCCATAATAAGCATTATTTTGAATGGTTTGAAATAGGCCGAACCGCCTTTTGCCGCCAGAAAGGAATTCCCTATAAAGAAATTGAAGACCAAGGTTATTTTCTCGTCGTGGTCGAAGCTTTCTGTCGCTACCGGAAACCGCTTCACTACGACGACCATTTCTTCATTCAGGTTTCCTGCACCGAAGCAAGCCCGCGTAAAATCATCTTTCATTATTGCCTGTTAAGCCATGACCGGCAGACGATTATTGCCCAGGGTTATACGGTTCATATCCCCGTGAACCAGGAGGCAAAAGTAACTCCCTTACCCACCGATTTGGTGGCTAAATTATCTTCCTGAACAACCCCCACATTGTTTCTTTTTTTTCCTTTTTATTTTTGTTATAAAAGAGACTCATGAATTTAAAAAATAAGGAGGGTTTCATGTTTTCTCTTCGGCGTTATTTTTGTTTCTTTTTTCTTTTATTTTTCTTTTCTTTTTCTCTTCTCCTGGCTCAGCCAACCTTGCCCATCACCACCAAAGACCTTGATACCTTCAGCTGGCGTCATATCGGGCCGTGGTCTTTCTCTGGCCGCATAACCAATATCGCTGTTCCTCGAGGACAAACGCTTGTTTACTATGTCCTCACCGCGAGCGGCGGTCTCTGGAAAACAGTTGATGGCGGCATCCACTTCGAGCCTATTTTTGAGAAATACGGCAATATGAGCATGGGCTATTTAGCCATTGCTCCCTCCGACCCTAATATCCTCTACCTTGGAACCGGAGAACCCATGCATGCCCGCTCGAGTGCTCATGGCAACGGCGTTTGGAAATCAACCGACGCCGGCAAGACATGGACCCATATCGGGCTGGAAAAGAGCTATTTTATCCCGAAAATCGAGGTAGATTTTAAAAACCCAGATATTGTCTATGTCGCTTGTGAAGGCAAGCTATATGATAATGAAATGGATTGTGAACGCGGGCTTTTCAAGAGCACCGATGGCGGTAAAACATGGACTAATGTTTTTCCGGTTAAAGATAGAGGCGTGGCTGATTTTGTCATCGACCCCCGCAACTCGGATATCGTCATCGCAGCCGCTTATAAGACTTTTCGCCGAACCTGGACCTATATTGACCGTCAGCCAGGGAATCATCTCTATAAGACGACTGACGGCGGCCAAACCTGGAAAAAGCTCACGAACGGTTTGCCGCTGGATATTGACCTTGGTCGCACGGGCTTGACCATATTCGAGAAGAATCCAGCCATTATCTATGCCCGGATAGACGAAGAAGTGAACCTCGGGTATGACCAGCGAGAAAATGCGGCCAACTTCCGCCAGGGCCGACTTTTCCGGGATGATTTCTATTTCAATAAATTTAAGACCTATAAAATCCATCCTGAATTGGCTAAGCTGGTGAAATTTACTCCTCTCCAGGCTGAAGACGAAGCTGGCCTGGTCCGTCAGCTCAACGATTTAATCCGGGATAAAGAATTCTTGAATAAAATTGGGGCTGATTTAAACAAGCTTCAGCAGACAGCCAAAAAGGTTTATGCCAAGAACAAAGAATTAATGGACGCAATATTGCTCGTCGAAAAAATGCTCAAGGAGCCAGAGTCCGAAAACACTAAAGGCCGCTACCAGGTCCTGAATCGCCATGTCCTGGACATCCTTTATGCCGATGCTTTCCAAACCCTCCAGCCAGTAAAACGGTCAGGAGTGATTTATCGTTCGGATGACCAGGGTGAAACCTGGCGCCGCATGACCGAGTATAAAATCGTTGGAGGAAGCGCTCAGGTCAACCAGACCGAGGCCGGCTATTATGGCCGCATCTACGTCGACCAGACCAACGAAAATCGCCTTTATTGTGGCGATACCAACGTGACCATTTCCGAAGACGCGGGCAAAACCTTTAGAGTCTCTGGCTGGGATGGCAACTTTAAAACCCACGTCGACCACCGGGCGCTTTGGGTCGACCCCCAGAATCCTAATCATATTTTAAGTGCCAACGATGGAGGTTTGAGCGAAACCTGGGATGGGGGCAAACACTGGCATCAAAAGGAAACGATCAGCGCGCAACAGTTCTATGATGTGGCGGTGGACAATTCCGTTCCCTATAACGTCATGGGAGGGACACAGGATAACGGCTGCTGGATAGGCCCGTCCCGGAATCGTAACCCGAACGGCGTTTACCCGTCTGACTGGCTTTATCTCCCCACAGGAGACGGCTTTTACGTCGTCCGTGATTTCTGGAACAAAGAATTTATTTATTATGAAAGTCAATTCGGTAACTCCAGCCGAATGAACCTGAAAACAGGCGAAACCCTCCGCTTAGCCCGGCGCAACACGCCTCAGGAAACCGCGGCTGGCGCACCCGCCCAGAGATACCAATGGAACGCCCCGATTGTGCTCTCGCCGCACAACCCGGGAATTGTTTACGTTTGCTCGCAGTATGTTCACCGGTCTCTCACGAGAGGAGAAACAGACACGTGGCAGACCATAAGCCCTGACCTCTCGAAAAACGAAAAGGAAAAAATTGAGCTCTCCAAAAAAACCAACCTGCAGTATGCCACCATTTATACTTTTGCCGAATCACCTAAAAAACCAGGAATTTTATGGGCCGGAACAGACGACGGTAATCTGCAGATGAGCCCTGATGGAGGAGTTACCTGGGTGAATATTACAGCTAAATTTTATGACCGCAACGGCCAGCCAAAAAAAGATATCAAGGGCGCACGCATCCCCTATGACCGGTGGGTAGTGAGGGTTCTCCCGTCAGCCTTTAACAGTGACGTCTGTTATGTAGCTTATTCCGGCTATCGTACCCATAATGAAGACAAAACCTATCTTTTTGTTACCCGTGACCTGGGCCAAACCTTTGAAGACATAAGCGGCGGGATGAATAACCCGGTTAATGATATCGAAGAAGACCCCAACAACCCCAACATCCTTTATCTGGCCACCGATTATGGTGTTTTTGTCACTTTTGACCAGGGGAAAAATTGGGTCAAATTCTCCTCGACCGCTCCTGACGTCATCATCATGGATCTGGCCATCCAAAAAAGGGACCGGGATCTGGTTATCGGCTCTTATGGCCGCGGCATCTACATTGCGGACATCTTCCCGCTTAAAGAATTCAAACCAGAAAACCTGGCCCAGGAAGCTTATCTTTTCGAGCCACAAGAAGTAATCAAGTGGAATATGTTCGACCGCCGCGGAGGAACCATGGGTGAGGCAGCCCGAGCGCAAAACCCGGCTGTCGGAGCAACGATTTATTATTATCTAAAGAATAAAGCAGAGAAAGTGGTGGTAACTTTCAAAGAACTTGACGGGAAATTGCTCCAGGAAATAAACGGCAACACTTCTCCCGGGTTACAAAAGATTTTCTGGAATCTTTCAGCCCGGGCAGCTCAGCCTGAGGGTGAAGGACAGGAGATGGGTTTCATGGGCCGAGGCCGACAAGCTACCGTGGCACCAGGAACATATTTAGTTTCTCTTACAGTTAACGGCAAAGAGGTCGCCAGCCGCAAGTTGATCATCTCTCCTGACCCCCTGGATAGGCCGATCATCGAATAATCCTGAGCCTAAAAGAAAGAAAAGGCCGGCTTAGGCCGGCCTTTTTCTTTTGGAATTAATCCTGATTAGAAAAGAAGGCGGAAACCAAGCGCCAATTTATGGTTCTTGGAGAAAGAGCGTCCTTCACCCAGAGCACCTCGGGCTTCGAAGAAAAGCGAGCCCATGGAAGTGTAATGATTGAAAACAGTAGCTCCTATTTCTCCCACCAGCTCTAAAGAGCCTTTCTGGTCAGCCCTGGATTTAGAAGAGAAGCCAACACCGCCGCCAAAGAAAGCTGGGCCAGAGTGGTAAAGGAGCAGGATATTGCCCATGAAGAATGATTTCCATGGGTCGCCTTTAAGAGCAATACCTGGGCCAACGCTAACTACCAAATCAAGCGGGTCAGGAATTATGCGATAGAGCAAGCCAACGCGGCCGAAGAAATAAGGTCCGTGGCTTCCTTTGGCAAAAAGAGGCCCGCCTTCAACCAGGACGAAAGTCCTCTTGGGTGTTACTTCAAAAACTGTCCGGCACGGTTCGGAAACAACCCCCATATCGTCGGTTACAACCACGGTCACCGCATAAGTACCGCCTTTAAGGAATGTCTTGTTCCAGGTAAAAGGTCTATTCGTCGCCTCAAACTTATCAAGAACCTTGCCCGCTTGGTCAGTCACCTCAAAACTTGCCCGCGCCACCTGGCCGTCTGGGTCAGAAGATTCATTGGCGTCAAAAGTGATGGGCTTCCCGACATAATTTATGCAGGGAAGACAAGAAATAGAAAGCTTGCATACCGGCGGGAAATTAACATGGACTTTGGCTTCACAAGGGTTAGTTGAGGCTTTATCCACCAGGTTAATCGCCACACCCTGGAAACGATAATCCCCTGGTTTATCCAGGGTCATGGTAATTTTCGCTGCCTCGGGTGTAAGTTTATGGGTGGCAATTTTACTCCCGTCCGGGCCAAAAACATCGACGGTCATGGCCTTGGCATTCTTCGAACCACTCATATCAATGGTGACTTTTTCCTTAGCTATAATCTTGGCGGGAGTTACCACTAAATTACATATGGCTTCAGGTGGGGGAACATCCTGGATGCTTCTTAACGAAATGTTCCCGCATGGCCGAGGCATGACGAATTCATATTTTTTCCAGTCTTTAACGACGTAAAAAGAAAAAACATCCAGCGGCGCCTTGCCTGCCCATTCTACATCAGTGACTATTTTTACCTTGCCCTGGGAACGAAAAAGCATCCACATGAGACGGTCACCCACCGGCAAAGATTTCTCTTCAAAAGTGGCGGTGCGTAATTGCTCGAGAAAAGGAAGATAGAGGTCACTATAGCCTGCCAGGTCGAATCCATACTTAATGTCCCCAGCGTAGAGCTCCACCAGACGTTTCATTACTTCCTGAGTAGGCACAACTCCTCTTATGCGAACAAAAGTATAACGGCCGATGCTGGTTAGCTTTTTGGTTTCAGCCAAAGCCGACATCGAGGCAAAAAGAAAAACGACCATTAGAAATAAGGCAATTTTCTTTTTCCTCATATTAATCCTCCTTTTTATTTAATAATCTTTCCCTGCCTGACAGCTAATCTCTATCTTAAATTAATAAAAATCATCTTGGCCTGTCAAGAAAAAAGAAAAAAACCGAGGATGGTGGCGAAAAAATTCTATTTTTTTCTATTTTGTTCGTTGACTGACTCAGGCCCCGATAAAAAGAGGGATATAATATGCTGAATCACTCCCGAGTCGCATGGTTCAGAGGCCAGGGCAGCTTCATAAAGATTTTTCTGAGGCCATTTCTTAGCCACCAATTTGGCTAAGAAATCCCGCGCCTCAGAGATATCCATCTCAGGATGGAACTGGATGCCCCACACTGGTCTCCCCTCTGCTTCCATGGCCTGAACGGCACATACCGATGTTTGAGCCAAATTCCGGAAAGGAGGCCGTAAATTAACTACCTCATCAAAATGGATGGAAAAAGAAAAAAATTCCTCCTTTTGACC
>FWPV01011067.1_pt1 | contig 14508 bp, 10 predicted proteins | sample 2228371 | NCBI WGS metagenome assembly FWPV01 (sample SAMEA103939776, study PRJEB20133) | metagenome
CGCGGAAACCATCCGCCAGATCATCAGCCTGAATCCGCCCGGTGTGGAAGAGTACCGTAAGCTGCTGAGCACGCTGGGGGGATGATCCCCAGATGCCGCGATGGAAATTCTGTGGGCATTCGACAACTTCAGCCTGATCTCGCTGCTGGACATCCTGCTGGTAGCGGGACTGTTCTTCGCTGCCAGTCTGCTGATCCGCGGTACGCAGGCCACTGCCCTTCTGCGCGGCACGGTGCTGGTTCTGATCCTGATCGGTCTCTTCACCAGCGTGGTTCAGCTGGTTGCCCTGCGCTGGCTGCTCAGCCATGTCATCACCGGTGCGGCCATTGCCATCCCCGTGATCTTCCAGCAGGAACTACGCCGTGCCCTCAGCCAGCTGGGTGAGGCAGCGTTCTTCGGGCGGCAACAACGCAAAACCCAGGCCCAGCACATCATTGATCAGATTTGCGCCGCCACGGAGCGCCTGGCCGAGCGCCGGCATGGGGCGCTGATCGTGTTGGAGCGCAGCACCAGCCTGGAGGAGTACATCAAGACCGGGGTGGCCCTGAACAGCGAGGTCACGCCTCAGCTGCTGCTCACGATCTTCTGGCCCAAAACTGAGTTGCACGATGGCGCGGCCATCCTGACCGGGACAAAGATCGCAGCCGCAGCGTGCGTGCTGCCGCTCTCCTCCGGACACCGCATCACCGACCGCAAACTGGGCACCCGTCACCGCGCCGCCCTGGGTATCAGCGAGGTCAGCGATGCGATCTGCGTGGTTGTTTCGGAAGAAACCGGCCAGATATCTGTCGCCAACAGCGGGCGCATGATCCGCCGCCTGGATAGCAACCGCCTGCGGACAATTCTGAGCGCCTTTTACGAAGATGAACGGCATGCCACGCCGCGTAGCTGGTTTGCCTGGCTGCGTAACCTGCGGGATCGCCTGACCCGCAGCCAACTGGATTGACGTCGATCATGCGCCCACCTGCCTGGCTTCGCTTCCTGAGCGCCAACCTGAGCTGGATGGCAGCTTCCCTGCTGCTGGCCATGTTCGTCTGGATCGCGGCCACCATCCAGCAGAACCCGGTGGAGGCCCGGCGCTTTCCGGAACGGTTGCCCATCCAGATCCTGACTGACGAAGGCATGATCGTCACCAACAATCCGATCACCAGCGCTCAGGTTGTCCTGCGCACCCAGGCTGATGTCTGGGCTGCCCTGGAAGCACAGGACATTGTGGTGACTGCCGACCTGCGGGGCAAACCACCCGGAACCTACACCGTTGAGTTGAACATCACCTTTACCACATTCAGCCGTATCGTCCTGGAAGACTGGCTGCCGCGCCAGATCACCGTCTCCATCGACCGGGCTGCCGAGGTCCTGGTGCCGATCAACGCCGATATCCGCAGCATGCCCCAGACTGGCTTCGAGATCGCCGGGATCACCTTTAGCGCCCAGGAAGCGCGGGTTACCGGCCCGGCTTCCCAGGTGGAACGGGTGGTCAGCGCTGATGTGCGCCTGAACCTGGCCGACGAACGCAACCCCTTCACCCGCAACTACCGGCTGTATGCCATGGATGCCCAGGGCCAGACGGTCCCCGGCGTGACACTCACGCCGGACAACGCCGATGTCACTGTTGATATCCAGCCTCAGGAGAACTTCCGCGAGGTGTTCGTCACCCCCAATATCATCGGCGAACCGGCCAGCGGCTACATCGTCTTCGGGATCACCTATGAGCCGCAGACGGTCCTGATCAGCGGACGGCCCACCGCTCTGGAGCAAATCACCGGCACCATCCAGACCGCGCCGATCGACCTGACCGGGCAAACAGCCTCCTTCAGCCGCACCGTGCCGCTGGAACTCCCACCGGGTATCTTCCTGCCGACCGAGCAGAATGTCACCGTCAGCGTCGTCATCGATACGCTCACGGCCAGCCGTCGTTTTGAACACCTACCGGTACAGGTACAGGGATTGGCTCCCGACGCCAGCCTCGAAGCGGTGATCATGCCCACCGAGGTCACCATGCTGATCACCGGCCCGCAACCCATCCTGGACACCCTGACACCGGCGGATATCGCTATTGTGGCTGACCTGACCAACCTGGGTCCCGGTAACCACCAGGTCCCGCTCCAGGCCATCGTCAACCGGGACGGGCTGCAATCGGCCAACATCTCCGTGTTGCCGCCGGTGCTGGATGTACAGATCCTGGCGCGGACACCCGTCCCGGAAATACCCGCACCCGGTAATGGGGTCTTCCCCACCGCGACACCGACATCCTGACGCCGCCTGCAGACCGGGCTTGATTACCCCGCCGGTGATGTTACAATGCCGGATAGTTAACCAGCAGAATGCAGACAACCCCTATGAAACCCAGACCGATGGTGGCGCTCGTCGGGCGCCCGAATGTTGGCAAATCAACCCTGTTCAACCGCCTGGCCGGGGCGCAACTCGCCGTAGTTCACGAGATGCCCGGCACTACCCGCGACCGGCTCCACGCCGATACAGAATGGAACGGCGTCGCCTTCACCGTGATCGACACGGGCGGCATCGAGGTCTACCAGCCCAAAGGCTCGCGCGATGTCTCCCCACTGGCGGAAGGCAGTATTGACTTCGTCGCCCAGATCCGCGCTCAAGCCATGATTGCCGTTGAAGAAGCTGAGGTAATCATCCTGCTGGTAGACGCTATCCAGGGTGTAACCGCTGCCGACGAGCAGATCGCCGAAATCCTGCGCCGGACGAACAAGCCGGTGCTTGTTGCCGCCAACAAAGCCGATAACGCCGAACGACGCGAGGCTGCCGTGGAGTTTTACAGCCTCAGCCTGGGCGAAGTGTTCCCTATTAGCGCCATGCACGGCACCGGCACCGGCGACCTGCTGGATGCGGTGGTTGCCGCGCTGCGGCACACCCCCGCTCCGGATTATGAGACCGACAAAGACGAAGATGCGCTCAAGATCGCCATCGTGGGGCGCCCGAATGTTGGCAAGAGTAGTCTGGTCAACCGCCTGCTGGGTGAGGAACGGGCTATCGTCAGCCCACTGGCCGGCACCACCCGCGACGCCATTGATACTCGCCTGGTTTGGGAAGGTATGCCTGTCATCCTGATCGATACCGCGGGCATCCGCCGCCGTGGCAAAATCGCGCCCGGCGTGGAGAAGTACAGCGTCCTGCGTGCCATGAAAGCGATCAAACGGGCCGATGTCGTCCTCCTCCTGCTGGACGCTGTTGAAGGCATCACCGCCCAGGACACGCATATCGCCGGGATGATCATCGAGGAAATGAAGAGCGTGGCGGTGGTCGTCAATAAATGGGATGCCATCCCCAAAGACACCTACACCATGGATACCTTCACCGAGAAGATCCGGCAACAGCTTAACTTCCTGCCCTATGTGCCGATCCTGTTCATCAGCGCCAAAACCGGCCAGCGCGTGGGCCAGGTCATTCCCCTGGCCGCGCAGATGCAGGAAGAGCGCCTGGTGCGTATCCCCACCAGCGAACTGAACCGCATCATCCGGGATGCCGTGGAGCACCACGCGCCCCCCTCTAAAGCGGGTAAGCGCCTGAAGATCTACCTTGCCCAACAGGTGCGCACCGATCCGCCGACCTTCCTCTTCCACGTCAATGATACGCGGCTGGTGCACTTCAGCTACGAGCGCTACCTGGAAAATCAGATTCGCCGGGAATACCGCTTCACCGGTACGCCAATCCGCCTGTCCTTCCGGCCTCGCGAGGGACGGTTGAAGTGAGTGACGCCGGTCTGCCTCTGAACAGTCAGACGAGGCGGCTGACTGACCTGTTGCTGTATCGTCGCTGGATTGGCCTGGCAGCCCTGCTCATCTCCCTGACGGTTTTGCTGGCGCTGAGCCTGCAAACAGAAGCCGAGTGCCAGATCCTGGAACGCGACTACGGCATCGCCATCACCGACGCCCGACTGCTGTACGCAACCCTGACCTTCGCCAGCCTTCTGCTCTTCCGCTACGAACCGGCAATCCGCGCCGAGCTGAGTGATGGCCGCGCCACGGCGCTGATTGTCGCGGCGGCGGCTGGCATCAGTTTCATGGCAGCGCGGCTGGCCGTACCCGATCAGGCCTACCGGCTGTTCCGCTACCCACCCGGCCTGGCCTGGATCAGCACCGGTCTGATCCTGCTATCGGTGCTGGCGGTTCTGCTGGTGACCCTGAACCCACAGGCTCCGCCGGGCCGCCGCCTCAGCCGCTACGCCACCGTAACCCTGAGCGGGGGCGGAGCAGTACTGGTTGTCCTGCATATTGCCGCCGTCGGCCACTTCATGCGCCTGGATCTGCCGGATGAGCCGATCCTGGGCAGCATCGCCGTAAACTACGCCCTGACCGGCGACTTCAGCACTGCTTACGACGGCTCAATCTACGGCAGTCCCGATCCTTCTGCCGCCCGTTACTACTGGGGAATGGGGCTGTGGTTGCGCCTTCTCCGCCGTACCGATCTGGTCGCACTGCGGGCTTTTCCGCTGCTGGTTGGCGGAGCAGCGCTGGCGCTGGTCGCTCTGGCCCTGTGGCACGCTCCGAATCTGACCCGCCTGGGACGGCTGGCCGGGATCGTCACCTTCCTGAGTCTGACGCCGGTTGTACGCGCCTCTCATAACCTCCGCGCTGATATTGGCCTGGCCGTGTATGGTGCACTGGTGCTGCTGAGCGTGGTGCACCATCAGCGGGATGCGCTGTCAAGGCGGTGGCCGCTACTGGCCGGGCTGGCTCTGCTGATCGGGTTGGAGAGTGTGCCCACCTATCCCCTGGCCTTTGCAGCGGCGCTGGCTCTGCTACTGGTCGCAGCGGCCAGTCGCTCACCAGGGCGCCGGATGGCCTGGCGAGCGGCGCTGCTGTATGCGGCGGGCTGTGCCCTGGCCTGTATGGGCTGGGCTATCCTGCACTTCCTGCCCGATCCTGCGGCGCAATGGCAGGGCCTGCGCGCTTTTGCCGCCAGTTACGCCGCCGAGAACACCGGGCGTCTGGCCGGTAATCCGCTGCAGACTCTCCTCAACTACTTCTTCAGCTTCAGCCTCAAGCTCTCCCCTGCCGAATGGCTGCTGGTAGTGCCGGCGATCGGGTTGCTCTTCAGGAGAGGGACAAATGGCAATCGTCAGGTCGGCGCGATCATTGCAGCCGGTCTGGTCACGCTTGTCTTCCCCTGGAGCGGTACCTATGGCTACCTGGCCCTGCTGGCGCCATTCTTCGCCTATGCCGTCGGACACGCCATCCGCACAGAGCGGGCAGTGATGATCAGCGTGTTCGTGTTGCTGGCTGCTCAGGTATCCGCGCCCCTGCACGATCTGAGCGCCGAACGCCTGGCCCGCTATAACACGTTGACACTGGCCGAGGCCGATCTGCTCACCTGGCAAATACCGGAGGGAGTCACCGTCCTGGGCGAGGATAAATTCTGGTTCACGCTGCACACGGGGCGTCGCTTCCTCGGCTGGCACGGCCTGTACGCTGCCATGCGCGTTTATGATCTCCCGGCAGAGGAAGTACTCGAACGGTTGGGCGTGGACGTGGTGATCTGCAAGGAGGATGATTCACGCTGCCCGGCGACCGGTAATCCCCGCTTTGCCCCGCCGACGGACTTCACCATCACGGACGGCAACTATCTGGTCTACCGCCGTCGCGGATAGTGCTCCGCTGGCTTTACGACAGCACTTCGAAGACAGCCACCGGCTGCTGGCGACCCTTAACCTGGATGGTTCCCAGCGATCGCGTCCGAACAGAATCGCCCAGGGCCGTCAGGACCCGATCGGTGATCAGAATCTGGCCGGGGGCGGCCTGCTCCTGCAGGCGCTTGGCCACGTTCACCGCATCACCAATCACGGTGTAATTCATAGCGCGGGCTGCGCCGATGTTGCCCACCACCGCCTCGCCGGTATGTACACCGATGCCAAAGGTCAGGCCGGGTCGTCCCTGCCGGTTGTTCCAGGCAGTGACCGCATCGCGCAGGGCAATTGCAGCATCCAGCGAACGCCGGACATGATCTTCCTGTGGCTGCGGCGCGTTGAAAAAGGCCATCACGCCGTCGCCCAGGAATTTGTCCAGCGTACCTTCGCGGGCCATGATGACATCTGCCGCCAGCTGGAAGTAAGCATTCAATAGTTCGACGACCTGCTCCGGCTCAGCGCGTTCGCTAAAGGCGGAGTAGCCACGAATATCGGCAAACAGGATCGAGATCGGCTGCCGCTTGCCACCCAGTCGCAGCGCTTCCGGACGTTCCAGCACACGATCGACCACCGAAGGCGCAACATAGCGCTCAAAGAGCTGACGAATTTGCTGTTTTTCCCGCTCTTTGGCCGCCTGCAACTGGCTGAAGTTGTTCGCATTTTCAATAGCGATGGCGGCGTAGTCCGCCAGAGCGCTGAGCAACCCCTGATCATGAGCGGTGAATACCCGGCGCTGATCGCTGGCGCTGTTGACTCCCAGCGCGCCGAGCACCCGGTCTTTGATGATCAGGGGAACAGCCAGAGCCACGCAGGGTAATCCTGACCGTCTGGCCTGGAGTTGTTCCTTCTGTTCGGGGGCCAGGGCCAGCGGGCGGCCGGTCTGAACCACCCGCTGAATCACCGGATCGCTGCCAGGGGCGCACACGGCCTGGGCCTGTTCCCCTGCCCGGCGGGCAGCGCGACACAGAAGGGCTTCCCCCTCCCTGAGCACAAGCATGCCTTCTTCCGCCCCTGTCACGGTCACCGCCGCATCCACCACCCGCGGCGCGAGTTGCTCCAGTTCAAGCTGGGCGGTCACATTCTTGCCCATCCGGTAGAGCACATTCAGTTCGCGCACACGCTGCTGTAATTCCAGGTTAGCAGCCAGCACGCGCTGCATCAGGGCTTCCTTTTCCTGCCGCAGGCGCGTTTCAGTCAGGCTGCGCTCGATGGCCTCCAGCATCTCGTCGACAGTGAACGGCTTCTTGACATAATCCTTGACACCCAGCCGGAATACCTCGACAACGATCTCTTCCGAGCCATGAAACGTCATCAGGATGACCGGGATATTCGCCTGGGCCTCGGCCAGCGCCTTGAGCACCTCAACGCCGGTCATGTACGGCATCTGCAGATCAAGCAGAATCAGATCCGGACGTTCTGACAGCGCCTTATTCAGCCCTTCACGGCCATCGCGGGCCACGCTGGCCCGGTAACCGTTGGGCCGCAAGACATAGTCCACCACGAACTCGCGGTTCTCCCGGCCATCATCGACGACCAGAATATGCTCACCGGCCACGCGATCCCTCTCCACTCGACACCATCTTGCGGGGTCAGTATAGCCTACATCAGCGCCCCTCACCATACCGGCGCAGGTCGCAGCATGCCCGGATCGCCGCTATTCCGTAAGAATCGGAGTAAAACGGTAAATTGAGAATTGCCGCGGCCCGATCATACCACTATAATCAGAGCAGGCTGACTGCCAGCGTAAAGCGCGCTAACCGGGTGGACGTGAGGGTTATGGCCGACTTCGCCCCCTGGCAGTCAGGACCATCCTTGTGACTAACCGGCGTCCCCGCCATCCGGGATGCCCCCTGGAGAAACTGATGCCACAAAGCGAGTATTATCTGTGTCCGGTCTGCCATGTAGGCCGTTTGCGCCTGCAACCGGTCACCTATACCCAGGTTTATTACGGCCTGCTTGTCAGCGTACCGAACACGCCCGCCTGGGTCTGTGATGTTTGCCACACCGTTGAGCATGACCGCCAGTCTGTACAGCGCATCGAAGCGCTTATGGAGCATGTGGGGCCGCCCCGCCGCCGCCCCAGCCTGCGATCCAGCGACCGGCCTCGCACGCGACTCTTCCCGACCGACTCCTGAATGCCACCGGCCGGCTGGCCGTACCGCTCACTGCTCAACCGCCATGGCCGGGGGCTGGCAGGGCAGATCGGGTAGCGCCCGGCCACGCAAGTGGCAATCACCAGCGCACCCTGCATCCCGGCCAATAAGCCTTATGAGAGAGCTACCATGACCGTCAACCTCTGGCACGGCCTGCCCCCCGGCCCCAAAGTCCCTGATATCGTGTACTGCATCGTAGAAATCCCCAAAGGCAGCCGCAACAAGTATGAATACAGCAAGACGGCGGGGGTCATCAAACTCGACCGGGTGCTGTACAGTCCGCTGCATTACCCCAGCGATTATGGCCTGATCCCGCGCACCTTCTACCCTGATGGCGATCCACTGGACATCATGGTCATGATCAACGAGCCGACTTACCCCGGCTGCGTGATCGAAGCGCGCCCCATCGGTATGTTCAGGATGATCGACCGGGATATGCCCGACGATAAGATTCTGGCAGTTCCGGCCACCGATCCCATCTTCGACGACTACCACGATCTGGGCGATGTGCCCCGCCACTTTCTGGCCGAGGTTGCCCACTTCTTCGCCACTTACAAGCAGCTTGAAGCGGACGGCAACATCAAGCCGATTGGCTGGGTCGGCGCCGCTGAAGCCAAAGAACACATCCTGCAGGCCATCAAATTGTACGAGGAGAAGTACCCGCTGGCTGGCGTATAGCTGCCAATATCATTATGCTTACAGGTAGGGGATGCTGGCAGCCATCCCTACACTTTCAGGCCGGATCAGCCAGGGCTGCTCAACCAGGCCGAATGGACACATCCGGACCACCCTCGCCGGAGTTACTGGATCTGTTAGGGCGCATCGTTGCCCGCGCCCGCGCCGCCATCCCGTTTGACTGCGGCGGCATTGCGCTGGCCAGCACCATCGGCAGAACGCTAACGCTTTACCTCACGTACCCCGCCCCGGCGATCCAGCCGGTCACAGGCGGTCTTCTGGCTCAGGCAGCTGACCAACTTCAGCCGATCCTGGTGCAGGACATACTGCCTGGCTCGCCTGAGTATCCTTTCCGGCCAGCATTGCGTGCCGCACTGGCCGTCCCGTTACTGCTGGAAGGGCGACTGCTGGGCGTGTTCATGCTGGGCAGCGACACGCCAGGCGCTTTTGACACTGCCACTTTGCGCCTGGCCACGGCGCTGGCCGATCAGGCAACCCTGACGCTGGATATCGCCCGGCGCACCATGCCGCCACAACCTGCAGGAGCGGCTATCTGGCTGCGCCGATCGGCGGCCCTGCAACGTATCGCCCTGATCACCAGCGCCAGCCTGGATATGGATGAAATGCTGGCCAGTGCCATCGGTGAACTGGCAACCTTCCTGCAGGTCAGAGCAGCACTGCTCGTGATGCCGGACTCTGCCGGGCAGACACTAACCGTACACCGGCCATCGCTATGGGGCCTTTCACCAGCCGCAACTCCTCCCGACTGGCCCCTCAATGGCGCCGGGCAGGTGGTTCACGCCTATCACACCGGTGAGCCAGCCCTGATCAACAGCGCCATTGACGATCCCGTCCTGGCCAATCCGGCGAGCCTGGGCCTTCAGATCGGTGCCGCCCTGATCTGCCCCCTGAACACGCGCAACCGCACCCTTGGCGTGCTCTGCCTGTTGAACCGGGCCGCCGGAACCTTTGATGGCGGCGATCTGGAACTGGCGCGCGCCGTTGCCAACCAGATCGCGGTCAGCCTGGAAAGTGCCCAATTGCTGGCAGCCGAACGTGCGCGGGCCGATCTGATGGCGCTGGTCAACCGCATCAGCCAGGAGTTGAGTGTCACCCTGGAGTTGGAAACTCTGCTGGATAAGACCGTCCGCAATATCCATACCCTGCTCGGTTATGAGTGCGTTGTCCTCCTCCTGGCTGATCAGGGCGGGCAACGGGTGCGCCTGGCGGCCCAGGCAACCGCTGATCCTGCCCTGCAGCTCACGCCGGGCTATGTCTCCCCCGGAGAACTGGGCGTCGCCGGGCGGGCCATCCAGACCGGCGAGACACAATCCGTGCCCGATGTCCGCGAAAGCAGCGACTTCGTCCCTCCACCCGCCGCAGCCGTGTCCTGCCTGGCTGTGCCGCTGCGCAGCAGCGAGGGGATCCTCGGCGTTCTGGAACTGATCAGCACCCGGGTTAACCGCTTCACCTCAACAGACGAACTGGTGATGCAGACTCTGGCTGCCCAGGTCACAACCGCCATCGAGAATGCCCGCCTGTTCCGCCAGGCCCGTCGCCAGGCCGCCGACCAGCGCACCCTGCGGGAAGCAACCATGGACTTCAGCCGGGCCACCGCCATTGACGATCTGCTGCGCCGGATTGCACAGGCGGTCAGCGTCGCCCTCAAACCGCGCCTGACCGCCGTTATGCTGCGCCAGCCTGACGGTCATGACCACCAGGTGGTATTCCCGTCGGAAGCAGATCGGACGATCCGTCTGATATCAGCCGAGAGTTTCCCGGCGCTTCTCGCTCAACTGTGCCAGGTATCCACCGTGATCTTCCAGCCGCACAACCTTCCGTCACCACTGGCCCAGGAGCACCGGTTCCCTCTGGCCTATACTCACCTGATAGCTCCAATTGTTCAACGGCAAAGCATCATCGGTGTTATCGAGGCCGTATTTGACGATCCCAACCACACCCCCGACCCGCAGGATCTCATCCTGCTGGAAGGCATCGCCCAGCAATCGGGTATCGCCGCAGAAAATGTCAACCTGATCGAAACCCTGGAGCAACAGGCCGCTGACCTGACAGAAGTCAACCGTCTCAAGAGTGAGTTCCTGGCCAACATCAGCCACGAGTTGCGCACCCCCATGAATGCCATCATCGGCTTCTCGGAGACTCTGCTGGGCGGCATCTACGGCGAATTGAGCGCCACGGCCACCGACCGCGTGGAGCGTATCCTGCGCAACGGGCGCGGTCTGTTGGCCCTCATTGATGACCTGCTCGATCTATCCAAGATCGACGCCGGCAGGCTGCAACTGGCGCTGGAACCGCTGAAACTGGAAGAGGTGCTCTGGCTCGCAGTAGAGGCGGTGGAAAGCCAGATCACCCGCAAAGGGCTGAGCCTCCAGGTCGACGTACCGACGGCTTTGCCCGCTGTCAACGCCGATCCGCTTCGTTTGCGCCAGGTACTCAATAACCTGCTGGACAACGCCATCAAGTTCACCCCTCAGGGTATGATCACGATCCGGGCCGGGGTAGATAGTCCAGACTCCCCGACTGCCGTGTGGTGCAGGGTGAGCGATACCGGCATCGGCATCGCCCCTGAGAACCAGTCGATCATCTTCGACGAATTCCGTCAGGTCGATGGGACGTCCACCCGTGAGTACAGGGGGACGGGCCTCGGCCTGGCAATCACCAGAAAGCTGCTGGGATTGATGAACGGTCGCATCGCCGTCGAAAGCAGCCTTGGCCAGGGCAGCACCTTCACGTTCTGGCTGCCGGTTGCCCAGCCGGGTGCCATCTCCGAAGACATCCAACGGAAGAGGGACCTATGAACCAGGTGATATTTGAAGATTTCGTCATCATCACCACCAGCATCCTGAGCCTGAGCGCAGCGATCGGGTTGGCTTTCGGGGTGGTATTCCAACCGCACCGCGAATCGGCGAACAGCTGGTTTGGCCTCTTTCTGGCCAGCCTGGCGCTGTGGAGTGGCGCGGCGCTGGTTCTGGCGCTGCCCATGCTGCGCGTGGGGCTGGACCTCAAAACCGGTTTTTATCTCTACGTCGCCGGCCTGGGGTTGATCCCGGTAACCTTTTACTTTGCCGCGATCGCTTTCTGCGGGATCAGAAGTCTGTTTACACGGCTCATCGGACTGCTCACACCAGTCATCCTGGTGATCATGCTGGTGCTGCTGTGGACCGATCGGTTATTCATCCTGGATATTCCGCCGGCTACCAGCGCGATCACCTTCAGCACACTTGTCGACTCGGTACACACACAGCCCACCGGTACGGTGGCTATCCTCCTGAGCATCGCCTACCTGCTGATCACGCTCATCCTGATCTGGCGCAAGCGAGGGGAACGGAACCGTATGCTGCGCATTCCGGCCCTGCTCCTGTGCATTGGCAGCATGGGCAACCTGGCCGAGCCATTCAACCGCATCCCGCTTGATGCCGTCCTGACCACGCTGGCCGCCGGTTTGATCGGTTACGTGCTCATCCGGGTGCAACTCTTCGACCCGCTCGCCACGATGAATCGCCAGCTCACTGACGCCAATCAGGAATTGCGCCTGTTGATCAAAGACCTGGCCGCCGAAAAGGAGCGGGCCGACACCCTGAATGCCGAACTGCGCACGGTCAGCCAGTACAAATCGGAATTCCTGGCGACCATGAGCCACGAACTGCGTACGCCTTTAAACTCCATCGTCGGTTACAGCGAGTTGCTGCTCCAGGGTTTGTACGGCGAAATCAACGAGCGCCAGGCTGACCGACTGGAAAAGATTCTGCGCAACGGTCAGGCGCTCCTGGCGCTCATCAACAACATCCTCGACCTGAGCAAAATCGAGGCCGGACGGATGGAACTGGCTCTCCAGCACCTGGCGCTCACTGACATCGTGAAAGACGTCAGCGCTGACTTCGCGACTGCCGCAGAGGCAAAAGGTCTCCAGCTCAAGATCAGGGTGGAACCTGATCTGCCCTTCATCTACGGCGATTCGCTGCGCGTACAGCAGATTCTGAGCAATCTGCTCAGCAATGCTGTCAAGTTCACCCTGCAGGGCAGCATCCGCCTGGAAGTTTTCAGCGCCCAGGTGAAGAACGGCTATTGCCGGACGCCAACCCTGCCAGCCCAGGGCTGGTTGAAAGATGGCGATTGGGTCATCATCCAGGTCACTGACACTGGAATCGGCATCGCTCCGGAAGACCACGCCCGTATCTTCGACGAATTCCGCCAGCTTGACGGCACCGCTACCCGTGAATTTGGCGGTACCGGGCTGGGATTGGCCATCACAAGGAAGCTGGTCGCCCTGCACGGCGGCACGATCTGGCTGACCAGCGCCCCTGACCAGGGCAGTACGTTCTTTGTGGCGCTACCGGCCAGCAGGCGGGCCATTATCAAGGCCGAACCGCAGAGCGGCGCCCCACCCGCCCGGCCGGATCAGCCGCACATCCTGATCATCGATGACAACCAGGAAGCGCTGGACATCCTGACCACCTACCTGACCGGCGCTGGCTACCGCGTCACCGAGGCCAGTGATGGCGCCAAAGGGCTGGAACTCGCCCGCCAGCTTCAGCCAGATATCATCACCACCGACCTGATGATGCCCGGCATGACAGGCTGGGAGGTCATCGAACAGCTCAGGGCAGATCCGGCGACGGCGGCCATCCCGATTGTGACCGTCAGCATCGTCGATAACCAGCCGATGGGCCTCTGGCCAGCTGTCGATGCCCACATCAGTAAGCCGATCCACCGGGAAGCGCTCCTGGAAGCCATTGCTCGCCTGCTGACAGGCAAGCCCGGCGATCGGCCGATCCTGATCGTGGACGATGATCCCTATGCCCGCCAGCTGGTCGCCGACGTGCTGACAACCGCCGGTCATACCAGTGTGGCGGTCGACGGGGGCCAGGCCGCTATCGACTGGCTATCGCACAACCGCGCCAGTGCGGTCGTACTTGACCTGCTCATGCCGGATGTCAACGGCTTTCAGGTGCTTGAACACATTCGACAGCAGGCGTACCTGACCGATTTACCGGTGCTGGTCGTCACCGCCAAGACACTGACCGCCCAGGAACAGGTATTCCTGCAGGATCATTTTGCGACCCTTGTCCGCAAGCAGGGCCTGCAGCGTGGCGATCTGCTGGTCCTGATCGAGCAGGTGTTGTCCAGACCCCCTGCCTGAATCCGGCAGGCAGGGTAGAATTCGTGGTGCAGACCAGTCATGGGAACTGTCATCTGCCCCGGATGCCGGTTTTTATTGGGTTTTTGACCGTGCGTAAAGCCGGCTGCGCATGGCCGTAAAACAGCCAGGGAGTAGGCCTTCATGGGCAGTCGTCGTGTCCTGATCGTTGAAGATAATGCGGATAGTCGCACCCTGCTGACGGACATCCTGTCCACGCTGGCATGCACTGTCATTGCTGCCAGGGATGGCGTGCAGGCTGTTGCCCTCGCCATCAGCGAAAAACCAGACCTGATCCTGATGGATCTTTCGCTACCTCAGATGGATGGCTGGACGGCCACCAGCCGTATCAAAGCGGACGAGCGCCTGCGGCACATCCCGATCATCGCTCTCACGGCCCATGCGATGGTCGGTGACCGGGAAAAAGCGCTTGCCGCCGGGTGCGACGATTACGTCTCCAAACCCATCGATCTGCGGGAGTTGCAGCAAGCGATATCCAAGTATCTCGGCCAACCCTGAAGACTCCCCGCAGAGATACCCGGCTACGCAGAACCGGCGGGGATCATTCCAGCGAAAGCGGCGATCGCTCACCATGCCGGAGATTCTGGATCCGCCGCCCTTGCCGCTGGGGTGGAGAAGCACACCACCGGGCCAGGCAAATCACACCTTGACCGGGCCTGACCCGCATGGTACACTAACGCGCGTTGGTCACCGAACCTGCGCCCCCATCGTCTAGAGGACCAGGACGTGGCCCTTTCAAGGCTAAGACAGGAGTTCGAATCTCCTTGGGGGCATTGTGCACCCACCGTCTGGTGGGTGCACTTGATTCCGGACCCTGGATGACCCCGGGGCGGCCTTATCGTCCGGCT